>Ga0265316_10004181_pt1 | contig 14424 bp, 13 predicted proteins | sample 4522metaG_FD_202092 | JGI IMG/M metagenome (GOLD analysis project Ga0265316, IMG submission 202092) | Rhizosphere microbial communities from Carex aquatilis grown in University of Washington, Seatle, WA, United States - 4-5-22 metaG | ecosystem: Host-associated > Plants > Roots > Rhizosphere >...
CAACGGGGCCGCCGCATCGCTGCGGCGGAATGGGCGCCCATCACGGACGTTCGCGTTCGCCGTCAATGGGCTTCAACGGGGCCGCCGCATCGCTGCGGCGGAATGCAGCGAGCCGTGCTGCGCTCGAGATGACCGGCGACATGCTTCAACGGGGCCGCCGCATCGCTGCGGCGGAATGCAAGCAAGAGGAGGCGACGGGCGCGCTCGAGGCGCTCAGCTTCAACGGGGCCGCCGCATCGCTGCGGCGGAATGGAGGGGCGAGCTCGGACAACTGGAACCTCGCGGGCATGCTTCAACGGGGCCGCCGCATCGCTGCGGCGGAATGCACCCGAGCGTTCGGCATTTGTCGGCCTGCTTGTCGAAGCTTCAACGGGGCCGCCGCATCGCTGCGGCGGAATGCCCAGGCCCCCGGTGCGCCGTCTCCAGCCACACCGGGAGGCTTCAACGGGGCCGCCGCATCGCTGCGGCGGAATGTGTCGACGGGATCGCCCGCCTCGACCGCCGGCCACGCGCTTCAACGGGGCCGCCGCATCGCTGCGGCGGAATGGACAACGTTCGCGCCGCGCGCTCCACGCTTCGGGTCGCTTCAACGGGGCCGCCGCATCGCTGCGGCGGAATGCGGGCTCGACAAGGTGAGGCAGTCGCCAGCGACGTAGCTTCAACGGGGCCGCCGCATCGCTGCGGCGGAATGGCGTATCGCCGCGACGACGGCCGCCGCGCGCGACTGGGCTTCAACGGGGCCGCCGCATCGCTGCGGCGGAATGAGGCGAACGGCACGGGCCAGCGCCCATGGTTCATGAGGCTTCAACGGGGCCGCCGCATCGCTGCGGCGGAATGGTGTCAGCCTGGGCGTCGACGTCCGTAACCGCAGTCGGCTTCAACGGGGCCGCCGCATCGCTGCGGCGGAATGACGAGAAGGCCGACAAGCCAGCCGCCGGCTCTACCGTGGCTTCAACGGGGCCGCCGCATCGCTGCGGCGGAATGTGGACGAGCCGGCGGACATCATCGGCCGCATCGGCACGCTTCAACGGGGCCGCCGCATCGCTGCGGCGGAATGGCGGGGTCGGTCGCGGGGTGCGACACCCCGCAGGCGCTTCAACGGGGCCGCCGCATCGCTGCGGCGGAATGATGAGCACGACCACCACGCCGAACATGGGGATGATCCTGCTTCAACGGGGCCGCCGCATCGCTGCGGCGGAATGGTCTCCGGGCGCGTTCGGCAGCGTGGGAAGGAGCGCGCTTCAACGGGGCCGCCGCATCGCTGCGGCGGAATGCGGTGGACTCACCGAAACGCTCGGCGCGGGCACGACCAGCTTCAACGGGGCCGCCGCATCGCTGCGGCGGAATGTTCGTGGGGTCAACGCCAGTACCCTTGCAGTAGGCGTGCTTCAACGGGGCCGCCGCATCGCTGCGGCGGAATGAGCTCAAGGCCGAGTTTGAGGCGGACACCGAATGGGCTTCAACGGGGCCGCCGCATCGCTGCGGCGGAATGTCGAGCGCCAGCAGGAGGCATCGCCCGGCGTCGTCGGGCTTCAACGGGGCCGCCGCATCGCTGCGGCGGAATGACCGCTACAGTCTCATGTCTCTGGAACAATTGCGTGCCCTGCTTCAACGGGGCCGCCGCATCGCTGCGGCGGAATGCCAACATCTCCAGCGCAAGTCGCTCGTCGGCCTGAAGCAGCTTCAACGGGGCCGCCGCATCGCTGCGGCGGAATGTGGGGATCCAGCGTGCGCAGGAGACCCTGAACGCGCAGCTTCAACGGGGCCGCCGCATCGCTGCGGCGGAATGCTCGTGGGCGCCGCGGCGACCGCCTTCGCGATGACGTGGCTTCAACGGGGCCGCCGCATCGCTGCGGCGGAATGGTGATCGTGCGAACGTATTCGGCCGGTGTTCACTTCGGCTTCAACGGGGCCGCCGCATCGCTGCGGCGGAATGCCGTGTTCACCTGACCGGGGGCGAGCCCGGTCGTGTTCGGCTTCAACGGGGCCGCCGCATCGCTGCGGCGGAATGGGGAGCGCCATGGCGAAGGCGGAACGCGAGAGTCATGCTTCAACGGGGCCGCCGCATCGCTGCGGCGGAATGCCGAGGACGGCGCGTCGCGAAGGTCGGCGCTCGCGAAGCTTCAACGGGGCCGCCGCATCGCTGCGGCGGAATGAGGTCTCCGAGAACCGCCAGCAATTCCAACGATATGCAGCGCGGCCTGCGAGCGCCACGCAGTTTCCCCGCGCTGACACACGCCGTCGGCCGTCGGAGACTCGCGACCAGACGAAATTTCACGTGACTATCAAGGATCTAGCCGCTTGCGAGCACAGACGGACATCGTCGTGGCGCGATACCGCTCGCGGCGAACGCCGCACTATACGACGACCGCTCGCCGACTCGGCGCACAATACGCTCGCCCAAGCGCAGAAATCGACGTGTTCCCGCGACCATCCTCGGGGCCGACGTCGACGAACAGGACTTGGTCTTGCTCGTAATGGATGATCGCACCGAGGCGCGCGCGCAGCTCTACGAGTTCGCGGTGGTTCAGCTCGCATCGAAAGACCGAGAGCTGCAAATGCTCGCCATAGCCTTTCATCGTCTTGAAGACCTTGCGCAGCCGCTTCGGGTCGCTGACATCGTACGTCACCATGTAAGTCTGGCGCATCACAGCAACCCATCATCGCGTTCGGAACGCGGGATACTCACCGATCTCGCCGAGCAGGCACCGCCCGAGCAGCCGTGCTTGCACCTCGAGAACGCGGCGATAGCTGATTCGATATCCGAACACTGGGTGAGCGATGAGCTGATCCATCCTTCGCTCGTACGCGAGAAGTAGGCGCCTGCGCGCGGCAGGCCGCATCGCGACGCCCGAAGGATGCGTGATGAAATCTTCGGACCCGAAGCTGCCCCCGTTCAAGGCGCCGATGACGACGGAGTCGGCAACGAGCGGCCTGAACTCCTCCATCAAGTCGAGCGCGAGGGCCGGCCGCCCAAAGCGCGGCTGATGATAAAAGCCGAGCAGTGGGTCGAGACCGGTCGCAGAGAGGGCGAGCGCGAAGTCCTTCGCGAGGAGCGAATAGACGAACGACAGGAGGGCGTTGATGGGGTCCTTCGGCGGACGGCGGTTGCGCCCGACGAGATCGAACGCCCCGCTCAACGCGGCGTCGCCCTTGAGCATGCCCGTGAACGCCCCGAAGTAACTTCGCGCGGCTGTGCCCTCGATGCCGAGGAGCGCCTCCAGGCTCTCGGTCGCCTCCGCCTTGCGCGCGAGCTGCTCCAGCTCGGACAAGACCACGAGGGGCGGCGCGGCGTGGTTCCGGCGCAGAAGCGTGCGGCAGTTGCGAGCCTTGGAGGCGACGAGCCCTCGCGCGACGCGCAAGCAAAACTCAGGATCGACCGCGGCGCGGTGCTGCGCGATGCGGAGCTCGACGTTCTTCGAGTCGAAGCCCGTTGCACGACCGTAGTACCAACCGCCGTAACTGAGAAACGACACGGGCACGTTGCGTTCGAGCAGCGCTCGAAGGGCCTGGGCCGTGATCTGGACATTGCCGTAGAGGGCGACGTGGGAGGTATTGGGGAGGCGCGCTTCGGTGCGTAGTGTCTTGCGCCCCTGCACGACCAGGCAGTCGCCATCCAGGGTGATGCGCGCCCCTTGATCCTGTACGTAGAGCGGGACTTTGTCGTCGCTGGCCGGCTGGAGCCGGCGAAGCGGCGGGCGCCCTGTGACCTCCTCCGTGAAATCGTCGGTCGAAACCGATGGTTCCAACACCCTCTCCGGCGGCGCGTCGGATTCCGCTTGTTCGACGCGACGGAGAAGGTTGATCTCGTCGGGTAGGCATATCCCCACGAGGGAGCAGCCGTTGCACTTGGGGCTGTCCATCAGTGGCGGCGGCGGGTCGACCCGCGTCGTGAGCTCTTTCGCGCGCGCGACCGTCGCGAGGGTCGTCGCCATCAGGGCGTCGTCGATGACGATGGTGACACGCTGCCGAGACCCCGCAAAGTAGATGGCCCCCTCATCGCACCGGTAGCCGTGATCGCGCAGGAGCATCACCTGGGCACATAACTGCGCTCGCTCAGGCAGATAGGCACCTTCGGGGAGGTCCGGCGTTTTGCCGCGCTTGTATTCGATGGGCACGACGCGACCGTCCGCATCCCCTTCGACGACATCGATCTTCGCGGTGATCCCGAGTCGCTCGGAGGACAGCCAAACCGTCCGAGCCTCGTAAGGCGGCTGCTCGGACGATGTCTCCTCGGCGGACGATTCATCGCTCGGGAGCGGTTCAGAAGGCGGCGGCGGAAGGTTGCCTCCGGGACGGTCGGCGCGCTTGTGCGCGACCCGTCCTTCGACGGTGAACGCATTGTCGGCGAACTCGCCTTGTGCCCACTCCAGGTAGAGAAGGCGCTCGCAATAGAGCGCCTCGTTGATCATGCGGGCCGGGACGAGATCGGGCGGCGAACCTGCGAGCGGCAGGCGGCGCGGAAGCGGCTTGGCGCGGAGCGCTTCGGCGGGTGAATCCGGGTTCGAGTGCAGCGGATCGTTGGGCATCGGGGCCTCCGATGCGCAGATTGCGCCTACCTCGTCGTCGAATCGGTGGTCGCGATGGACGGGGCTGGGCGGTTGTTCACGGGGCGCCCTACTTGATCCACTCGATTCTGTTGGCGAGCTCCCGCGGCTCACGGGCGAGAGCAACGAGCGCAATCGCGCGCACGGCGTCTCCGACCATCGTGTACGGAAGGATGAACAAGACCCCTGGGAAGCGGCCGCCCCGGGCGACGAGGTCGTCGGCAAGCGCGAGAAAGTCGTGATCGGCGGTGACGATGACCCGTCCAAGGGCGATCGCGTGCTCCATCTGTCGAGCATCGGGCGCCCGGAGGAGCCCTTCCTCGCTGGCCGATCCGACGTCGACACCCCGCCGGCGCAAACCCGCTACGATTCGAGCGTCGACGCATTCGTCGGCGTAGAGACGAAGAGCCACAAGAGAGCCTAGACGCCCGCGCGACCGTCCGGCGTGCCGGATGGGTACTTTCGCCGAAGCGCATCGATAAGGGTCTGGGCCTCAATCCACTCAGCCTGAATCTTGTCGCGATGGTCGTAGTAGTAGGCGAGGGCCGCATGGATATCCGCCAGGCTCAAGTGCGGGTGCGCTTCGACAATCTGGTCGGGTGTCATCCCGAGATGGTCGTACTCCGACGCGATTTGACTGACTTTGATGCGGGTCCCCGCCACGACAGGCCTCGGCCCTTGGTCGTCGATGTGCAACGGAAGAGAGCGCGCGGCCTGCATGATAGGATGGTAACCCAGTCGCGTGCATGCCGCACTCCGTCGGAAGTCACGACGGAACGAGGAGTCCCAGATCGCGCCTCCCGAGCCGTCGAGCGACGCCTCAGCGCCCCAACAGCAGCCCTCGGATCGAGAGATCCTCGTCGAGTTCGGGCCAGTGGATGCCAATCCCGCCGCCAATCCACCGCCAATGTTCGCGTGCCTCCCGCGACGCCTCCGCCAAGCGCGGAAACCAGGCCAGCGGTACCGTGATCTCTCGGCCGTCGCTCAAGCGTACGCGTAGCGCGAGTTCGTCGATCGTGGCCTCGACGCCCGTGGGCTCACTCTTGATGGCCGAAGTGCTCATTCCATGCCTCCAGGATCTCGGCGCGACGATCTCGAAGTATCTGACGAATGTCGCGCATCTGTTTGGCGTTCAGCCGGTGGGCTTCGGCGAAGGCAACCGGCTCGACCCAGAGTTTTGCATAGCCGTCAGCTACTTCCACGTGCACGTGAGGCGGCTCAAAGCCCTCGTTGCTGAAGAAGAAGAAGCGATAGGGGCCGACTCGAAAGACTGTGGGCACGACGGCCATCAACGTACACCATGCGGCTGGCGCGGCGCGCCCCCGGCGGTGCCCGTCGAACATGCGGTTCAAGGGTCCGCGCGTCGGGCAACACTCGCAGGGGAGAAGCTTCCGTACCCTCCCTGGTCTGTGCGCTGGATCGCCGACTCGAAGACGACCTGCACCCCGCGCAGCCGCATCACACGAGGGTCGGCCTCAAAGACTTCCCGCGATGTGAGCAGCGAGGACGCAACGGAGCGCGTCATGGGTACCGTCCAAATCGGCCATCGAAAGAAACCCGTCTTCCATCCGCCGCGGCACCCCGCTGTCTCGATGGAGGTGCCGTTCGGGGCCACGCGCACGAACGAGAGTCCGCGAAACGCAAGCCAGTCGGCGCCCGGCACCCCCAACTTCTTCTCCTTCGACGGATCACCTGCACGGAGCGCGTAGTCGCGCGATTGCCTGTTGTCCCATTGAAGCACCGGCAGGGGGCGCGCGTACCGCCAGGGCCCGAATAGAGCCTCGGCCAGATCGTCGTGCGTCACGCCCTTCCTGAGCTCGTCCGCCATCCTCAGAAACTCCTGCTGTCCCGCCGTGAAGTGCAATGCCGTGGGCTTCGTGTTCCCGTTGTTGTCGACGGCAACGTCGGTGGCGAAGGCCGCCGCCAGGGCCAGACTCGCCGTGGACCCCGACACCACGATGGCCTTCAGGTACTTGACGAATTCTTCGGGCGGCGGCTTCAGATCGTGCGCTTCCGACCCGTCGCCGCCCTTCCGATAACGAAGCTGGAGCGCGGGTTCGTTTGCAAACGCTGCCGCGTCACGCACAAGAAGGTCCAAGAGCGCTTCGCGCGCCGGCCCATCCCGAAGAGCCGGTCGATACGCGCCGACCGTACGCCAGACGAGCTTCGGCTCAGATTCGCCCCTCCCATGATCGGCAACCGCGTTGAGTACGCCGAGGGCTGCCAAGAGCCCGAGTGGATTCTTTCCGTCGAGCCCAGTAAACAGGACCTCGCTCATATTGGCCTCGAGCTGGCGGATGTTTGGTTCTGCTCCTCTTCGCTGCGACGATGATCCGCGAGGCGCAGGATTGCCTCGAGCCAGGCGAGCCCAAACCATCCGTACCGCTGGGTGAGCCTCCAGAAGCGATCGGCAATACCCGAGTCAAGAGCGGCGAGATCGTGCTTGCTGGATACCGTAATTCGAATGCCGTCTGCGTCGAGCGTCATGTCCACCGGCTCGGGATCCTCGACTGTAGGCGCGAAGGGGCGGCACCATCCATGGTGGGAAGCTACGAGGTGAAGGACGAGCTCCGGGTCCCCAGACTCAGCAAGAAGACCGACGCCCTTTTGAAGGAGCGAAACCGATGAAAGCTCGTGGCGCGCTCCCCTCGGGTACCTCGATCGCTCACGAGCTCGGACACGAGTAGCGCGGTCGGCCGCAACGATCTTGCTCTTCGCCAGTGGCTCGGAGTCGTCGTCGTCGGATAAGAGGCTGCCGCCGCGAAGTAGGCGCTGAAAGCGCGGATCCACCTTCCCTGCGTCGTGCCACCGAGCCGCGATCTCGAGGTCACGGACCCTTTCCTCGGGAAGGCCGCACTGCGCTGCGAAGCGGCCGGCCCACGTGCGCACGCCCTTCATATGACAGTCGAGCGTCACCTGGACTCCCGTGTGCGACGCCCCGTCGTCTTCGGACGAAACGTCCGTGCCGTCGTCCCGGCAACGCGTTCTTCCGACGAGGCCGAGATAGGCGGGTTCGCGGGTCGTCCCAAGATCGACGGAACGGAGCCGAACGATCGCCGGGGGGCGCCGCTTGCTCTTGTTGAGCTCGCGCACGATGTCGCCGAGCCATGGCGGTAGCGTCACGGCTTCAATCTCAGACAGCCACCGAGCGACGCGTTCGCTTTCGTCATCGTCTTCGTCGTCATCTCCTGCTGGCTCCGGAGCATGCCACGCAGCGTCCGTCAGGGCGGGATGAAGCCGCAGGGCCGGGCGTCGCGTCTGCTCCCAGCGTGCTCGGTCCCCGAGGTCGGTGACGGGAGCGCTCGAAGACGGATCCCACGTACCGAACGAGAGGCCTCCGTAAGCGCAGGGAACGACGAGTGTCATTCCAGGACGGAGCCCATCTGCGTAAACCACCGCGCTATCGTCGCCCTTCCACAAGAGCGCTCCCCGTGCCGTTCCTGATTCGGCATGTCTTTCGTCTTCCGCCTCCGAGCGACCCTCGACGTCGGCGATATCCGCCGCCGGCCTCCCGCCGAGCCACGCGCGGACTGCCCCAATGGGCACCGAGAGCGCCTCGAGTCCCGATGGAGGACAGACATCCATACGCTCGAGAAGCGCCGCTAACGCGCGGTCGCGTCGCGTCTTCTCTTCCGGATTTGCCACTTGCCCCGAATCTGCCTGCTCGATGAGTTCCGGGCTCACATCGGCGCGCCAGACGATTTGTACGTCGGCATCCGGTCTTTGATCCACTCCGTGAAGCCACAACGAGACGTCAGGGTCCGGCCACGGAGCAGGCATGGTCTGCGCCCACGCGTCAAGATGGGCTGGAAGCATGACCGGCGCCCTCGATGAGCGAGGAAGCATGCTGGCAAGATCATCGCCCTTCGGGAGGCAAGCGTCCATGGCTTGAATCCCGAAGTCTCGTGGCGACGTTTCGAGCCACTGCCATGTTTCCCCGAGCGCTGCACCGTAGACAAAGTCGGGGTCATCTTTGCCGATGGCGTCGGAGCGCACGAGGACGACTCCACGAGCATCGGGAATCGCGCCCATCCGATTCAATCTTCCAAAACGTTGCCTGAGCGCGTCCAGGGACGCACACTCGGTGACGATTGCGTCGAAGTCGAAGTCGGCACCGGCTTCTATGCATTGCGTGGCAACGACAACGATCGGCGGCGCCTCAGGATCGCGTGATCGCCCGGAAGACACACGCTTCGAGAGCTTCTTATCCAGATCCGTGCGGTCCAGCGGTCGCATACGGCCAGTCACGAGAAACACATCATCACCGCTGCGGCCCCGAATGAGCTGGAACACGTCGAGGGCGGTTGCGACCCGATTCACAACGATGCCCACTGCACGTCCAGGCGTCGCGAGCCCTTCGACGCGTTTGGCGCACTCTTCAGCGAACCTCGCGCGCTTCGCCGCTTCGGTGCCGGCCACCTTGACCATGGCACTTTGGATTGGCTTGGCAGCACGCAGTCGCCGGGCGAGACGCTCGTCCTGGTGGTCTTCGGCCGTGAGCCCAAATGCCTTCTGCGGTTCGCCGGTCGTCGCCGACATCGCTACGCACTGCCAGCGATCGGGAAGAGAGCTGACTTGCGCTCGGTAGTGACGAATCGCACCGAGGGTCTCTCGAAACGGCTGGGAGAGGTGCACTTCGTCGAGCAGAAACAGTGTGTCGTTTCCGAGCAGCCCGGCGTGAATCGGACGCATGGCGTCACTGACACCGTAGCCCCGAAAGAGAAGCCTTGACCCGACCTGATCGACGGTCGACACCGCCACGACGGGCTGGTCAGGTCTCCTTGCCCATGCGTCATCGCGCGGCATGCCGCCCCGTAAGTGTGCGCGAGCCAGTGGCTCCCCGGTTCCGCTCAGGGCGCAGAGCCTCTCCCGCACCGCACCGAGCACGCCGCCAGTGGCTCCCGAGAGTGCGTCGGCAATCGTCCTCGCGCGCTCGAAGGCCTGATCGACAACGGTCCGTCGATCGACGACCATGACGATGCGACGCGGGGCGTGCCGCTCGACCGCGGGCCGTCCGGCATCGAGCGCGAGGTGAAAGAGCGCGACGTCGATTGTGGCCGTCTTTCCGGTGCCCGTGGGGAGATCGATCAGCTCCGGCCACAGACCGTCGCTCGCGACCTGCGCGAGCAGCCGCTCTTGCCAAGGGAAAGGGAGATGACCGTGAATCGCTGCGAAGTACGCGCCGAAGTCGGCCGGTTTAAGTTCAACCATGATCGCCCAACGGTCGGAAGAGCCCGAGGCCCAGGTAGCGTCCCGCTCCCACCAGAATGGGACCTTCGACTGGATTCTCGAACGTGAGGCGCGCGTGAACGAGGACGCGCTGGATCGGTGGCTTTCCGGTCTGGTAGGGCGGAAACTGGCGTGCCTTGTCGCCTCCGGCAAGGGGTGCGGCAGGCATGGCCGTCACTCGCTTCGGCCTCGGGAGACCAATTCGCTCGCACGCGACGGCGATCGTCTCTTCGGCTTCCGCATACGCGGCCGATTGTCTCTCCGCGTCTGCAGCGCGAAGGTCGCCTGGATTGCGATCCAGCGCAACCGGCGTCGCGCTCGCCCAGGTCGTGGCTCTCGTGCACCATGTCTTTGGCACGAGCGTCGACTGGGCCGCATCTTCCTCCAGCACGGCGAGGAGGAGCCGACCCGCTCGGCCAAGGAGCACGGGGAGGACCGGCGACTCGTCGCCCGCTCCCTGTGCGCGCTGCCACACGCGCACCGCGCCGTAAACCGCTCGTCGCTCGGCCCTGGTCACTTCATGCGGCAGGACGAGCGCGACCCCGAGGATCGACCCGTCCGCGCGATCGTGGCCAACGAATGGAAGCGGGACAATCGCGAGATGCGCTCGCTCGGTCGGTTCGCCGGGGGCGCGATGGCCCGAGAGAATTTCCGGCGCGTCGTCGCCATATGCCTTGAGGAGGGCGCTCCGGACGGAGCGTGCGACGTCGACCGCGCGGACGGACGGCAAACGCGGCCCCCCCACGCGGCGAAGGATGAGCCACTCTTGATCGAAGATCGTCGTCGGGGCGTGACCCTCACGTGAATTGCGCGGACGCACGTACCGCCGGAACGAGGCCGGCATCACGCGGCCCGGCTCGTCAGCCTGGTGTTCGAAGGTGTCGTTCAACGCCGCGAGCTGCCCGGCTTCGACGACACGCAGCATGATCTCATCGTCCATTTGCCGCACCTCGCCGGTTTCATCGGGAACCCAAGAGGGGTCGATGCCTTTCTCGCAAACGCGTACAGTCACCAGCGACGACGAGTGGCCGAGACGCACGACGCGTGCGGCGAGCGCATCGATCGTGGCGCGTTGAGCGGAAGAAACCTCCGCTGTCCGCCACGCGAAAACGACGCGCGGGTCGTCCGGCGTGACGGAAGGAAACGTGCGCGGCTGCTTGCCACGATGTTCCGGCAAGAGCGAGGCGGCTCTCGCGGGCCCGTCTTTCCCTTCCTTTCCCGCCGGCACCGCCGCGATTGCCCTTCGTACCCCGTCATCGAACCGCGCCCTGGTCTTCGCCACCTTCTTCTCGGTGCGAGCGAGCTCCTTGGCATCCCGGGTCCTCGCGACTTCTAGTTCGGCGGTCGCGTCGTCCAGGGCCCGTCGCTCGTCCTCGACCGAGCTCACGACGCTTGCGTCGTTCACCGGGACGAATACGGTCACGACTTCTCGCGCGCTTGCGTCGGTGGCGCTGATTTCGGGAGGACCAAGGCGCTCCATCCATTCAAGCGCGGCGCGCTCGTCTTGCGAGAAACCCGGAGTCTCGAAATGTGCTGCGACGAGCGCCGAAAAAAGCCTTGCGGGGTGCGGTGGCCATTCGGCCTTCTTGCGGTCATCGAAGGCTGTCGCGACGTAACGACCCGTAAGCAACGCCACTTCGAGGGCCAGCATCAGGTCCCCGCTTCCGAGTCGGCGTCGCCACTCGCCGCGACCTCCCGACTTTTGCGAATCAGCCCCGCAAGCTTCGGCGCCGGGGTCAGGGTGATCGGGTTGGGGTCCCACCCAAGACCGTGCCCACGCGCCTCTTGCTCGGCTGCCTTCACGAGAGCAGCCGCCTCGGCTTTGGAGAGTGAGAAGACTGTAGGTTCACTACCGTCGCGGCCGATCATCTCGAACACGAGCGGGCCCTTGGCGACGAGAATGGAACGGGACCGAAGATCGAAGTCGTTCTCGCGCTGATACACGATGGCCGCCAGCGCGAGTGCCGCGAGCGCCGATCGTGCCGCAACCTCCGCGGTGTCCCGCTTCTCGTCGCGAATTCGTTCGCCGGAGCAACTCGTCTGAAAACGCAGCCGGCGGAGCCCAGCGAGCGTAAGGACCGTCGTTTGGACGGCGTGGCTCATTGTAACGCCACCTGCGTCGGACTCGATGCTCGGCGGAATGTTTCCGTGGTTGATGGCCGACGGAGATCCCTTCTTTCCATCGCCTCCACTCCGTGAAAATTCGACGGGCTTGCCCCCCTTGACGACTTCAGCTTCCTTGGGGTCAACGGTCCACTCTTGTTCCGGGTCTTTGTGCTTGTAGATCGGTCCTGCCTTCGTCTGGATACCCGCCGGATCGATGCGGCTGGCGGTCTTCACGCCAGCGGTGGCGTCCATCCCCACAATCTCAGAAACGAGGCACCGCTGGAACTTTGCCCCCAATCCGCCCTTTGGCCCCGTGCTGTCCCACACACCGAAGATGAGCGCCGTGGGGCAGTACTTGAACATCGCCGTCGCCTGATCGGGACGCGCATCCGTGACCTCCTTGCCCACCCGCCCGTGGCGAAACGGAAGTCCATCCAGAACGCTGTCACGTAGGAGGGCGTCCGCAATGCGGTGCGGTGCCTGAAGCGCTGTGATCTGCTCGAGATCTTCTAGCCCTTCCTCCTTTGCGAAGTCGACCTGGACGACCGGGAAGGCGAGCTCGCGTCGACGCCAACCTTCGAGAAGCGCCTCCTCGAAGCGGTTCGCCTGCGACGCGACCGAATCGAGGAGAACGGTCGCCACCTCCCGTCCATCGATGTGCCTCCGCTCCATTGCGTACTTGGTTTCCGCGCTGCGTTCCTTGACGTACGTGGGAGGAAACACCTTGTCACCCGGCCCGCCAGCAGGTTCGAGCCGCGTGACTGTCCGAATCGCGGCCGCGCCGCCGGCAACTGCGTTCGTGAGAACTTCGAGAGTGAGAGAGCTCATAGAACCTCCATGCAAACCAGAAACGTGAAAACCACCATCCGCGACACGACGCCAAAACCTATACGCCTCGGTCGTCGCAAACCTACCCTCCGCCCCCAGGCCCCTCCAAGACCGAATCCCCGCCCCCCCCTCACGCCCCACCCCCGTTCCCCTCCCGCATCCCCTCCACCACTCCCGCCAGCCTCTCCACCTCTTCCCCCAGCCTTTCCCGCAGCGCCGCCGCCGCTTTTCCGATCTTCGTCCCGCGCTTGACCACGAGCTGCGCGTCGTGGGCAATTCCTTCGACGGCAATCACGGATCGCTCGATCGCGCGCACGCTCTGCTCGATCGCCCGCACGTCCGCCTCCGAACGCCCGGACTCGCCATGTTCTCTCACGACGAGGGCTCTCGCAACCGATAACGCCGCCTTGAGATACACGTCCGTGTCCGAGTCTTCCGCATCCCAGATGACGAGGAGATCCATGCCAATCCTGCGAAACGGGTCGAACCCCTCGGGCGCGCTTTCGCGCGCGACGATGAATATCCCCACTTGCGCGTCCCGGTTCTTTCGCGCGAGCGCGAGCTCTTCGAGCGCCTTCGCCTCCGTGTAGCCCTTCTCCGCCTTGCACTCGCAGACGATGCGGGCGCCGGGGGCCGCGCTCTCCGGTCCGAAAGTCAATACGTAGTCGCCCACTTTGCGCCCTTCTCTCCCGGGTGTGCCCGCGAGACGCTCGCATACCTCTCCGGCTCGTTGTGCTTCGAGTTGCAAGAGCTCCGCGGCCGCGTACTCGAACGTGTGCCCGTGCGCCGAGCTCCGCGCCGCCTCTTGCCGCCTCACGCGGAACGTCTCGAGCGTCGTGCGAACATCACTCTGGAACCGGGCATTCGCCTCGGCCGTTGCGGTCACGACGGACATGAGCTCGTCGCGAATGCGCGACAGGGGAGACGACTTGTCGTTGAGAGTCAGACTCTTTTCGACGGTGGCCCGCGTGTCGTCGAGCGTCGACGAGAGACGGCGAATGGCCGAGCCCTCACAATCGAAGGAAAACTGGTCCAGGATGGATCGCTGGGCCTTCTCGACGCGCCCGACGAAGCGGCTGAGGGCACCCTGCTCATTGTCGAGTGAGAGCGCGTTCGCGATGCCGACGATGTCCTCCGCCAGCTCGCCACGCAGCTTGCCATTGGCGCACGCGAGTTCGCTCATGAGGCGCGAGAGAGCCGAGTCGGGTCGGTCGGTTGAAAACTCTCGGAGGACTTCGTCCCGCTGCGCCCGGATCGCGCCGTCGAGCAGCCGCCCCAGCGCGGAGGTCGTTTGGGCCGTGTGGGTGGAGAGCGCTTCCCGTACGGACGCGAGCATTCGGTCCGCTTCGCGCTGGATCGACTGGGCGTCGATCGCGCCGCTCGCCTGTCGCAACGCGAGCACGCCGATGCGGAGGGCTTGCTTGGCGAAGGCCTCGCGATCGGGGCCTTCCGGGCGCTCCTCCAGTTCGTCGATAACCTCGGCGTCCGTCACGCACAGAACGAGGCGGACGGCGCGGGCGTTCTCGTTCGCGGGGCGGGTCGAAATAGGCGCGGCTTGCATGACGGCTCTCCTGGCTGTCGCGCCCTGATTTCTTGGGCGCGGTCGTCAGGATACGCGCGTCCCTTCGTCGAATCGCCCGTGCGGTTAGACGTCGCTGCGCGGCTGCGCAGGTCCACGTCGTGGCTCGCCGGGAATCGCCGCCGATTCGAGGGC
>Ga0265316_10004182_pt1 | contig 14424 bp, 10 predicted proteins | sample 4522metaG_FD_202092 | JGI IMG/M metagenome (GOLD analysis project Ga0265316, IMG submission 202092) | Rhizosphere microbial communities from Carex aquatilis grown in University of Washington, Seatle, WA, United States - 4-5-22 metaG | ecosystem: Host-associated > Plants > Roots > Rhizosphere >...
TCCTTTGGCCCAAGCCCAAACAAAAGCTATCAAAGCTAAATCAACGAAAACTCTGAAAAAAAAATATTTTCCTACAATAAAAGGAAACAGGGTGCTTCGGCTAACAACCAAAATCGTAAAAGGAACCAGATAAAGAAAAAATTTTGACGCCTTTAAGAAAAATTTATTTGTCATTTTTAAAAACCCAGAGCGTTGTGGATAATCTGCCAATTACCTTTTTTAACCAAATCAATAATCACTTCCATATTATCCTTTAAATCCGGAAAATTTGCCAGATAACCGGCTATCTGAAGAGTGTGAGCCGCATCCTCGTTGTGAATGAAATAACCCAGGATCGTTTGACCAATAGGAATGTTCGGATTAAAATAGTGTATTCTACTGAATCTATGCGTTGTTATATTATCATCAAGACTTTTAATGATTAATCCCGCTATTTTATCAATCGTCCCCTTGCCGTTATAAACATATTGAACATCCCAATCCCCGCTTTTTGCCAAATCAATGAAAGTTGCCATATCATCTTTCAAGTCATCAAATTTTTCCAAATAATTTGCTACTTCTAGAAAATGGGGCAAATCTTTTTTCGCGGCAAAATAGCTAAAGCTTTTTTCGTAATATTGCCTGGGAAATTCGTGATTGGATATTTTTCCTTCAATGCCTTTAATCACCAATTCCGAAACTTTATCCATATTTCCGAGATTGCTATAGAACAAAATTACAGTATTTAAATCTCCGGACAACAAACCCTCTAAATTAGGGCTGAGTTTTTGAACAACGTCGAGCTCTTTTAACGCCTCATCGTTTTTATTAGCGAGCATGCACATTAAGGCCAGATGATAATGGGCTCTGGCGACTTTGGGATTCAAAGAAACAGCAAATTCGGCCGCGGCAATTGATTCATCATAGCGTTTTTGCCCGGCTAAGTTAAAAGCCAGATGATAATACACTTCCTGGCGATTAGGGGCCCGTTTAACCGCATCTCGCATTAATTGTTCAGCCACGACATACAAAGGAGCGGCGTCTTTTTCGCTGATATATTTGGCTTTAGCGTTGAGCATTTCCACTTCTCTAGTGGCGATTCTGACATCATAAGGCTCTTTCTTGTACAATTCGTCCATTCCTTGAATCAATAAATCAGCAATAGGCAGATATTTAGAATCTCCCATATAAGACGCATTATAAAATAATAAATCCATGTAATTCTCGTCAACGCCAGCGCTCCGGATGTTGTATTGGGCAAAATTATAAGGATACATCGCTTTTTTTAATTCTTTGACGGAATAATCAACATTGTTTCCAAAAATTGCAGATTTTTGAAATGCCTGACTTTGAACAAACGGAATGTAGTTGTCGGCGTAAACAGTGTAGCCGAGGAAACCAATAGCAACCGCAATAAATGGAATTAAAATAACCATGGGTTTTTTAGCCGGAAAACTAAAGGCTTCTTTTTCTCCGCCAACCTGCGGATTGGAAATTAATTCCGGCGCTTTTGGCTTTGAAGTCAAAAAAATAATAAATCCTAAAAGAGTAAAAAAAGTAAGGTCGGAATTTATTTGGTCGAAAAGAAACAAATTTTGAACAAAATAAGCAATTAAACCGGCGGCTACAAATAACCTGATAAAATTCTGTTCCGGGGGGATATCATCGCCTTTCTTTCTAAACAATAAATAAAAAGCGCCGGCAAAAACACCCAAGTAAACCAAAAGCCCCAAACCGCCTTCCATTACCAAAAGGTCAAAAATTTTATTGTGAGCCCGGTCGAGCCAAGTTTCTCCATAAAGCGAGTAATTGGGGTCATAATACTTTTCATAGGCGACTAAATAGTTGTCCGGACCCCAACCGACCAGAGGCTTTTCAAGAAAAGCTTTCCAGCTTAAATTCCAAGTGATAATACGGGTTTGAGTGGAAGGGTCGCTGATGCTTGTAAGGGCAGTGTCGGCTAAACGGTTAAGGCCGGGAATTTTTTGCCAAAGCGGCTCGTGGCGAGTTGTCCAAAAAAATCCCCCGAAAATAACCATGAACACCAAAAGACCGATTGATAACTGACGCAACCTCCCTTCTCTTTTGAGAGAGAAATAAAATAGTAAAAATATAAATCCCACTCCCAAGCCCAAAATAGCGCCTCGGGTTGCGGTAACGAAAATAGTGGCCAGGGACAAAACGACCATCAACAGCGAGAAATAATGCCAAAATTTATGAACAACCAAATTTGTCTTTGGCTGTTTTTCCTTATTAGAAAAATAGACGATTGCCGCAAAAATAATGATAAAAATTAGATGGGCCGCCAAAAAAGCCGAATTACCAACAAAAGAACCCGGCCGAGGGTCTATGAAATTCAAAGCAAGCGGGAAGTTATAAATTTTAAAATACTGGAGAAAAGCGTAAAAAACTAAAATTAAACCGCCAACCAAATAAATTTTAAAAAAATTAAGCCAGTCTTTTTTCGTAAAAACCAAAAGACTTAATAGAAAAATAACAAAATAATGGAGCATTCCGAACAGACCTTCGCCGCGGTCTATTGTCCCCCAAAAAGAGCGGTAACTATCAGCGGCGAAAATCGTGCTAATAGCCAAAGAAATAATAAATAAAACCGTGAAAATAAATAAAGGATTTTTAAAAAAATCTTTAAATAACGAACGAATATTCTCAGAGACTTTTTTGTAGTTGCCAAAAAAATAAATCAAAGACAAAATCAAAACGATTTCAACGATGCCTCGGAAAAACACTATTTTGCCGAAAATATAAGGGAAGGCTGTAGACCGAGAAATTATTAAAGGCGTGAGGGCGGTTAAGAACAAAAGAGATTTAATGGAAACTTTAAGAATTTTATTTATTTTTTGGCCCAGGTCAAAAGACATAATACAAATATTACCTTAAAAAAAATTAATTTCAAACCAAAAGACCCCTTGCGGGGCCTTTTGGCTTCAGTACCAAGTTCTCAAGGATAACTTAGTTGCTGATTGTTACAGAAGTGGACGGCAAGGTCTGAACGTATACTCCGTTGGCCCAGTCGGCGGTAGCCGTTGTGTGCGCAACATTGGAGTAATCGGACCAGACGAATGACGGAGCCGCATCGGACGCTGTGCCTGCGCTGCCTCGGACTCCGGCGACACCGGTAACGGTAATACCGTTAGCAACAGTGGTTTCGGAAGCGTAGAGACTGACTTGGGCATAAGACGTACCGACAGTGCTACCCAAGTTGGCAAAGGATAATGACAATTCGTATGTCTTTGTAGTTCCAGCAGCAATAACCTGCTCGGAATTCATTAACAACGAAACATAACCCGTTGTACCTCCCTGGAAAGCAACCTGCTCTCCCGTTGTCGCTGAAGTGGAGCTGAATCCACTGGCGATGTTGAGCAAAGTGTTGGAAGTCACATCTTTCAAAGTAACCGTACCAGTTGTGCTCGGGACAGCATTGATGGCTGTCATCGTGGCGCCGGTCATAGCAACCTTGAATTGGATTTGATCCCATGAAATCTGCTCTGGGCCATCAGCTTTGATGGTGAAGTCTATTACTGGGATTAAACCAGCAGTCAACTTCGCGCTAGCCGCAACCGGAGTACCGATTGTCGGTTTGGTCTTGTAAACAACTTTCTGGTTGCTCACAGCACCAGTGATGGTGATCTGTTTATTGGTCTGACCAGCCGCTTCAAAGTCGCTGCCAGTGCTGATTGTCTGAATGTTGGCATAGACTGAAGCTCCGGAATCAGCACCATTGCTGATTGTGTTAAGAACTCCCTTGACTGTCAAAACTTTGCTGGAGTTCTTCGGAATTACCCAACCCAATCCCTGAACGAACGCCACACCGGCGCTGATTCCGGAACCAGTAACTGAGTAACCGCTGACTGAACCAATTTGAGTGGAACCGTCATAAAGTTTGATAGTCGGGACTTCGTCGGACGCAGCTGTCGAAGTGGCAGTTACGCTGGCGCTGTCGATAACCGAGATATCAATTTTATTAAGGGTCATGTCTTCATTGGTAGCAGTGAAGCGGAATTTACCTAAGACGCTTTCTGTACCGGCAATAACGATACCGGCCTGAGAATCAACGTCATCAGGAGCCGTAGCTACTGTAACTGTACCTGTTGAAGTAACGCTAGCAACAACCGTGTGGTCGCTGTTGGCATTAATACCAGTAACGCTGGCGCTATTACCATCTTTATCGTACGCAGAAACATCAGTTGAGAGCGCAGCGATATCAAAGTAATAAGCATCACCGCTGGCAGCATTGGCCGAGATATTACCTTTTAAGATAAGAACCTTGGTGTCGCCGCTAGTAATGGTGTAGTTAAGGTTGTCAAAGGTAACAGTGCCGGCGTTCAAAGACTTGAGGGTGCCAATTTGAGTTGTGCCGTCATATAAGCCCAAGTTCTGAACATCTCCGCTGTCTAAAGTACCTAATGTGCTGCTTCCGGTAATCTTTATCGAGGAAACTTTAACGTTTCCGGAGATTGCCCGCAAGCTGAAACCGGCCAAAGATACAACATTAACTCCCTGGACATAAGTCTGGGAAGCCGGAGTAGCTGACAATTGAACATCCAAAGATGTAGCGCGAATCGTCATATCGTTACCAGTAATCTGGCTGTTCGGAACGATATTGGATGTGTCGACAAATGTGTTGTTGTCAATATTCTTTATGTCGTTGCTCTGGAAGGCCAAAATGTTGATGTGGATTTTTCCACCTGTGCTGTCTGTGGAAACAACATCAGCGGTCACTTTGAACTCCTTAGACGTACCGGCAGCGATGTTAAGAACATCGGTGAAGGTTAAGTTTGTCGAAGAAGCAGAAGTGGAGACATTCTGCGCGCTGGTGACAACGGCGTTGGCCGCGACATCCCAAACTTCAACGTTGTTGAAGAGAGCGATAGCACCAGTTGTTGACGCATTCAATCTCAAGCTGCGAATTTCGATGTTGTTCTTAGAAGCAATCGTGAAATCCAAAAGCGTAACGGTCTGAGCATTGACTGCAATGTCAGAAGAAACCGGTCCGTTAGTGGTAATAGTCACGTCACCGCCAGTAAGGGAAATTTTATCGCCTTCGCTGGTGGTGTCTAAAGCAGAAATATCGGTTGTTACATTATAACCATAGGTTGCACCTGTAGCCATGATGTCGGAAGCGCTGTCAAAGTAAAGGACTATTTTGTCGCTTGTTTTGGCTGCGCCTGAGATATCACCATAGACATCGAAAGTTCTTTGCTGTCCTTTCGATATTATGAATGGCGTGGTGAAATTAAAGGTTATAAGATCGTTAGTTCCAATAGTAGCTGTGGTGGCAACAGTGTTACCGCCGTAGACTAATTTCAAATTGGAAAGGTTGGAGCTGGCAATGCTACCGCCCTGGGTTAAAGCAACCCGAGTAACGCTAACATCTTCAGTTGTACCAGCCGTTAATTTGAATTCTCCCAAAAGAGTTCCTATTTGTCCGATATAAGGACTAGCAGGAGCAGCTCCGGAAGCAGCTGCAATTGTTCCAACAGCGGAGGTTCCCAAAGATATAGCGTTACCAGTTAAGGTACCCGTTAAGCTCGGAGTTCCGACGGCTGAAACTAAATTGAAATAGTTGACATCACCAGCATAAGCACTGCTGGAAGTAACATCAACGATTAAGCTCAAAGTCTTAATTCCGTTAACAGCCAAGTTCAAGTTTAAGAAAGAAACCTGGTTGGTGGTGGAATTAATTGTTCGGCCACTGGTTATACGAGTGGCTCCATCGTAAAGATAGAAACCTCCCGAATTGAAGTCAGCAGTCTGACCAACACCGTTTCTCTGGAAAACCAAAGAATTGATGGTGCCGCTACCAGCCGCTGTAAATTTCAAAAACGTGATTCCTGTGGCTCCACGAGGAATAATTGAAGTACCAGGATTATCAGAGGCTATAGCCAAGTTGATTCCTGTACCTGGGGTTGTTGGGGTTGTCGTGGTGGTGGTTGTAGTTGTTGTTGTAGTTGTTCCTCCCAAAGAAGCAACATACGCTCTGGTCTTAGCACCAAAATAACCAGCTGTCGGAGAAATTCCTACAGCGGCTTGGTATTCGCCCAAAGCTGCTCTCGTTATATTACCAAAATAGCCTGTCGCTCCAGCTGTGGCCAAGGCCGCAGCTTTAGATCCTTTGTTCCAGGAGATCAACATATTCTGTAAGGCAGTAACATCAGCTCCTCTTGAACCAAGAGTGAGGTCCTGGGTGAAAGAGTAAGAAGATGTTGTAGTTCCTCCAGCAGAAGATAATTGACTCTGCAAAGTTTGGATCTGAGCTAACAAGGCGTTAATCTGCGCTTGGAGGTCAGTAGTGGTAGATGCTTGCACCGGTAAAATTGAACCAGCGAGACAAACAACGGTCACCAATGAAATGGCAAGCGAAGTAAATTTTCTTGAAATACTCATTTTTAATTTTAATTTATGACTTAATTTTTCGACTTAATAATTATTTATTTTCGGAAAGTTATCACTCTCATTTATCGACCCGCCGCTAAACATTGTGAGGTTAGTTTGCGGAATAAACAAAAGAATAACCCTAGTATCTTTGTTAGTTAATTTTTTGTATCTGGAAACCATTTAACAGAGGTCCTAGCCCTATTACACAGCATCCATAAAAACAAAAAACTCACTTTTTGAGTGAGATTAATTAATCAACTAAAAGCTAACAACTAAACAATTTAAAATTCTAATTGTCAGTTTTTAGTTGATTAGTTCAGCCTCACTCTGAACCATGAAACTAATTATAACAAACTGCGCTAATTCTGTTAACTATTAAATATAACGGAGAAAATAAGTAAAAGTTACGCTTGCGGCTTCAACTGGTAATGAGTTCCGGGACCGCCCAAACCGCTCCTCTCAATTACCCGCTCTTCGCACAATTTCTGCAAATCGTAACGCAATGTTCTTTCACTGACTCCGGGAAAAGCAGCAACTAAATCTTTAATCCGGCAGTTTTGAACTTGCCGCATTATATCTAAAATTGCCGATTGTCTCATTACCGAATTTTCCTTTTCTTTTTCACCACTTCCATTTAAGCCTCCATTACCATTTGCCGAATATCCTTGTTCATTTATGTTACTCATATTACTTACATTGCCGATATTGTTGGATTCGGCAACGCTATTAACATGTGCTTCGTTACGGATAATCATTGGCATTGCCGCTTTTGGCTTTGCCTCATTATCCTGCAATGAAGTCTGGAAGAGCTCTTCCATGTTCAATTCGGCAATTGCCGAATTACTTTTCCTTATTGCAGTATTGAAGCTGCCGATTTCCCTTAAAAGAATCTGGGTTTGAGGATAACTTATTTCCCCTACCCCTTGGCTAAAAATAACCAAGACTTCCAAGAGGGAAAGCGACCGGCTTAAGGAATTATTATTATTTAAAGAACTGGCCTCTAAAACATCCAAACCGGCTTTTTCTAAACGAGTTTTCAGATCAGAATTTTTGATAGCATCGCCTAATCTAAAAACAGCATAACAAATTTCATAAGCCTTTTGGGTGAAATTAGACAGCATGTGGCAAGTATCGTTTTTTAATAAATATTTGTCAAGTTTGTTTGGTTTAAAAAAATAAATTATTCTTTGAAAATATCTGAAAAAATCAGCAAAAAAATTGACAAAAAATTTGACAATGGGTTACAAACGATTAAAATTGATTAATCAAAAGGTCGCTTTTTTGATACTTTAAATTTTAAAAAATTATGAACTTTAAACCTCTATCAAATCATATTTTTATTGAAGCTCTGGGAGAAGAAACAAAAACCCAATCGGGCATCGTTCTTCCTGATACCGCGGAGAAAGAAAAACCCGTTAAGGGAAAAGTTGTCGCCACCGGCCCGGGAAAATTAAACGAAAAAGGCGAACGCATGCCGATGACCGTGAAAGTCGGCGATATGGTTTTGTTTAAAAAATACGGTCCTGACGAAATAGAAATTGACAGCAAAAAATACTTGGTCGGCGAGGAAGACGATATACTCGCGATAATTGAATAGAAATTAGAAAATAGAATCTAAATAATAAAATATGGCAAAACAAATTTTGTTTAACGAAAAAGCGAGAGCGAAGTTGAAAGCCGGTGTGGACAAAATGGCTGACACCGTAAAAATAACTCTTGGGCCAAAAGGCCGGGCGGTTATTTTGGACAAGGGTTACGGCTCCCCCACTATTACATTAGACGGCGTAACTATTGCCAAAGAAATTGAATTAAAAGACCGGATAGAAAATATCGGAGCCGAACTTATTAAAGAAGTGGCTTCCAAAACAAACGACATTGCCGGAGACGGAACAACCACGGCAACTCTTTTGGCGCAAATTTTTATTAATGAAGGTTTGAAAAATGTCACTTCCGGAGTTGACCCGATTGCCATGCGCCGAGGAATGGACAAGGCATATGAAGAAGTTTTGAAAGCTCTCAAAGAACTTGCCCAAAAAATAAGCAGCAAGGAAGAAATCGCCCAGGTGGCGACTATTTCTGCCCGAGACCCAGAAGTCGGAAAACTGATTGCCGACGTGATTGAGCAAGTGGGCAAAGACGGCGTGGTAACGGTTGAAGAATCGCAAACTCTCGGACTAACCAAAGAATTAGTGGAAGGATTGCAATTTGACCGCGGTTATATCTCCGCTTACATGGTTACCAATCAGGAAAGGATGGAAACGGTTATGGAGAACCCCTATATATTAGTGACCGACCAAAAAATTTCTACCATTACCAGCCTTTTGCCGCTTTTGGAAAAATTAGTCCAATCCGGTAAGAAGGACTTGGTTATTATTGCCGACGACATTGACGGCGAGGCCCTGACGACTTTAGTTCTTAACAAGCTTCGCGGAGTATTTAATGTGCTTGGAGTGAAAGCGCCAGGATTCGGCGACAGACGAAAAGAAATGCTGCAAGACATTGCCGCTGTTACCGGAGCCGAATTTATTTCCGAAGAAGTCGGACGAAAACTTGAAAACACCGATTTAGTTGCCTTAGGCCAAGCCCACAGAGTTGTTTCCAATAAAGAAACTACCACTATTGTCGGCGGCAAAGGCGAAAAAGCGGAAATTGAAAAAAGAGTTGCCCAAATAAAAACCCAGATTCAAAAAACTGATTCGGAATTTGACCGCGAAAACTTGAAACAAAGACTCGGCAAACTTTCCGGCGGAGTAGCGGTTATTAAAGTCGGCGCAGCTACCGAAGTGGAACAGAAAGAAAAACAACACAGAATTGAAGACGCGGTTAATGCGACTAAAGCCGCTGTTGAGGAAGGAATTGTTCCCGGAGGAGGCGTGGCTTTAATCCGATGCACCGATGCCGTGGAAACATTGATAGAAAAATACGACAAAAGCCAATTGGCGGAGATTGTCGGAGCTAAAATAATTTTGGAAGGAATTTGCGCTCCTTTGAAGCAAATCGCCGAGAACGCCGGACATAACGGCGCAGTTGTTCTGAATAAAGTCAGAGAAGGAAAAGGCGACTTCGGATTTAACGCCGCGACCGGACAATACGAAAATCTTATCAAAACCGGGGTAATTGACCCAGCAAAAGTTACCCGCTTGGCCTTACAAAACGCTGTTTCAGTAGCTTCGTTGCTCTTGATAACCGAAGCAGTGGTGGCGGAATTACCGGAAGAGAAGAAAGATAAGATGCCGGGACATGGCCACGGAATGGGCATGGGAGAAGATTACTAATATATATAGTATAAATAGTAAACTAGAAGGCCTCGTCAAAAGCGGGGCTTTCTTGTTTTGGGCTTTTAAATTATAATTATTTAAATATGAATACATTAAATGTGTCTATAGTGGGTTTAATAGTTTTAGCTTTATTAATAGTCGGACTTTACAATCGGTTGGTGCAGCTTCGGTTAAGAATGAAAGAAGCTTTGTCGGATATTGATGTCCAGTTAAAACGCCGATATGACTTAATTCCTAATTTAATAGAGTGCGTTAAAGGATATATGAAGCACGAGCAGACGGTTTTGGAGAACGTCACCAAAGCCAGAACCAGCGTGACAAGAGCCAACGGCAATCCTTTAGAAAGAGATAAAGCGGAAAAAGCGCTTTCCGGAACCCTGAAAACACTTTTCGCGGTGGCGGAAAATTATCCGGAACTGAAAGCCAATACAAACTTTATTGAATTACAGCAAGAATTGTCGGACACGGAAAATAAAATTCAGGCCGCGCGAAGATTCTATAATGGCAATGTCCGCGATTTAAACACTGCGATTGAGACTTTCCCTTCAAATATCATTGCCAATATGTTTATTTTTAAAGAAGAGAAATTCTTTGAAACAGAATCTCCTGCCGAAAAAGAAGCGGTGAAGGTGAAGTTTTAGCCACTATCCACTAGAAATTAGGACTTAGCTTAAATGACTTTATACACTCAAAAAGCATCAAATGTTCGCAGGACGTGGCTTTTGTTCGCGGTGTTTTTTGTTGTTGTCGTCGGCCTCGGCTGGGTTTTTTCCAATGTTTATGACGATTACAGTATTTTAATTTTTGCGATTCTTTTCAGCGTTATTTACTCGTTTATAAGCTATTGGTCTTCGGCGGGCATCGCTTTGGCCATGGCGCGCGCCGCGCCAATTGAAAGAAAAGATAATCCGGAGCTCTATAATATTGTGGAAAATTTATGTATCACCGCGGGGCTGCCAACGCCGAAAATTTATATTACGCCAGAAATGCAAATCAACGCCTTTGCGACCGGGCGCGACCCGAAGCACGCCGCCATTGCCGTGACTAAAGGCGCTCTCCAAAGATTAAACAAAACCGAACTGGAAGGAGTTATCGCGCACGAGCTTTCCCATGTCGGCAATCGCGACATTCTCGTGTCAACGGTGGCCGCGGTTTTGGCCGGCATAGTTTCTTTGATTGCCGATATTTTTCTGCGTTCGCTCTGGTTCGGCGGAATGGGACGCAGCCGCAACAACAGAAACAATGACTCAAGCGGAATAATTTTTATCGCCGCGATAATTCTTTCAATTCTTGCTCCCATCGGCACTATGTTGATACAGCTCGCCATATCACGGCGGCGCGAATCTTTAGCTGACGCTTCAGGCGCGCTTCTCACCCGTTATCCCGACGGGCTGATTTCGGCCCTGAAAAAAATAGAACAGGACAACATCCCAATGGCATCGGCCAAAGATTCAACAGCGCATATGTGGATAGACAACCCGTTCAAAGGCCAGCAGGTTTCTTGGTGGCACAAATTGTTTATGACTCACCCGCCGATAGAAGAAAGAATTAAGGCGTTGGAGGATTTGGATATAAAATAATGTCGTAATTGTTCTAATGTTCTAAATGATATAATGTTGAGGATTTAATAAAATAATTTTAATAATATGAATAATAAAAATTGGATTGGGATTGGTATTATAGTTGTTGTCTTGGTTGCAATTGCTTACTTTATCGGACAGAATTCAAGCAATCAAACGCAAACAACGAGCTCACCTGCTGCAAACAATACGAATACTCAATCAGCAATTCAACCATCTCAAACAGAAAGTCAGACAACGCAACCGACATCGGCTCAAATTCAACCAACACAAAAAAGTTTATCTGATATTGTTAAGGAGTGGAGCGGAAGCACCGCTTATCTGACGTGCGATTGGAATGATTCAAACGATAATCTTATCCAAGAAGTTACTGGTAGCGGGTTGCTGGCGATGCTCAACTCTACCCTTACAGTAATAACGAATAAACACGTCGTCTATAATCCTACATACGGTTACGCAAATAGATGCGGAATTAATTTTCCTGGCGATGATGGTAGTTATATTTATACCAGTAATGATTATGTTGGATATGGGCCAACGGGCTATTTCCCTAACTATGGTAATCTTACTATTGATTCTAATGGCAATGATGTCGCATATATTTCAGGCATGCATTGGGTCCATCTTCTTTCAGCGTCTTCTCCATCGGCTCAAACTACAACCCCTCCGTCTATATCCCTGAGCGATCATAGCAAAAACGCTTCTTTTGCTTGTAGTAGTCCAGAAAACACTGGCGATTCTGTATTGATATTGGGTTATCCTGTATATGGATCTAAAGTTAATGAATTTAGTTCGCAGGACGAGCCGACCGCAACTGAGGGCATAATTTCTGGTAAGGATGGAATTTATTACACGACATCAGCAAAGATTGATCATGGTAATTCCGGCGGATTAGCCATTGATGAAGCAAGCGATTGTTATTTCGGTATACCAACATGGGACGAGTCAGGAAGTTTTGAATCATTGGGACGTATTCTGCCATCTTCAACTTTTTTAAATTACTAATGAACATTGATATGCCATTTATTACAACTATCAGCTTAGTTTGGCTAATCTATATATTTTTATTTACCGAATCTGATAAGCAAATACTAGATTTATTCAACAGGTTAAAATTCTCTCTCGCAATAAATAATGAGGGGGCGGTAGAAAAAATCCAGTTGGATATAAAAATGTATATGGGAATCCCAGAGGTAATATCCATGGGTAAGATATTCAAATCTGGAGATTCTCATAAAAAAAATATTGAGACATTTAAAAAGAAAACATGGAATATCGATCTATTTAAAAAGCTCTTAATCGTTAATCTTTTTCTTTTAACTATTCATCCATGGCTTAATTTCTTGAACTGCTTTTTTAGCATGCAGATACATATAATACTTTCTTTGATTTTCGGACTTTGTTTTTACTGGTATGTTCAGCAATTACCAAGTTTGGAGTTTTCACGAATAGTACCAATATCAGAGTGTGGTAGTGAAAAAGCAAGAAAATAAATTTGCCGTCAAAAAAAACCTGAAATCGTCCCCTGTTAAACAACAAATTTAAATGCTTCAAAGAAAAAATTTTTTATTATTTATAGCGCTGATTTTGATTTTTAAGTTTTTTGTTGTAAATTATAAGTTGTAAGTTAGTTATGGAGGGTTCGCATAGCGGTCTAGTGCGCACGCTTGGAAAGCGTGTATGGGGCAACCCATCGAGAGTTCGAATCTCTCACCCTCCGCCAAAATTCGGAATTCAAATTTCCGCCAGATGTCCAAGTTCGAACCTAAGCAAAATAAGGGTTTGGGGACTATAATAATTCATATGGACTTCAAAGAATATTTCAAAACAAAAAATCTACTTAATGCCCCTAGAGTGGGACATGTTTAAGAACATGATGAGCGCCGGCGGCGCGGCGATCACAGAGACAAAAATACCGAAAAAGCCGCTTGCCAAAAAAACACTTGGTTTATTCCGTAATATTCCCCGATTGTTGTCTTTAAATGAATGGTCAGCGCGGATGTTACGCCTTACAAGGGTGGAAGGGGCTGAAACCGAGCCGGGGCTGGTATTTATACAAATTGACGGTTTATCGCAGGCACAGCTTAGTAAAGCCTTTGCGGATAATAAAATGCCTTTTCTTAAAGGCCTTTTTCAAAAAAAATATTACCAGCTTCATCCGCATTATCCCGGCTTACCGTCGAGCACGCCGTCGATGCAAGGTGAATTATTTTACGGGGTCAAGCAAAGCGTTCCCGCCTTTGCATTTTTGGACCGGGAAGCGGATAAGGTTTTTCGCATGTATAATAGCGAATCGGTGCTGGAGATCGAGCGGCGCCTTGCCGAGCGTGGGCAAGGGCTTTTAGAAGGAGGTAGTTCCTACTCGAATATTTTTTCCGGCGGTGCCAAAGAAGCGCATTTTTGCGGCACTTCTTTAGGCTGGGGGCAAATTTGGAAAGAGGTCAATCCCGTCACTTTTGCGCTTCTCGTATTGGCCCATTTCCCAACAGTGGTGCGGATGCTGGTGCTAATCGCTTGGGAGATGATATTGGGAGTCGTTGATTTCGGGCGTGGGATATTAAAGGGCGAGAATTTCAAAAAAGAATTTAAATTCATTTATCTTCGTTCTTTGATCTGCATTCTTTTACGCGAGTTGGTGGCCTTGGGCGCGAAGATAGATATCGCGCGCGGTTTGCCCATTATTCATCTTAATTTTTTAGGCTATGACGAACTTTCCCATAACCACGGCCCTTCTTCGCGATCGGCCCATTGGTCGTTATTGGGGATCGACCGCGCCATTGAAAAGATTTACAGCCAGGCCTTGCATTCTCCGCGCCGCAGCTACGATGTTTGGGTTTATTCCGACCATGGGCAGGAAGATGCCATTTCTTATGAGGTTAAATATAGCCGCAGCGTTCAAGATGCGGTAGCCCAAGTCTTTAAAGACTTTGAAACAACGGGCGATTTTTTCTATCCCTTGGATAAAAGCGGGGAACAGTTGCACCGCGCGCGTTTTCTGGGGATACCTTCTATCGAAAAAATTTTCAGTACCGCCGGCTTTGTCCAGGGCGAGTCTTTAAGAAAAAAACTCGTGGTCACGGCGATCGGCCCTACAGGAAATATTTATCTGCCGCGTGAGATGAGCAAGGAAGATAAGTGCCGGTTCGCGCGAGAATTAGTTGATAAGGCGAAGATCCCTGTCGTTATTCTGC
>Ga0265316_10004183_pt1 | contig 14424 bp, 10 predicted proteins | sample 4522metaG_FD_202092 | JGI IMG/M metagenome (GOLD analysis project Ga0265316, IMG submission 202092) | Rhizosphere microbial communities from Carex aquatilis grown in University of Washington, Seatle, WA, United States - 4-5-22 metaG | ecosystem: Host-associated > Plants > Roots > Rhizosphere >...
GTGAAAGGATCTAACGCGACATCGGTGATAATTCCTAATTCTGGAACAGCTTTTTTTAAAGCACGAACCGTTCGTTGCACCAAACCATCGGGATGATAGGCTTCTGCGGCATCGTCTGATTTTTTTTCTGCCGACACGACAGGAAATAACGCAATCGCTGGAATGCCTAAAATATAAAGCTCTCGCGCTTCTTCAATGAGTAAATCTAACGATAAACGTTCTACACCTGGCATCGAAGAAATGGCTTCACGTTTATTTGTCCCTTCAACGACAAAAACGGGATAAATCAAATCATCAACGGTCAAATTATTTTCACGCATTAAGCGACGAGAAAAATCATTGCGACGCATTCTTCTCATGCGTGTGGCGGGAAATTTAATGCTATGATATGTCATATTATTTACACTTATTTTTGGAAGTTTTTATGAGAATTAAACACTATACCTTATTTACTTTATTTGTTGTATGTCTGGGTTTAATGCCGTTTATGCGTGCATTTGCCTCTGAATTATCGCCGCCGCAACAAGCCATTTCAGAAGCCTCTGATAAATTGCAACAAAAAATGCAAGACAAAAATTTTCTTAAAGATTTTAACAAAGTCACACAATTCGTCGATCAATCAATTAACCCACATGTTGATTTTGATAAAATTTCATCATTGGTTTTAGGTAAATTATGGAAAAGTGCCTCGCCTGATGAACAACACCGTTTCAAAAAAGAATTCCAAACATTGTTAGTCCGCACTTATTCTCGCGCATTCAGTGAATTTAAAGAATGGTCAATTCGTTTTTTACCGAGTGAAATGGAAGACGGCGCAACAAAAGTGGTTGTTAAAACCGAAGTGTTACAACCTGGTATTCAACCCATTGCCGTGAATTACCGCATGTATTTGGCAAATGGTGAATGGAAAGCCTACGACATTATGATTGAAGGCGTGAGCTTAGTGACCAATTACCGCACCACATTCAGCGACGAAGTTCAAACGAAAGGCTCGCTCGATGCCGTCATTGATGGTTTGGCAAAACGCAATGCTGAAGCGTTAAAAAATTCTTAATTTAATACTCCCCTCACTTTTTATTTTGGCGCAAAGTTCCACTTCTGCGCCTTTTTATTCTCGATGACTTCAATTAAAGATTCGCTTTACAGTCAACCACTTGGACAAGTGAATGGCTTTGCTTTTGATGAAAATGTCGCGCAAGTTTTTCCCGACATGATTCAACGCTCTGTGCCGGGTTATCAAACTATTATCGCCGCGATTGGTTTATTAGCAGGACGTTTTGCCAAACCTCAAAGCGTTTGTTACGACTTAGGCTGTTCGCTAGGCGCAGCATCATTTTCAATGCGGCAAAATATTACGGTCGAAAATTGTCGCATTATTGCAATCGATAATTCCACGGCAATGTTGACGCGTTTGGAATCTATTTTGGCGAACGAAACATCGCGTCATTCTACCGTTATCGAATTGCAATGCGCGGATATTCGTGACGTGGTGATTGAAAATGCGTCAATAGTGGTATTGAATTTCACGTTGCAATTTTTGCCTGTTGAAGACAGAAAATCATTACTGGCAAAAATTTATAACGGCTTATTACCTGACGGGGCGTTAATTATTTCGGAAAAACTCGCGTTTGACGATGCACGGCAGCAAACATTACAAATCGATTTGCATCATGCGTTCAAAAAAGCGCAGGGTTACAGTGAATTGGAAATTAGTCAGAAACGCACCGCACTAGAAAATGTGTTAATTCCTGAAACTTTCGCGCAACATCAACAACATTTGAAATCCGTTGGATTTAGCAGTGCCGAATTGTGGTTTCAATATTTTAATTTTGCTTCATTTATCGCACTTAAATAATGCCCTATTCTGATTTATATGCCGCCCTGCGAAACGCTGACGCTGAAGATTGGGCAGAGCAATTGCCACAACAACTCGCCCATGCTTTCGATACTAGTAAACACGGCGATTTATTGAAATGGCAATCGCAACTTGAACAACTGCCACAACTTAACCCACAAATCCGTTCACTGACGACGGATACATTGCAAATTGGAACGGCTGACGATGTTTCGATTGAACAGCAACAGGCATTAAAAAACCAACTGCAAGCGTTTTGTCCATGGCGCAAAGGACCTTATGAATTATTTGGTGTTCACATTGACACCGAATGGCGTTCGGATTGGAAATGGCAACGATTGGAAAACCATATTGCGCCTCTAAAAAATCGGCTGGTTTTAGATGTCGGTTGCGGCAACGGTTATCATTGTTGGCGAATGCTTGGCGCAGGTGCAAAACGAGTGATTGGCATCGATCCCATGTTGCTAAATGTCATGCAATTTCAAATCATTAAAAAATTTTACGGCGATGCTCCTATCGATGTTTTGCCACTAGGGATTGAAGCGTTACCTGCAAATTTACGCTGTTTTGATACCGTATTTTCAATGGGGGTTTTATATCATCGCCGTTCGCCACTGGATCATTTATTTGAATTGCGCGATTGTTTAAAAAGTGGCGGCGAGTTAATTTTAGAAACGCTAATTATTGACGGAGAATTGGGCGAAGCCTTGTTGCCCGAAGATCGTTACGCGCAAATGCGAAACGTATGGTTTTTACCGAGTTGTGCGACGCTGGTGAGTTGGCTAAATCGTTGCGGATTTAAAAATACCCGCGTGGTAGATGTGACCGTTACCACAACAGAAGAGCAACGAACTACAGAATGGATGCGTTTTCATTCATTGCGAGACTTTTTAAATCCTGAAAATCCCGCGTTGACATGTGAAAATTTGCCCGCCCCGAAACGGGCAATTTTAATTGCCAACGCGCCGTAATTTATTGTGCTTGCGCCGCTAACTGCACGGCGTTACGTTTACTGCGTTTCACTGCATATAATGCTTCGTCGGCTAGCGTAATCAATTCTTTCCAGCCTGGTTTTCCGTTAGTCGAACATGCAACACCAATACTGACCGTCATCGGTTTTAATAGCGGTACATTTTCAACTTGATGACGTTCGACCACGATGCGTATCCGTTCAGCTAATAACAAGGCTTCTTTTCCGTCAGTATTAGGGGCAATCACTAAAAATTCTTCGCCACCTAATCGACAGGGAATATCTGTCATTCGCGCACATTTTCGCATAATTTTCGCGGCGTGAACTAACACTAAATCCCCTGCATCATGTCCTAACGAATCATTCACCGATTTGAAATGATCCAAGTCGAGCATTAACACGCTTAATGGACGATGGGTACGTTGTGCGCTTGACCATTCTTGTTCTAAACGATTCAATGAATAACGGCGGTTGGATAATCCCGTTAATACATCGGTATTTGCCATCAATTCTAAGCGTCGATTTGCCACTGCCAATTCTGCAATGTAACGCTGTAAATCTTTACGTTCTTTTTCGACTTCTTGTTGCAGAGTAATAATTCGTTGCCCTGCCCGAATTCGCGCTAATAGCACTTTTAAACTCAGCGGCGTGGTGACATAATCATCAATTCCGGCATTAAAGGCTTCAATTAACGCGCTTTCTTCTTCGGTTGAAGTCAGCATGATGATATAAATCGAACTGCCCCACGTTGAGGAATGCAACGTTTTTGACAACTCAATGCCATCCATGGGTTTCATGTGCCAATTGGTAATAATCAATTCGGGTTTGTGTTCTAGCGCGTATTTCAATGCCGAATCGCCATCTTTACAAGCAGCGACTTTATGACCTGCTGCGGTAAGTTGTTTAGACAAACGCGCTAACATCATCGCATCATCATCAACCACTAAAATATTAAGTCCAGATAACATATGTTTACCTGCGCCAAGCTCTGGCGAAGACTGGCGAATATCTGTTTTTACGTTAATCAATTTGCCCCATTCTTGCCATTGATTAAGCACTTCAGCGATAAATGAATCCAATTCATCCGCATCAAAACCATGTCGCCCGGCTTCAACGAGTAACGCTGGCATTAAAGCAATGCGATATTCTTCATCGGAAACACAGTAATTCGATAAATGCCGCGCAAAAACAAGCTGTTTCGCAAGGCGATTCGCTTTAGATAAACTATCGCCAATTGGCTGAAAACTGAGTTTTAACGCTTCAAGAAGTAAATCTGAAAATCCCCAATCAGCAAGTAACATGACAGTCAACGCATTATGGTTAATCGCAAAACGTTCTTGCTCAAGTTTTAATAACTCATCGTCTTTTGCAATGGCAATACATTCACCATAACTTTCCGACCAGGCTGTTGCTAAAGCAAGACGACCAATATCGCTAAGTAATCCTAAAGTAAAGGCTTCTTCGGAACTAATGACGCGCTCGTGAACGCTTAAACGAGTAATGGCGACAGCCGTTGCTAGCGATTTTGACCAATAGGCAAGATAATCAAAACTTGGGCAGCGACTATAGCTATCGTTACCAACCAATGAAAGACTTAACGCAAAATTTTTGACTGCTGACATTCCCATCATGATGATGGCATCGCCTACGTTAGAAATAGAGCGATTTGCTCCCAGTGCAGCAGAATTAGAAAATTGTAGAATCCGTCCGCTCAACGCCGGATCAAGTTTAATCAACTGCGTCACCTGACCAATTTCGACATCATCACGTTGCAATAACTTCATAATTTCCAACGCAGTACCGGAAGGTGATGGCAGACGATTGGAGGTTTTCAATTCATGGAAATTAAATTCTTGGTTCATAGTCATTTTCTTGTAGCTAAAACACGAGTTAGTTGCATTGTCGCATGAAAAACATCATCAATCATCAGTTCAAAATTGGCAATTTTATTTTCACGCGCTGCATTTTCTAAAACAGCAATTTTTACGATTAGTTCTTTCGCACAAAAATGAGTCACCATGCTTTTAAGTGTATTAGCTGCATCGGCTATTGCAGAAAAATCGTCGTTTTGAATGTGAATTTCAAGTTGAGCGAGAAGTGTGGGCGCATTTTCTAAAAACAATTGCACCATTTCGTCAAATAATTTTGCATCTCCATCTAGTTGAGCAAGTGCTGCCGTCTCATTCCAAATTGTAGAGGTAGGGACTTTAATTGTTGATGCCGGATTGTTAGGCACGTCTGATGATTCAGAACTATCCGGTACATGTAACGTTGGTTTTAACCATGTTGTCAACATCTGATTAAATGAATGGCGATTAAATGGTTTACTTAAATAATCATTCATTCCGGCTTCTAAGCATTTTTGACGCTCTATATCCGTATTTTCGGCGGTCAGGGCGATAATCGGAATAGCTTGTGCAAGCTCATGAATGCGTAATTGTTGCGTGGTTTCGTAGCCATCTATAATTGAAATTTGACAATCCATCAAAATCAAATCGTAAGCGTTATTTTTGAGTAAGTTTATAGCTTCATTACTATTTTTTGCCACATCAGGTGTAAGGTTAAATCGTGCGAGTTCTGTCACAATAACCCGTTGGTTAATTACATTATTTTCAACAAGTAAAATGTGTTTATCCGTGTAATCAGCATAACTGATTTCTGTTTTGACCGTTGTAATTTGTTCAGGGGGAAGGCTTATTGTATTCCACAATGCGTCAAATAATTGCAGTGGGCGAACGGGTTTAGATAAACAATATGAAAAACCTAAACTGTGTTTTTCGTTTTTACCGATAAAATTATTCGCCGACAGTAACAAACGTGGTGTATGACTTAAAAGCGGATTAGCAGTCATTGTGCGTGCCAATTCGCATCCATCCATATCAGGAAGTTGAAAATCAATAATTGCCACGTCATACGGCTGGTCGTTTGATGCTGCAATTTCAAGTTCTAATAGTGCAGCATGAGCTGAATTTTCTGTTTGTACAAAACATTGCCAAGCGTCCAAATGATGAGAAAGAATATGTCGATTCGTGGCATTGTCATCAATCAATAAGACTCTTACGCCCGCCAAATAAGACGGTAACAGCGGTGGCTGTTGCAATGCGGGCGTAATCGGCAAATCAAACCAAAACGTCGTCCCTTGCCCTAACATGCTTTCAAAACCAATTGCGCCATTTATCATATCGATTAAATTTTTACAAATCGACAACCCTAACCCCACGCCACCACAAAAACTTGCTGTAGAATTGTCGACTTGATTAAAGGGCTTGAACAATTTGGTTTGTTGTTCGGCACTCATGCCAACACCGGTATCTTGGATTTCAAAACGGCATTGCATTTCTCCATCAATACCAACAATTTGCATAACACGCACATTGACTTCACCTTGCTCGGTAAATTTGAGCGCGTTATCTAACAAATTGGTCAAAAGTTGGCGTAAACGTGTCGGATCGCCCTGCCATAAAATGGGGAAATTTGCCGGTATAAAACATGTTAATTCAATTTTATGGTCTGTGGCATAATTCGACAACAACGCACAAACATCTTCAACCAAAACAGGCAAATGGAATTCAATATGTTCTAATTCAACTTTATGTGACTCAAATTTAGAAAAATCTAAAATATCATTCAACGTTGCCAACAACGATTCCACAGAACTTGCGGCGGCATCGAGTAAATCAGACTGATCTTGCGTTAAATTGGTATCTTGCAACAAATCAAGCATCCCCAAAATACCATTCATTGGCGTGCGAATTTCATGACTCATATTTGTCAAAAATTCCGACTTCATATCGGTCATTTTTGCAACTGTCTCACGCGCGGCATGTAATGATAGTTGTGCTTGCTCTTGCAATAAGGCTAAAGCCATCATCTCGCCGACTTGCTTGAGCATAGCTAATCGGGTCATATTCTGCGAGGGATGCGTATCGGTATATAAAACCAATACTCCCATCACATTCCCCGCGTAGAGCATCGGTACGATGTAATGTCCATGAATTTTATCGTGATTCCCTTCGCCCTCTTCACTCGAATCACAAAAACAGGTATCCGTGATGGTGATTTCGGTAGATTTTGCTGCTTTACCACAAATACCTTTGCCAATTAAAACGCGTTGCTCATGTTGGATAAAATCATCGCTAAAATGTCCCAGCCGAACAAACATATCCAAAAACTTTTCGTCAGCATTCGTAATTAAAACACTGCCTCTTCGTTGCGAAGTGAAAGTTTTAAGTTCGAATAACCGTGTTAATACTTCTGTAAAACGTATTTTTAACGGTTTTTGTTGTTGCAAAATTTGTGCGATGTCTAATTTGGCTGATTTATTGGCATGTTCACTATGTAAATTTTCTTCTTTGGCAACTTGCACACTAATGTCACGTTGGCTCTGAACGTAACCGCTCAAATCACCATTGGCTTTAAATATGGGTGTAATACTTACCGCTGCCCAATAATCAACGGTTTTAGGTTCTTTAGTAAACGTGTATTCAATTACTTGCCGCCGATTTAACAATCGCCCCGTCCACATTTTTCCTTGTTTTAACGTGTCCCGCATATCGGCTAACGTTTGCAAATCCGTATTATCACTATTTAAAAGCGTCGGGCTGTATCCGAGTAATTGCGTTTCAAACCAGCCACTTAATCGACAAAATGCAGGGTTAATATATTCAATCAATCCTTTGGCATCTGTAATTAAAACCATTTCGTTACTGGTTTCTAAACCTTGTTTTAACGTGAGTAACTTTAATTCGGCATTTTTTTGCTCAGTAATATCACGGCGAATTGATAAATATTGATACGGTTCCCCTGCCTCATTTAGCAGTGGTGCAATTGTGCTATCGACCCAATAAAGTTCCCCATCTTTACGACGATTGCAAAATTGTCCGTGCCACGTCTCCCCTTTCGAGATAATGTGCCAAAGTTGAGCGATGAATTCTTTAGTGTGATAACCGGAATTTATTAAGCTGTGCGTTTGCCCCAATAATTCTGTTTCTGTGTAGCCGGAGACAGCACAAAATTTTTCATTAGCATAAACAATAATGCCTTGCGTATCGGTTAAACTGATTAGAACGTGTGTATTAAGCAGTTTTTGCACAGCAACATTTAATTCGGAATGCACTGGCATAGCAGTACCATTTCCCAAAAATGAGGGCGAAAATAGTGCGTTAGAACGAGAGGCTTTGGTCATTTTATGGATTTGATTACGCTGTAACTAATATGGCAGACAGTATATAATCCCACGTTTTTACTAAATTTTCACTAAATTCACATTGGAAAAAGTATGCTTGGCAAACTGGTCAAATTAGTTATAGGTAGCCGTAACGACAGGCTGATTAAGAAAAAAAGAGTATTGGTCAAAAAGGTCAATGCCCTGTCCTCAGAATACGAAAAACTTTCTGACGAGGCTCTGCAAGCTAAGACTCAGGAATTTCGTGATCGTTTAGCGAATGGCGAAAAATTAAATAATTTATTGCCTGAAGCCTTTGCCACCGTGCGTGAAGCCTCAACACGGGTCTTTGGTATGCGCCATTTCGACGTACAACTTATCGGCGGTATGATTTTGCATAAAGGCAAAATCTCAGAAATGAAAACTGGTGAAGGTAAAACGTTAATGGCAACGCTTGCTGCGTATTTAAATGCGTTGCCTGAACGCGGCGTTCACGTTGTCACAGTCAACGATTATTTGGCAAAACGTGACGCTGAAACCATGAGCAAACTCTATGAGTTTTTGGGATTGAGTACAGGCGTTATTTTAGCGCAAATGGAAACGTACGAACGTCGCAAAGCCTATGCTGCTGATATTACTTACGGCACAAATAACGAATTCGGATTCGATTATTTACGCGACAATATGGCATTTACGGCAGAGCAAAAAGTTCAACGGGATTTGCATTTTGCTATCGTTGACGAGGTGGATTCAATTTTAATTGATGAAGCCCGCACACCGTTGATTATTTCAGGCCCTACCGACGATACCAGTGATATTTATTTGAAAGTCAACGCGATTGTGCCGTTGCTACAAAAACAAGAAAAAGAAGGCGAAGAAGGCGATTATTCGGTTGATGAAAAATCTAAACAAATTCATTTAACAGAAGCGGGGCATGAAAACATCGAACGCTTGATGATTGAACATGGTCTTTTCACCGAAGGCACAAGTTTATACGATGCAACGAATTTGCGTTTAATGCACTATATCAACGCGGCATTACGCGCTCACGCTTTGTTTAGACGTGACGTGGAATACATTGTTAAAGATGATCAAGTCATCATCGTTGATGAATTTACCGGTCGAACAATGGCTGGAAGACGTTGGTCAGAAGGTCTGCATCAAGCCATTGAAGCTAAAGAAGGCGTGTCGATTCAAAACGAAAATCAAACCCTCGCATCGATTACTTATCAAAATTATTTCCGCTTATACGAAAAACTGTCTGGCATGACCGGAACAGCTGATACGGAAGCGTTTGAATTAAACAAAATTTATGGTTTAGAAGTCGTTGTCATTCCGACGCATCGTTCTATGATTCGGCGTGACTTGGGCGACGTGGTATTTTTAACCGCCGCAGAAAAATATAACGCAGTTGCCACTGATATTAAAGAATGCGTCAGTCGTGGACAACCGGTGTTAGTCGGTACCACATCGATTGAAAATTCAGAATTATTGTCGAACTTGTTACATCAGCAAGGCATTAAACACGAAGTTTTAAATGCGAAACAACATGAACGTGAAGCGCACATTATTGAGCAAGCCGGTCAACCTTATGCGGTAACGATTGCTACAAATATGGCGGGACGCGGAACTGATATTGTATTAGGCGGAAATTTAGAAGCCGAATTGCTCGCGCTCGGTGAAGATGCGCCGCAAGCGGCAAAAGACAAAATACGCGGCGCGTGGTTAGACCGTCACAATGCCGTAGTAGCAAGCGGTGGTCTGCACGTTATCGGTTCAGAGCGTCACGAATCACGTCGTATCGATAATCAATTACGCGGGCGTTCAGGTCGTCAAGGCGATCCCGGTTCAAGTCGCTTTTTCTTATCACTCGAAGATGATTTGATGCGTATTTTCGCCTCTGATCGCGTTGCGGGTTTGATGCAAAAATTAGGAATGGGTAACGGCGAAGCTATTGAACATCCATGGGTGACACGTTCGATTGAAAACGCTCAACGCAAAGTCGAAGCGCATAACTTCAACATTCGTAAAGAAATTTTAGCGTATGACGATGTGGCAAACGATCAACGAAAAGTCATTTACGCACAACGTAGCGATATTATGGCAGCGGATGATATTTCAGAAATCATCACCGCAATTCGTGAAGATGTCGTCAATAATATGATTACGCTCTATATTCCATCAAGAACGATGGTTGATCAATGGAATATTACCGGTTTAGAAGAGCATATTCGCCTCGAATTTGGCGTAGAAATTCCGGTACAAAAACTGCTTAGTGAAGATAAGAAACTTCACGAAGAAGCCTTACGTCAAAAAATTATCGCGATTTTAGAAGAAAACCACGCTGAAAAAGAGAGAGTTTTAGGTAAATCCACGCTAAACAACGTTGAAAAAACGTTTATGTTGCGTGCGTTAGACCATAACTGGAAAGAGCATTTAGCCGCGATGGATTATTTGCGTCAAGGCATTCATTTCCGTGGTTACGCACAAAAAGACCCGAAACAAGAGTATAAACGTGAAGCCTTTGAAATGTTCACGAACTTGCTTGAAACGATTAAGTTTGAAGTCGTGGGTTTATTATTCAAGATTCCAACCGAAATATCCGCGCTGGATCAAGAATTTGAAATGGAAGCTGAAGCCAATGTGGCACCCTCGACAGCCGCTGAAATTCCAACCACTACGATGAATTTGGACAGTGAACATTTAGCAGCATTAGCCGATATTGAACAACCTACGGTCGTTGACCAACCCACAAGTCTTGAAGATAGCGTGGCACGAAATGACCCTTGTCCATGTGGTTCAAATTTGAAATACAAACAATGTCACGGCAAATTAGCGTAATCTAAATTTAGAATTTTTGGTCTGTACGGCAGGGCGTGTTTTTTTGTTTCGAATCCGTTTAATGATAGCTTCCCTTAACCTTTTGAAAAATCATGAATTGGTCAACAAATAAGCTCAATTTTAATTTCGACCTCAATTTTTTGGGGCTTGGAAAAAAACAGACTGCCGTGCTAGGCATCGATATTACGACAACAGTGGTGAAATTATTAGAACTGAGTCGAAATGGGAATCACTATAAAGTCGAAAGTTATATGGTTTCGCCATTGCCGCGCGATGCGGTAATGGATAAACAGATTACGAACGTTGACGTTATTGGTGAAGCCATAAAAAAAGCGGTGCAACGTTCAGGAACAAAATTAAAACAAGCCGCTGTTGCCGTTGGTGGTTCTTCGGTTATTACAAAATTGATTACGTTGCCAGCAGGCTTAACCGACGACGAAATGGTTGAGCAAATCATGATTGAGGCAGAGCAATATATTCCTTACGGCATTGACGAGGTTAATTTTGATTTTGAAGTGCAAGGCATAAATGAAATTGATTCTAGTCGCGCAAATGTTTTACTTGCCGCGTCTCGAAAAGAAAATGTTGATGATCGTGTTGCTACGTTAGAACTTGCAGGATTAAAAGCGAAAATAGTGGATATTGAAGCCTTTGCTATTGAAAATGCGTTTGTTTTGTTAGCCAATCAATTGCCTTATTCGGTTGAAAACAAAACGATTGTGGTAATTGAAATTGGTGCGAATTTAACAACGTTGCACGTTCTCTATAATTCCCGCGCCATTTATACGCGCGAACAAAATTTTGGTGGTAAACAACTCACCGAAGACATTCAACGAACTTATGGCTTGAGTTATGAAGAAGCGGGCGTATCAAAAAAATTAGGCGGTTTGCCTGATAATTATGAATCAGATGTTCTCGAACCTTTTAAACACGGTATGGTGCAGCAAATTCAACGTGCTATACAGTTCTTCGTTGCCTCTAATGCGAGTCGTCCCATTGATAGCGTGATTCTCGCCGGCGGTTGCGCTTCTATTGCCGGTGTCGATCATTTAGTTTCGGAATCATTGGGCGTACCCACATACATTGCTAATCCATTTGTAAATATGGAACTCTCTTCACGAGTTAATCCAAAAAGTTTGGGAAAAGATGCACCTTCGATGTTAATTGCATGTGGTTTAGCGTTACGGAGTTTTGACGAATGATCAAAATTAACCTATTGCCTTGGCGCGAAGCATTACGCAAACAAAAACAACAGACTTTTAACAATGCCTTAGCTATTTCGGTCATGTTTACCGCAGCTATTTTTGCAGGTATTCACTTTTACATTGCAGATCAACAAGATTATCAAATGCAACGCAATAAAATGTTGCAAGACGAAATAACATTATTGGATCAAAAACTTGTTGATATTAAAAACATTGAAGAGAAAAAAACACGCTTAATCAACAAAATTACAGTCATTCACAATCTACAGCGTTCGCGCCCAGAAATTGTACATTTATTTTATGAAATTCCATTGGCAACGCCCGATGGTTTATTTATGACTAAATTAACCCGAACCGGACGGGACTTAGTATTTGAAGGGAAATCTCAATCGAATGCACTGGTGTCGGCATTTATGAGTGCAATCGAAAACTCACAATGGTTACAAACCCCCTCATTAGAGGTCATTCAAAATCCAGATAAACTTGTGGCAGATAAAGGAAATAGTGCAGAAAAGCTCAATGACTTTACTTTACGAACCAAACAACGTGATTTACCGGACGTGAAATAACATGAATTTATCAGAAATCGATTTGTCTGAAATAGACTGGGATTTTAATTCGGCGTGGAGTTGGCCATTGCCTGTTAGAATTGGCATAATTGTCTTGAGTTGTTTACTCGTTCTAGGTGGTGGCATTTATTATGATACGTTAGATCAATTAAAAGTTTTAGAAACCGTACAAAAAAAAGAAGCTGAATTAAAAACTGTTTTTATGCTCAAACATAATCAGACTGTAAATTTACCGGCATATCAAGAACAGCTCAAACAGATTAAGCAAAAACTGCATGACATTATCAAACAAATGCCTATGGAAGAAGAAATTGCCGGTTTGCTTATCGATATTTCTCAAACGGGCATTGCGAGTGGTTTAGAATTTAAGTTATTTAAACCTGCGCCACCAGTGCGCCAAGATTTTTATTCTGAATTACCCATTAACGTTGAAGTGACGGGGAAATACGAGGAATTATGTCTGTTTGTCAGTGGATTAGCTGCATTGCCGCGTATTGTAACTATTCATGATTTAACGATTGTACCCGTTGATAAAACAAAAATTAGTAAACAAAGTCCTATGTTAATGTCCGTGATGGTGAAAACATATCGTGAAAACGGGAACGCTCAAAATGACATCAACTAAATGTAGCGTGCATTTTTTACTGATTACGATAGCGATAATGACGTTGACGGCATGTGGCAGTCATGATTTTACTGATTTGCAACAGTACATCGCAGAAATCAAATCACGACCACCTGAACAGGTAAAACCCTTGCCGGAATTTAAAAGCGTTGAACCATTTACATTTAAACGGGAAAATGGTTTGCGCGATCCGTTTAAACCCGTAGAAAAAATAAAAGTTGCGGATGTTGCAGAAGAGGAAGAGCCAGATAATGGTATTCATCCCGATACGCATCGCACCAAAGAACCACTGGAAGCCTTTTCTTTAAGTGGTTTAAAAATGGTTGGCACTATTGATATGAATTCGACACTATGGGGACTAATAAAAGGCGATGGCAATAACATTTATCGCGTAAAAGTGGGAAATCATATGGGTAAAAACGATGGAAAAATCACGAGCATCGACAAGAAAAAAATCGAACTAATTGAAATTGTTCCCGGTAAACCAGGGCGGTTTATTGAGCAGTCAACGACTTTAAGTTTAACAGAGTAGATTATGACAATCGCGTTTACACCGAAAATTGACTTGCGTTTGAATGCGTTAATCGCAATCTGGCTATTATTTTTTCTTTCTACTGTTGATGCGGCACCGTTAACACTATCCGCCATTAACTTTGCATCACAAAGCAGCGATAAATTGCAAGTGCAATTAGAACTCTCTGGCCCTGCCGTTGCACCTCAAGTGTTTAAAACGGATAATCCAGCGCGTGTGGTACTTGATTTTGCAGCGGTGAAAAATGGACTATCTAAAAAAATATATCCTATCAATCAAGGCCCTGCATTAAACGCTTATGTTATTGAAGCCGATGGTCGCGTGCGGGTGATTTTGAATTTACTCGAAGCCATGCCTTTTAATCTCAAAATCGAAGGTAATAAAGTATTGCTCACTTTAACACCCAATATTGAGATGAAAGCGGGGGCTGCCGCAAATCAATCTATTGCGAAACCAACAAAACTCAGTACACCGGAAACAACTAAAGCAACGAATAACGTCGTGGCGGCGTTTATTCCAGAACAAGAAATTAGCGGGTTTGATTTCAAACGAGGTGACAAAAGTGAAGGTCGAATTCTAGTATCGCTTGCAAATCCTAATACGATGGTAAATTCTAAAAAAGAAAATGGTAAGGTTGTTATCAATTTCTTAAATACGCAATTA
>Ga0265316_10004184_pt1 | contig 14421 bp, 15 predicted proteins | sample 4522metaG_FD_202092 | JGI IMG/M metagenome (GOLD analysis project Ga0265316, IMG submission 202092) | Rhizosphere microbial communities from Carex aquatilis grown in University of Washington, Seatle, WA, United States - 4-5-22 metaG | ecosystem: Host-associated > Plants > Roots > Rhizosphere >...
TTGTTTTTCATATCTTCTTTTTTAATTTATTTTCCGAATAAAATATTTGCAACTGTTGCAATTAAAAATGAAAGAACTACCAAAGCGAAAGAATGTTTCACTCCTGCTTTTATGCTTCCTTCTGATAATTTTCCTATAACAAGTCCGCTAAAAAGTCCCTGAACTAATAATAAATATAAAAATGCTTGAGATATTTCCGAAGCTGAAATTCCTGTTCCCCCACTAGATACATTAATTCCCGCCCCACCTAAAGTTCCCACACTCGCAATTCCCGAAATCATTGGTATAATATAAAATTGCATTACTAAAACAATTATTATAAAAACAAAAAATATGATATAACCCTGAACAGCTAAAGTTGAAATTGAAGATTTTCTTTCTTTCTTTAATTTATCTGTCATGTTAACAGCTTTAGCAACAGCTTCGAGAATATCTGCAATATTTCCCCCTGCTTTTTCTGCTTGGCCGATTAATGCAATTGTTCTCGATACAGTTTCATTATCAACATCATTAGCAAAAATTTGAAGAGCAGTTCTTAATGGAATTCCAATAGAAATCTGATTTGCTAATTTTTCAACATGTTTGCTTAAACTTCCAAAAGGTTTTTTCTTTAGATTTACAAGACTCTTGCTTATTGGAGTTCCTGTTTTTACACTTTCTACTAAATTTCTTGCAAATTCCAAAAACATTTCTTCTTTTTCTTGAGATTCCTTTGTTTTTTGCATTATAGTAAAAACAAAAGGAGCAACTATCGCTAAAGCTCCAAATCCAATTACAAAAAAGAAAAATTTTGTATTCATGAATAATATTAAACCAATTCCAATTATTACTATCCCCGTAATTATTCCAAACCAATGAATTTTTTTTAGTTCTATCATGCAGTTGAAGATTGTTTTATTTGTAGGAATATTAGGAAAAATGCATTAATTATTGTAACTCCTCCAACTACTAAAATAGTAATTAGCGTCGTGCTTAAAGAAACTCCAAGTCCGCTTATTTTCATCATCATTAATAGAAGCATAAAAATCATTGGTGCAGCGATTACAACACTGATATAAATATCCATAAATGTTTCTGCACTTTTCGTATTTTTTTCTTTTTCAAGTCTGTAATCAAATAATAAACTCTGCGACCTTTTTTCAAAAAAATCATATAAATCTCCTCCTGAAGTTATTGTCGTAGCTAATCCGTTTAATAATTCTGCAAGTTTTTGACTGGGACTATTTAATGCTAAATCTTTCAAAGCAGTAACCAAATCATATCCATAAATATTTATTTCATTGAGCAATTTATTAAATTCTTTTTCAAGATTAGGATATTCTTTTGTAGAAGAAATTATGCTGAAAATTTTCGTCGGATCTATCAACGAGCCAGAAATAGCTGACATATGTATCGCTGCAAAAGGAAGTTCCAAATCTATTTTCCCGCCTAAGGATTTTCTTTCAAGAGTAGGATAATAATTCATAAACAAAAAGGTTCCGAGAGGAACAATTATCGGAATCCAAAATATTTCTAAAATCCTTAATCCAAAATTTTCTGTTACTCTCGTGATTATTGGAAGTGCAGGACCAATATTAAAAAAAAGCAGAAAAATAAATATAAAAAACGAAATTGCAAAAGATAAAACCGTAGTAGAAATAATAATTGAAACATAAGAAATCAAATCCGAATTCAGATTGGCTTTTATTAAATCTTTTCCGACATTTTGGAATCTTTTTTGCCTAATTAAAGACGTCGCTGTATTTGAAAAAAGACTATTGGAAATTTTTGTATACTGGCTTGTTTTTTTCTCTACTTTTTCAGTTATTTTTTTCTCTTTTTCTTTCTTTAATCTGTTTAAAATTTCTCTGTCTAATTCAGATATCTTTTCTTCAAGTTCTATATTTGTTTGTTCAATTTTATCAGTTTTTTTTGCATTACTTTTTACTTCTACTTTTTTTATAGTAGGTTCTTTTATTAACGGAGTTCCTATATTAATTTGTTCTAAATTTTTCAACAATTCATCATTTATTTTTTTCAAAGAATTTCTCAGTCTTTCTGCCTGCATAGCTATCAATTTTCTTTCCTGTTCATCTTTTGTTTTTTCTGATAAAGTAAGAAGAGAATTGAATTCATCAGAAATTTTCCTTTCTTTGAAAATTGTTTCTTTAATGTTCACTAAAAATTCTTCAGTCATTTTATAATTTTAGAAATTTCATTTTGAATTCTAAGCATAACTTTTTTCACATTGTTAAAATTTTCATATTGCCTTTTTCCATAAGCTTCTTCAAGTTTTTCTTCTGATTCGCTTAAAGATTTTACCAACTGATTCAAGAATAAAATTTCATCTCTTTTCATATATAAGAAAGACTTTTAAGATTATTAAATATTTTGTACAGATTATTGGACTCCAAATTCTTTTAGGACTTCCTCTGGTCTTTTGTAATATTTGTTTATCAATTCCTGAACTTCTTCAAATTTTGTTTTTTTCATTTTATACATCTGAAAAATTAACTGAGCTCTTTTTCTGAATTCCAATTCCAAATCTCCTACGCTGATTCCATATCTCTTTGAAATTTTTTCAAATACTTTGCTTCCAGTTTTGTAATAAAATTTATCCTGAGAAGCATCCCAGCTGAAAGGAGTGTTTATCGTAGCTATTCCATTGCTGTCAACGTTTACAATCTCAACAATTTCTCTTAACTTTCTTGTTTCTTCTTTATTTACAATAGCATGAGTCATAATACAAACACAATCAAGAACATTCAATAATGTTGGAGAAAGTTCTATCGGTGGGGTTTCTAATCTCTTTATCAAAGTATCAACAGAATCTGCGTGCATAGTGCTTATTGATGAGTGTCCCGAAGCCATCCCCTGAAATAATACTGATGCTTCTTTTCCTCTTACTTCACCAACAATTACATAATCTGGGCTTTGTCTGAATGAACTTCTTAAAAGTGTGAATAAACTTATCTCATTCTCTCCTCTGCCTCCAGTAGAACCTCTTACGACGCTTGGGAGCCAGTTTTCTCTTGGAAGATTTAACTCTCTTGTATCTTCAATGCTTACAACTCTTGCTTCTGGCGGAATAAAAAACGCAATTGCATTCAGCAAAGTTGTTTTTCCTGCTGCTGTTCCACCGGTTATTAAAATATTCATTTTATACTGAACTAGCATCCACAAATACGCCATCATCTCTGGACTTAATGTTCTGAATGAAATTAACTCTGGAGGAGTCCATGGTGTTACAGTGAACTTTCTAATTGTGAATGTAGGTCCTTTGGTAGATATATCTGCAGTGTATGTCGCATTTACTCTGCTTCCATCAGGAAGAGTTCCGTCTAAAATCGGGTCAGCATAAGAAATATGTTTCCCACATCTTTGAGCAAGTTTTTCAACTAAACTTTCAAGCTCGTCGGGATTTGTGAAATTAATGCTGGTTTTTATATTTCTGAATATTCTATGAATAATATAAAGCGGACTGTTTGAACCATTACATTCAATATCTTCTACAAAATAGTCTCTTAATATCGGCTCAATTTCATTTAATCCAAGAAAATCTCTGCATAAATAATAATATATTTTTTTATAAGATTCATAAGGAATATCAATCGCTAATTCATTTGCAAGAAGTTTTAATCTTTTATCTATATAACCCAAAAGAACTTCCTCATTTTTTTCTATAATCTCTTCAAAATTTATCAAGTCTCTTATCGCAGTTGTGAATTGATCTCTGTAAGCTTTTTCTTCATCAGTTAAAATTGGTTCTTCAATATCATAAACTAACTCATAAATTTCTTCATTCCAATAAATATGAATAAATGCAAAAGGAGAAATTACACAATATCTTACATCAATTTTTGTTTTGTCTTTTACCTTTTCAAGTGGAGGAACTTTCGGATGAAAATCTATTTTTATTCTTTCGTAACTTGATATGTCCATTTTTTTTAACTCAAGGAGATGTCCAAGGTTGTTTTCCCGTTGGTATCTGCACCGCTATTTAATATTGATAATTTGTAAGCATTTGAAGCTTTGCTTATTGTTTTTGTTGTTTTGGTTCCCTGAAATTGTAAATTATAACCCTGGCTATAATCAAGAGTTAAAGTTACAAAATTATATCCTGTTTCTTTCTGTGTTAAGATTACAACACTTCCGTCACTGATATTTTTTCCTGGTTCGCTATACAACACTTGGCTTTGCATTTCAAAAATAATTTTATTATTCGCTCCGTCTATTTTCAAATCTCCTTGCTTAATTGTTATTTCTAATATTCTTTGATTTCCTTCAGCGCCGATATTTAATATTGTAGAATCAATTTGTTTCATCATATCGGTAGATTGTTGAATAATTGCCTGGTCCTGAAGTTCCTGTATTTTCGGACGTGCATAAGATAAAATAAGTCCTATCATAACAAATGCAATCAACGTGTATATAACAGTTTCAACCCAAACTTGTCCTCTCGTCTTTGTAATTTTTTTCATGAAAATTGCATTGGAAAAATTTCCTGTTTTTTTCTTCACCTTTTTCATCTGATTATAAACAAATTTTAATTTAAATAATTAATGTAAACAGTCGTGAACAGAAATTCAAAGGTAATTAAGAAAGAATCGCACAATCTTCAATTTGAGAAATAGAATCAGAAACATCGCACTGCGTTCCTCCGATAACAGGAGCAATGGTTATTGAATCTGGTGAAGATGTAAATCCTGTTGCTTTGTATGTTAGCCCTGAATTTTTTCCTGGAAGAACAAATTGTGTTCCAGAAGGATAAGGAACAAGTCCTGAAATATTTTGCAAAGTATTTGTTATCTCATAACTTTTTATTGTACTTGCAGAAGAAACAGAAACAATTACTTTATCAACTTTAACATCTCCGAGGGTTAAAGAAAATCTTACATTATAATTATTTGCTCCGACTACTTCATAACAGCTATACTGCGGATTTAATTTAACTTTTTCATAATTTCCATAACATGCTTCACTTGTTGTTATCTGCTTATTTATTAAATTATTTACAAAAGCCCATACAATTCCAACTGCAACTAAAGAGATTACAACCAAAATTAATGTTACAACAATAGTAGACAAACCCTTTTTATTATGCAGAAAGTGCTTTTCCATATTGTCCCTCACATACAAAAGTTTTTTTACCGCTGGTTGATGTCCCAATTAAAATTGGGAATACGGTTATTGTATCTGCATTTCCAACATCAGACTGAATATTCCCCGAAAAAGTTCCTCCCTGATTTAATCCATTTTTCGGCCAACTGCTGCCCGCATTTAAATCAGTTATGCTTTTTGTAGTGTAAGCTCCTGCATTAGCAATTTTTAAATTAAGATTATATAGTGGAACATTTCCATTATTAACAATATTTAATGTTCCTGAAGAATAACTTGCATCAAAGCTGACATCGTCGCACACAAGCTGAATATTTTTTCCAAATTTTGTAACTCCTTCTTCAACCATTCCGCTAAACCATAAAAATATTACACCTATAATAACAATAACAAGAGCAATTAGTAAGACAGTTGTAATTACGGGAGATAATCCAGTTTTATTTTTTCTAAAATTTTTTTTCATTTCTATTTCTTTGGTTTCCTCTTTTCTACCATGTTAGGTTCTTTTTTAAAAGAACCCACTTCATCTCTTTTTTATTTTAAGTGTATATTATTTTTAAATCTTTATTTAATTGCAAGTTAAGGTTTCTGTTACTTTAGCATCGCTGCAACTTACTACTCTTTTTTTATTGTCAATGTCCTGCATTCTAAATGGAATTAATTCTACTCTGTAAAGAGTTCCGAATGATTGGACATTAAAAGTAGAAATTATAGTATTGTGCGATTCCTCTGGACTTAAAGAATTCTCAACGGAGTTGGAAAATTTTATGGAATTTCCAAAAATTATTCCTCCATTTGTAATTTTGTTGGATATATCGACTGTTGCAAGTGCATCCGAACTTGGATTGTTTGAAACATGAATAAAATATCCATCGATTCCAAATTTTCCATTATTTTGAACAGTTAATGTTAATATTTTTCCAGAACAATCATAAGAAATATTTTTTATAAAAATTGAAGTTCCGTCGTTGCAAGATACAGATTCTGTTGGAACATAAGTTCTTAACCAGGAGTAAACGGCTACACTCATAGCTATTGAAATAGCGATTAGCAAGATATAACTGATTACTTCACTTAATCCCGAGCGATTTCGCGGAAGTAAGGTCAGGGATTTGCGAGCGGAGTCGCGAGTTTTCTTATTGTGTGCTTGTGACAACATGTCTTTCACCTCCAACTTGCTGCCAAATTACAAAATAGAAATTTTCTGTTAAGCCTGTTCCTGTTTTTAATGCGAATTCATATTGAGTTTGAGATATAACAATCGCAACATGATTTATTCCCCCGCTTGGGGCATTATAAGTTTGCGTGCTTCCAATTTTATCATAATTTGCGCATGCCGTATTCTTAGAATTAACAGGAGGATTTAATTTTATGCAAACGCTTTCATTTGCAATATCTTGATAACCCAAAACACTAACTGCATCTTTATTTCCGAAAACAAAATAAATATTTTTATCCTGTTCCTGGTAATCATGATAATTTTTTATAAATTGTTCCATCAATGCATTAATATCACTCGCATTTTTTGCATTATATGTTCCGTAATCTAAAACATTTTGACTTTCAATTCCTAACTCTTGTCCTAAATCATAAAGTTTGGTTGTTTCTTTTTTCTGAGTATAATTTGAAATTGTTACAATGCTGACAATAACCACAATTATTATAACCGCAGCGATAAGAAAAAATTGCCCTTTATTTTTCTTTGAGAAAATTTTAAAATTTTTCACATCTTTTTTTTCCATATATTAAAAAGTAGAAACGAGTTTATTAATTTTTTGAAAATTTTTTTATTCTAAAAAAATATCAGCCGTGAGCAGAAATTTAATGGAAAATTAAAATTCAGTATAGACTCCGAGAGTTTTCACGAGTGCCTATTTTAGTTTTCTATTACAGTGTAGCTTTTCGGGTTCTGCGTTTCTACGCCATTCTCTCTAAAAGAAAAACCCAATTGCAACGAGTGGGGGCCCGAGTAAAAGGTTTGCGCAAACCTGAGAATAAAATATCAGCTGTGAGCAGAAATTTAGTGGGAAAATGAGTGTAAAGAAACCGGAGGTGTCGTTCACAGTGTAGACTCGAAGGTTTGCTCATAAAAACCAAAAAGCTTCCTCTATTCTTTCTCGGCTCTGTTTTCTGTCAAGCATCTCAACAAATGTTTAGGGCTGCTTCGATCAGGACCTGACCCATTTCGCATCCGCAAGATCAAAACAGGCAAAGCGTCAACGTCCGAATAAAGACTTCCTGACATTTAATCACTTACCTTCTTGCAGTCTGCATAAAGCCCGCTTGCAAATAGCGGAGGGCTAAACCGCCAACCTAGTCTACAGAAATATCACAAAATGAGAATATTTAAGGGTTTCGATTAAATTCCGAGTTAGTCGAATGTAAAATTGGAAATTTTACTTTTGATTATAGAATTATTTTTTATCTTTTGGTTTTTGACCAACCATTCCCATAGTTATCTCAACGAGAGCATTTTTTGCATCAAGTTTTCTTTGCAATCCTCTTGTTGTTTCTATAACTTGTGTTTTGGTTTTATTTATTAATCTAACAGCATCTTTCATTTTTGCTGAAGCAATTTGAGCATTTATCAACGCTATTTTTCCAACCTCATTAATTTTTCCAAGGCTCTCTCTCATCTGATAAAATGAATTTTCTAAATATCGAAAACTTTCTCCAAGTTTTTTAAAATTTTCATCAGTTTCTTTTTTGCATCTCTTTCCTTCTTCATAACGTCCCATTGTTTCATAAGCTAGATATTGCAATTCTCTTTGTTGTTCAAAAGAAACAGGAAGTGAATAAATTTCTTCTAATGTTGAAGACATCTGTGCATAAAATTCTTCATCGTTTGTTGGATATTCCATTATATTTTCATTCATAAATATTATTTAAGTATATTGTTCTTTGATTATATATCTTAAAAGAATTATTTCTTAGATGCTAATTTTCTTTTTGCAACAACTAAAACTACTGAACCTGCAATAATTATCATCAAAACTAAAATAGTTACAATTCCTGCTCCTGAACTTAAGAAACCTATAACTCCCCCAGTAATTGGAGCACTTGTTCCTGTTTTAGTATCTATAGGATTTTCAGTATTTATTGGAGTTGTTACTGCATTATTTGTGTTCGTTGTAGAAGTTTGTGATGAGTAAACAACGTCGCTAACTCCTCCTCCCGCTCCCGAACTAGAACCACTAGAAGAACTTGATGGAGTTGTATCTTCTGCAATCATAAATGTTGAGAAGTGAGGAGTATGAGCAGAATAAGTATATTCTGTTGCTGTATCACTTCCACTTAAGTAATTTGTAGTAAGCTTAGTCCAACTTGTTCCTTCAAGAACATATAAACTTATTTTGTTTTTATTTGAAACTAATGACTTATCAATGTTAAAGAAAATATCTCCTGATGAAGATACTCCAGTAGGTAAATCAATTTGTATAATTTTTAATGCATTAAGATGAGTCATATCTGTTCCATTTGTTGCTGTAGGGATATTAAGAATAGTGAAAACAGGTGTAATTCCATATGGAAGATTTTTTATTTGACTAATAAATAAACTTGCATGTTCTGTTAATGGTAATGCATAATCTGCAATTGTTTGGATATTAGCTTGACAAAGAGCTAGAGTTGTATAATCATTTGATGTTGTTGAAGATGGAAATAAAGAAACCAAAGCACATTGATTATTTGCAAATCTATAATAATTTTGTGTTGGAATTATTCCAGATAATGTTACTTGAATATTCTTAGTTATTTGAGTTGTTCCATCAGAAAATGTTACGGGTATATTATAAGTTCCATCCGCTAAAGTAAATCCATTAAGAGTATTAAGATTAGGAACAGTAACTGTATAATTAAATTTATCTAAATTATTTCCTAACAAAGATTTTAGACTATTACTAATTTGAGGAACTGGGAAAATATAATTAGTTATTAAATCTTTAACATTAAAACTTTGTCCTGAATATTGACTTACTACTCCTTGAATTTCAGAAATATAATTTGTTGGAATATCTCCAAATCCTTTATCAGTAGTTATTGTGTAAGAATTTCCGTTCTTTGTAAATTGAGTATTTCCCTGTATCGCAGAAGTTAAAGGATGTTGTGCTGCTAAGTTTGTTAATGTTTGACTATCTTGTGCAATATTTCCTGTAAAACCATAACTTTGATTTATGTTACTACCTAAAATATCTAAGATTCCCCAAAGAGGGATACTACCACCAAGAGAAGTAGATACCGAACCAGATAAATCTACATTTGAAAAAGTTGGAGAGGTTGCTCCATTAATTAAGTTTGTATTTATTGTTTTTGCTCCATTTAAAACATTGGAGATAAGAACTGTTCCATATTGTGTTTGAATTGAATCTAAACTAGAACCTGAACTATCTAAATGAGAATTAATAGAAGTACTATGTGGACTTATAGAAATACTTAAGATAGTTTGTTGATTACTTCCTAATAAATCAGTTAAAGGAGAAGCAGAGACGATTCCTATTAATAGGACTGCTGAAACTAAAAACAAAAGTGCTTTGTTCATTTTATTATATTTTATCATTTTAAAGGTATATAAATTTATTGATTGTTAACATTAAAAGATTGGGAGTCCAATTTTACTTGATAAAGAGCTCCCATCGAATATTTTATAATTGTTTCAATATGATATTGCCCTGATTCAGTAAAAATATAAGAAGGACTTGATATGGTAATAGGAATACCATTAAGAAAATCATTTCCATTTACTTTTGCATTGAAAAAAGTATAAGTTAAATTATCTCCCTCATAATCTAATGTTATCTTACCCTTTTCATGTAAAATAATTACACCGCTTTGATCAAATTTTTTATCTGAAACGGTTGTACCTTCTTTGATTAATTTATATTCCAAACTATCTTTAATTGAGTTATCAATAGTTATTTCATTATTAGTACTATTTTGAATTTCTCCAGAAAAATTAAATTTGCTTCCTACGTTGTAAGAACTTGCAAAAGTTATATTTCCAACTAAATCAGTTCTTTCAAGAGCATTAACAGAAACACTTTTTTTTGTTTTTCCCCCTTTATCATCTGTAACAGTTCCTGAAATTTTTACATTTCCAGCTTCATTAAAAGTTCTTGAAATATTGCTAATAGGTGTTGATTGAGAAATTGTTTCATCTATTGTTCCGTCATCTCCATTATCAATTTCTACTTTATATCCTACTACTATTCCGTCGCTGTCTGTTCCGCTGAGGGATATATTTGTTGTTAAAGGATATTGTCCTGAAGTAGGACTTACTGAAAGGTTTGCAGTTGGAAGAATATCTCCTGAAATTGGTTCAGAAACAATAACTTCAATATTTTTTTTATCTGAACTTAATCCTTTGTCATCTTTGCATTGCCCATAAATTTTTACATCTCCAACATTAAATGTTCTACTAATCTGAATCGGTGTTGATTGAGAAATTGTTTCATCTATTGTTCCATTAACAATTTCTACTTGATATTCTGTTATTGCATCTCCATCTTCATCAGTTCCACTAAGAGAAATATTTGTCGTTAAAGGAGAATATCCTGATTCTGGAGTTGAAGAAAGATTTGCTATAGGAGCATGATTTGTATTTGGAGTTATTGGGTCTGGAGTTGGCGGAAGAAAAAATTTACAGTTAACCATAAATGCTAATGGTAAGATTGTAAGCAATCTTCTTAATGTTCTCATATTGTCTTATAAAAAATAGTATTTTTAAATTCTTCTATTGCTATCACTTTCAAGTAAGGGTATTACAATCTTGCATTTTCTAATTTTTGCACTTCAAGATATTGGTCATGTAATTTATCTAATTCTTTGGCAGATAAATCAGGAATTCCATCTCCATTAATATCTAAAAATATTTCATCACTAGGAATTGTTCCACCTAATTCTTTTAATCTATCTTGATAATCTTCTGGAGTTTTGTATTTTTTATTATACCATACTCCTTTCATAAGTCCATATCCCGTATCAATAGTAACCATTTCAACTGATGCTTTTCTTGGAATAAATTTGTAAGGGTCGATTTCACATCTTATTCCAGAGACTGAATCTCTTTTTACAGATTCTTTAATTTCTGGAATTTTATGACAATTTAAAATAGATAAAGAACCAAAACCAATACTCGTAATCAAAAATAACTTAGCTAAATTTTTCAATTTAAATTCACAACGGCTTAAACTTTAAAAACATCATCGCAAAAAAATAGTTATTTTACAGAATATATAATAAAAATAATATTAAAATTTTTTAAGAAAAGAAAAAATAAATTTACAATCCGATGTAATCTGATAATGCATTAATAATTACACTATCTACTTGAGTAATTTCGGTTGGATGATTTGGATTTCCATTTTCATCGTAAGGATCACGCCATCCACCATTTGAAATTCCACTTGAAATTTGATCTCCAATTCTAACTTTAACAGCTTTTCCCGCATCAGTTAAATCTCCTACTTTTTCAAGTCCCATTGTTGCATAAGCAGTTTCTTGAATTCCACTATCTGTATCTTCCCAAGTACCAATCGGATATTGTTTCGCTAGCAATTTAGTTAATTCAGAACTATAATCTAATCCTACTTCACTTAAAGCACTTATTCCAGTACTTAATCCTAATACATACCACCAAATACCATCGGCATATGAGGGTTGTTCAATATAAGATTTAATTATTCCCGCCATGTTGTGAGCAAAATCATTATCTCCATAATCTTTAGCATCTTCAACAAATTTAAATAAATCAAAAGGAACAATTCCAATTGGAGCACCATATCCCCGTTCAACTGATCTAAGATGTTCAACAGCATTAGCTAATTCTTGCGCACTTAATCCAATGGTTCCATCAGTATCAAAAGTATTGAAGGTATCTGTTGCTTCATGTTCATGAAGTATATAATGCATTATTGCATCTGCTTTTGTTTTATATTTAACATCTCCACTAACTTGATTTAAATGATATAAGAAAAGAATATTTGCTGCATTCTGATGACTATGTATAGAATCTGGAGCAAGTGAAACATTTACAATATAATCTCCTGATTTTTTTGCATCATCAAGATATTTTGCATTTCCTGTTAATTTGTAAGCATCAATTAAACTTTCGCCAGTTACTCCAGCCATATTATAATCAGTGGTAGCAGTTGGTCCTGTTGCAGTTGTTACAACCCAATCCCAAGAACCATTTGCATTTTGTAAAGCAATTAATCTATCAGCACCTTTTGTAATTGCTGCTCTTGTTTCTAAATCTTTATCTCTTATTATATAATCTTGTGTAACAGCATCTTTTCCGTCGGAAACTTTAACACTTACAGGATAAAGAGTATCTAAATCAATTGTTGGTGCTGTTCCTGAAATTAATCCAGTATCTGCATTAATAGAAAGCCAAGAAGGTGCAGTAGGTAATGAATAAATTAATTTATCATTGTCAGCATCTGTTGCAACAACTTGATAACCATAATTTGCTCCTTCATTAATTGCTCCAACATATTGAGAACTTATTACAGGAGCATGATTTGGTGTAGGAGTTACAGGTGTTACGGGCGTTGGAGTAGGTGTATCTGCTGGAGGAACTGGTTGTTTGCACATTGCAAGTCCTGCAGCTAAAATTACTGGAGCTAATTTTTTTACTAAACTATTCATAAAAAAACAATATTTTTTTGGGTTTATAAATTATATTGTAATAAAGAAATTATTTTATTTAATTTTATCAGCGATTTATTCCTTTCCATAAAACTAATTTTCCATTTTCATCTCTCAAAAATAAAGTATCTCCTGCCGCAGTCCAGACATAATCATATCCTTTCCAAAATAAATTATTTTCATTATCAGATTCATTTCCTACAATTACATTTACTTCTTTATAACTTCCCAAAATAAAATTTCCGAAAAAGAAATTTTTTCTTCCTTCATCTTTTATATCCCACTTTGTCAAATCGCAGTCAAAACTGCAATTATTATAGAAAGTAACTTCCTGTTCTTTCAAATTCAAATCTTTTAGTTCAATGCATTCAGCGCATTTGTCATTTGATTTCTCACACAAATTTTTTCCAACAGCAAGACATTCATTCCATGCATCATTCAACGCAGAACTATATTCATCGTTATTGTAAATGTAAGTATTTGCAAATCCTCTTTTGACTTGTTCAACATTTATATTTTTCCCGTCGACAATTACATAGGCAAGAGTTCTCCCATACAAATCTGTTCTCTCTTCCCCATATTCTAAAGTCACATTTTTATTTGACAACAGTTCAATAAGAGAATCTGTTGCTTCAATATCATAATCTTCATTTTTTTCAGGACTGTTAATTCCAAGAAGTCTAATATGAGTATTATTTTCTAAAACAATCGTGTCTCCGTCAATAACTCTTTCAACTATTTTAACATCAGAATTTTTTACAGATTCTTTTATTTTATTATCTATAAAATTATAATTCAAAAATATAAATAAAAAAATTAAGACTGTTAATAAAATTATCTCTCTTTTTTTATTCATGTCATTTTATACCACAATTAATTTAAATAAATTTTTGCAATTTTTCTTATGGATGGAACAATATTATTAGCTGATAAGAAAACAAAAGCATGGGGTTTTGCATTAAAAATTCAAGATTATATTAAAAAAAGATATTTAACAGATATTCCTCTTCAAGAAGTTGAATGGAAGAAATTTCGAAGTCGTGAAATTAAACCTCATGCTCCAGAAAATCTGAGAAGAAAAGAAGTTTATTTTATTGAAGATTCTTCATTAGACCCGCAATATTGGTGGGTAAGACTCATGCTTGTTAAAGATTTATTATTAAGAGCTTCAGCTGGCGAAGTAAATTTTGTTTTACCTAATTTGCTTTATAGCAGACAAGATAGAAAAGATGAACCTCATACTTCTATTTCTGCAAAAGTTTTAGCAGATACATTATGTCCTAATTTGGATAGAATAATTACTGCAGATTTGCACTCTGATCAAATTCAGGGCTTTTATCCTCAACAATGTGTTCTAGATAGTTTGCGTACATTTCCTATTGCAGTTCATTATATTCAAAAACATCCGATTGGAGATTTGTCTGATTTAGTTATAGTTTCTCCAGATGTTGGTGGAGTTAAGAGAGTTAAATCTTTTCAAAAAAAGTTAAAAGTTCCAAATCCATTTGCAATAATTGATAAGGACAGACCAATAGCAGGAGAAGTTGATGAAGATAAAATGACTCTTGTTGGGGATGTTAACAACTACAATGTTTTATTTGTTGATGATATTGTTGATTCGGGAAATTCTTTGATTGCTGGCGCAAAATTATTAAGAAAAAAAGGAGCAAAACAACTTTA
>Ga0265316_10004185_pt1 | contig 14419 bp, 11 predicted proteins | sample 4522metaG_FD_202092 | JGI IMG/M metagenome (GOLD analysis project Ga0265316, IMG submission 202092) | Rhizosphere microbial communities from Carex aquatilis grown in University of Washington, Seatle, WA, United States - 4-5-22 metaG | ecosystem: Host-associated > Plants > Roots > Rhizosphere >...
CATTGATTCCGGGGTGACAATGATCATCAACCCCGTTCAGGACGGGGGCGCCTCGGCGGCATGAATTGCGACGGGTTCCATCGTGACGGGTTCCATTGTGACGGCCAATGTTGAAGCCCCGTGTTTTGCCGAAGTCTTTCCGGCCAGTTCAGGATGAATCCACGCGCGCTCAAGTTTTTTGAGCGTGTTCCCTTGCAGGGTCTTTTCAATGAGCGGAAAAATGACCCGCTCCTCCCGCTGGAAATGCCTTCTCGCCAGAGTTATCATCGTCTTGATAAGTCTGCGGGCTTTCTTGAGGTCCCGGGTTGCCTCGATTTGCGCCAGCCGTCCGTCAATCTCTTGATGATCTTGATACAGACAATCAATCTGTCCGCGCTCGGCCAGCGCATGATCCAAAGCCGCGTAGGCCAGGTCCTCCTCCTGTCTGCCATGTTTTTCCAGCAGACTTTTCACCAAATCCGCCAGAAACTGCGCCTCCGCCAGCGATTCCAGCGCCGGCAGGCGTGACTCGATCTGATCGAACACGTCCAAAAAAACGCGATGCTCGATAATCATAGTTTCAGTAATTGACGGCATATGAACGCCTAATATGCAGGCCGGAGGCAAAGAGTCAAGCGCGTCATTGGGGGCGGTTGCGGCAATAATGGTCGTCTTAACGCCGGTTGCGCCGTTTGCCTGTTTGCCGCGGTTGATCCGGTGAAAACCATCCTCTTCGTCGAAGATGACGCGAGCATCGTCGGAATTATCCGCGAGAACCGGCGCATCCCAAAACCGGCCCGAACCAGCCAATTTCAACACCCCTGTTTCAACAGCCACCAGACGCCGGCCATGATTGCAATGCTGGCCGCAGTCATCATCAGCGCCGGCGCGAAACAGGACACAACCATCATCGCAAAGCCGCCCAGAAAGGGAATCAAGGATCGCTGCCGCCAGCCGTAAATCATGTAACCGCTGGCGACCGCGCCCCAGAAGCAGTTCGCCAGCAGGAAATTCTGGTTGAACTGTCCGAGCTGGCTTGTCGCATCCATGATTTGCGGCTAATATGTCCCAACCACGACACGCCGGCAACTTTCTTGCGTGTTTTAATCGAGCGTTCGCCCGGCCCATCGGAACAATTTGCGGCGCGATTTGCGGACAATTGGGAATGCCATTTGTCGCATCGGGAAAATGCCGGGGACAACCGTTTGTCCCTTGACGCCCCAACTCATCGCGGTCAAAATCGGCCAGCCTTGAAGCCAGTTTAGCTCAGTGGTAGAGCAACGGTTTTGTAAACCGTCGGTCGTCGGTTCAAATCCGACAACTGGCTCCACAAGCCAATCTAATTCACCAAAACCGTTTGACGGAACAGGAACGGTTCAGCTATCCTGAGCGGCTCGTTGCCGAGAAAATTTATTGTGAATGTCACCGTTGAAAATCTGGCCCCGTGCAAGAAATTGCTGCGGGTGGAACTGGAAGCGAAGGCCGTGGATGAAGTCTTTGAAGCCGTCACGAAGGATTTCCAAAAGCAGGCCGCGCTGCCCGGCTTCCGTCCGGGCAAGGCGCCGCGCGCCCTCGTGCTCAAAAAATACGAGGCGGACATCAGGGACGAGGTCAAACGCAAGCTCATCGGCGACAATTACCGCAAGGCGGCCGAAGAAAAGAAAATCGGCGTGATCGGCTACCCGGACATCGAGGAAATCCAGTTCGGGCGTGGGCAAAACCTGCTGTTCGCCGCGACTGTCGAGACCGCGCCGGAATTCAACCTGCCGGAATACAAGGGACTGCCCGCCAAACGCGAAATCAAATCCGTCACCGATGCGGACGTGGAGCGCGCGCTGGGATTGCTGGCGCAGCAGCACATGACATTTGAAACCGTCGCGAGGGAATTGAAGGCGGGCGACATCGCGGTGGTGAATTACACCGGCGCCTGCGATGGCAAGCCCATCACCGAGACCGCGCCGACGGCGAAGGGTTTGACGGAGCAGAAAAATTTCTGGGTGGACGCCGCGCCGGACTCGTTCATCCCCGGTTTTGCCGACCATCTCGTTGGCGCGAAGGCTGGCGACAAGCGGACGGTCAACGTGGATTTTCCCGCCGATTTTGTGACGAAGGAACTGGCGGGCAAAAAAGGCGTTTTCGAGGTGGAAATCGTCGAGGTAAAGGAAAAGGTTCCGCCGGTAATTGACGACGCGTTCGCCAAAAAATATGACGCGGAGAATCTGGAGAAGCTCCGCGCGGGCGTCCGGCGCGATCTGGAAAACGAGCTGAAGTATTCGCAGGCGCGGGCGATTCGAGGCCAGATTGTTCGCGGGCTGCTGGACCGCATCGTTTTTGAACTGCCGGAATCGGCGGTGGCGCACGAGACGCGCAACGTGGTTTATGACCTGGTGCGGCAAAATTCGCAGCGCGGCGTGACGCGCGAGATGATCGAAAAACAGAAGGATGAAATTTATTCCGCCGCGACGAGCAATGCCAAGGAGCGCGTGAAACTGGCGTTTTTGATCCAGCGCATCGCCGAGCAGGAAAAAATCTCCGTGACGCAGGAGGAGGTCGTGAAGCACGCGCAATCGCTGGCGGCGATGTATCAGATGCCGTTCGAGCAGTTTCTCAAGGATTTGCAGAAGCGCAACGGCGTGAACGAGCTTTACGACCAGATTGCGCACGAGAAGGTTCTCGCGTTTCTGGAGCAGAACGCGAAGATCGAGGACGTCCCGGCGGCGGGATAGGGCTGGAAACATCGAACATCCAGTAACGCGGTGTTGCGGCCTTTCGTTGGATGTTGGGCGTTGGCTGTTGTCCTCAAATAACCAAACAGTTACCTTGTGGCGTTTTCCGGCGTCTTAAGTTTGACGAATTGCGGCGGATGCCGCAGAATCAGCAAAATCACAACATGAAACACATTGGAATTCTTTCGGCTTTTTTCGCGGTCGCCACCGCGGCGGTGGCGCAAACCGGCACGAACGCGCCGGCAGGTGGGGCGATGTCGCTCAAGGACTGCATCCAGGCGGCGCTGTCTCACAACTTCGACGTGCAGGTTCAGCGCTACAACCCGCAAATCGCGCTTTACAATCTGGACGCGGCCTACAGCGGCTACGACCCGACCTTCAGCGCCTCCGGCCAGCACAGTTTTAACGTGTCGCCCAGCGGTTACAATCCGTATTCGACCAATTCGACCCCGTCCCGGACATCGGACGGGAACAGCTTCAGCTCCGGCATTAACGGCACTCTGCTGCCGTGGGGATTGCAATACGGTTTGAACGGCAGCGTCTCGGAACAATACGGCTCGGCCGGGCTCCCGTTTGACAACTCCAGCGGCAACATCGGGATCACGCTTTCGCAGCCGCTGCTGAAAAATTTCCTGATTGACAGCACGCGGATGAACATCCGCGTCAATAAAAACCTGCTTCAACAATCGGAACAAGGCCTCCGCCAGCAACTCATCACCAGCGTGACCGCAGTCGCCAATGCCTATTACGACCTCATTTATGCCCAGCAAAACGTGCAGGTGCAGACTAATGCGCTGTTGCTGGCCCAGACGCAACTGGATCAGGACAATCAGCGGGTGCAAATCGGCACGCTGGCCGTCTTGAGCGTCCAGCAGGACGAGTCGCAGGTTGCGCAGAGCAAGGCCAATTTGATCGCCGCGCAAAGCGCGCTCGACTTCGACCAAAACGTGCTGAAGAACCTGCTGACCGACAATTATTCCCAATGGCACGACACGGATATTCAGCCGGCGGAATCGCTCGAAGCAACGCCGCAAACGTTCGATCTACAGGACAGTTGGACCAAGGGCATGGCCAAGCGTCCGGATTTGCTGCAGGCGAAACTGAACATAGAGCGGTGGGGCATCCAGTTGAAATATGACCGCAACCAGCTTCTCCCCGATCTGGAATTGACCGGTTCCTACGGTTTTACCGCCGCGTCCAGGGAATTCAGCGGCGCCTTCGGCCAGATCAACGAGGGCAACAGCCCGTTCTACACTTACGGCGCGAAACTGTCCGTCCCGCTCGGCAACCTCGGCCCGCGCAACCAATACAAGGCCGCCAAGGCGACGGTGCAACAGATTGAACTCCAATTCAAACAGCTTGAGCAAACCATCATGGTGAACATAGACAACGCCGTGAAAACGGCGCAGTCCGATTATCAAGGCGTGCAGGCCCGGAAACAGGCGCGCATTTACGCCGAAGCCGCCCTGGACGCCGAACAGAAAACCTACGCCGTCGGCAAGGCCACCACCTTTGAAGTGCTGACTTATCAAAACAATCTGACCGCCGCGCGCTTGAATGAAATTCAGGCGCTGGACAATTACAACAAGGATCTCTCCAATCTCGCCTCGCAGGAAGGCAGCACGCTCGAACGCTACAACATCAACATTGAAGCGAAGTGATATTGGGGAGGGACGCCGTGTCGGCGTCCCAAACCAAAAAAGGACGGCGACACGCCGTCCCTCCCATCACCAGAAATACCATGCGCCTTTCCAGACAATCCACGCGCCGAGCAGAAAATTGGTGATGGCGTGTGCCGTCATCGCGTCGCCCAGCCGGTTTTTGCGCAGCACCAGCCATTGATAGGCCGCGCCGCATAAAATGCCCGCCAGCCATTCGTTGTGCGAAAAGCCGAAGACGGCGGCGGTCGCCAGAAACGGCCACGGCAAAAACCGGTTCAACGGCACGGACAAAAAATCCGGCCGCGCGATATAGCGATACAAAAACGAGCGGTAAAAAACCTCCTCCAGCGGCGGCACCACCAAGGTCATTCCCAAAATATGAACGGCGATGAAAAACCAGGCGAGAGCGGAATTTTGCCCGAAAACTTCGTTCGGATTTCCCGTCGCGCCTGTGCTTGAAAATTTTGGATAAAATGGGTTCAATCCGACCCAGATTGCAAAAATTCCGACGCCAACCGCCACCGCCTCCCAACTGAACGCCCAGCGCATTTCAGAAACCAGCGGGCGCATTTCCCAAATCAGCCACATGCCCGTGAGCGTCTTGGCGAAATAAAACCAGCAAGCCGACCCCGCACCGAATTTTCCCTGGCAACACGTCAGCACGAGGAAAATGAGAAACGGCGCGACGCGGGCGGTCGCGGGCTTGGCGGGGATTTTTTCCAGGAGGCGCACGCGAAAGAGTGGCGGGTTTTACTCGCCAATTCCCAGCGTTTTCTGCGAGCCGTCCGGCTGCTGGAAGATGACGCTGTCCTTCAAAATTTGTTTCACCTGAACATCGCCCACGCGGTCGCCGTCGCCGACGGTCTGGCCGTTCACAATCGCCAGCGGGCGGGCGGCGTTAAAAATGATGCCTTGGACCTTGGGCCATTGTTTCGCGGCGCTGGCCGACGGTGGCGAAATTGTCGGATTTGAGTTTGTGGCCGGCGGCGGCTGAATTACGCGCGCGGGCGGGGCTTTGGCCGGCGGCGGCGCGGGAGCCTCCGGCGTTTTCGTGGCCGTGGCCGGCGAAGCCTCGTGTCTGAAATGGGATGGGCCAAAGAAAACACCCGCGGCGGCGAGAAGCAGAACCACGGCCGCCGCCAGAATCCAGCCAATGCCGCCGCGGGGGGGAGGTTCAACGGGCGGCAACGGCGACGCGCCGGACGGCGGATCGTTCCGTTGCGCATCCCGGGCGCGCTTGAGCGCATCGTTGATCAGGCTCATGCGTGAATTTCCCCTTCCAGTTCGCGGATGGCGCGGCCCACCATGCGATGGGTGATGCGGTCGCTGTGTTCGACGTAACCAGCGAGCAGCGCCTTGTCGCAGACGGCGTTGACGAGCCGCGGAATGCCCCGGCTGTAAAAATAAATCCGCCACAACGCGGGCCGGGTGAAATACGGCGCGCCAGACGCGCCGGCCAGTTCCAGCCGGTGCTGGATGTATTGCGTCACTTCGAAGCGCGTGAGCGGCTTGAGATGGTAACGCACCGTGATGCGCTGGCGGAGTTGGCGCAGGCGCGGGCTATTCAGGCGTTCGCGCAATTCCGGCTGGCCGAGCAGGACGATTTGCAGCAGCTTGCGGTCGTCGGTCTCGATGTTGGAAAGCAGGCGGACCTGTTCGATCAGTTCCTCGGTGAGATTTTGCGCCTCGTCAATGATGAGCACGGATTCCCGGCCCTGCTCGACCTGTTTCAACAGAAAATTGCTGATGGCCGCGACGGTGTCCAGGCGGTCGAGGCCGTGGACATCCAGGCCGAATTCCGTCGCGATGGCCTTCATCAATTCACCCGCGCTCAACACCGGGTTCAAAATGACCGCCGTGGAAAAATGCCCGTCAAGCTGCTCCAGCATCGCGCGGCACAGCGTCGTTTTGCCCGCGCCCACCTCGCCGGTGAGCTGCACGAAACCCTTGCGCTCGCGGATCCCGTAAAGCAGGTGATTGAGCGCCTCGCGGTGCTTGCCGCTGTGGAAAAGAAAATGCGGGTTCGGCGTGATGTCGAACGGCGCCTGCTTCAAGCCATAAAACTCAAGATACACGCGCGGCTTTTAGCAGAAACCGCCGGACGATGGAAGCGAAAGAATATTTACAAAATGGCGCGGACAGCTTTGACCAGCGCCGCCGCTTCCGCCTGCGTGCCGATGGTGATGCGCAGATAATTTTTTACCTCCGGCAAATTGAACCAGCGGACGAGGATTTTCCGGCCGCGCAATTTTGGCAGCCAATCCTCCGCCGGACACAACGGCGGCCGAACCAGGATGAAATTTGTCCGGCTCGGAAAAACCCGGAATCCCAGCTTCGTCAGTGCGCGCGACAGCCATTCGCGCGCGGCGGTGATTTTTTTGAAATTCGCGCGATAGTATTTCAAATTGTCCAGCGTTGCCGCGGCGGCGATCTGGCCGAGGCCGTTGACGTTGTAGCTGTCGCGGATTTTGTGCAGCGCGGCGATCAAGCCGGGATGCCCGACAAAATAGCCGACGCGCTGGAAGCACAGCGAATACGCCTTGGAAAACGTTCGCGCCACAAGCACGTTCGGAAATTTCAACGCCAGCTTCAGCGCGTTTTCATTGGCAAAATCCACATAAGCCTCGTCCAGCACCATCACGCCGCGCTGCGCTTTGCAAAGCGCGGCAAGTTCACGAGTCGCGTAACCGCGCCCGCTTGGCGCATTCGGCGTCGTCACAAAAGTCAGTGCCGCGTCGAATTTCCAGACGCCGCCACGCTTCAATTCCATCACGCTCGGCAGGCTGAAATCCGACTTGAGCGGCACGGGATTTTTTGCCGCGCCATGAATATCCGCCAGCACTGGATACAGCGAATAACTCGGTGTGAAATATTGAACCGTTTTATTTGGTAGGGCTGCGCTGTCGCGCAGCCTGCTTTTGAAATGGGACGCGGGGCACCGCGTCCCTACCGGTTCAACAAAGCACCTCACCACCAGCGCCAGCAATTCATCCGAGCCGTTGCCAACGATGATGTTTTCCGGCTGGCAGCCGTGCAGCTTCGCCAGTTTTTCGCGCAGCGCCTGCGCCGTGGGATTCGGATACAGCCGCAACCGCCCATCCACCGCATTTTTCACCGCGGCCAGAACTTTTGGCGACGGCGGAAACGGATTCTCGTTCGTGTTGAGCTTGATCAGCCCTTTGATTTTCGGCTGCTCGCCCGGCACATAGGCACTCAATCCGCGCACGAGCGGGCGGATTAATTTTCCCGAATCAAGCTTGTTCATTTCCGATCAACGAGCCGCGGCCACGAGCCGCACCGGGCCGAGCAGGCCGGAGGGCATCGGTTGAATCAGATTCAGGCCCTGCGGCTGGAAGCGGTTGCCGTATTGCCGGGTGACTCCCGCGTAGTCGTAATTCGGGAACTGGATGCTCGCCATGTAGTTGAGGGCGAGGTTGGCGACTTCGACGCGGATTTTGTTTTCGCCTGCCTTGAGTTTGCCGGTCACGTCAACCGAATAGGGCGGACACCACACCGAACCCGCGCGCTGGTCATTGATGTAAAGAATCGCGGCTTCGCGGACGGGCGGCGTCAAATCGGCGTGAGAACCCTGTCCGCCCCGTTCTTGCGAGGGCGTCCCCTGGCCGAAATCGAAGGCCACGGACAAGCCGTTGTTCAACATTTCCGGCACGACGGTGACGGTTTTTTCATAGGTGGCCACGCCGGAAAAATGAATTCCATTCGTGAGCGTCGTCCACGATGCGAGCTGGTCCATCGCCATCGGCGCGCCGCTGGTGCCGAAACGGACGGTCCATCCGGTGCTCAAATCCATGGGCTGCGGAACGGTCGCGACTGCCGGGGAAGCTGCTGGAGCCGGCAGCTTGCGTTTTGTGAATGCGACAACCGTCGAATCGTAAGGCGCAAGGGTCAAATGAACAGTGGTCGTGCCGACGGATTGCCCGGTGGCGGTCGCGGGGCTGGCGCTGCCGTCCATGGGATTCCAAATTTCCGGATTCATTCCCGTCACTCGAAATGCGGCCTGCACGTCCTTCGGCTGGTTGCTCGTGTTGGCGACGAAATAAATTTCGCCGTCATCGGTGTGGCGATGGACGACGCCGATTTCCATCGCGGAGGAAGACACCGCCACGTCCGGCGCCAGTTTTTTGGCCAGCGCCGCGCCCAGCTGACTTTCATCCTGGATGAAAATGCCCGGAGCATTCGGATCCTTGAACAGACGCTGGGCGATGTCGCGCACGGTCTTGGTGTCCGCATCGGTCGCCAGATAACCCGGCGCCAGATCCGGCAGGCGGCGCGTGGCGATGATGATGCCGCCGGCCTGGGCGAATTTTTCCAGCTTCTGCATCGTGGCGGGAAGAATGCGCTCGACTCCCGGCAGAACCACCGCGCGGTAATGCACGTTGCCAAACGCCAGCGTGCTACCGTCAACTTTGCCGCGCATGGCGAGCAACTGGTCGTCAAAGAAATCGAGGTTGTAGCCCGCATCGGTGAGCGCTTTCACGGGGCCGCTCGCATATCCTTGCAGCGCGGCGTTCATGCTGAAGCTGCGCCCGAAGCTCGCCCATGCGTCGCTGTTCGGCAGGAACAGCGCGACGTCGTTGGCGGGCGTTCCCTGCCGCAGAATGTAACTGACGCGCTGGAGATATTTCGTCACGTCCGGCATCACGATCCACCATGGATTTTTCTCGTCGAAAACGCCTGCTGCATAAAAGCTCCAGCCCGGATACGGCGCGCCTTCCGCCGTGTAAGGAAAGCCGTGGCAGATGATCTGGTTGACGCCGCACAAAAAGTGCAAATTAGCCTCCGCCTTGATGTCCAGCGGCGTGGCGCGAAACACGACCGAGTGCAGCCAGGTGAACGTTTCCGAGGAGGTCACCGGCTGGCCGAGCAGATGGCTGGCCGAAGCCGCCCAGCGCGTGTCGGAAAAACTTTTCCAGGTATATTGTTCGCCTTCCGGCAAGTCGCAATAGGCGTAACTGTAAAGCGCGGCTGGCGGCGTGCCGTAAGCCTGAATACGGAAACGGGTGTTGTTGTCGGCGGCCAGTTTTTTCAAAGTGCCGGCGAAGTAATCGTTGAAAAGTTCCGTCACCGTCTGGCCCCAGTCCTGGCGGATTTCCTGCGTCTTGGGACCGATGTTGTCGAACAACGCCGGCAACAGCGGCTCGAGGTCGTAGCCACGGCGCTTCTTGAATTCGGCCAGCAAGTTCGGCGTCCAGTTCTCGCCCCCCACCTCCAGACTGTCGCAGAAAATCGAATTCGGCGGATTGGGATCGCACGCCTTGATTTCCGGCAGGGCGATTTCACTGATGAACTTGCCGACCGACTGCGGGCTGTAATGGTCAATGACCAAACCGTCGGCGCCGTAAGCGGGACGTTTGACCGCCATGATGCCGCCCCGGCTGACAAACAACTGCACCGCCGCCCCGTTCGTGACATTCGCGGGAAGCTGGACGGCATTGTTGGCAATCGTCAATTCCTTGTAATCGTTGCCGACCTTTACAAACGCGGCGATCACCTTCTGCCCTCCGCGCACTTGCGGTAACGGAGCGCTCCTTTGCCCGGCGGGAACGGTCAGGTTTTGGGTCTGAATTGACGTGGCGCTGTCCTCCGCCGTGAACTGCGGCCCGCCGTAAGGCCAGCCGCTGCCGAGGGTCAGGTTCATGCGCAGGCCGAGTTCCTTCGCCTTGGCGGCGGTGAAGTGCAGCATGTCCAGAAATTCCGGGGACATGAATTTCAAATTCTTCAGCCCCGGCAGATCGCCGTCGAGGTCGAGCGGATAGGTTGGCTGGACTTCAAATCCGCCGATGCCGCCCTGCTTCATGACGGTCATTTCGCGTTCGAGTTCCGGCTTGGTGACCGCCGGCCCGAACCACCACCAGCGCACCATGATCCGCGCGTCATCGGGCGGCTGATTGAAGCTGCTTTGAAGTTGATTGATGTTTTGGGCGAACAGTGAGCCGGCGGCGAACAGCGCCGCAGCAAACGCGGCCGCAGCGAAGGATTGCGAACATGTCTTCATAATCAATTTTCGTTGAATTCAGCCGGCGTCATGCCCGGCAATAAATGGATTTCTACCAGTGAAACCAATTTTAGAAAAAAACACCACAAAAAACCGTGCGCCACACATTTGTATCCCGCGTTGAAAATCACTTTCTTATTTCCGCACTTTTCCCGTGCGCACCGAGTCCTTCGATCTCCGCGAATTTTTGCACCGACTGCAGCGCTTTCTTGAGCGCGGCGCGATTGTATTCCACCACGCTGGTGCGGCGCTGGAATTGGTCCACTGTCAGCCCGGCAAACGACGCGCCCGCGCCGCCGGTCGGCAGCGTGTGGCTCGGCCCGGCCACGTAATCGCCCAGCACCGTTGGCGACCACCCGCCCAGAAAAATCGCGCCCGCCGTCAAAATGCCTTCTGAAACCTTGCGCGGATTGCGCGTCATTACCTCGCAATGCTCCGGCGCGAGCCGGTTCGCCAGCGCCACGCCGTCGTCGAGCGTTTTCACCAGAATCAGCCGGGCGTTGTTGTCGAGCACGCGCTGGATGAATTCCCGCCGCGCGAGCTTGGGCAATTGTCTGGCGATTTCCTTTTTGACAGCCTTCAAAATTTTCGGCGAGGTCGTCACGAGCCAGACGCGCTCGTGGCCGGAGCCGTGCTCGGCCTGCGCCAGCAAATCGGCGGCGGCGAATTTTGGATTGGCCGTTTCATCTGCGAGCACCAGCACCTCGCTCGGCCCCGGCAGCAAATCAATCGCGACGTGGCCGACGAGCAGCCGCTTGGCGATGACGACGTAGGCATTGCCGGGGCCAAAAATCTTCTGCACGCGGCGGATTGTTTTTGTGCCATAAGCCAGCGCCGCAATCGCCTGCGCGCCGCCGACGCGGTAAATCTCCGTCGCACCCGCCGCCCGCGCGGCGAAGAGCAGCGCGGAATTGATGCCGCCATCGCGTCCGCAAGGCGTGCAAACGACAATCTCCCGGCAGCCCGCCACTTTTGCCAGCGTGACGGTCATCAGCGCTGTCGAAACGAGCGGCGCGGTTCCGCCGGGGATGTAGACGCCGACGCGCTGGAACGGATCGAATTTTTCGCCAACCGATGCACCATGCGAATTTTTCGTCTGCCAGTCTTTGCGCAATGATTTTCTGGCGAAAGCTGCAATGTTCTTTTCCGCTTCTGTCACGGCCTTGCGAAGCGATTCATCGGCGGCGAGCGAGGCATTGAACAATTCCGCCCGCGTCACGGCCAGCCGCCCGGCGGCGAGTTTTGCCCCGTCAAATTTTTCCGTGAATTCCAGCAGCGCAGCTTCGCCGCGGGCCTGGACGGCGTCAACGATGTCGCGGGTGCGCTGCTCAACGACCGGATCGAAAAGGCTGGAAGCCGCGGCGGCTTCACGGAGTTGCGCGGCAAAATTCGTGTCGGTATGGCGGACAATTTTCATGCCGACAGCCTAGGCAAAACGCGGCGCGGAAGAAAGAATGAAGAATTTTGGACTGCGCCGGCAGAGCGGAGCGGCGACGGCGCTTTGGCAACGTTTCTTCCGATGAAAGCGGCTTCGTATTCCGCTTCCCGCGCCGATGATTATCTCCGGAAATCTGGCGTTCCTGCATTCAGATCAGTTTTGCACCGTGAATGCGCGATAGGAATGCGCCGGAACCGTAATGGTGTAGCTGGTTCCGGGCGTTGCGGGGCCGCCACGACCGCGCCGGCCCGCGTCCGGAGGCGGAGTCTGCGTGCGCGCGATGTTTTGGCCGCTCACCAGGTCCGCAATGGAGCCGGTCGCGCCGACAACCGAGACCGTCACGGTCACTTCCGCGTCCAGGAAGGATTGCACGACAAACGTGTGGTTGTCGTAAGGGAACAGGCTGACCTGGGCCGGGGCATCCGCCAGCCGATACGGGAAAGACCCCATGAGCTGGCTCCGGATGGCGTTGAGCGCCGGCGCGGGCACTCGGTAGAGATCGGCAAAGTTGTCGGGCACCACCAGGACATAGAGCGTGCCGCGGTCATAGACATCGCTGATGACGATGGGATAAGCATTCCACGGGGAATTGGTGTCGTAGCCCATGACCTGGCCCCAGGATTGGTTGGTGAGGAAATGAATAATCCGGAAGAGGATGGGCGCATTCACCGTGGAACCAGCAATGACCCGGCCGCCCCGGCCCTGGAAGGCGTTGACGAGGACTCTCTGGTCGGTGACTTCAAACTCGCTTATGTCCTCGATGCCTTTGCCGTCAAGGGCGCGGAGCAGGCCCGAGGTGATGATGACGTTCTTGCCCGCGCTTAACTGGGTCTTGATCTTATTGACGATGTCCGGGTCGCCCTTGGCGGCTTCGGTGAGCAGGCAGACGCTGCCGTTGGTGGGAAAGGTGGGATGCAGATCAATGGGGATGCCGACCATGCCGAGATAATCGTAAAGGAACTCCTCGCCGATGGCATGGGGCGGGCGATAGGCGGGAATGCCGATGGGATTGCCGAGCTTGCCGAGGAAGGTATCGAGTTGATCCAACGCATAGCCGGCCACGCGTCCGGTCATTGCGCCGGTGCCACCGCCGCTGGCACCCGCGACCGGGTAGGAATCGCGCACCTTTTGCAGGTTGAGGCTGGTCTCGGTTGTCTCCCAAGGCCGGGTGCCGACGTTAATCGGTTGCAGCGCGTTGGCCCAATGCCAAAGGGTGAACTCGCGCGTCTTGGCGAAGCCCGCGTCCCAGAACTGTTCGGCGTAACGGTCTATGTGGCGTGTTTCCCCCTGGTCAATCCACGCGCCGTCGTTGCCGCCCGGCTTGGCGTTCTCGAAATAGCGCACCAAGCTGAAGCTCTCATAGGATTGCAGGTGCTGCTCGCTGGCAATCGCGTCGCGCGTCTCGACGCCGGTATAAACCGCGTCAAAGATTTTCGGCTCGACCTCCACATCGTAGCCAAGGCCCTGGTAATGCTCATACCAATTGGGGTATTTGATGATGAGCCGGAACTTGGGGTTGATGGCCTTGCCCGGCTTGATGAGCAGATTTTCCGCCGCCTCGTCCCAGGCGTCCAGGCGGTATTGCGTCCAGCTTTTGTTTCCCTTGGCTGCGATGTCTCCCGCCGTCTTGGATGACATGAAGAGCCAGTCGTCGAAGATCACCTCGTCAAAATGGCGCGCGGCGGCTTCGACGGCGCCCTGAAGATAGGCGCGGTCGTTCTGATTTGTAAGGGAGAGGCCGTTGGGCACGATGGCGGCGGAAACGAGAATGCCGCGGTCGGTGAAGAACTTCTTGATCGGATCGAGGGTGGCCTCATTGACCATCTGGTGGCCGCCGGCGAATTCGAGATAGACCTTGTCGAATTTGATCTGGCGGGTCATCTCGTCGTAATCCGCCGCGAGTGCCTGCGAGTCTGACCATTTCATCACGTTGCCGCGCAAAACATACATGGCGACCCGGAAGTTCTTGTATTTGCCTTGCACCGGTGCCTGGCCCCGGGCCGGTGATGCCAGAAATGCGCTCGACAGCAAGGCGCAAACTAACAATGCGGTGGTGTGTTTGGTGAATTTGATATGTTTCATAGGCTCACTCGGGAAATGGTTCGCGGTATTGCTGCCCGCACCGGAGCCGAGCGTCAAGATATTTCGGGGGCGCGGCGCACTGGCCGGCGCGGTTTGGTTAGTGGGGCGGGCTTCCAGCCTGCCGTTTCCGGGAAACAATTTGGGAAACATTTCCCGCAGCTTCCCGGCACCAACTGACAGGCAAGATGCCTGTCCCACTAACGCCGGCAAATGCCGGCTTCGGAGTTCGGGATCAATCAAAGATGGATGACCTTAAAGGCGAGGTCGCTCTGGGTCGTGGCCGGAATGACCGACGTAACCGAGCCGTTGGCCGCAGTCACAGTCTCGTTCGATACCACGATTCCGGTTGAGCAATCCCACCACTCCATGCGATAGGAGCCGTCGCGCAGCCCGGAGACGGTGAGACTCTTGCCGGAAATGGGCGTTGGCGGCACCGCTGGCGGCGGCGGCGTCCCGCGCCGACCACCCGAGACGGCGATCTCACCGGTAATCCAGCCGAAGGTGATCTGGTCGCTCA
>Ga0265316_10004186_pt1 | contig 14418 bp, 14 predicted proteins | sample 4522metaG_FD_202092 | JGI IMG/M metagenome (GOLD analysis project Ga0265316, IMG submission 202092) | Rhizosphere microbial communities from Carex aquatilis grown in University of Washington, Seatle, WA, United States - 4-5-22 metaG | ecosystem: Host-associated > Plants > Roots > Rhizosphere >...
CTATGAGTTTCTTATGTCCATGTATGCCAGTAATGCCGGAAAATCTGGAGGAGAGTTTTTTACACCACAAGAGGTTTCCGAACTGCTTGCCAATATTGCGGTGGTGGGTAAAAAGCAGGTAAATAAAGTATATGATCCCGCTTGCGGCTCAGGCTCGCTTTTGCTCAAATTTGCTAAAGTGCTTGGAAAAGAAAATGTGAGACAAGGTTTTTTTGGTCAGGAAAGCAATATTTCTACCTACAACCTTTGCCGTATCAATATGTTTCTGCACGATATTAATTACGAAAAGTTCGACATTGCCCATGGCGATACCCTGCTTGAGCCGAAACATTGGGATGATGAGCCTTTTGATGCCATTGTTTCCAATCCACCTTATTCCATAAAATGGGAAGGCGATAGCAACACTTTGCTAATTAACGACCCCCGTTTCTCGCCCGCCGGGGTGCTGGCACCTAAAAGTAAGGCCGACCTCGCTTTTACCATGCACATGCTAAGCTGGCTTTCTACCTCCGGTACAGCTGCCGTTGTTTCGTTTCCCGGAGTGCTTTATCGTAGCGGGGCCGAACAAAAAATTAGAAAATACCTGGTAGATAATAATTATATTGATACTGTTATTCAGCTTCCGCCCAATTTATTCTTTGGCACCAGCATAGCTACCTGTATTGTCATTCTCAAAAAGAGCAAGAAAGACAATGCCACGCTTTTCATAGATGCGTCTGCTGAATTTGTGCAAGCAGGCAACAAAAACAAGCTCACCGAAACCAACAGGGAAAAAATTCTGAATGCCTTTATTGAGAGAAAAGACGATGCGTATTTTGCAAAGCTTGTTCCCAACAGTTCAATTGCTGAAAACGATTATAATATTGCTGTAAGCAGTTATGTAATGCAGGAAGACACACGCGAAACAGTAGATATCCATAAATTGAATGCACATATTGCAGAGATTGTAGCAAGGCAAAACAAGCTAAGAACTGCCATTGACGAAATTGTAGCAGATTTGGAAGGAGGTGTATAATGAAAGGAGAACAAAAAGGTGAAATAATTCTCTATCAATCTGAAGATGGTTGCGTTAAAATTGATGTACGCATAGAAAACGAATCAGCCTGGCTGACACAAGCTAAGATAGCCGAACTTTTTGGGGTTGAACACAACGTGATTTCCAAGCACTTGCGTAACATTTTTAATGAAGGTGAATTGGTAGAAAATTCAGTATGTACAAAATTTGCACATACTGCCATAGACGGCAAAGATTATAAAGACGCTGCCTTTGTACCCGTCATTGCGGGTTTGACCCGCAATACCCGAATGAAAGGAGAAACGCTTCATGAATAAAACCGCATTTGTTTATTTTATGAGCAACACTTACAATAATGTTCTTTACGTTGGAGTTACAAATAATTTAGTTCGTCGTGTAGCAGAACATAAAGCAAAAGTGAATAAGGGATTTGCTTATAAATACAATGTAGATAAACTTGTTTATTTTGAATCAATTCATTCAATTAATGATGCTATTGCAAGAGAAAAGCAAATTAAAAATTGGAAAAGAGAATGGAAAAACGAATTGGTAAACAAAGATAATCCCGATTGGAAAGATTTGTCTGATTCAATTGGGGTTACTAATGAGGTGATTGAAGCGGCTAAGGAACATTATAAGGAGATTGCGGGTCAAGCCCGCAATGACAGCCCCCAAGTCAGCAATGATGGCACCCAAGACCGTTCCGTGCTCGACACGGAAACCCACAACAGCACTTGTCATTCCGTGCCTGACACGGAAACCCACAACAGTACTTGTCATTCCGTGCCTGACACGGAAACCCACAACAGCACTTGTCATTCCGTGCCTGACACGGAATCCCCTAATACAGTAAAGAAAGAGGGCGGCAAATGAACAACATAAATACTCTTATTGCGCAGCTTTGCCCTGATGGAGTTGAGTTTAGGGAATTGGGGGAAGTATGTAAATTTCAAAGGGGTACCTCTATTACTCAAAAAGATGTTACAGATGGTAATGTTCCTGTAATAGCAGGAGGACAAAAACCTTCATATTATCACAATGTTCCAAACAGAACAGGTGAAACGATAGCTGTTTCTGGTTCTGGTGCATATGCCGGTTTTGTTAGTTATTGGTCAATTCCGGTTTTTTTGTCTGATTCGTTTTCTGTTAATCCAAATGCAGAATTGCTTAACACCAAATATATTTATTATTTTTTGAAGCATAATCAAGAAAAAATTCATGATACAAAAAAGGGTGCAGGAGTACCACATGTTCATGGCTCCGGTATTGCTAAATTTCAAATCCCTACACCCCCTCTTCCAATCCAACAAGAGATTGTAAATATCCTCGATAAGTTTACTGAACTGGATGCAGAGTTGAATACAGAATTGGAGGCAAGACGAAAGCAATATGAATATTATCGGAACCAATTGTTTTTTGTGAATGATGAAGGATTAATGATTAATGGCGTGAAGGCGGAGTGCAAGGCTTTGAGTGAAATCGGCGAGTTTATTAGAGGAAAAAGATTCGTTAAAAATGATATTACCTCGGACGGAATCCCCTGTATTCATTATGGTGAAATGTACACTCATTACAAAATCTGGGCAAGTGAAGCCAAATCTTATTTGGAACCAGCTTTAGCAGCAAAACTTAGAGTTGCTCACACAGGTGATGTCATTATCGTAGCAGCTGGCGAGACTGTTGAAGATATTGGAAACGGAGTAGCATGGTTGGGAGAGTCAGATGTTGTAATTCACGATGCTTGTTTTGCATTTTCTCATAATTTGAATCCCAAGTATGTCTCATATTTTTTGCATACAAACCTTTTCAGGTCTCAAATAAAAAGATATATATCATCAGGTAAAATTTCTTCTATAAATGCATCTGGCCTTAGTAAAGCAATAATCCCTATTCCGCCCCTTGCTGAACAGGAACGCATTGTATCCATATTGGATAAATTCGATAAATTGGTAAACGATATATCGGAAGGTTTGCCCACCGAAATAGAGGCACGGCGCAAGCAGTATGAATATTACAGGGGAAAATTGTTGGATTTTAAAACATTAGTACATTAATAACTATCCATTATGGCTATAATGACCCTGCATTTAAAGGGGTTGAATTCGACCCACTTTAACCCCCTCGAATTTCGATGGGTTTAAAAAAGTTGCATATCATAAAAACCTGATTTATTATGGCAAAACTATTAATTAAAGATACTGAAGTAACGATACTGCAAATCAATGATAATGATTATATATCATTGACGGACATGCTAAAAGCGAAAGACGGAGATTTCTTTATTTCCGATTGGCTCAGAAACAGAAATACACTCGAATATCTCGGTATTTGGGAAAAACTGTACAATCCCAATTTTAATTATGGCGAATTCGCCCTAATTAGAAATCAAGCTGGTTTGAACAGTTTTAAAATCAGTATTAAAGAATTCGTTGAAAAAACAAATGCTATCAGTATACAGGCTAAAACCGGACGATATGGCGGCACTTTTGCACATAAAGATATTGCCTTTGAATTTGGAATGTGGATAAGTCCCGAATTTAAAATCTATTTAGTTCTTGAGTTTCAACGCCTCAAAGAAGAGGAACAAAAACAACTCGGCTGGACTGCTAAACGCGAGTTGGCAAAAATAAACTACCACATACACACCGATGCCATTAAGCAAAACCTCATTCCTGCAGAACTTACACAGCAACAAATAAACTTTGTGTATGCCAACGAAGCCGATGTATTGAATGTTGCTCTATTCGGAATTACAGCCAAACAATGGCGTGATGCAAACCCCGGTTTGAAAGGTAACATACGCGACTATGCCACTATCAACGAACTCATTTGCCTCTCGAATATGGAAAACCTGAATGCGGTGTTTATCAACGGGAACATGCAGCAAAGTGAGCGATTGGTCAAACTCAACCAAATTGCCATTCAGCAAATGAAAGTTTTACAAGAGGTTGAAAAACGAAAATTATTAAAATAAAATGGATAAATATAACATTGTAGCCGAAAACCCCGAAAGCACGGTAGTATCCGAATTCCAACCGCTATTTCGCAAGGAGGTAAGTTACCAAACAGAGGCCGAGCTTGAAAAGGCATTTATTGCACAACTGCAAACTCAGGCTTATGAATATTTGCCCATCACTACCGAACAGGAAATCATTGCCAACCTGCGCTGTCAATTGGAAATTCTGAATGATTACCATTTTTCCAATAAGGAATGGGAACAGTTTTTCAAGAGCAAAATAGCAAATCAAAACATCGGGATAGAGGAAAAAACATCAATAATTCAGGAGGATTACATTCAACTGCTAACCCGCGACGACAGCACGGTAAAAAATATCTACCTCATTGATAGGGCGAATATCCACAACAATCGCCTTCAGGTGATAAATCAATATGTTGCAGATACCGGACAACGCCCAAACCGGTACGATGTAACTATTCTGGTAAACGGCTTACCGCTTGTTCATATCGAACTCAAAAAACGCGGCGTGGATATTAAAGAAGCCTTTAACCAAATCAACCGTTACAACCGCGAATCGTTTTGGGCAGGCTGCGGGCTTTTTGAATATATTCAACTATTTGTGATTTCGAACGGCACATACACAAAATACTACAGCAATACCACGCGGTTTACCCATATCAAGGAAATGGCCGGCGGCGCTGCTAAAAAAGGCAAACGCACAAGTAACAGTTTTGAGTTCACTTCGTGGTGGGCCGATGCCAACAACCGCCCGATTATAGATTTGATAGATTTTGCCCGTACATTTTTTGCCAAACATACCATTCTTAATTTGCTTACAAAATATTGCGTTTTTACTTCCGAAAAATTGCTGATGGCTATGCGCCCCTATCAAATTGTGGCTACCGAGCGCATTTTGGGACAAATCAATGTTTCGAATAATTACAAGACGTATGGAAAAATTGAAGCAGGGGGGTATATATGGCATACCACCGGCAGTGGTAAAACCCTCACTTCGTTTAAAACCGCACAACTGGCAAGCAAATTGCCGTTTATAGATAAAGTTTTATTTGTGGTAGATAGAAAAGACCTCGATTATCAGACCATGAAAGAATATGATAAGTTCGAGAAAGGTGCAGCAAACAGCAATACCAATACCGCCATTCTAAAGAAACAACTCGAAGACCCCAATGCACGCATAATCATTACTACCATACAGAAACTGGCGGTTCTGATTAAGGCGAACCGTCATTCCGCTGAAAAGCGGAATCCCCTGAATAAGGGGATTGCAGGTCACGCCCGCAATGACGTTTTCAGTCAGCATCTCGTTATCATTTTCGACGAGTGCCACCGCTCACAGTTTGGCGACATGCACAAGGCAATAACCAAAACTTTTAAAAAATATCATCTCTTTGGTTTTACCGGCACACCTATTTTCGCCTTAAACGCAAGCAGTGGCGCCCATCCCGATTTAAGCACTACCGAACAGGCATTTGGCAATAAGTTGCACACTTATACCATTGTGGATGCTATTAACGATAAAAATGTGCTGCCATTCCGCATTGATTATATCAGCACCATGCGCGAAGAAGAAAATATCAAGGATGCCAAAGTATGGGACATTGACCGTGAAAAAGCATTGGCAGATCCCGAGCGAATCAGCAATATTGTAACATATATTCTTCAGCATTTTAATCAAAAAACCAAACGTAATGACAAGTCGTATATTCAAAGTATTCTGACAAATGTAGAAGAAGTGGTTTCGGCTCGCGACCGTAATAAAATTGAAGAAGTCAGGCAAAAAATCAGGCTTTCCGGATTTAACTCCATTTTTGCAGTTTCATCCATTGATATGGCTATAGCCTATTATGCCGAGTTTAAAAAACAAATGAAACTATTGCCGGATGGACAAAAATTGAAAATTGCAACCATATATAGTTTTGGCATAAATGAAGAGGAAATAGAAGGAATTATTGAAGATGAAAATCCTGAAGATACCAGCCAGTTAGACCAAAGTTCCCGTGATTTTCTGGGGTCAGCAATTAAAGATTATAATAAATTGTTTAAAACAAATTATGATACCTCGAGTGATAAATTTCAAAATTATTATAAAGATGTATCATTACGTGTAAAAAACCGTGAAATTGATTTACTCATTGTCGTCAATATGTTTTTAACAGGCTTCGATGCAACTACATTGAACACCCTTTGGGTTGATAAAAACCTGCGTTTGCATGGGCTTTTACAAGCCTTTTCACGCACAAACCGTATCCTCAATTCCATTAAAACTTTTGGCAATATCGTTTGCTTCCGCAATCTGGAAGAAGCAACCAACGAAAGTATTGCTCTTTTCGGCGACAAGGAAGCCTGTGGTATTGTCTTATTGAAAACGTATGATGAATATTACAATGGTTATAAAGATGGAGACAAAGATGTTCGCGGATATGCCGGCCTGATAAGTGAATTGCAAAATAAATATCCTGTAGGAATACAGATCATAGGTGAACAAAATCAGAAAGAATTTATAAAGTTATACGGTGCTATTTTAAAGGTAAAAAACATTCTTACCACCTTCGACGAGTTTGCCGGTAATGAGATTTTAACCGAACGTGATGTGCAGGATTATCATAGTATGTATATCAATCTTTACAATGAATTTCGCGGCAAAAACAAAGGCGACATCGAAAATGTGAACGATGATATAGTGTTTGAAATGGAACTTATCAAACAAGTGGAAATCAACATTGACTATATTTTGGAATTAATCCGTAAATATCACCAAAGCCATTTACAAGACAAAGAAATTGTAATAAATATCCGTAAAGCCATTGATTCCAGTATAGAACTTCGTAACAAAAAGGACCTTATCGAACAATTTATTGAGTCTTTGACGCCAACAACCAATGTTGACGATGATTGGCATACTTTTGTTGATGCGAAAAAAATAGAAGAATTAGACCGTATTATTGCAGAAGAAAAATTGGATAAAGACGAAACATACAAATTCATTGACAATGCTTTTCGTGATGGTTTTGTGCAGAGCACCGGTACAGCAATCACAAAAGTATTGCCCCCTGTATCTCGCTTTACACCTACCGGCGACCGTATAAAGAAACGTGATTCTGTACTTGAAAAGCTTATCGGATTTTTCAATAAGTTCCGGGATATATCAGGTGACAGATTTTTAAAGAAATAGCATAACTTCTTTAAGAGAATAAAAAAATGACCAAACCGCTAACAAAGCGTGTAACACAACTACTCAGAGATTACTAAAATATAACGCTATGCAGATTGAAATATTGACAGCAAATAAAAATGATTTAGATAAGATCCTTCAACTGCAAAAAGATTGTTATGTTACGGAAGCGATGATTCATAATGATTATAATATTCCACCATTAAATCAGGATTTGAAATCGTTAGAGAATGATTTTAATACTATGACAATTTTAAAAGGACAGATTGATGGACAAATCATTGCTTCTGTTCGTGGATTTTTGAAAAATGGAACTTGCTATATTGGTAGATTAATTGTCAGGAGCGATTTTCAAAATAAAGGATTTGGCAAACTTCTTATGGATTCAATTGAAGCAATTTTTAAAGATTGCAAAAGATTTGAGTTATATACGGGATTTAAGAGTCAAAAGAATTTGTATTTGTACAACAAGCTTGGATATAAAGAATTTAAGCGAGAAAAGATAAATGATAAATTGACATTGATATACTTGGAAAAGATAAAGGCAATAATATAATAACAGCCAGTGGTCAACAATGGCTCAACCGAATTCTATGTTAAAAGCAATGAATATTTACTCCCTTTAGTTGTGATAAAAGTCCAGAGGTATTCGAGCGTCATCTCCGCATCAGGTTTCATCTCGTCGGAAATCCTCTGCGGCGGACCACACTACTCATAGCCGAGAACAGTTTGACAATAAAAAAAACGACATCTTACATTTGATAAAAATAAAAACTAGTACTTAAAAACGATGAACCCCTTAGTATTAATAGGTTTGCTAATGACATCAAATTTGACTAAAGAGATACTAAATTAACAATTGTTCCTGTAGGAAGAAAAACAATGCAGGTTTTAATTAAATTATAAAATATTCATTTGCAGCTGATACCTAAATCCATAGTTAAGAAAAAAACAAAACAGGGTAATCTCATTATGAAACTACCCTGCATTATCCGAAATTCTACGTCTTCAAGCTTATTTCTTGGGTGACATTATAAAATCGTTTACAACGATCTCAGTTATATATTTGGTTTGCCCATCTTTTGTTTCGTATGAACGGTAGATGATTTTGCCTTCGGCGGTTATTTCTGCACCTTTTTTCAGATATTTCCCTGCCGTTTCGGCTAACTTGCCCCACAATACAACATTGTGCCACTGGGTATCTTTAACTTTCTCACCCTGCGCATTATTATAGCCCTGTGAGGTAGCGAGTGAAAACTTGGTCATTGTGCGGCCGTTGTCGAATTTTTTTACTTCGGGATCCATTCCCAGGTTACCGATTAACTGAACTCTGTTCCTTAAATCTTTCATGACTTTAAATTTTAATATTAAACATTTGTTTGATAAAATTTGATGATACAAAGTACGGCACAGGGCTGACTGATATCCGGTTGTTAAATATTTATAGTCGGTTATAAATATTTATAAGCGTTTTTAATCGTTTAAAAACGGATAAATATTATATTTACTGAAACTTAACAAAACATGTTATGGAAGAAAAAAAATCGTGCCCGGTTTGTGGCGATCCGATTATCGGGCGCATAGACAAAAAATTCTGTTCAGACCAGTGCAGGAATACATATAACAACCAAAGGAACATTCATTCTTCGGAAATAATAAGGGACATCAATAAAATATTAAAAAATAACCACAGGATACTTGTAATGCTGAATCCTGAAGGAAAAACAAAGGTTAGCAGGAAAAGGCTGATGTCAAAGGGATTTAATTTCGATTATTTTACCAGTATTTATAAGACTCAGAAAGGAACTACTTATTATTTCTGTTACGAACAAGGTTATCTTCCAATCGAAAATGATTTTTTTGCACTGGTTGAAAGAAAACAATAAGTTTGTTTTTACAGGTTAGATAATTAAATATAGATTTTTTTGACATTTCAGATATTTCCATAGATGCGAAGGAAAATAAATACGAATTCAAAATAAATTGATAAAGAAATTTTATTATTACTTGCATAATTCAGATTACTCTTGTTCGTTATGACATTTAACATTTGGAATAAAATCTAAGAAGAATTCAATGGATTTGGATAAACTAACAAATAAAGAACTGGGACAACTTTTCCCGATTGTTATATCGGATCCATTGCCAGACTGGATCGATTTATTTAATGCCGAAAAGACTGAAATAGAAAAGGCAATTGGAATAAATAATATTATTAGGATTGAGCATATAGGCAGCACTTCTGTTCCCGGTTTAAAGGCTAAACCAACAATAGATATATTACTTGAAATAGCAGAAAGTACTGATAAGAATAAAATTATTGAATCCCTGCAAAAACTCAACTATCATTTTATTCCAAAACCGGAAAATCCCCCGCCACATATGATGTTTGTCAAAGGCTATACTATTCATGGATTTCATGGACAGGCATATCACATTCATATAAGATATAGTGGAGACTGTGACGAAATTTATTTTCGCGATTATCTGATTCAAAATCCCAAAATTGCACAGGAGTATTCAGCCTTGAAATTGCAATTGGCGAAAGAATATAAAAACAACAGAGAATTGTATACCGATAAAAAAACAGAATTTATTAAACGAATTACGGAATTGGCAAGGAAAGAAAAAAGGTAATCAACAGCGGCAACAACTATAATATGAAATGATGAACACTACATTCACATTATGCGGGACAATAGTTTTGTCCCTTTAATATTTTATTCTGAAATATTATTTTTTAAAATAATTAAAAATAATAAGATCCGGAACAATTAATTTTAATAAAAAACTTTTATTTAGATTTTAATCCAAAATAAACAGCTGTAGGATGAAGCATATCGTCATGCTCGCCCGAAACAACATAGTTTAATTCACCGTTTTTACTATCGAGTACCAATACCGATTCTGACGCTTCATCAAAAGATAATTGATAAGCGCCCTTTTTCATTTGCTGTTTTGAAGCTTCTTTTAGTTTTGAAAACATAACACCTTGATTAAATTCAATATTAATATTACTATTAACAACAGAAACGAATTTTTGTCGATTCTGTTTCACAATAACTAAAATAATTTTAAAAATAAAATTTTGGTGCGAATGTAATTAAAAATCCGATAGCAACATAAACAACAAATAATTGTAATTGGTTTTTATGGTTTTAATAATACTTTCTTCATAGTTAAATAATCAAGTTAAATTTTACTAATTTTTGAGTAGCTTTAAATTTTTGAGGTTCAAACTATTTATTTTCACAAAAGATTTTATGAAGTTAAATATTTTTTTTGCGCAATGGTTTGAAAAAAGATCAGGATTTACTTCTGTTTTCAATTTCCAAATTTGTGAATTTAAAATAGATATACCATTCTAAATAATTTTAATATAAATTTCACTTAATAATTCAAAGATTTTTCAATTACTAATTTCCAACTCAAAAAATGATTCATTATTCATTTTTTTTGCTTTTCTATTGATTTATCTTTGAATAAGTTTTAATTTAGTAGTAATTGCTAATTGATGAACTATGCAGGGTGATTTGGTATCATATCTGAAAAAGAGATACGAAGAATCGCAAACGAAAAAATCGGGACCAGGACCTGTAATAACTATTTCGCGGGAATATGGCTGTCCTTCTAAGGTAATTGCACAAAAACTATCTGAAACGCTAACAGCAAAGAAAAGTCCTACAGGAGAGACCAACCAGTGGAAATGGTACAGTAAGGAGATCCTGGAAGAATCTGCAAAAATGCTTAAAACAGACCCCTCCAAGATAAAATATGTCTTCAATTACGAAAAAAAAGGGATGCTGGAGGATTTTTTTAGTTCATTTTCACAGTATTACCAAAGCGACAGACAAATCAGAAATACCATTGGAAAAGTAATAAGGGAAATTGCAATTCAAGGACATGCAATTATTGTAGGCCGCGGTGGCATAGCCATTACGCGCGATTTAACAAATTCACTTCATATTAATCTTGAAGCTCCGTTAGAATGGCGCGCTGTTGTTATAAGCGAAAGATATAATCTTTCGATTGATGCTGCTCGTGAAACCTGCATAGATATTGATAAAAAAAGAAAAGAATTCCGCGATTATTTCCAGGGAAAAAATACAGATTATACTAACCCCGATGTTACTTTCAATTGTATGACCCTGTCTATAGATGAGATTGTAGCCACCATAGTTAAAATAGTTGAGCTTCGGAAATTCATTTAAGATTTGCCTGAATTTGTTTTTTTGGTATTTACCTGATTGATACTTTAAAATTTGTGATACCAATTTTTCTGAATTTCATTTTAACTAAATTCATATAATTTTTTTAGCCTGTCCCTATCGGTTATTTCAATAGTTTTGCCGGATATTTTAATTATTTTTCTTTCCTGGGTTCAGAGAGTGTCCGGATTACATTCTCCATTGTAATTCCAATGAAATAAAATTACATTCTATGTTTTCAAGGTAAGCCTTTCGTATTTAAATTAATTTTATTGCTTAAAATATATTGTAACCAAAAAAATTATTATCAGGATATCGAATAAGATTTCGAGCCAACGTGACTTTCTCGCTATTACAAATAAATGGGAAATAACTATTGATAGTGGAACAGCGGCGATACAGACCATCTCAGATGAAGATGAAGGGATAATGAAATAGATCAGCAAGGTTAGCAAAAATATAACCAGGAAGAGACTAAATGATTTTCTTGCCAATATTTTTTTACTGGGATATACTTTAAGTAAATGCTGACTCGAAATTAATATCAGTAATATTAAATATGCTAAAATAATGTATTGTGTTTTTGTATAGCTTACAATAAAATGGGAATTTAAATTTACGGCGATTGCTTCAAATATCTGGTCTGTCTTTATATCAAACAAGTAATAAATACTAAACAAAACAAAATAAGGAATTATTATGCCAAGTAATGTGAATACCCATTCACGCCAGTAAAATTTTCTGATAATGATTAAAGTAGCCCAAAGGAAAATAATATAAAAAATCATACTAAAATAAAACATGCTTGCTATTCCAATACATAGTCCGGCATCAAAAATATTATATGAAAGTCCTTCATATTTGTAAGTGACCAAAATTCTTTCCAAAACCACAAGAAAAAGAATAACTCCTGGAAGTACCGGTAATAAATCCCTGAATGAAATAAAACTGGAGAGAATAACAATATATATGACTTCAGGTAAAAAAGTACGTTCAGAAATGAAAATAAATTTTGTATTTAACCGGTTAATCTGAAATATGATTATCAATACCAAAACATAAGCTATGACTTTAGACAGGAGTGAATATGGCGGAAATAAATTCAGGAGTAATTGATATAATGGCATGGGTGATAAAATATCGGGAGGAAAAACATGCTCATTATTAAACGGGCTGAACCAAATAATTAAAAATAATAAAGGTATTATTATAACCGCAACGGGTTGATTCGATTTAGCCAGTTTAAGTAACACTTCAGTTAAAATTTATAAATCGAAACCAATATCCGATCGAAAGTACTTATCCTTAAACTCAATTATTTCAGCATTGGCATATGACTTAGCCAGTGCCTTCTGAATATTTTCCCCAAATGAAGTAACTGCCAAAACTCTGCCACCGTTAGTAATTATTTTCCCATTTTTATATGATGTTCCGGCATGATAAATTATGCTGTCCTTAATCTTCTCTAAATTTTTAATTTCATATCCTTTATTATAGTTTCCCGGATAACCACCGGAAACAAGAAAAACAGTCACTGCCGTATTTTGATCTATTTCAATTTTTTCGTCTATTAAAGTATTTGAAGCAACTGCCTGGAATAATTGCAGGATATCTGTTTTAATCCTGGGTAAAATAACTTCGGCCTCAGGATCGCCCATACGTATGTTATATTCTATCATAAAAGGATCTCCTGAAATATTTATTAAGCCAAAAAAAATAAACCCTTTATAAGATATTTTATCTTTTTTAAGTCCTTCAATGGTGGGTTTAATAATTCTTTCCTCAACTTTGATCATAAATTCAGGTGTCACAAAAGGAACAGGGGAAACAGCACCCATGCCCCCGGTATTGGGACCAGAATCTCCAATTCCTATCCTTTTATAATCTTTTGCTTCAGGTAAAATAAGATACGAATCGCCATCGGTAAGCACAAAAGCCGAAAGTTCAATTCCATTTAAGTATTCTTCAATAACGACTGTTTTACTTGCCTTTCCGAATTTTCCCTGAAGCATGTTTTTCAATTCTTCTTCAGCTTCCTTTAAATCATGGACTATAATTACACCTTTCCCTGCCGCCAAGCCATCGGCCTTCAGAACATAAGGTGGTTTAAGCGTTTTTAAAAAATTCACACCTTTAATGTATTCATCATCCTTAACACTTAAATATTTTGAAGTAGGAATGTTGTTACGGGTCATAAATTGTTTCGCAAAATCCTTACTTCCTTCGAGCATAGCTGCATTTTTTAAAGGCCCGATAACCGGAATTTGTTTAAGGCTTTCGTTTTCAAGAAAGAAATCTGCTATCCCGTTTACGAGTGGTTCTTCCGGTCCCACAACTACCATATCGATCTTATTTGTTAAAACAAACTTTCCAATAGAGTCGAAATTATTTGGAATAAGTTCAATGTTAATTGCAATATTACCTGTACCCGCATTCCCGGGAGAAACATATAGATTGGTAAGCCCTTCGCTTTGAATAATTTTTCTTGCCAGTGCATTTTCTCTTCCCCCTGATCCAATTAATAAGATATTCATATTGCTTTAAATTAGCGATTCAAAAAGCTAAATTAATGATTTAATGTAAAAGAAAAAATTATCAAAAATTGCATCTTATGCCAATTTGAAATTTAAAATAAGCTGATAAATATTGGTATAATGCCGATGTGATAGCTGTTATTGGCCAATTCATTTGACTATAACAGATATCCAATCGGTATTAGTCCTTCAAAAATTATAATATATATTTACAAACTTATATTTGCCGGAATATTATAAAATAAATGTAACTGATATTCTGATTAAATAGTAAAAGGTTTAAGTAAAAAAAGATAATATTTTATTTTAAATCACAATTTATAAAATAATAGAAGCTATTGTTTTGTTTATGGAGATAAAAGGAACTGCAGTGAGATCGATTCCGGAATTTGTTGAAAAACAATTTCCAACCCGTTTTAAAGAATGGCTGGATACATTACCTGAAGAATCAAATAAAATTATGGGTGGTTTGATATTTACGAGCAACTGGTATCCTTTAAAAGAAGCCC
>Ga0265316_10004187_pt1 | contig 14418 bp, 19 predicted proteins | sample 4522metaG_FD_202092 | JGI IMG/M metagenome (GOLD analysis project Ga0265316, IMG submission 202092) | Rhizosphere microbial communities from Carex aquatilis grown in University of Washington, Seatle, WA, United States - 4-5-22 metaG | ecosystem: Host-associated > Plants > Roots > Rhizosphere >...
CCGCTACTTCTCATCAATCGAAGGCTGGATATCTTATTTATTGGAATACAGCATTCGATTCAATCTTGCCGATGGACAGGATAAAACAATGGCGCAGATAGCCGAGAACATTCAGGCTACGAGAAACGAGATAAAACGCCTTGTGGCACCTTTCGAACAGATCAGCCTAGGACAATAACAGCCAGCAGGAGCTCGTACAGGGTAGTATTTGAGGCCTTTCAGTCGAAAGACGACCCAAATCACAGCTACCCGTAATCCATAACCAAATACAAACCATGAACTACATTGGATCCAATCAAGCCACTAGAAGTCTGTGTAATAAATCTCAGAAAACTAGGAATATGTGAAGAAGAAATTACAAAACTAGCCGATGTCGTTGACGCAATAATAGATAACCGGCTAGACGCACTACTAAATTAATTAAAAACATGAGAAACAAAAAAGAATTGTCCTTAAAGATCACTGAAAATTATAAATTCGCTCTAATCTATTGCCGAGTTTCGTCAGAGAGACAGAAAAACGAGGGTAGCGGCTTGGAAAGTCAGGAACATCGTTGCAGAGCCTATGCGAACGAGCGTGGATATGAAGTCGAGGCCGTATATAAAGATTCATTTACAGGGGGTGGTGATTTCCTGAAACGCCCTGCGATGTCCAAGCTACTAGCGTATGTCGATAATAACCCGCATAAAAATTATGTGGTTATTTTTGACGATCTAAAAAGGTTCGCCCGCGATAGAGAGTTTCACTTCAAACTAAGAACGGCTCTCAAAGTCCGCAATGTTAAGCCGGAATGTCTGAACTATAACTTTGACGATTCGCCAGAGGGCGTTTTTGTCGAAACAATATTCGCCGCACAAGGCCAGTTGGAAAAGGACCAGAACAAGCGACAGGTCGTACAGAAAATGAAAGCCCGCCTAGAGCGAGGATATTGGCCATTCTTTCCGATCACTGGCTATATAAGCGTCATGGATCCTATTCATGGAAAATACCCAGAGGCTAAAATAATCCGTGAGGCATTGGAGGGTTTTGCATCCAACAGATTCCAAGACCAAATGGATGTGTGTCGGTTTCTGAAATCTCAAAGCTTCTTTGGAAAAAAGACGCAATATAACCTTTCCACGACAAGGAGGCTTCTAGAGCGCGTCGAATACACCGGCTACATTGAATATCCGGCGTGGGATGTGCCTAGGACAAAAGGCCATCACGAAGCCTTAATTTCAGAGGGATGTTATGCCAAGATCCAAAACAAACTGAACGGCAAGGTCATGCTTAGAAACAGAAAAGACATTGATGAGGATTTTCCATTGAGAGGGTTCGTGCTTTGCCCAGGTTGCGACAGAGAATACACATCGAGCTGGTGTTCAGGCAGGAACGATAAATATCCCTACTATCGCTGTGTCCAAATCGGCTGTCCTCTGAAAAATGCCAGTATCCCTAAGGAAAGGATAGAGAACGCCGTTAAAGCAATCTTCCAACAGATTGTGCCGAAACAGGAGCTACTAGATTATGTGAAAACTCGTCTTGTGATGAAGTGGAAAGAGGCTCAGAGCCGGATAAACGACAACAGGAAGGCCGTAGATCGTTCTGTAGCCCAGATAGAGGCACGAATAAAGGCAATCGTAAGCATGATCGACGGCAACAAGAGCAAGGCTGTTATAGAGGCTTACGAGAAACAAATCGAGGAACTTGGACAGGAGGAGCTTCTAGCCAAGGAAAGGATAAGCCAGATCTCGGACACTAGAATCAATTTTGAAACCGCCCTTGCCAGCGTCATGGAAGTCCTGGAAAACCCTTATATGTACTGGGAAAACGGCAATCTAAAGCGCAGGAGACTTTTGTTGCAAATGGTCTTTTCGCAGAAACTCACCTATAGCAAAAGTAGCGGCTTTGAAACCGCTACTTTACAGCTACCTACAAAGGTTTTTGAGCGTTTTAATGGCTCAAAGTGTCAAGGTGTGGAGATGCTGGGAATCGAACCCAGGTGCAACCGAGGCGAACCGGACGGATCTACGGCGATAGTAGACTTTGATGTTTAACGACGACGCTATAAAGCTTACAAAACACGCCATCGCGATCTCTTTGGTTCGGATGGCCGGATGAGAGGTCCGACTGTCCTACATCCAGGTTATGACATCACACTAAGGTCAGGATCCCCCTAGATAGACGCGCCTACTTAAACGCGGGCGAATGCGAAATCAGATGCCGTGAAATACGGCGATTTGGTGTTAGCATTTCGAGTTTGGAACGGATTTACGAGGCGTCCCGGCTCGCGCCGCACGAACGGACGCCGGCAGCTGTCTATGCCGATCATCCCCATGTGGTAAGGGAAGTGAAGAAGTTGTGGTGAGGGGACCTTGCGAGCGCGACTGGCGCGAGCACGAGGAATTTCCTAGCAAGGAAATATCCGTGTCCCTGAACTACAACTTCTTCACTTCCCTTTCTGCATTTTCAACGATCCTTCATCGCCCTCTCTGCCTCTCGGTCCCCTTCGCGCTTCATGGTTGTCGCGCGCTTGTCGAATTTCTTCTTGCCGCGCACAACTGCGACCGAGACTTTCACCAGAGAACCTTTATTATATATCGAAATTGGCACTACTGTCAATCCCTTACCTCCCTCCAGTGTAGCCAGCCTCTGCAATTCTTTCTTGCCAAGGAGCAGCCTGCGATTCCGGCGCGGGTCATAGTCCGCCGGCGTGTTCTTCTCCTGATACGGCGGCACGAATGTATTCACGGCGAAGGCTTCCCCGCCGCGCACTACCACGTGCGAGCCGTCGAGCGAGCCCTGGCCTTTCTTCAGGGACTTCACTTCGAAGCCTAGGAGCTCTATACCCGCCTCGAACGTCTCCATGACCTCGTAGTTGAAGCGCGCCTTCTTGTAATCGACTAATGTCGCCATGGGTGATATCGTATCATATATTTCCATGACCCCGCCCACCAAGTGGACCCTTTACGCCTCGAATGAAGAAGCTTGGAAAGCCATGCTGGCCGACTGTTCACGAGCCGAGAAGAGCATAGCCCTAGAGCAGTTCATATTCGTCAAGGACGAGCTCGGGCAGAAGCTCATAGATGTCTGCGCCGAGCGCGCCGAAAATGGCGTGGACGTGAGGTTCCTCTGGGACGCCGGCGGCAGCTTCACGTTCTTCGGATCGAATATCGCCGAGGAGCTACGCACCAAGCACATAAAGCTCTTGTTTTGGAAGACGCTCATCCCAGGCTATTTCAAGGTGCCTGACATCCGTTCCTGGTTCCTGCGCAACCACCGCCGCACCCTAGTGATAGACGAGAAGATCGGCTACACCGGCAGCCTTTGCGTGAAAGACTCCATGAAGGGCTGGCGCGATACTAACGCCCGTTTTGAAGGGGCAGTCGTCGCGGAGATGCAGAACGCCTTCGATCGCATGTGGGCCAGGGCGGACGACAGGAAACATATACCCTCCAAAGTTTCGACGCGCGACCAGGAGTTCTCGTATGTCACGAACCATCCGTCGCCAGGCAAGCGCCGCATATACCGAAGCCTAGTCGAAGCCATAAGGAGCGCCGAACGCTACATATATCTCACTACTCCCTATTTCGTGCCAACGAGGCGCCTGGCAAGGGTCATCAAGCTAGCCGCTCACCGGGGTGTGGATGTCAGGATCATATTGCCTGAGAAGACCGACAGCTACCCTGCCCTGGACATCGGCGCCCGTTCGTTCTTCGGGATGCTCCTCGAATCCGGCGTCCGCATATTCCTGTACCCGAATAAAAATGGCGAGACCCTGATCCACAGCAAGGCCGCGGTCATAGACGGCGAATGGTCTACGATAGGCTCGCTCAATCTGGACAATGTCAGCTTGCTCTATAACTACGAGGCGAACATCGTTTCCACGAATTCGCGCTTCGCCGAGGAGCTAGCGGCGCATTTCGTCCGCGACATGAATCAGTCCAAGGAAGTCGATCCGGGCGAGTGGCGTAGCCGCTTCTTCCTGGAGAGATTGCCGGAATACGCCATCAAGATCGTTCGCAAGTTCCTTTAGGATGTCCACAAATTGAACACGCTGTAACAAAAAAGGCCACGGCTGAACCGCGGCCTCGCGCTCCTTATCTTAGGAGCCCCTCACTTGGACTTGCGCCGGTCCCTGACAATAGCGCGTAACGTATAGATCGCGTCACGCATGGCAGGAACGATTGCAAAGACCAGGAGGACAAAAAGAACGGAAAAGAAGAGCCAGCTCATGTCCATATGTGGCACACATTACTTATAGTTTCGTGTTTTGTCAACAAATATCGTCATATACGCCCTGATTTGCTTACTTGTCGGAGCCGTGCTATAAATAACCCCTGTAACCATAATCGTCCGTTAAATCGTTGGCTATACGCGTCAAAATAAACCACCAGATCAAAGCCTCAGAGATGCGGGTAATAACCGCGGAAGGCGAGAATCTTGGAGTATTGCCTATCGCCAAGGCCCTGGAGGAAGCCCGGAACAGGGGCATGGATCTCATTGAGATCTCCCCCAATGCCGTGCCGCCGATCGGCAAGATAATGGATTACGGCAAGTATAGCTACGACGAGAAGAAGAAAGTGAAGTCCGCGAAGTCCCGAACCGTGACGACCGAGGTCAAGACCGTCCAAGTCAAGATCGGCACCGGCGAACACGACCTGAACCTGAAAGCCAAGAGGGTCTCCGAATGGCTCGGCGAAGGCAATCGCGTGAAGATTGACCTTTATCTCGTCGGCCGCTCCAAATACATGGACCTCAATTTCCTCAAGGAGCGCCTAGAAAGGATCCTCAAGCTCATAACAGTCGAGTACAAGATCGCCCAGGAAGTGGTCAAGGGACCCAAGGGTCTCACGATCATAGTCGAGAAGAAATAAGAGCATAGAAGAATAAAAGCATCGCAAAACCATGAAGAAAACCATCAAATCATACGCCAAGCGCCTCAAAGTGACCCGCAACGGGAAGATATTGGCGCGCAAGGCCGGCCAGAACCATTTCAATGCCAAGGAGCGCACCCGGACGAGCATGTCGAAGCGCCGGATGAACTCGATCCATATGACGAACGACGCCAAGAGCCGTTTCCTCATCAACTTATAAGCTGTTTGCCTTTATCCCGTTTTTAATCCACTTAAATGACACGCGTCAAAAAAGCAGTCAACGCCCTGAAGAACCGCCGTTCGGTCCTGCGCCAAGCCAAAGGCTTCCGTTTCCGCCGCTCGACCAACGAGGCCGCCGCCAACGAGGCCCTCGCCCACGCCGGAGCCTACGCCTTCGCCCACCGCCGCGACAAGAAGGGCGATTTCCGCCGCCTCTGGAATGTCAAGATCAATGCCGCCATCCGCTCGATAGACGAGTCGTATTCATACAGCAAGTTCATCGGCGCCGCCAAGAAGAAAGGCATCGCTCTCGACAGGAAGTCGCTCGCGCACCTCGCAGAATTCAAGCCTGAGGCCTTCAAGAAGGTCCTCGCACTAGTTAAGTAACTCGTAAAACTGGCCAGCTTTTGGCACGACAGCGTGAGCGTCAAGCTCGTCATTCAGGCGCTGGGCCAAATGCATGGACGCACCCGGTTCGCCATGGATGACGAACACCTGCTTCAGGCGCGGCGTAGCCGTCGTGACGAATTCCACCAGGTGGTCGCTATCTTTGTGCGCAGAATAGCCGTACAAGGTCTCCACCCGCGCTCTCACTTTGATCTGTCTCCCATGTATGTTTATCTTCTTGGTTCCATCGGCAAGCTCCCTACCGAGCGAACCGATGCTCTGATATCCGACGAGGAGCAGGGTGTTCTTCGGGTCTGGCAGAAAATGCTCTTCGTGCCTGATCACGCGGCCGCCTACGGACATTCCCGAACCAGCTAGGATGATCTTGGCGCCTTTCATCTTGTCTATGTTTAGCGAATCCCCCTGCGAATCGGCGAATTCAAGGCCCGGGAACCGGAATATATCGTCCCCATGAGCGATCTGGGCTCGCACGGCGTCATTGAAAAGGTATTCGCTGGCCTTGTATATCTCCGTAGCCTTTATTGCCATCGGCGAATCGACAAAAACCGGAATGCGCGGAATCTTCCCCGCTTCCATAAGATTGTTGAGCTCATACAAGAGCACCTGGGTGCGATCTATGGAGAATGCCGGTATGACCAGCGTGCCGCCCTGCCCCAGAGTCGTCTTAATCACCTGTTCCAGCTTGGCTAGGCGCTCTTCCTTGGGCTCATGGTTCCTATCACCATAGGTGCTCTCCATCGCTATATAATCGACATCCCCTATCGGCTCTGTGTCTCGGAGGAGCGGCGCTGGTGAATTTCCCAGGTCGCCGGTGAAGAGCATCGTCTTGCCATCTATAGTCACAGTTACCGTGGCAGAGCCGAGGATGTGACCAGCGTCTTTGAGATATGCGGATATGCCGGGAGTCGGTTCGAACGGCTCATGGTATTTGATAGTCTTCCACAGTGGGAAAACGCGAGCCACATCGCTTTCGTCATACAAAGGCTCGCGCCCTTCGTGAGCGGCTTCTTCTCGAAGGATGCCAACCGCGTCGTACAATACCAGCTCCGCGAGTTCTTTGGTCTCAGGCGTGGAATATATCGGGCCAGCAAAACCCTCTTTGACCAGTTTGGGTATGCGGCCAACGTGATCGAGATGAGCATGCGTGATGATGAGCGCCTTGAGCGCAGTAGGATCATAGGGGAACGGCTCACGGTTGATCGGCAGAGCGACTTTCTCCCCCTGAACAAGGCCGCAATCTATCAGGATCCTGGTCCCGGCGGCAGATTCCAGCAAGAAATTGGAGCCTGTGACAGTACCGGCACCAGCGGCGAACATGACTCTGGGGTTTTTGTTCTCTGGCTCTGACATCGTCAAGTGATTATAGCAGACAAAAATACCGCTCGGTGAGCGGCATCCTTGATCGGTTGCGAGAGCATATAAACCCGCTAAAAGCAGGTGGGTGATCTCACGCAGAACGCCAAGGCGCCTGCGAATTTGATATTTAAATCATTGATCTCCCGTTTAGAATTGATTTTGTAGAATTTATACTCTTGCAACCTGTATATATTTTAATCCTCCCCCATGAGAGCACAAGGGGAGAACGGTTCTGCGACACTCATTTGACTAGGTGGCAAAGGTGAACTGCGATCTATTCCAAACTATTCCAGGATGCCGTCCAGATTCACGTCATACATGATCGATTCCTGCACGATCTTATAGCCCATGAGCTCGTCCTTCTCGAACCAATGTGCGATCTCGTCTGAGGCTTCTTTGACGGAACCGGAAGCATGTACGAGGTTACGGACGGAACGGGTGTCCATATCGCTCATCCTATATGAATCGAGCACATAATCTCCACGGATCGTGCCTACGGCCGAAGTCAGCGGTTCGGTTCCACCGGTCAATTTGCGGATTATCTCGACTGAATGAGCTCCCTGCCAGACCATTGCCAGAACCGGACCGCTCGTCATGTACTTCACGAGATTCTTCAGGATTATTTCCGTTATTTTGAGAGGATCAGTGTGCGGCGGAGTTAGACCTTTGTCGGTATAGCCTTTTATGGTCTTCAAACCGGTCTTCACGCGCCATTCCGGGTCTAGAGTATAGTGCTTCTCTATGAGCTCGGGTGTCGGTACGAGCATCTTGGCGGCGATGAGCTTGAGACCTATGCGCTCATAACGGCCGATGATCTCGCCCATGAGACTGCGTTGGATACCGTCTGGCTTGATTATGACCATTGTGCGCTCGTCCTTGAAGTGGGGGGCTCTTTGTGGGGTTTTCATAGGTTTGAATGATAACGACTAAATCGGCGGCATGCAAGATTGAACTACATCGTCAATATCTCCGGATCCCCTTTTGTGATGACTATAGTGTGCTCGAAATGCGCCGAATAGGAGCCGTCGGCCGTGCGATAAGTGTAGCCGTCCTTGCCGAACTTGATGCGGCGCGTGCCTAGATTGAACATCGGCTCGACGGCGATCACCATGCCTGGCTTCAGGACCTCGCCGCGACCGGCTTCGCCGTAATTCGGCACATAAGGGTCTTCGTGGACATGATATCCGACGCCGTGGCCGGATAGCTCCTCGACGATGCCGAACTTGCCTGCGACGCCGACGCGCTCGATAGCGCTCGATATGTCGCCGACGCGGCGACCGCCCTTTGCCTCTTTTATACCGGCCATAAGCGCTCGCTCTGTCTCCTTGAGTAGCCTCTCTACGTCTTTGCCGACCTTCCCTACCGCGACAGTGATAGCTGCGTCCGTAATCAAACCCTTATGCGTGACGCCCAGGTCTAAGCTCACTATATCGCCCTCTTCAAGAATCTTCTCGTCTTCATTCGGTATGCCATGGACGATCTCGTCGTTTATGGAGACGCACAATGAAGCCGGATACGGCCTCGGCGCGCCTTCGGGTTTGTAATTCAGGAACGAAGCCTGGTCTCCGCCTTTGGCTATGAGCTCCTCGGCGCGAGCATTCAATTCGGCGGCGGTTACGCCTGGCCGCACCATCGCCGCGAGTTCGCGCAGGATAGCCGCGTGAAGGTGTCCGCCTTCGCGGAGTATGGCTATGTCTTTCTTTGTCTTGATGGTGATCATGAGTGGCTCTAATCCAGGCGCAGGCGCTCCATGATGCGAGCATGGACCTCTTCGACTGATCCTATGCCGTCTATATCCAAGAACGCCACGCTCGGGTCATTCTTGTAAAATTCCACGGTCGGAAGCACCTCATTTTCAAAGGCGATCTTGCGGCGTAGGACGGCATCATTATCGTCGTCTTTCCGGCCCTGTTGAATAGCCCTGACAGAGAGCCTCTTCGAGGATTCTTCGTGGTGGATGTCCAGATATATCATCCAAGGCTTGCCCATGGAATAGAACGGGAATACCGACTCCAGGACCTTGGCTTCGAGAAGTTTACGTGGCGTGCCATCGAAGATGAGGTGCTCTTCGCCGGTGTATCTCTCGATCAAAGCCCTGCCCCATAGGTATACGGGCATGAATTCCGGCATGAGCCAGCCTTTCTCGACGACGTTCTTGGACAGCCTGGCCGTATAGCTCTCGCCCTGCATGAATTTGCGGAATTCAGCGCCAGTCTCTATGTGCAAAACCTTGCGTGACGGGTCTTTCTTGAAGAGCGCATCGCCGAGAAGCGCCGCCTGGGTGCCCTTACCAGCTCCCGCGCGGCCGATGAACAAGAATGATTGTGGTTTCATCCGGCGATTATAGCAGAATCTTACAACAAGAACATCACGGAATTAAGATGTGGGATTCAGGGACACGGATATTTCCCTGCTGGGAAATTCCTCGTGCTCGTGCCAGTCGCACTCGCAAGGTCCCTTCACCCCACATCTTAATTCCTATTGTTCCTGAGTTAAACTCAACCTCGCGAAGCAACATGGGTCTGATGGACCTTTCGGAGCCGAGGCTGAACGTATGTGGTAATACCACTTTCCATGCCGAGGCGAGAACAGCAAAATCCTAGCAGCTAGGTTTTGTTATTAGCTGCTAGGATTTATGCGGGTCCATCAGACCCATGTTGCTTCGCGAGGTTTTAGTACTCCCTCATTGAAACCTGTGCATCTACTTTCTTCAAGAGATCAAGGACTACGGAAACGACGATGAGGAGCGCGGTGCCGCCGACGGCGAACGACTGCGTAGTGTCAGGCGCGAAGGCTTGGATGATGAGCGGGAGGATGGCCACAATGCCTAGGAATATAGCGCCTACTAGGGTTATGCGGGTTACGATATTGCCTATATGCTCCTGGGTATGCTCGCCCGGTCTTACGCCCGGAATGAACGCGCCAGAGCGCTGAAGGTTCTCCGAGATCATCTTGGGATCAAAAGTGACCGCCGTATAGAAATAAGTGAACAGGATGACCATCACGAAGTACAATATGCCGTAAGTCCACGATGGAGGAGTGAGGAGGGCCGATAGGCTCTGCGACCAGGAAGCCACTAGCGGATGGGCACCCCATTTAGCCAAGGCATTGAATATGATCTGCGGGAAGAGCAGGATCGAAAGGGCGAAGATGATCGGGATGACGCCAGACTGGTTGAGGCGCAGAGGGATGTAGGTCGAAGCGCCGCCATAGACCTTATTGCCGCGGACCTGCTTGGCATACGTCACCGGCACTGAACGCTCGGCTTCGGTCACATATACGACTCCAGCCACCGCCAAGACCGCGATGACGAGCACAGCTATATAGAAAGGAAGGTTCTGCATGCCTCCAGCGATGAGCTTCTGATAGTTCTGCGATATAGATAGCGGCAGACGCGAGACGATACCAGCGAAGATGATGAGGGAAACGCCATTGCCTATGCCGAATTCCGATACTAGCTCGCCGAGCCACATGAGAAGGATCGAGCCGGCCGACACGATGATGACGCTCACGCTGAATTCAAAAGTGCTCAAGTGCGGCAGGACGTTCTGCGACTGGAAGAGTATGAGGAAACCGACGGCTTGAAGGACTGCGAGAGGGACGCCCATGACGCGCGAATATTGCGAGAGCTTGGCGCGGCCAGCCTCCCCTTCTTCGTGCATGAGGGCCTTCAGCTTCGGGACGATCATGGTGAGGACCTGGATCACGATCGAGGCGGTTATGAACGGGCCGACGCCGAGCATGACGATGGAAAGATTCGACAGGCCGCCGCCAGAGAATATGTTCAGAAATCCGAAGAACTGGCTGGAATTCAAAAGATTGGAAAGGGTCGTCGGATTGACGGATGGGATCGGTATCGCCGCCAGCGCACGGAATAGGATCAACATGCCTACGGTGAAACCGATGCGCCTGCGGAGCACCGGATCCTTGAAGGCTGTCGCGATTTTTTCGAAGAAGGTCTGCATGGGTTATATTATTTCTTGGCCACTACGACGCTACCGCCAGCTTTCTCTATGGCTTTTATCGCGCTCTCGGATATAGCGCAACCGGAGACCTTGAGGGCCACAGTGAGCACACCCTCGCCCAGGATCTTGATGCGCGGGATCTTGCCTGACCAAGTAGCGACGACGCCCTTCTCTATGAGAGTGGCCGGTGTGACCGCTTCTCCGGCCTTGAAAGCCGATTCGAGCGCTCGGAGATTGACCACTTCCGGCTTCTGGACGTTCGTCACGACCGTCTTGTTGGAATTCTTGCCGCGGCCGCGGAGCTTCGGCAGTTTCTTGATGATGTCGCGCCATTCAGGGCGGCGCTTGTTGCCGGCGCGGGCCGTCTGGCCCTTGCCTCCGCGGCCGGAAGTCTTGCCGCGCTTGCCGCCACGGGCGACAGTCATGCGCTTCATGTTCGGGTGGGACCTTTTTAGTGAGTTTGTTTGCATGTTATTTATTCTGGTTCGAAGATGCCCTCGGGGTCTTTATGAGCCTCTCTAGCGCGGCGATGGCTACGCGGGCGTTGTTGAGGCGGTTCTTGCTACCAGAGAGTATCTTGGCACAGACGTCCTTTATACCGGCGAGCTCGATCACGGCGCGGGCCGATGAGCCTACGACGATACCGGAGCCTCGGGCCGGGAAGATCTTGATCCTGGCGCTGCCGAGCTTGGCTTCGACGGCATGCGGAATGGTCATTGCTGCCGAGAGCGGCACGCGGATGAGATGCTTCTTGGCTTCGCGGGTGGCCTTCTCTACTGACGAGGCGGTGTCATTGCCCTTGCCGAGACCGACGCCGACGCGGCCTTTCCTGTCGCCCACGACGACGGCTACGCTGAAGTTCATGCGGCGGCCGCCGGCTGTCACGCGGGTGACGCGGCGGATGTCTATGATCCTTGAATCGAATTCCGGCTTGACGCGCTCGCGGCTGTCGCCTCCACGGCCCCCGCGGCCTCCAGGACCACGCTGTCCGCCCCTTTGGCCGCCACCCGTGCCCATTTGGCCGGCACCACCGTGGCCGCCATGACCGCCGAGCCTGGCCGAATCGCGCATGCGCTTGCCCGGAGTGATCTTGTTCGCAGCTGCGACCACCGGCTCGTTATTCTGTTTTATTTCTTTTGCTGGCATGTTGTGTATTAAAATTCCAAGCCTCCCTTCCTAGCGGCATCGGCGACGACCTTAATCTTGCCGATATATAGGTAGCCGCTCCTATCGAAGACCACCTTGACGATCTTGGCGGCCTTGGCCTTCTTGGCGATATCCTCTCCGACAGCGGCTGCACGCTCAACTGGCTTCTTACCGCCTACCTTCCTAGAATCCGTCGAGACCAAGGTACGGCCGGTCGTATCGTCTATGAGCTGGGCATATATGTATCGGTGCGACTTGAAGACGGCCAAGCGAGGGCGCTCCGCAGTGCCATTTATCTTGGCGCGTATGCGCGCCTTTCTCCTCTCGAATATGACTGCTTTTTTCTGGATGGCTTTCATGATGGTTGCAGATTATTTAATTAGGCGGCCTTCTTGCCCTGTTTCCTCCTGATGACTTCATCGGAATATCGTATGCCCTTGCCCAGGTACGGCTCCGGCTTCTTCTTGGACCGGATGTCTGCGGCGAACTGGCCGACCTTGTCGCAGTCTATGCCGGAAATGGTCAGGTTGTTCTTTTCGCTGGTGACCTTGAGATCTGACGGTATCGGCATGACGACCGGATGCGAGAATCCGAGAGACATGGCGAGGTCCTTGCCCTTCACGTCAGCCTTGAAGCCGATGCCCTCCACGATGAGCTTCTTCTCGTACGGCTTGTGGACTCCGGCGATCATGTTCTTCAAGTGAGAAACATATGTGCCGACGAGGGCACGAGCGGCGATGGAATCGTTGACTGGCGCGAGAGCGACGGAATTCGCGGCCTTATCGATCGTGACCGAGACGAGCGGGCGGATCTGCCTCGTGAGCGAGCCGAGAGGCCCCTTCACGGAGAGGACGCCGGCCGAAAATGCGACTTCGGTCTTCTCTGGGATGATGATGGGTTTTTTGGCGAGGCGTGACATGATATTGATATAGCTGGATTATTACCAGATCTTGAAGAGGACTTCCCCGCCGACCTTTGTCTTCTTGGCTTCCTCGTCGGTCAAAACTCCCTTGGGGGTCGAGTATATCGTATTGCCGTACCCGCTCCTGTATGTGCGGATATCCGTAGCCTTCTGATATATCCTGCGCGACGGCTTGGAAATGCGACCGACGCCGTGGATACGCGGGCCGCTCCCAGGAATGTGGATGATGCCGATCTCGATGGTGCGATCGAAATCCTTGCCCTTCTTCTCGACGCTCTCGACATAGCCGGCCTTCTTCAAGGCATGAGCGACGTTCTCGGCGAACTTGGAATACGGTATCGAAACGACGGCTTTCTTGGCGTCGGAGCCATTCTTGATGCGGATTATGAGGTCTGATATTGGGTCGGTTACCATAGTATTGAAATTACCACGAAGACTTCTTTATGCCCGGGATCATGCCTTCGTTCGCGAACTCGCGGAAGCAGATGCGGCAGAGATCGAAATCGCGCATATAGCCGTGCTTGCGGCCGCAGCGGAAACAACGACGAGTCACGCGCGACTTGAATTTCGGCGTTCTTTTCGACCTGACTATGACTGATGTTTTGGCCATTTAAAATGGGATTGGTTAGCTCTGCCCTTTCGGGGGTCGCTTCCAATCGCTATTTCCTCGGAATACCTGCGTATGTGGAGGTAATGGCTAGGTTACCAGAAGGACCAGTAATGGTCAAGCGAGTAGAAGAAATCGGAGTCAGGAGGCACGGATATTTCCCTGCTGGGAAATTCCTCGTGCTCGCGCCAGTCGCGCTCGCAAGGCCTCCTGACTCCGATTTCTTCTACTCGCGGAGATTACTTCTTCTTGCCCTCTTCTTCCCTCTTCAGGGGCAATCCGAGATATTCCAAAAATGCGAGAGTCGTCTTCTTGTCATTCGAGGTGGTCACGAGCGTAACGGCCATTCCGAATACATCCTTCAAATCTTCATCGGCGGTCTCGGCGAATATCGTGTGCTCCTTGATACCGATCGTGTAGTTGCCCATGGCATCGACAGACGTGCGAGGAAGCCCGCGGAAGTCCTTCGTGCGTGGCAATGCTATGTGTATCAAACGATCCAGGAATTCAGTCATGCGGCGTCCGCGCAGGGTGATCTGGTAGCCGATAGGGTCTCCTTCGCGAGTCTTGAAAGTGGCGATGGCCTTCTTCGTGACGCGCAGAGCGGCTTTCTGGCCTGTCAGCTTGGCCAATCGGTCAGCGATGAGATCGATCTTCTTCTTGTCCTTGACCGAGCCGAAAGAGCTCGAGACGACGATCTTCGAGAGGTGCGGAGCCTGCATCGGGTTCTTGAGGCTCAACGCCCCCTTGAGGCCATTCCAGGAATCTTTATTCAGTTCAAAAACAGATTTGTATGCCATGGTGGTTTATTTAGATATGCGAACTTTAGACGCATAGATCGGCATAGCGCGCTCGACGACTTGGCCCTTCTGGCCTTCCTTGCGTGTCCGCTCATGCTTCTTCATGACGTTCACGCCCTCGACGAGAATCTTGCCGTCA
>Ga0265316_10004188_pt1 | contig 14417 bp, 9 predicted proteins | sample 4522metaG_FD_202092 | JGI IMG/M metagenome (GOLD analysis project Ga0265316, IMG submission 202092) | Rhizosphere microbial communities from Carex aquatilis grown in University of Washington, Seatle, WA, United States - 4-5-22 metaG | ecosystem: Host-associated > Plants > Roots > Rhizosphere >...
GCCTACGCTCGCGCCCTGGCCTGGGCCAAGCGGCAAGGCGTCGAGATCCTTTGCTACCGCACGGCCATCGATCCCCCGCGCGTGACACTCGCCGAGCGCGTGCCGTTCTACCCGTTCACGAAGCGCAGGGCGCCTTCGGGATAGCGCGGGCCCGAGGCAGCACCCTTGGGCGCCACGGCGTCGATGCGCGCAAGCTCGTCCGCGGACAGCGCGATGTCGAGGGCCGCGAGGTTTTCTTCCAAGTGCTGCCGTCGGGTGGTGCCAGGGATGGGAACGATGTCCTCGCCCTGGGCCAGCACCCAAGCCAAGGCGAGCTGCGACGGTTGGACGCCCTTGTCGCGCGCAATCTCGGACACCTTGCCCACCAGAGCGAGGTTCTTCTCGAAATTCTCGCCCTGAAAACGCGGCGAAAATCGCCGGTAGTCCTTCTCCGGCAGATCTTCGAATTTGGCAAACCGACCCGTGAGAAATCCACGCCCGAGGGGACTGTAGGCCACGAAGGTGATGCCCAGCTCGCGCACGGTCGCCAGCAATTCGTCCTCGGGATCGCGACTCCACAGCGAGTATTCCGTCTGCAGCGCCGAGACGGGATGAACGGCGTGCGCGCGCCTGATCGTCGCTGGCGAAGCCTCGGATAGGCCAAGGAAGCGCACCTTGCCGGCATCGACCAGCCTGCTCATGGCGCCCACTGTGTCCTCGATAGGAACCGCGCGATCTACGCGATGCTGGTAGTAGAGATCGATGTGGTCCACGCCCAGCCGCTTCAAGCTGGCGTCGCAGGAGGCGCGCACGTATTCGGGGCGGCCGTTCACACCCTGGAAGCTGCCGTCGCTGCCGCGCATGTTGCCGAACTTGGTGGCCAGGACAACTTCGTCGCGCCGGCCCTTGATTCCGCGACCGACTAGCTCTTCATTCTTGAATGGCCCGTACATGTCCGCAGTGTCTAGGAAGTCCAGCCCACGATCCAGCGCGAGCTTCAGCGTCGCCAGGGATTCCTCCTCCGAGGCGCCGGCATAGAATTCGCTCATGCCCATGCAGCCAAGGCCAAGGGCAGAGGTGGAGAGGGTGGAGTGTCCGAGTTTTCGCCGTTTCATGGGATCTTCTGATGACCTTCGCAGCCCATGGGATGCCAAGAATGGCTATTACTTCTTCGATGGCGCCGCGGCGTAGATCTTGCCGAGATCGGTCAAGGTGTCGTCGGTGTTGTAGACCTCGCAATTCGGGGACCATTGGTACCAAGCATAGCGCGCCAGCCGTGGGTGCTTGGCAAACACCGCGAGCGCTCCGTTGAAAAAGGCTATCACGCCCGCCGCCGTCGGGGCGCTCTGGTTGAGGCAGCCCCACTCGGTCAGCCAAATGGGCCGATTGCCGGGAAATCCTTCCGCGTACTTGATGTAACTTTCGAGCTGCGACGCCGCGGCGTCGCACGAACCGGCGTTCCAGCCATACCAGTGAATCGCGATGACGTCGGTTCGCAGTGTGGTGTTGGCAGCGACGCCCGCCATGTATTGTGTGAACCACGCTTGCCCAGTGGTATTGGCCTGAGTCGCGGGCGATCCGATGGCAATCGTTGTCGCGACATTATACGAGGGCAAGAGCGCAAGCGCCGACGCCACTGAGACATTGGACTGGGTCGTGTTGTCCGGCTCGTTGAAGCCGAGCACGTACTTGTAGCCCTTGCCCACGAAGCCCGTGACGGCGGTCTTGATGTTAGCCGCGGTATCCGCGCCCCAAGTCATGGGCACATATTCGACGCCGTTCGGGGCTGCGCACGCCTCGTTCTCGCTCCCCATCCAGTTGTAGTACCAAGACACGTTCATTGCGGTGCGCACCTTGCACGCCCCGCCGGCGATGCCTTTGAACGGCTGCGCACCGCCAGTGCCACTCGAACCACCGGTTCCACTCGCGCCACCAGTGCCACTGGCACCACCGGCGCGACTTGTGCCGCCGGCGCCGCTCGCGCCGCCAGTCCCACTTGCACCGCCTGTGCCCGTTGTCTTGCCGCCTGTGCCTGTGCTGCCACCCGTGCCCCCGGTCATTCCGCCGCTTCCCGCACCGCCGGTGCCTTGACCACCGTCAATGCTTTGACCGCCGTCAATGCTTTGACCGCCACCAGCGCCACCTGTCTTGCCGCCGGTGCCCGCGCTGCCGCCGCTTCCTGCACCGCCACCACTTCCTGCTCCGCCGCTTCCTACGCCACCACCGGTGCCTTGACCGCCACCAGCGCCTGGGCTCCCGCCAGTGCCTACGTTCCCGCCGCTTGCCACGCTGCCACCGGTAACTGCGCTACCGCCGCTTCCCACGCTGCCGCCGGCGACTGCGCTGCCACCGCTTCCCACACTGCCACCGCTGCTGGCGCTGCCACCGCTGCTCTTGACTTGACCTCCCGAACCCAACGTTCCACCAGTGCCAGAGCCGCTGCCGCTATTCGAGCAGCCAGCCGCAAGCAGCGTGAAGAGTGCGCAGCAAGCGAACGCCACGCTGCTTGACCGAGCCCAGGGACGATTTTCACAACGCATAGAGACTCCTTTGCGTGAGAGCGTATTCTACTGTAACAGCACAGTTCCAAGCGAGGTCAGGAATTGGATACCGTCTAGAACCGCCCGCGAGTCACACAGCCGCCGCCTCCGGGGTACCACATGAGGCTGGCCGACCGGATCACTACAGCGGCGTTCGCGTGCAATCCAGGGTCAGCGGGATCCGCGTGCCGCCGTCGACCATTTCGAAGTCGGTGACTTTGATGGATGAGAGATCGCTCGATTCGAGCAGGCCGGACCATTTCGCCGTGGTGTAGGTGTCGGCCTGGGCAGTGAGCGCGATGTTGCCGCCGTCGGAGAGCAGCATGCCGTACTTTTGCAGGGCGCGGGCCACCGTGCGGGCGCCATCGCTCGGCAGGCCGGCGAGGTTGAAGGACGATTTCAAGCGGAAGCGCGCGCCGTAGGGCACGGTGTCCGCGGTCGGCGTGCCCTTGCCCGCGCCCGAGTGCGTGGCCGGGTGGACGTACGCGCCCTTGGTGATGCGATCGTTGGGCAGGATAAAGCGAATGGCGTGGTTCAGGCTGCCGGAAGCGACTTCGTCGGCGGAGAAGAGCAAGGCAGAGATGGGGAAACCGCCGGCGTCCGCGCTGGTGCACTGGTCGCCGCGGGCGAAGAGCGCGGGCGGCGTGGCGGGCTGCCAGTAGTCATGGGTGAGATCCCAGACCGCAAGGCAACCGCCGTTAAACGGCGTGCCTGTGGCCGTGCCGCCCGTGATATCGGCCCGCCACATTTCATAGAGCTTGCTGCCCTGAATGACAATGAGATGGCAATCGCCGTCGGAGGCACAGGTATAGTTGCTTTCGCCTTCAAGGCGTCCGGTTGCGGGCACGGGGATAGGGACAGGATCGCAGTCGGGGTCGTAGAAGTCGCCGGTCTGGGTGAAGGCGCGCGGTGTGACGGTGGCGTCGGCCTTCAAGACTTCGATGGAAAAGTCGATGCGGAAGCTGCCCGCGCCCCAGCCTTTCGCGGCGAGCCCGCTGATGATGGTGGCCGACTGGCTGTCGAGAGTGGCGGTGGAAATGTCTTGGTAGAAGGGTGCCGTGGCGGGAAAAAGCGTGGCGCCCACGGGCGTGGTGCTGGTCGCGCCACCGCTCGCCGGGACGCCACCGCTCGCAGTCGCGCCTCCGCTCGCCGTCGCGCCTCCGCTAGCAGTCGTGCCTCCGCTCGCCGTCGCGCCTCCGCTAGCAGTCGCACCTCCGCTCGCCTTCGTGCCTCCGCTCGCCGAGGCGCCGCCACTTGTGGCAACACCACCGGTCGCGCGAATGCCGCCTGTCACAAAGACGCCGCCCGCTGACGAGACGCCGCCGCTCGCACCCCCTGTGACGGAGACGCCGCCAGCTGGCAAGATGCCGCCGGTCGCGCGAATGCCGCCCGCGACGGAGACGCCGCCTGCTGACGAGACGCCGCCGCTCGCACCCCCTGTGACGGAGACGCCGCCAGCTGGGGCGATGCCGCCGGTCGCGGAAATGCCGCCCGTAGCTGGCGTACCACCGCTGCCGATCACGCCACCGGTCGCGGCGAGACCGCCCGCAGCCGCGAGGCCTCCCGTTCCTTGATTCGTCGTGTTCTTGCTGCCGCCGCAACCCGTGGCGACAACAAGGCTTAGGGCGATGGTGGATAGATGGGCGCGCGTATTCATGAGGTGCCTCCCGCCGGGATCATACGCCGCCTTTGCATTTCTAGGAACGGGTTCGATCGGTTCTGGCTTGCGTCACCGAGTCACCATCCCGCTGACCGACTACCTCGGCACAGGCGAAGAAGGCCGAAATCAGCTGGACCGAGACCAACTCGGTGTACGTTGAAAGAGGATCGCTCCTGTCCGGATTCCGAACGCGGCAACCATTCGCCCCCGTCGGTCATGGTTTCTTCCGAATACGGGCACCGAACTTCGCGGTTTCTTGGGACAGCAATGACCCATCTTGAAGTGTCTGAGTCCCTTGATCGCTGTAGCGATCTATCGAAAGACTGTCACGGCGCACCAAAGGAGACCGATGAAATTCGCGAAGCATCTGTCGAAAACGGTTCAGCGACACTCCCTGCTGGTCTGCCTGGTTGCCGGCCTCGGCTTCTTCGCGGCGAAGAACGCGTTTGCCGCGGAGTATTACGTGTCCACCACGGGCAGCGATTCGAATCCCGGCACCCAAGCCAGCCCTTTTGCCACGCTGACGAAAGGCATCAGCTCGGCGGGGGCCGGGGACACCGTCTACATCGGCGGCGGAACCTACTACCCGAGCGGTGGCTTCACGTTCTCGAAGAGCGGAACCTCGGACACCAACCGCATCAAGTACTGGGCCGTCCCGGGCGAAAAACCGGTGTTCGACTTTTCCAAAGTCAGCGGCTCGCCCGAAGGGTTCACCGTCACCGGGAGCTGGTTGCATTTCAAGGGAATCGAGATCTGCAACCTCCCAGTAAACTCCGGTGTCATCGGGATCAATAACGCCCACGACGACATCATGGAATTGATGAACATGCACAACACCCAAGCCACCGGGATCTTCATCAGCCACGGGACTGGTGGGCACCTATTCCTCAATTGCGATTCGCACGACAATTACGATCCGAGTTCGGCGCAAGGCGACGGACAGAATGCCGATGGCTTCGGTGTCCACTACCAAGCAGCCGGGGACGGAACCAGCACGACGATCAGAGGCTGCCGGGCGTGGTGGAACTCGGACGACGGTTACGATTTCATCAACCAGGAAGTTCCGGTCACCATTGAAAACTCCTGGGCCTTTGGTAATGGGTTCTCCAATTACGGTGCCGGCAAGCCCGCGGATGGAAATGGCAACGGCTTCAAGATCGGCAGCAGCAAGACCGGCATCAGGCACCTGGTCCAGAACAATGTGGCCTGGGGAAACAAGGCGAACGGGTTCTACGCCAACCACTCCTCGGGTGGAAACACTTGGTACAACAATACGTCGTTCCAGAATGGGACTCAGTTCAACATGCTGGCGAGCCCGCCCACCGATTCGTCGCAGACCATCATCCTGACCGGGACGCTGGTGCACATCATGAGAAACAACATTGGCTTTCCCAACAAGAACGCCAACATGACCGGCGTCGACACCCAATTCAACACCTGGGATCTGAATATCACCCCGGCAGCAAAGGATTTCCTCAGCATCACGGATCCAACCGTGGGGGGGACGGGGCAGGCCCTCGAGACAACTTCACCCGCGCTCGGCCCGCGCCAAGCTGACGGCAGTCTGCCGAATGTGGACTTCATGAAGCTGGCTGCAGGCAGCGCCATGATTGACAAAGGCACGGATGTCGGGCTGCCATTTGTAGGAACTGCTCCGGATCTAGGCGCCTACGAATTCGGGGCAGCCGGGGCGGCGGGAGCGTCGGGAAGCGGCGGCGCTGCGGGAACCGGGGGCGCCACAGTGCTCGGCGGTGCTCCAGGAAGCGGAGGAGCGGTTGCAGCAGGTGGCGCCACAGGCACAGGCTTGGGCGGCAGGATCGGCACCGGTGGTTCGACCGCGGTTGGCGGAACCACGGGAACCGCTGGCGCAGTTGCGTCTGGCGGGACGCCAGGCAATGGCGGGACGACCGTGGTCGGAGGCAAGCCGGGAACGGGCGGAGCCAGCAGCGTGGTTGGCAGCGGGGGCGCCGTCGCAACCGGTGGCGCCGCAGTTGGAACCGGCGGTGCCACTACAAATAACGGCGGCGCGATCGCACTGGGTGGAATGATTGGAACTGGCGGAGCGCCAAAAACGGGCGGTACCTCGGCCACCAGCCCGGTCGAGACCGGGGGCACGGTTGCCGCCACAGGCGGGTCGTCCGGAAACAGCACCGCGCAAGGCACCGCAAACAGCAACGGCTGCTCGTGTCGCTTGGCCGCAGCCGAGTCCGCGAGCCACCCAGGGTTCGCCTTGTTCGCGCTTCTGATGTTCGCGCTTCGTCTGCGCAAACAGGTCTTGCCTTGTCGATCAAAATCGCCATGACGCTAGAAGGAGACTCTGATGAAATCCATAGATCGCCCATCGAAAACGAGTCAACGACACTCTTTGCTACTCTGGCTGGTTGCTAGCCTGGGCTTCTTCGCAGCAAGGAATGCGTCTGCCACGGAGTACTATGTGTCCACCACGGGCAGCGATTCGAATGCCGGCACCCAAGCCGCGCCCTTTGCCACCCTGCAAAAGGCGGCCGGCACGGTGGCGGCTGGAGACACCGTTTGGATCCGCGGCGGGACGTACAAAACCACGACTCCCGCATCGAGTGGCGCTGGCATCCAGCTCTCGAAGAGCGGAACTTCGGACACCAACCGAATCAAGTACTGGGCCTATCCCGGCGAGACCCCGCTTTTCGACTTCACCAACCTGCAGATAGCAAACGGCGCCTATACCTTTGGCATCGTGATCGGCGGCAGCTGGGTGCATCTCAAAGGGATCGAGGAATGCTGCGTTCCGATGAACACGAAAGCCAACAACGGAATTGCGAACAACGGCAGTAGCAACATTCTTGAGTTGTTGAACGCGCACAACAACCAAGGCAGCGGGATTCAGGTTGGTAGCGGGTCGGGGAACCAAGCCATCAATTGTGATTCGCACGACAACTACGATCCGGGTTCGACAAACGGAAGCGGCGCCGGAGAGGATGCCGACGGCTTCGGTGTCCACGGCGGGAGCGGGACCGTCGGCACCACAATCAAGGGTTGCCGGTCGTGGTGGAACTCTGACGATGGCTACGACTTCCTCAGCGACGAATCTCCGGTCACCATCACAAACTCCTGGGCCTTCGGCGCTGGGTACTTTAATTACGGCACCGGCTCGGCAGGAAATGGCAACGGTTTCAAGATGGGCAGCAGCAAGACCGGCATCAGGCACATCATCATGAACAATGTCGCCTGGGGAAACAAGGCAAACGGATTCTACGCCAACCACTCCTCGGGCGGGAACACCTGGTACAACAACACGTCGTTTCAGAATGGAACCCAGTACAACATGCTGGCCAGCACTTGGAGTCTCCCCAACGGGGGTGGCACCAGAACGGACGGCGTGACCCTGACGGGGGACAAGGTCCACATCATGAGAAACAACATCGGTTATCCCAAGGACAACCAGTACATTGACGGCTATGGGGTCGACACGGCATTCAACACCTGGGATCTGAATATCACCCCCAAAGCCACTGATTTCCTCAGCATCACGGATCCGAGCCTTACGGTGAAGGGGCAGGCCTTGGAGACGGTTTCACCGGCGATGGGACCGCGCCAGGCCGACGGCAGTCTGCCCAATGTTGACTTTCTAAAACTGGCCGCCGGCAGCCAGATGATCGATAAGGGCACGGACGTCAAACTTCCGTTCGTGGGCGCTGCCCCGGATTTGGGCGCCTATGAATTCGGGGCGACCGGGGCGGGCGGAGCGACCGGAGCCGGGGGCGCGGTTGGAACTGGTGGCACACCCGGAACTGGGGGCGCGCCAGGACTGGGTGGTGGCACGGCCGCGGGCGGCAGGACCGGTGCCGGCGGCTCGACAGCAGTCGCAGTCGGTGGATCCACGGGAGCTGGTGGCGCCTTGCCTCTTGGCGGGACGCCCGGTAGTGGCGGAACGATACCGGCAGCGAGCGGCGGCAGACCGGGCAGCGGCGGCGCGACCGGCGTGGTCGGCACGGTCGGCACTGGGGGCGCAGTCAGCGCCGGAGGCGCGGTTGGAAACGGTGGCGCCAACGCAACAAACGGCGGTGCAATCACGATGGGTGGTGTGGTTGCAACCGGCGGGTCGATGCGCAGCGGCGGTGCGTCCAGCACCCCAGCCGGGACCGGCGGTTCGGCTGCGGCCACAGGCGGGGCGTCCGGAAGCAGCGCCGTGCAGGGCACAGCAACCAGCAGCGGCTGCTCGTGCCGCCTGGCCGGAGCCGAGACAACGAGCCACCCAGGTTTCGCCTTGCTCGCGCTTCTGATGTTCGCGCTTCGTCTGCGCAAACGGCGCTGACCATCCGCGGGAACCGCCGCGCTCTTCGCGAAGGCGGCGAGATATGTCAGACGAACGGCCGTTCTGGAGCGTTCGCGCGAGTCTGGCCTGTCTGCCGCCTGCTCGCTTCCCCCTACTCCACCAGCGGCTGAACGCTCGCAGGCTCGTCGCGCGCGGGCTCGTCACGCGTGGGCAGGAGGTGCTCGAGGCCGTGCTTGCGCATGCGATAGTAGAGCGTCGAGCGATTGATGCCGAGCGCGCGAGCCGCGTGGGCGATGTTGCCCTGGGCTTGATCCACGGCAGAGACAATCTCGTTGCGCTCTTGCTCGGATAGACGCTTGTACAGCGAGCGCCCGCTTTCGCCGGAAATCCCGCCGCTCTGATTTGCCGATACCAGCGAGACCACCGCACCCGAGGCCTGCGCCTGGCGCCGGCCGAAGTCGAGATCCGCGGGGGTGAGCACGTCCGAGGTGGCGAGAATCATGGCGCGCTCGACGACATTCTCTAGCTCGCGCACGTTGCCGGGCCAGGCATAGGCGGCCAAGAGGGCGATGGCCGAGGCGTCGGCCCCACGCACCGCCTTGCCCGTGGTTTGCGCGTACTTGGCGATGAAATGCTCGACCAGCAGGGCAATGTCGCCGGGCCGTTCACGCAAAGGCGGCATGGTGATGGGAAAGACGTTCAGGCGGTAATAGAGATCCTCGCGGAACTTGCCCTCGCTGATCAACCGCTCGAGGTCGCGGTGGGTGGCCGAAACCAGGCGCACGTCCACCTTGACGGTTTCCACGCCTCCCACGCGCTCGAACTCGCGCTCTTGCAGCACGCGCAAGAGTTTCACCTGCACGTCGAGTGGCAGATCGCCGACCTCGTCGAGAAACAGGGTGCCCCCGTCGGCCAGCTCGAAGCGGCCTTGCCGCCGCGCCACCGCACCGGTGAACGCGCCCTTTTCGTGTCCGAACAGCTCGGATTCGAGAACCCCCGGCGCCAGGGCCGCGCAATTCACGCGCACAAACGGCCGCGACTCGCGTGCGCTGTTGATGTGAATCGCCCGCGCCACCATCTCCTTGCCCGTGCCGGTTTCCCCGCGCAAAAGCACAGTGGCCTGTGTCTGCGCCACCTGCTCGACCTTGGCCAGCACCTGGCGCAGCGGTGGCGAATCGCCCACGATGGCGCCGAAGTTGAATTCGCTGTGCGCCTCGCGCGACAGGATGCCGGCGTACTGCGAAAGCTGATCGGCCAGGCGGCGGTTCTCGCGCAGCAGGTGAAAGCGCTCGACGGCCTGGATGAGGATTCCGCGCAGCTCTTTGCTATCCCACGGCTTGGTGACGTAGCGATAGATGCGCCCGAGGTTGATGGATTCGATGAGCACGTCCACATCGGTGAACGCGGTCACGATGATGCCGATGGCATCGGGCCGCGCATCGCGCACCGCCCGCAGGAGTTCCAGGCCGGTCATGCGCGGCATGCGCTGGTCGGTGACCACCACCGCCACGTCGTGCTCGCGCGCGAGGGCCAAGGCGTCCTCGCCGCTGCTGGCGTAGTGGAGCGTGAAGGTCTTGCCGAACGTGAACCGGAAAGCGTCCAGGTTGTCGCTTTCGTCGTCCACGACCAGCACGGGAAACTTGGACAGAACGATTTCACCCACGGGCATGGGGTTGACGGTAACACAAGAATCCGCGCCCGCGCTCGGGAACAGGCGGATGCCTGCCCCGGCGCGCTGGCGTTGCTGGTAACATGAGCATCCGTGCCCGCGCCGACCCACACGATTGCCGCCACTCGCCTGCGCCTGTGGGCCGCCCTCGGCGTGGGGCTGGCGGCCTTCGCGGCCTATGTCCTGTGCGCAACCCCGACTGCCTATCCGCTCGACTCGGCCGAGCTGGCCACGGCGGCATTTGGGTTGGGCGTCGCGCATCCGCCAGGCGAGGAAACCAGCTTGCTGTTCGCCAAGCTGTTCACCTTGCTGCCCCTCGGGAGTGTCGCCTTCAAGGTAGCGCTGTCCCAAGCCGCGGCTGGGGCGCTGGCCGCAGTGCTGGTGTTTCTGCTTGTGCTCGAAGCCATCCAAACCGTGGCCTTCGTGACCGAATCGGGCGGCGAAAAGATCCGCGTCGCCGTGGCCGCGGCATCGGCGCTTGCCTTTGCCTACGCGCCAGGTGTCGTCATCGTCAGCAATCGCGCCGAGGTGTACGCGGTGCAAACCGCGCTTTCCCTCGGCGCCCTGTGGCTGGCCCTGCGAGCGCACGCACACGCCGACGCGCGGCCGGCGTTCGTGGCCGCGCTGCTGATTGGGCTGGGCGTGGGCAACCACTCACTGGTGGCGGGACTGGCCGGACTTGGCGCCGTTGCCGCGGCACTGCCCCTGCTCTGGCGATCGGGTATGCGCAGGCGCTTGCTCGTGCTCTCGCTCGCCGCTTTCGCGGCGGGACTGCTCGTACACGCCTACCTTCCACTGCGCGCGGGCGCCCTGTTCGCTGCCGCCGACCGCGGGATGGACAATGTCGTGTGGGGCGATGCCCGCACCTGGCACGGATTCTGGTGGGTGGTTTCCGGGCAAACCTTCGCCGAGAAAACCGGCATCGTGCACAGCAACGCCTCGCCATGGGATCTGCCCTTCCTGCCCATCGAGGAGCTCGGAACGGTCTTCACGTTGCTGGCGCCAGCCGGCGCGTATTTTCTGCTCCGCCGCGCCGCCTCGCGCGTGGCTGGCCTGTCGCTGCTGGCGGGCGCCGCTGGTGCCATGGTGGCGGCGCTGGTGGGCGGACTGGATCCGTCGAATCCCGATATTCGCGGCTATCTGGGGCCAGCCATCGCCATCATCGCCGTCCTTTCTGGAACCGCAATTGCCGTCGGAACAGCCTTCTTTCGCGTGCAACGTCTGCGCGCCGTGCTGGTGCTGGTTTTTCTGGCCGGAGCGCTGTCGCGTTTTCCTTCGCCAGGGCAATACCCGGGGCTTCGCCACGCGCGCGCCGCCGACTACGAGGCACGCGGCATCCTCACTGGCTTGCCGCCACGCACGGCCCTGTTCACCCACCATTTCGAAACTGGCTTTCTCGTCGGCTATCAACGATTCGTCGAGGGAGCCCGGCCCGACGTGGCGTGGACGCACCTGGCATTCGCGGCCGGCCCTGGCTACGCCCAGCGCGCGGTCGCGGCCCGACCCGAACTTGGCCCCGTTGTCGACGCAGCTATTCGCAACACGGGCTTGGCCGAGCAATGGGCCAAGTTCGACGACACACGCCCTGTTCGCATCGAGCCCGACGCCGTCACACCGCCCAAGGTTCGCCGCACGCTCGGGCCCGCCGGCGAACTGTGGACATTGGCGAGAAACACGTCCCCCGCCGCAATGTCCTCCCTGCCCGCCTGGGTGCTGGCCGAGGCCGCCCAAGATCGCCAAGTGCGCGGCTATCTAGCCTGGCGCCACTACATCGACGCGGTCTGGTCGTGCAACTTGGGTTTCATCGAGCGCGCGCACGAACGTTTCACCGAGTTGGAGCGGTTGGTTCCAAGCGACGAACGCTTTCGCGCGTTGCGATCGACATGCCGCTAAGAGCCGCTAAGATCTGTTCGCCAGCCTACCTATGAATTGAGCTAAATGGTATAGTCCATGCTCTGCCTCAAGTGACCCGCATGTGTACCCGACTATTCACCAGGCCGCACGGCATCGCTGTCATCGGACTTCTCCTGGCTGGAGGTTGTGTGAATCTCACGCCACCTTGGGAGAACGTCAAAGATGCGGCAGCCCGGAACGGAGGTACCATCGCCGGTGGAAACACCGGAACCGTTGAAGCCTCAGCCGGAGGCGAGCTGGCAACCGGCGGTTCGCCGGCCGGAGGCGCGAACGAAGATGATGCCCCGGGTGCCGGAGGCGCGGCGGGGGGCTCGCAGATCGACAGCAATCAAATCCTCGAAGCTGGCGGGAACGGTGGCGCGCTCGACTCAGCCGGCACGCTCGGCTCAGGCGGCACGCTCGACTCCAACGGCACTGTCGGGACCGGCGGCGCTGTCACGACCGACGGCGCTGCCGCGACCGGCGGCACGATTGGAGCCGGCGGCATCCCGGCCAAAGGCGGGACCACGGCCGGCGGCGCGGGAGGCACGGTAGCAACCGGCGGCACCACCGCCCCACCAGACGCGAAGTCCCCCGTGGATCAAGCACCGAAGAACGACACGACCAATGGCCCCGAGGTTGATTCGCAGCCCGATGCCGGCGTCGATGCGCCAACAGATCCGCCCCCTGGGCCCGACCTTCCGACCGATCCGGCGCCCACTGTCTCGACGGCTGGTCTCGTCGCCTACTATGCGTGCGAGCAAACCACGGGAACCACGTTGCTCGACTCGTCGGGGCTCGGCCACGACGCGACTCTTAGCGGAGCCACCGGCTTCGCTGCGGGCCAGGTTGGCAACGGGCTCGTTCTGACCGCCGTCAACGGCGTCGACGGCGGGGCTTCCGGAGGCTATGCGACCCTACCCTCCGGGATCGTCGCTGGCGCGACCGAGCTGACCGTCTCCGCCTGGTTCAAGATCAACAGCATCGTCACCTACGACAACTTCGGACGCGTTTTCGACTTCGGCACGAGTACTTCGACTTCGTCCATGTATTTCACACCCCGTAACGCCAACGGATTGCCTCAGTTCACGATCCGGCTCCTGCCTGAGGCCGGTACCGAAATGAAGCAGGATCTCATCTCGACGGGTTCCACGACCACGGCGAGTGTCTGGCACCACATGGCCGTGGTCCTCGATGCGGCTGGCGGGCATTTGTATGTGGACGGAGTCTCGGTCGAGAGCAGCACCGCAAGAACCGCCATGACGATGAGGCCCGCCGACCTCGGCGTTATGCCCAACAACTGGATTGGCCGCTCCGAGTTCCCGAAAGATCCCTACTTCGACGGCATGATCGACGAGTTCCGCGTCTACACCCGCGCTCTCACCGCTGCCGAAGTCGCAATACTTGGCGCAAGGTAGGCTGACCGCCAGCGCTAGCAAATCCCCAAGGCAAAACGCCGGGCCTGGTCAAACCGTGATACCTTCAAGCGAGCACGAGTCACCAAGTCCGCGAGCCCGCGTCGATCATGCCTGCCGATATTCTCTTCCGCATCGATCTACCGCATGGACGGTGCGTGGGCGTTCGCGTTCCCGGCGCTAGCGAACGGGCGGATGCAACCCGCCTCGCCCGCGAGGAACTCGACTTTCTGGCGTCGCTGGCCCCAGCGCGCAGGCCAACCTGGCTTGCTGGACGCATCGCTTTGCACGCGGCGCTGCTCGACATTGGCCACGATTGCGGCCCCATTCTGGCCACGCAACGAGGCGCCCCTGAATTGCCAGACGGCGCGAGCGGCTCGATCAGTCACAAGCGAACCCTGGCCGTGGCCTTGGCCGCGCGCAAGCAGGATGGCCTATCGCTCGGCGTGGATATTGAACCGATCCCGGTGCTTCCGGCCTCGCTGACCGAGCCTAGCTGGGACAATCGGCCGGACATCAGCAGCCGGGTTATGACGCCCGAGGAGCTTGCCGTCTTAGCAACGGTTCCGGACAGCCTGCGCCGCCGCGAAGTGGTCTTGCACTTTTCCATCAAAGAAGCCCTGTACAAGGCTATCAACCCGCTCATCGGGCGCTACGTCTCGTTCCAGGAAGCCACAGTCATCCCTGCCTGCGACGGGAGCGTGACCGTGACTCTGGATCTCGCCCAGCAGGAAGGCCCGTTCGTCGTCGAATGCCGCTGGTCCGAAATCGATGGACACCTGCTCACCACGGCGGCTGTCAAACCAAAGGGTTAATGCAATAGCTTGCCGATTCGCCGCAGACGAACGCCGTCGTGTGCGTCGGCCGAGAACCAAACCTGGCGCGCCACCGCGGTCACGTCGGCGACAGGCAAAACGCCGAAGTGCCGCGAGTCGTGCGAGGAATCTCGGTTGTCACCCAGCACAAAGACCTGTCCGTTCGGCACGACAGTCGAAAGTTGCTCGTGCTT
>Ga0265316_10004189_pt1 | contig 14416 bp, 10 predicted proteins | sample 4522metaG_FD_202092 | JGI IMG/M metagenome (GOLD analysis project Ga0265316, IMG submission 202092) | Rhizosphere microbial communities from Carex aquatilis grown in University of Washington, Seatle, WA, United States - 4-5-22 metaG | ecosystem: Host-associated > Plants > Roots > Rhizosphere >...
GGGATCGCGTCCGCACCGGCGAAAAGTCGATGGCCATCATCAAACTCATGGACAATAGTCTTGTGCGCATCCGAGAACTTTCAGAAGTCACGGTTACTGGGTCCATGCAGGGAGCGAATTTCTCCAAGACCATCGACATCCGGACGGGAGTGATTGGGTTCTCTGTACAGAAGCAGCACCCGGGTGAGGATTTCAAGTTTACCTCACCCACGTCCGTTGCGTCGATACGCGGCACAGGCGGCTCGTTCAACGCTTCGGCCGCTGGTGACACGCTCACCGTTGTTGAAGGGACCGTGAACCTCTATAACATCCGCTCCAAGGAATCTCTTGATATTCCGGCGGGATTCACGGGAATTTCAACCCCGGATGGCAAGCTGCTGAGCCATCCGAGCACCGCGGACGAACGCCAAAAGGCGGAAGGCGCGCTCATCGGTGAATCCCAGAAGAACCTGGAATTTGATTTGCGGGATAGCCAGGGGAATTCAAAGCACCTGCGGATTCAATACAAAGACTAGTGTCAGCGTGCACCGGGCAGGCACGGTAGCAGTATTCCTGACCCTCGGCACCCCGAGGCTCAATTTCAGGGCAGCGCATCTTGACCAGTACGCTGCCTGGGAGCCTGAAGCAGAATTACGGATTGACTAGAGTGAGAAGGTGCCGGGTTGCTGATACTTGACAATGGGCCACTTGTCAGTGGCACAACCAAATCGATTGTGCGAATGAATCATCTCCCTCGATTCACGCCGGCTCGAATCGGTGTGTGTGTGGTACTCTGCGCTTTGTTGTGCCCGGGCCGGGCAGCGACTCAGGTTTCGAAGCATGTGAGCTTGGCAACCAACACCGAGCCGATCCCCGGCCGGGATCTCACTGTTACCGCCTCGCTCAACAGCAGCTCGGGAGTCGTCTACGCCACCATCGTGTACCGTCCTTTTGGCGAAAGTCAATACCGCCGGGCAGACATGGATGTCCGCGGAACCAATGCCTAGGTTACACTTCCCGGCTCGTTCGTTCAGCCTCCATCGATCGAGTATTACATTGTCCTGACGCTTTCCGATGGCAGTTTTGAGACGTATCCGTTCGGTGATTCACAGGATCCGTTTTCGAACCCTCCAGATCATACTCTCCGCATCATTGTGGAAGGCGTAGCATCCGCGACAGGTGTCGTGTTCCTTAGTCCCGACTCCGATGAGCCTATGGCACCGGAGGATGTCGTGGTTTGCTTTTCTCTCTTGCGTGCGCCTTCGGGTACCGATCGCCGGGCGACGCGCGTGCAATTGGACGGTGCGGACATCACTGCTGTCGTCGTGATGAGCGGCGAGCTGGGCGTCTTTTCTCCGGAGAATTCCCGGTTGACGCTCACGCCCGGACGCCACGAAGTGGCCGTCTCTCTCTTTGACAGTGCAGGGGTTGCGCGCGGCACAGCATCACGCGTGTTCACTGTGGCCGGTGAGCTGCTCGCCGCAGAGGAGCAGGCCGGGGTAACATACGCAGGCTCAGTTGCCTTGGAGTCGCGGCACGAGCAGGTCGCGGGTGAAGGCACATGGTATAATCGTGCAACTATTGCAGCGCGAGCGATGTACGAGGGATGGCGGTTTACCACGAATGCATTCATAACCACTGACGAGAGCCCCAGTCTGCAACCTCAGGACCGGTTTTACATCGGCGCCGAAACATCATGGTTAAAGGCCGGGTATGGGGATCTGAATCCTTCCTTTCCCGATCTCATTCTGAGCGGGAAACGCGTCAGAGGGGTTCATGCGAATTTGAAATTGGGATTTTTCGGACTTGCCATGAGCACAGGGCAGATTACGCGCCCGATTGAAGGCTCTCTCCTGAGCAAAATTCCCGATTCACTCCTGGTGACTGAGCAGTCCAGCGATCCTGGCGCCGCCTACGCTCCCATCTCCCCCGGCCTGTGGGGAAAATATTCCTTCGGCACGTACGGGCGGAATCTGTTTATCATCAGACCAAGCTTTGGCACCGGCGAAACGTGGCAATGGGGCCTGACGTACATGAATTCAAAAGACGACATGGGCTCCATCGCGTATGGAATTCGCCCGCAGGAGGACGTCGTCGTCGGATCCGACTTTGTTGTCCGGCTTGATGATCGACGAATTCAACTGGCGGGCCAGGGTGCGTTCAGCTTGTACAATACGGATATTTCCTCTGGTTCGATCACCAATGATCGGATTGACTCGCTTTGGCCGAATAGTGAGGACACGCGGAATACCGTCCGATGGCTTCGCAATATCCTCACCCGGTTTATTACGGTCAATGAAAACCTCCGTCCGCTCAGCCTGACCCGTCTAAGCACAGCAGTTGGCGAGGCGTCAGTACAGCTGCGGTACTTTCAACAGGACCTGAAGTTCACTTACTTATACCGTGGCAGCGACTATAATTCGTTCGGACAGGCGTTTCTCAGGAAAGACATCCAGGGCTTCAACGTCAATGATCGGTTCCACCTGATTGAGAATGCTCTAACGGTGACGACTGGGTATGAACGGCTCCACGACAATACTTCCAAGACAAAAGCCGGAACGACGTACTACTCGACCTTTACCCTGGCAATGACGTACGCTCCCAGAATCGGGTTTCCCCCCATCACGGTCGGGTACAGCCGCTATGGCAATTCCAATAACATCAATACGCTCGGCCAGGATTCTCTCAGCGCCATTGAGGACGTCACGAATCGGATCTTCCTTCAATCGTCCTACGATTTTGAGTTTGGGATGGAACATACCGCATCATTCAACCTCTCCACGTCGAACCGGACCGACAAAACTCCCCGCGCGCTCAACGTCAACAATACCAGCGTCGGGTTTTCCCTTGCAACGCGGTATGCTTCGGCATTGACAACCAGCATCGATCTGGCCCTGAACTATAACAAGCTTCCTGTTTCGGGTGCGCGTGGCCAGACCACACGTCTCGATTATAACACGTTGGGACTGCAGGCTCGTTACGAAATTCTCAAGGAAATCCTGACGACGCAGGCCACGGTTAGCCCAACGTTCGGTGATTTCCATCGCACGATCCTCAATCTCCAGGCCGAATGGCAGTTCGCAGCCTCGATGCATCTGGTGGGTGAATTCGGCTACCTTGCGAGTCAGGCAGATGCCAATGAAAGCTATGTAACAATACACTACCGATACGATCTCTGAGACCAGCATCCCGTTTATTCCCGGGTCCTTCACTTCCCCACCGACAGAGCCCGCCGGCAAGGCGGCTCCTGCGGAACTGGAGACGGAATCATAGCCGATGAACGAATCTCACGGTGTTATGGGCCAGGCTCGGCGACTTGCCGATGCGGTCCATCCTCGGCTCTGGTTTAGCAGGATCAGCATTGCCCTCGGCATAGCGCTGGCGGTGATTGCCGTCTCAACAGAGGTATTTCATCTCGGCCTCTTCCAGCGCCTCGAGCTCGCCTCCATTGACTACCGCTTCCTCTACAGAGGCGTAAACACCTCCGTTCAGCAATCCGCCCATGTCGTGATTGTCGAAATCAGCGAAGAGTCGTTCCGCTCGCTTCCCACGCAATTCCCCTGGCCCCGTGAATACTATGCCCATGTGCTGCGCAATTTGAAACGTGCTGGCGCACGCGCGGTCGGCATTGATCTCATCTTTGACTCTCCCGACAGCCACGGTGAAGCCAACGACAGTTCCTTGAAGGCCGCGATACGCGAAAGCGGTATTGCAGTCCTTGCCGGCAAACGCGACCAGGATGCCGAACAGTACGTCCAACGAACTGAACATCAGGACTACGGCAATATTTTCTTTGGCGCAGATTCAAATCTCGGTCTCGTCAATATTCGTGCGGATGCCGATGGGATTTATCGCATGTATAATCCGTATTTCCTGGTGCCGACCCCTGGGGACAGCGACCTTACTGTTCCGACTATTGGATTCGCCATGGCCAACAGATATCTCGACTTGCCTCCCCTCACTTCTCCCGTCGATTCGAATGGCCTATTTCTCTATGCCGGCAGGAGGATTCCTCAGTACGATCCTGCGTCATTCCTCATAAACTACTACGGACCAAATGGCACGTTTAAGCACATTCGATTCCACGATGTGATCGACGATGAGACCTTTACCACGCTTGATGAGCAGGCAACGGGGAGTGAAACAAATACCTTCAGCGATCCGGAGTACGGCTACCTCTATGACGGCACGTTCAAGGACAAGATCGTTCTCATCGGCGTCACCGTCCCTGAATACAAGGACCTGTTTCCGGTGTCGATGGGCCGAGGTCATCAGCGCGGCGACAACCTGATGTATGGTGTCGAACTCCATGCAAACGTCATAGAGAATATTCTTCGCAATGATTTCCTCCGCATTCAGAGTCCTTTCACTGAAATTCCGGAAATCATTTTCCTCGTTCTTCTCTCCTTTCTCGGAACCTCATCGTTTCGAGGGAGCAACCGAAAATATCAAGTCCTCGTCGAGACGAATTGTCTTCTCGCAAATGCCGTATTGATTCTGACTATTGTTGCCACCGCGATATGGTCTTTCAATCACGCCAACCTTGTGCTCAGGATCGTAAGCCCGACCCTCGCGGTTCTTGGCGGGTACTTCAGCTCGACAGCGTACAGCCTTGCCTCCGAACGAAGGCAGCGGCTGCAGATCAAGGCGATGTTCGGCACGTATGTCAATCCTTCCCTCGTCGATGCGCTCGTCGCCGACCCCGGGAAACTGATTCTGGGGGGAGAACGGAAGGAACTCACGGTGATGTTCTGTGACATTGAGGGATTTACCTCCATTGCACAGACGATGGCTCCTGAACAGCTTGTGTCTCTTCTGAATGAATTCCTCGACGCCATGTCGTCGATTATCTTCGAACATGATGGAACCGTGGACAAGTATGAGGGGGACGCCATTATGGCTTTTTGGGGAGCGCCGGTTCCTCAAACGGATCATGCGCTTCGGGCCTGTTACACCGCCATGGCCATGCAGGAGGCCCTTAAGAAACTCAACGCGAAACGGGAGTCGCAGCAACTCCCCTCGTTTCCCATACGAATCGGGATCAACACCGGCGAAATGGTTGTGGGGAATATGGGATCACAGGGAAAGTTCGACTACACGGTGATAGGCGACAGCGTCAACCTCGCCTCCCGCCTGGAAGGAGCAAATAGGGAATATCGGACCAGTACCATGGTGAGCAAGAGGACGTACGAGCTTGTCCAGATGGAGATTCTTGGCCGGGAATTGGACGTGATCCAAGTGAAGGGAAGATCAGAACCCGTGGTGGTGTACGAACTTATTGGCAAACGCAACACGGAGCAGGACGGGGAATTCGTGAAGTTTCTCGGGACATATCAGAAGGGAATGGAGTTGTATCACCAACATCACTGGTCTGAAGCACTGAAGGCCTTCGAAGAAGCCCTTCTTGCAAGGCCGGAAGATTATCCCGCACTGCTCCACAGGGACCGCTGCGCCCTCCGTAAAGCAAACCCAAGAGTTGCTGATAGCGACCTCACGATCATCAGCGAAAAGTGACTACCGCAAGAGATCATCTGTGAGGGCTCGTTGCACAGCATCAACCTCGTTGAATGGCCCTTTGGAAGTACCAAGTCTGAGCGCAGTCGTCATATAGACCTTTCCCCCAGCCCGCAACAACAGGACCTGCACTTCATCGCCGTTTTCGCGAACTATGTGATATGCAGTTGCAGGATTCTTTGCATGCTCTCCCTCTTCCGGCCGGGTAACTACGTGAGCCTTTCCTGTTACATTCTCGGTCGCATACAATGCCCTTGCAACCGTATTAAGGTTCACATCGTCGGAACGAGTATCAACGTTTCCCACATGCACTTCCTCCAACTTCAATGTCGCTGCATAGTCCGATCGAACCAGCCAGATTACTCCTTCCCGGGAATTGTCGGTCGAAAGATCGAGCCAATGCGGCGGAACGCGGTATTGGAACTGTTTGAAGCCGGGAACGGGGGATTGTGCCGCGGATGTTGCAGATTGCCGCGAGGAATTGCATCCCCACAGCAAGAGAGACGACCAGAGAACAACGAGACACCAAGACGCTTGGAATGGGTCTCTCCCGCCCATTCTCACCCGCCTGCCACTCTCACGCAACTTCACCTCCTTCAGGTCCGAAGAAGAACACCCAAGTCGCAAAGTCCTCTGTGAAATCCTCGAACACGTGCTCGACATAGGCCGGAACAAATATTACCTCTCCCGCCTCGAATGGCTGGCGGTCTCCGCCTTTTACGAAAAATCCGGAACCTGAAGCGATGACATACACCTCATCACGAATATGCGGCGTCTGATGGTCGATTTTTTCCGGCTTGTAATATTCCACGTCGAGGCTTCCGTGATTGAACACCAGCGTGTGATCCTTTCCAGATTTGGAAAGTTGCTGCATGCCCATCTGCAATGTCATGCGGCCGTCCATGATAGCCTCAGCGGTTGTGTGATTAATTTGGGGGAACGCGAACACAAAAAGCGCCCCCAGACCAGTGATTACTGTCTAGACTCCAGGTGCCGGCTTGCACCATCAATAATTCGGATGATGTTCCTCCAAAGGGGGCTTATTCTATGGGCCGCTTGAACTGATCGGATTCCAGCGTGAAGAGCAGGGAGATTCGATGTGTATCCCCCAGCTGGCTGTCCTTGTCAAACTTCATGAAGGAATAATCGATATTGAGTTTAGGCAGGTGGACACCGACACCCAGCGTGGGGGCTTTCACATCGGAATACCCTGCGCGGAGTGCAACGACTTTCTTATATTCGAATTCCAGCCCTGAATGCACATCGATGCTCATGCGTCCGAGATGGATCTCGGAGGCGTAGCGCCGGTTTTCAAATCGCACGTCAAAATCAACAGCCGGCAAGAACCGGCCGCCTAATGCTTCAAGGCTTCCTGCTCCGCCGATTTTCAATGTCGGTGAAATCAGATCTTTTCGGCCGGTATTCCACGCAACCAAGGTTGTGGTGGCATCCTGTAGGTTTGCCCCCAGCATGACAATCTCGTTCAGACGATAAAGGACCCCAATATCAACGCCAATCCCGGTCGCTCCGAAGTCTCCCATGTTCTCACGAATGATCTTCAGGTTACCGCCGTAGGAAAGGTCTTCGGTACTCTGTCTGGCATAGGTAAAAAGGAAGGCCCAATCCGCAGCGTTAAAATACGTCACGCGGTTGTAGTCGATGCGGTTGAATTGCGCGAGATCGTAGGTGATATTTCCCGTTGCATCCAGCCCTGCGAGGCGTGTATCCGCGATGTCGTCAACACCCAGGCGGATCACCGAGAACCCCACGCTTGTCTGAGTGCCAACAGGAAAGGCCACCCCGCCATAATCATAGTTCACGAGGTTGCCGAACTGCTCAGCATGCATCAGCACAACTTCCGGGTACGTGATCTGCGCCAGCCCTGCGGGATTCCAGTAACTCGCCGTCACATCCCCAGCCGTGGCAACTGAAGCGCCTCCCATTCCCAGTGCCCGACCTCCCACCCCAACTGCAAGGAACTCTCCCGCATACTTCCCGATTGCCGTTTGGGCATTCCCTGCCGTCGGCAACATCAGCACAAATGCCATGACCCATCGTCTGCGCATCCCACATCCTTTCGTAAATCGCAATGTGCTTTAAAATTCCAGAAATCGGCCTTGAAAGTCAAGACGATTTCGTGAGCAGCAGCACTATTGTCCCGATTTGTTGCGGCACGATGTACGTGCGAATGGTTTTTGCCACATTTTGGATGGTTTCAGCGAGGAACGTCGCAGCACAGTGCCCGGAAACATGCTGGATGGTGGGGACACAACGAAATAGTGCGAAGAGCCGCTCCCGCCAGCGGCCCTTCGCCACTCCAAGAAGAGCTTGATCGATTACGTCGACGATACGCCCTCCCGCACTTTTGGCGCTCACGATGCAACCGGGGCATCTTCAATAGTATTACTGTCTGAGTCGTGTTTTTACGATGTGCCACAGAGATTTTTTTTGAGAATTGGCAGGTTCATCAAGTGAAGTTATTCAAGGGGTTCAGCTCCGAGCTCTCTCCTGAGCGCGGCCACTACCGGGTTCTCTTCGGAAGGTGAGGCGGTGGAGGCGTTAAGTCCCCCCTCACTGGAAGGACCGATGACCGGTTCAATCCGGGCCCGAACGTGAAATACTTCGCTGAAGAGATCGGAGAGATCCTTGCTCTTCCTCGAAATCGAATCCGCATGGAATTGATCGGGACACCGGACTTTGACGACATTGCCATCCACAGAAACGGGTTCGGTGGCGTCCATAACGGATCCCAGGGAGATCCACTTCTGTCGAACGAGGTCAAGATACTCTTTCCACCGTGAAATCACCTCGCCTTCATTCGGCGACCCTGTACGAGGGGCTGCCACCGGCGCCTCGGCAGGCGGACGGTAGGGGGAAGTGGTGCGCGGCGACAATCCCGGAGCTGGTACTTGCGGAGAAGACAAATGGCCTGCAGGGCGGCGATCGAGAACTGGTGGGTCGGAAGCTACGGCGGCATTAGATGTCTCACCTGACTCTTTTTTTTTCAACTCGTCCAGGTCCCTGAGCACCTGCCCCACCTCCACGGACGAAGGAAGGGTCATAAGCGAAACCATATCTGCTTCCAGCTTGAACCGGGCATTCGCCACCCATCGAAGGGCGGCATCGGTGTTACTCACGAGTTTCTGACAGCGCAGCAGATCTCCAAGCGGAAACTTTCCGGCTGTCTCGATATACCGTTGCCGGTAGAGGTCGGAGGCTTCAACAATCTCGGCCGAGCCAGCAGCCTTGATCACCAGGAGATTGCGAAAATGTTCCACGAGACCGCCGATGAATTCCTTCAGGTCGTACCCGCGACTCACCACTTCCTGGACGATGGCAAGAGCCCCGGCCACGTTACGCGTTTCAAGTGCGGAGGTGACTCGGAAGTACATCTCCTGGTCAACAATATTCAGCGCCCGGAGGATCTCTTCATGGGTCACGGTTGTTCCGCAAAGGGAAATGGCCATGTCAAATGTGCTCTGGGCATCACGCAGCGAGCCGTCGCCCTTGCGTGCAATCAGGAGCAGTGCTTCATCATCGAGGACAAGATGTTCGGCAGCCGCGATTGCAGCGAGGTTCTTCTTAATCTGTTCCGTGGGAATCCGGCGGAAGTCGAATCGCTGACACCGTGAGAGAATTGTCGCGGGAAGTTTGTGAAGTTCGGTTGTGGCGAAGATAAACAGCACAAGCGGCGGTGGTTCCTCCAGGGTTTTCAACAACGCATTGAAGGCCTCCTTCGTCAACATGTGCACTTCGTCGATAATGTACACCTTCCGTTTTCCTTTGGATGGCGCATAGCGAACCGCTTCCCGCAGGTTGCGAATCTCTTCGACACCCCGGTTGGAGGCCCCGTCGATCTCCAGCACATCGAAGCTGCGGCCTTCATTCACTTCCTGGCAGTTCTCGCACGTGTTATCCGGGTTGGCATTGTCCGGGTGGAGACAGTTTACGGCCTTCGCGAGGAGCCGCGCCGTAGTCGTTTTTCCCACACCGCGTGGGCCGCTGAACAGGTACGCATGAGCAAGACGCCCGGTGTTCAGCGCATTGCGCAACGTGATGGTGACGTGGTCCTGTCCGACCACATCTTCAAACTTTGTGGGCCGCCACTTTCTTGCTGTGACGATATATTCGCTCATGTGCGGGTCCGCCGACGGCGCGATCCGCCAGTATCTTGCCGTTGCATGGCAATCGATATTGCAAGGTCGATGTTCTTGACAGGAATAATTGTCAGACCTTCCTTCACCTTGTCCTGGATCTCCTTGAGGTCTTTTTCATTTTCTTCCGGGATCAACACTGTGGTAATGCCGCTCCGTTGCGCTGCGAGGAGCTTCTCATTCAAGCCGCCGATGGCCAGCACTTCACCGCGAAGCGTAATTTCGCCCGTCATCGCGACATCGCTCCGCGCAGGCTTCCCGCTCACGGCTGAGTAGATCGCCACTGCCATCGTCACCCCTGCAGAAGGTCCATCCTTGGGGATGGCCCCTTCAGGAAGGTGAATGTGGATCTCTTTTCCCTTGGTGAATTGATCAGGCAGATGCAGCCGACGGGCGTTGGAGCGCAAATAACTCAGCGCTGCATGCGCCGATTCCTTCATGACATCGCCCATTTGTCCTGTGAGGGTGAGCTTTTCGGAACCGGACATGATTGTCACATCGACATTCAGGATTTCTCCGCCAACGCTCGTCCACGCCAGTCCCGTGACGGACCCGATCCGTGGCTGGTCGGCCCGCGGGCGGCTTCGGAACCTCGGAACGCCAAGATACCCCTCCACTCTTTCCGGAGTGACTTTCAAATTCGGCGGTTTCCGTGTTTTGCTTTGTTTCGCCTCCACGACATCCTTCGCCACCTTCCTGCAGATGCTGGCGAGCTCCCGTTCGAGGTTGCGCACTCCCGCTTCGCGGGTATACTCCACAATGACCTTGTCAACGGCCGCATCGGTAATCGTTACGTTCTTTTTTTCCAGTCCGTGCCCCTTGAGTTGCCGCGGAATGATGTGCCTGCGGGCGATCTCCCGCTTATCGTGCTGGAGGTACCCGGGTAATTCAATAATCTCCATCCTGTCCTGCAGAGGCAGCGGGATACCGTACCGCACATTCGCCGTGGTGATGAACATGACATGAGAAAGGTCATAGTCCACGTCAATGTAATGGTCGTTGAAGGTGTTGTTCTGCTCGGGGTCGAGCACTTCGAGGAGCGCCGCCGACGGGTCTCCGCGGAAATCCATGCTCATCTTGTCGACTTCATCGAGGAGCATCACCGGATTGATTACCCCGGCTCGTTTCATCGATTGAATGATTTTCCCAGGCATGGACCCGATATACGTTCTCCTGTGGCCGCGGATTTCCGCTTCATCGCGGACCCCTCCCAACGAAATCCTCACGAGCACACGCCCGAGAGCGCGCGCGATGGACTTTGCGAGGGAAGTCTTCCCCACTCCCGGCGGACCGACAAAACAGAGGATCTGTCCCTTCATTTCGCGGACAAGATTGAGGACCGCTATATGCTCCAGGATCCTGTCTTTCGGTTTCTCAAGTCCGAAATGATCCTCATTCAGAATCTTCCGCACATGCTCGACGCTCAGGTGATCCTTTGTCCGTTTGTGCCAGGGAATTCCAATCATCCACTCAAGATAGCTGCGCAAGACGGTGGATTCGGGCGACAGGGGGGGGATCTTCCGAAGCTTCTGGAACTCTTCAATCGCCTTTTCTTCCGCGCCCTTGGGCATCTTTGCTTTTCGAATGTCGTCGCGCAGCTTCAGCAATTCCGGATTCGACTCGTCGTCACCGAGTTCATCCTGCAATATCCTGATCTGCTCCTGGATGAAGTATTTCCTCTGCGACTTGGCGATGTTATCGTGGACTTTGGTATCAATTTCCTTTTCGATCTTCAGAACGTCAATCTCCGAATTCAGGATCCGGATGATCTCGTGCAATTGATCGCGGGCGCCTGATAACTGGAGGATTTTCTGCTTCACCTCAACACTTTGAAGAATGTTCGAGGCCATGTAAAAGATTTTTCTGCGGGGATCGCGCGTATTCTCAAATGCCACCAGTGCCTCACTGGGCACGTTGCGATTCAGGTGGACATATTCCGCAAAGAGACTGGACGTGTGGCGGAGCAGCGCATCGAGTTCGGAGTCCATCAACACCGGGAGATCGTCGGTCCTGATGGTGGCCTCCAGATAACGCGAGTTCGGCAGGAATGATTCAACGGACCCCTGGGCAAGGCCGTCCACCAGGATCTTCATCAGTCCGTTGGGAAGTTTCAGGATTTGAATGATTTTGGCGACAGTTCCATCATGATAAATGTCATCCTTCCCGGGTTCTTCCGTGAGGGGATTTTTCTGTGCCGCGAGAAACAAGTACTTCTCGCGTTCAAGGGCTTCGTTCACCGCCCGCAACGATGATTCCCTGCCGACAAGAACGGGAAAAATCATCGACGGGAAAATGACGACGTCCCGCAGAGGAAGCACTGGAAGCTGTGCGGGAAACGGTTCCTGGCGTTCTCCGCCCCCCGTGTGTGTTGTAGTGGATTCTTCTTGCATACGTGCTGGAATCAGGATCCCTTAATAAAGACGAAAAAAGGTGTCTGAACGGACACCCTTGAGTTATGTCACCGTGAATATAGAAAGAGATTGGGGGTTTGTCAAGGAAGGAAAAAATCACCAGGGAGATTCGCTGCCAGCATTCTCGGAATTGGCGATGAACATGCGGTGGAGTTCCGCCTGATCCAGACGTGCCACCGCAACGCACAGCACGACACCTCTTGTCCAGAGGAGAATAGTATCTCCATTGTCACTCGATTCAATGTACCAGCCGTTATGCACCAGTTCATTGCGAATTCCGATCGGTAACGCCATCCCTCGTCCATGAAGAACCCCGTCAAGCGGAACCTGGATCAAATCCATGACTGCGGAACCCCTGCGGTACAATACCTGTACACGTTCGAGTCCGTTGTACTCATCGGTCAGCCCTCCCTCAAGGACGAAATCGGCCGCAAGGGGAACCGTGACCGATATGCCTGATCGTGCTACCAGATAGGTTCGAATGGCTTCGGCGTTGTCAGAAACAACCTGCGGCTGAAGCATTCCTGTCTGCAAGGCATAAAAGGAATGCATGGACTGCACCAGAAGATTCTTGTCTTCAGACAGACCTCCCGCGGTGTTCTGCTTCATCACCATCAAAAGTATCAGGCCCGCCAACAGGATAATGATTCCCGGGCCGACAAACTTCATCATAGGCGCGGCAACGTACAGGCGCATTCGGTTCCACAAAGTCTGTTGCTTCAGGTCCTGCGAGCTCTTCTCGTCCATTGCAGAGACTTCTTTGAGGATAGCCTCCCGCACCGACTCTGGTGTTGTCACAAGAGGGACCCGACGCCGGACCACACTCTTTACCGCAGCTTCAAGTTCATACTCATTTCTGCATGCCCGACACTTTCGCGCATGTTGTTCGAAATCTGCGCGCTCCTTCCCTTCCAGCAACCCATCGACTGCAGGCGTAATCACTTTTCTGAATTCGTGGCAGTTCACAGGCGTTTGGCTCGAATGGTGGAACTGTACCCCTTCAAGAGGTGGGCTGCATGGTCAGTCCGGGGGAGACACACTGGAAACAACAGAAGGTCTCGCGCAACGAGATCATTGCGGAGAAGTTTGTTCTTGAGTTTGAGATGGCCTTCCTGCAAGTGTAGGAAGAAGGACCGCGTCCCAACCGTTACCCTGACAATTCAAACATCGTCTGACAATGCATCGTTCCACATGTATCTTCAGCCATTTCAATGTTTTCTTACGACGCTGTAGAGAAATGCAATTGCGGCGAAGATACATGACACCCCAACGATTGCCGGTGATGCCGGGAAATCAAATAGAAATGCGAAGTAGAGCCCAATTGGAGGGGAAAGTATCCCTATCCCCACCGACACAAGAAAGATAAGGGGGACTCTGCGAACAAGCAACATCGCTGCCACCGGCGGCACGACAAGAAACCCAAAGACGAAGAGATCCCCCACCATGTGCGTCGCAACGGCAATCAGTGCGCCGGCCAGGAGATAAAACGTGAGATCCCACGCACCGGCATTGTAGCCTGTTGCCCTGGCGGTTTCCGCATCAAAGGCAATCAAGGAGAACTCCTTCGAGAACAGCAAATGTGCTGTCAACGCCACGCCAAAACAGACGGCCATAATCCAAAAGAGATCAGGCGTGACAAAGAGAATATCCCCCCGCAGGAGGTTTTCCACCTCTGCGGATTCCACGCGCTGGGCCTTTTGCATGATGAGGATTCGCAAGGCCACCGAAGAGACAAAGACGAAACCAAGCACGGCATCTCTCGGCATCTTCTTTCCCGTGAGGAGTTGGGAAAGGATGACTACACTGACGAGAGTCACTACAAGAGAACCCACAGTATGCGGCAACGCAAAAAATGGCAGGAACGTGAGGGTTACACCCAGGACCGAGACTTCCGTGAGGACCGCCCCGAAGAAGACCACACGCCGAGCCACAATGTACACCCCAAGAAAGGAGCAGGCGGTGGCAACGAGCAGACTTCCATACAACGCGTAGGGAAAATCATGAAGGATGGTTGTGACGATATCACCTGGCTGCATGCATTCCTCCGGGAAGGATTGTTTTTCTTCCGAGAACCTCCTCGACGACGACGGACATCCCGTAGAGCTTCGTGAGATTGGCCCCAGTAAGCACCTCCTCAATGCTCCCAACCTGAAAGAAATTTTTCTCCACGATAGCGATGTTCCGGACATGGTTTGCAACATCGTCAAGCAGATGGCTCACCATGATGACCGTCAGCGCACCCTCTTCGTGGACTCGCCTGATAAGGTCGAGGATGGTGATTCTCGACGGGAGATCCATTCCATTTGTTGGCTCATCAAGGACCAGCACTTCGGGTTCTGTGGCAAGGGCGCGTGCGAT
>Ga0265316_10004191_pt1 | contig 14415 bp, 14 predicted proteins | sample 4522metaG_FD_202092 | JGI IMG/M metagenome (GOLD analysis project Ga0265316, IMG submission 202092) | Rhizosphere microbial communities from Carex aquatilis grown in University of Washington, Seatle, WA, United States - 4-5-22 metaG | ecosystem: Host-associated > Plants > Roots > Rhizosphere >...
CGAGACCAGCGATCCAGCCACCAGTGCCATGCTCGAGCACCTGGCTGCCCTGGGATGCGACACCTGCTTCGATCGGTTCGACGCGCAGAAACCCCACTGCGCCTTTGGCCTGGCGGGCAGTTGCTGCCGCCTGTGCAATATGGGCCCCTGCCGTATCACCGCCAAAAGTCCCGTTGGCGTGTGTGGCGCCGATGCCGACGTGATCGTCGCCCGTAACCTTCTGCGCTGGGTGGCCGCGGGTGTGGCCGCTCATGCGGCCCGCGGGCGCGAAGTCATGCTGGCACTCAAAGCCGCTGCGGAAGGAAGATTGGATCTCCCGATCCTGGGCGAGACCAAGGTCCGCAAGACCGCAGCCGCGCTCGGACTGGCCGACGAGCCCGACCTGCGCAAGCTCGCCGGCGCCCTGGCCGATGTGCTTCTGGAAGATCTGGGGAGGGTCGTTCCGGGTAGCCATCGTACCCTGCATGCCCTGGCGCCGGCCGAACGCATCGAGACCTGGCGCAGACTCGGCATCCTGCCCATCGGCGCCTACCAAGAAGTGGCCGAAGCGCTTCACCGTACCAGCACGGGCACCGACGGGGATTGGCGCACCATCATGGATCAGATGCTTCGCTGTGGACTGGCCTTCGCCTGGAGCAGCGTCGTTGGGTCGTCCATTGCAATGGACGCGCTCTATGGACCGCCCAAGCGTTCGCGTGTGGAGGCCAATCTTGGGTCGCTTCGCGATGGCTACGTGAACATCGCCTTGCACGGTCATTCGCCGGTGCTGGTGGACGCCATCGTCAGCGCCAGCCGCGAAGGCGAAATGGAGGCCCTGGCGACGCAGATTGGCGCCAAGGGCTTGCGCCTCTATGGCATCTGCTGTTCGGGCCTGTCCGCCCTGTACCGGCGAGGCAACGTGCAGCCTCTCGCCAACGCCGTGGGGGCTGAGCTTGCGCTGGGCACCGGGGCGCTCGATCTGTGGGTGGCCGACATGCAGGACGTCTATCCAGCCATCATGGACGTGGCGACCTGCGTGCAAACCCCGGTTATTACCACCAGCGATTCCTGCCACCTGCCCGGCGCCGAACACATCGCCTTTGACCATGAACACGGCAATCTCGCGGAGGCGAAAGATCTCGGCCGACGGATCGTCCGCGAGGCCGTGACGAGCCATGGGCTTCGTCGCCACATCGCGCGCCACGTGCCCGACGTTTCCATCACCGCCGAGGTCGGGTTCTCCCTGGAAAACATCGTGGAAACCTTTCACGGACTCGGTCCGCTCGTCGACGCCCTGAAGCAGGGAGTTCTGCGTGGCATCGTCAATCTCGTGGGGTGCAGCAACCCCAAGGTCATGTACGAGCGTGCGGTAACCACTGTGGCGGACGCGCTCATCGCCGACGACATCCTGGTTCTCACCAACGGGTGCGCTTCCTTTCCCCTGCTCAAGCTTGGCTATTGCCACTCGGAGTACCTGGCCCGCTCGGGCCCAGGACTGCGCCACCTTCTGGCCGGATCGAATCCCTTGCCTCCGGTTTGGCACATGGGCGAGTGCCTGGACAACTCGCGCGCCTCGGCCCTGTTCCGCGCGCTCTCCGATGCGCTTGCCATTCCTTTGCGGCAACTGCCGTTCGCTTTTGCCAGCCCCGAGTGGTCGAACGAAAAGGGCGTCGGCGCGGCCCTGAGCTTCCGTCTTCTCGGCCTGGATTCCTACCACTGCGTGCACGCCCCGATCTTGGGTTCGCAGAACGTCCAGCGCTACCTCGGCGAGGAGACCCGCGCGACGCTTGGAGGCGTCATGGTCGTGGACCCCGACCCCATTGCCCTGTCACGCAAGATTCTGTCCGATCTCAAATCGCGCCGAAGCGCCTTGGGCTGGACCGAGAACAACCACCCGTCAAACCATGGAGGAACCTCGTGAAGAGCCACCGCCGTACCCATCTTCCCGCGTGCATCGCCCTGACTCTGGCCTGCCTGGGTATCGCCCCCGCCTTGCGGGCGGAGGGCGCCGCTGCCAAGCCGACACTGACCATCGGCTACCTTCCCATCACGGACCACCTGACGATTATCGCCAAGGAAAGAAAGACCTTCACCCAGTCCGAGCTCAAGCCCGTGAAATTTGGCTCTTGGCCCGAGCTCGCCGAGGCCCTGAAGGCCGGCGCCGTGGATGGCGCCTTTGTTCTCAGTCCCATTGCCATCAACCTGCGCCAGAAAGGCGCGCCGCTGCGCGCGGTGCTCCTCGGCCACCGCAACGGATCCGTCATCACCGTGCGCGCCGACGGGGACATCCACACCCCCGCCGATCTCAAGGGACACACCATTGCCATCCCCAGCCGCTTTTCCACACACAACATTTTGCTCCATCGGCTGCTGGCCAAATTCAACCTGGATCCAGACAAGGATCTGAAGATCATCGAACTGGCGCCACCCGAAATGGTGAATGCGCTGGCCACCAAGCGGATCGACGCCTTCATCGTCGCCGAGCCCTTCGGTGCCCAGGCGGAACTGCAGAAGGTGGGACGTGTTCTGATCCTTTCCAAGGACATCTGGCCCGATCACATCTGCTGCGTGCTCAATCTCCAGCAGAAGGTGATCGATGAAAGGCCCGAGGCGGTGCAGGAGTTGATTTCGGCCCTGGTCGCCACCGGCCACGAGATCACACAGGATCCGCATGCGGCTGCCAAGAGTTCGAAGGCGCTGCTGGGGCAGAAACCCGAGGTCATCGAACATGTTCTGACCACGCCCAAGGATCGGGTCACCTATGAAAGGCTCGTGCCCGAGCTCGCCGATTTCGTCGCGACCCAAGATGCGCTGATCAACCTCGGCGTGCTCAAGGAGCGCATCGATCTTAAGGCGTACCTCGACGATCACTTCGCCAGGAAGGCCAGCGCCGGGAAATCGCGGTGAAACGAGCCATCGCCTGGCGAATCGGGCTTGGCATTGTGGGGCCGGCCCTCATCGTGTTCGTGTGGTGGCGCGTTTCGCGACGCTATACACCCTACCAATTTCCTGGGCCGGCCGAGGTCATGGCTGCCTGGCGGGAAATTCTTGCCGACGGTTCGCTGGCAACGCATGTGAAGATCAGCCTGCTGCGCTTTTTCGCCGCCTACTTGCTGGCGCTGGTGACCGCCCTGCCCCTGGGGTTCTCGCTAGGCTGGTGGACGCGCGGATTGGACCTATTCGATCCGGTCATCCAGATTCTCCGTCCCATCTCGCCCATTGCATGGTTTCCCTTGGCGGTCCTGTGGTTCGGCGTCGGCAATGCACCCGCCATCTTCATCATCACGCTGTCGGCGTTCTTTCCCATCCTGCTTTCGACCGTTAGTGCGGTGCGGGCCATTCCGCCCGCCTATCTGCGCGTGGCCGCCAATTTCGGCGCAAAACGCCTTCTGCTTCTGCGCGCTGTCTTGTTGCCAGCCGCATTCCCCACCATCGTGGTCGGCCTGCGCATCGCCACCGGCGCGGCGTGGATCCACTTGGTCGCGGGCGAGATGTTGGGGGCGCAATCGGGACTCGGGTTTCTGATTGTCGACTCACGCAATTTTCTGCGCACCGATCTGATTGTGGCCGGCATGCTGACTGTCGGCATTCTCGGATTGGTCATTGATCGACTGGTGGCCTGGGCCGAGCGGCGCGTGCGATTCGCCTGGGGGCTCGGGCAATGAGCATTGAACTGCGCGACGTCAGCAAGCGCTTTCGAGATGCGCACGGCAAAGAGCGCGTCGTCCTGAAGGATGTAAACCTCGACTTGCCAGAAAAATCCTTCACCTGTCTGCTCGGCCCGAGCGGTTGCGGCAAGACCACACTCATGAATCTCGTGGCCGGTTTCGACGAACCATGCGCAGGCAGTGTGGCGATCGATGGTGTCCGAGTGCAGGGCCCAGACCCCAGTCGCAGCGTCATCTTTCAGGACTATGGCCTGTTCCCCTGGCGAACGGCGCTCGGCAACGTACTGTTCGCTCTCGAGGCCAAAGGTGAACATGGCAAGGACGCCCGGGCCACGGCGATGCACTACCTGGATCTGGTCGGGCTTGGGCAAGCGGCCCACCAACATCCGCAACAGCTGTCCGGTGGCATGCGACAGCGCGTGGCCCTGGCCCGTGCCCTGGCGGTGCGGCCTGACATGCTTCTCATGGACGAACCGTTCGCGGCGCTCGATACCTTCACGCGTTTCCGCCTGCAGGACGAGCTTCTGCGGCTGTGGGCTGAACGACGCCCGACGGTGATCTTCGTGACCCACGACATCGACGAAGCCGTCTACCTAGCCGAGCGCGTCTTGGTCATGGCGCCCGATCCGGGCCGAATCACCCATAACATCACCATCGATTTGCAACGCCCCTGCGATCGCACGCATCCACTCTTTCTCGAAGCCCGAGGGAAGATCTTCCAGGCGCTCTCCCTCGCGCAAAGGGACACAGCCGAATACGCGATCTGACAGGGGAATCTCGTCAGCCCGCCAGCGCCTGCTCGACATCCTCCAGCAGGTCCGCCTCGTTCTCGCAGCCGACGGAGAGCCGCACCAGGCCGGGTTGGATGCCGCTGGCAAGTCGTTCCTGCTCGGTGATGCGCGCCAGCGTCGCGGGAAACTGCACCAGGCTTTCCACGCCACCCAGGCTAGTGGCTGGGACGAAAAGCCGGAGCCGGCTGGCGAACTTCAGCCCAGCTTGCTCGCCGCCGTGCAGTTCGACCGAGAGCATGCCGCCGAAGCCCTTCATCTGGCGTCGGGCCAACGCGTGGGCCGGGTGGCTAGTCAGCCCCGGATAGTGCACCCGCGCCACGGCGGACTGTCCTTCCAGCAAGCGAGCCACGGCCAGGGCGTTGGCGTTGTGGCGGGCCACGCGCAATTCCAGGGTGCGCAGGCCGCGTGTGACCAGCCAGGCGTCGAAAGGCCCGAGCACGGGGCCAGTAATGCGCAGGTAGTCCCACGCACGAGAGATGGCCTCGCTGTCCGTGGCAAGCACACCGGCCACGACATCCGAGTGCCCGGCCAGATACTTGGTCGCGCTGTGTACCACAGCGTCGGCGCCGAGCGCAGCAGGACGGGTGTTCACCGGCGTGGCAAATGTACTGTCGACGATCAGGCGCGCGCCGTGCGCGTGGGCGACTTTCGCCAAGGCGGCGATATCGACGCAGTCGAGGGTGGGATTCGCCGGTGTCTCGGTGACGATGACCCGAGTTGCGGGCTCGATCACCGATTCATAGGCGGCGACTTCGGGCGAGTTGACCACCGAGTGACGAACACCGAAGCGGCCAAGGATGCGGCTCACCAGATTTCGCGTCTCTCCATAGATCGTGCGGGCCAGGACCACATGGTCGCCTGGCCCGACCCAGGGCAACAGGGCTAGCGTCATGGCGGCGGCGCCGCTGCTGGTGGCCAGCGCAGCTTGGGTGCCCTCCAGCGCTGCCACGATGGTTTCCATCTGTCGGCCATTCGGGTGACCCCAGCGTGCGTAGAAGTCGGTCGGCGCCTCCTGCGACGACAATTCCAGGCCGTCCTGCACGTGGTCCCAACGATAGGTCGAGGTCTGAAAGATGGCAGGGGACACGGAACGGCCTGGGACGTCCTCGGCACCGGCGTGCAAGGTGAGAGTTGCCACGCCCCATCGGTTGGGTTCGCTCATGACGAAGCCTCTCGTGAGTGAATAGACGAAGCGGGCCGGCAGACTTTCGGGGGGAAAGAGCGATTCCATGCGGCGTCGCCGGCCCGCTTCGATGTCCACTATAGCGAAAATGGATACGGGTAGCAAGAGCCACGTTGTGCTCTTCGTGAAAGAAAATGCGCGTTGCAAGCCGATTATGCGGTCAAGTCAACAGAACGATCCACGCCTTCATGTCTGTTGCGACAGGCCCTACTGTCTTTTATCGTTGACGTCCGGTTTCTGGTGTCATAGGTTCCAGCCGGAACACAGCCGCACATGCCGAAGCGTCCAAGATCACAATCACCCGCGCGGCCGCGCCTGGTCCGATCCGACAATCTCAAGAACGCAGTGGCCCAGCACGTGCGCGTGCTGGGTGGCAGCGTGGTGGGATTTGCTCCGGTCGAGCGTTGGGCCGCGCACGGCGAGGTGCCTGAATCCTACCGGCCCGAGGCCATCTGGCCCATGGCACGCACGGTCGTCGTGTTCGGCCTACCCATGCTCTTGCCGGTGCTCGAATCCACGCCGTCCATCAACTACCAGGAGATGTACGACACCTCGAATCGCCTGCTTGATGACATCGGTTATCGCCTGGCCACCTGGCTGTGCGAGCGCGGCCACGCGACGGTATTCCTGCCGCGTGACGGCTACGGCAGCCTCGACGTGCTGCTGGAAAACCCGTTCGGTTCTTTTAGCCACACCTATGCGGCCAAGTACGCTGGACTGGGCACGGTCGGCGTTTCGCGCAACCTGCTGACGCCGCAATGGGGTCCGCGCGTGCGCTTCGGCTCTGTGTTTACGGCCCGCGAGTTTGCTGGCGACAGAGAGCTGCCTGATGAGTTGTGCAACCGCTGTGGCATATGTGAACGGCTGTGCCCGACCCAGGCTATCCGTGCGCGCACCGACGGGATTATCGGCGATCTCGACAAAGACGCCTGCACGCGGCACCACATCGAATTGAAGAAGGAGACGCGCTGGCCCTGTGGCATCTGCGCAAAAGTGTGCCCGGTGGGCGAGGACCGTCGCCTCTTTGATAGCCGCAGTACCAAGCGCTACCTGGATGAAAGGCCCGCGCTCGAGGCCAATCCGGCGGATTCGCGCTACCGGGGCTTGGTTCACCTGCGCCGCCACGGTTCGCGTGGGGCACGAGTCGTGTGAGGAGCTGCATGCAACCTTCCATCGATATCCGCAATGTGAGCAAGAGCTACGGCGGAGGCACGGCGCCGGGTGGGCTGCTCGCTTTGGACGACGTGAGCCTGCAGGTTGGCCAGGGGGAATTTCTGGCCATCCTGGGGCCGAGCGGATGTGGCAAGTCGACCCTGCTGCACGTGGTGGCCGGGCTGACACCGGCGCGGGGCGAGCTGCTGGTGCAGGGGAAGAAGGTCACTGGCCCCGGCCTCGATCGTGGCGTGGTCTTCCAGGACTACGCTCTGTTTCCCTGGCGAACGGTGCTCGACAACGTGGCCTTTGGTCTGGAGATGAAGAAGGTGCCACGTCACATGCGGGCGGCGTGGGCGTACAAGTACGTAATCATGGTGGGGCTGGCGGGTTTTGAAGATCGCTACCCTGCCCAGCTTTCCGGCGGCATGAAGCAACGGGTGGCCATCGCGCGAGCCTTGGCCTTCGATCCCGAAGTGCTGCTCATGGACGAGCCGTTCGCCGCACTGGACGCCCAGACCCGCGAGATCTTGCAGACCGAACTGCTGCGCGTGTGGGAGCAGACGGGCAAGACCATTCTGTTCGTCACCCACAGCATCGACGAGGCAATTTACCTCGCCCAGCGGGTGGTGGTGATGACGGCGCGGCCCGGCCGGATCAAGCAGATCGTTGACATCGATTTGCCCTGGCCACGGGTTGACAGCGACGTGCGCTCGTCACGGCCGTTTGCTCTGCTTCGCCACCGCATCTGGGAGCTGCTCGCCGGGGAAGTGGAGAAGGCGCAGCATCTTGCATTTCCAGGGGATCCGTTTCCGGGTCGCGGCCAGGGCGGCATGGCGGCGGACGCCGTGGCACAGGAGGTTGTCTGAGATGCGGGGAGCATTGCTTCGCGCGTCTGTTGCGCTCGGCCTGCTTGCGCTGTGGGAAGGGTTGCCGCGCATCGGGCTGGTGAACCCGAATTTCTTGCCACCGGCGTCTGACGTAGCGCGGACGCTTTGGAGACTCCTCGCGAGCGGCGAATTGTTGCGCCACGCATGGATCAGTCTGGACCGGATTCTGCTCGGTCTAGCGGTGTCCATCTTGGTGGGGGTTCCACTGGGAATCTTCATGGGCTCGTGGAAGACGTTCGAACGCACGCTGGATGGGCCGTTGCAGGCCGGGCGCCAGGTGTCGGCCATCGCGCTGTTTCCTGTGTTCATCCTGTTCTTCGGAATCGGCGAACTGTCCAAGGTGGTGATCATCTTCTGGGCCTCGGTCTGGCCCATCTTGCTCAACACCACCATCGGCGTGAAGACAGTTGATCCCGTGCTCATCCGTTCGGCGCGATCCATGAGCGCCCAGGGCGCGACGCTGTTCCGCAAGGTTGTGTTGCCGGCGGCCGCGCCGGCGATCTTCACAGGCATCCGGCTGGGTGCGGCCTACGCCTTCATGGTGCTGGTCGCGGCCGAAATGATCGGAGCCAATGCGGGACTGGGCTTTCTGGTTCTCAATTCGCAGGAAATCTTCAAGATCCCTGAGATGTACGCGGCCATTGTCGCGCTCGCGGCCTTTGGCTTGGGCGTGAACAAGTTGCTGTATCACCTGGAACGCAGGGCGACTGTGTGGCGCGAGGCCGGCGGGACGTAGCGGTGCGCTCGAAAGAAAGAAGGAGAGAAATGCGGAGAACCATCACGACAGGAACCCTCATCGTCGCGCTACTGGCAACCGGCCAGGGCCAGGCGGGAGGCGCCAAGCCGGAGCCCAAAGAGGCGTTCGTCATCAAGTATCCGAACATCCAGTGGTTCGACCCGGTGTACGTCGCAGACGAAAAGGGCTGGTTTGCCGAGGAAGGATTGAGGATCGAGTGGGTGGGCGAGATCCCTTCTGCGCAGCTCGTGCCAGCGGTCGCCTCGCGCAGCATCGATTTCGCCAACCGCCACACGCCGCTGGTGCTGACCGCGCGGGCGGGCGGGGCCAAGATCAAGATCGTCGCCGCGGGTGCCACGACCACGGCCGAGCGTCCGCACATGAAGTACCTGGTCAATCCGACAAGCCCCATCAAGACAGTGAAGGATCTTAAGGGTAAGAAAGTCGGTATCAACAGCTTCAGCGCTTGTTCGGAATACGTGCTCAAGGAATACCTACGCCGCAATGGCCTGGACAAGGACATCAACTTCTTCGTCATTCCCGACGCCAACCAGGAGCAATCGCTCAAACAGGGGCTGATCGACGTGGGCGTGCTGCACTCGCCGTATTACGAAAAGGTGGTGAAGACTGGGGCTGCGCGCGAGATCTTCAACGATTTTGTGGTCGACAATGGCATCAGCGGCATGTTGCCGTTTTTCACCAATGAAGACTTCATCGCCGAGCACCCCGAGATTGTGAAGAAGTTCGTCAAGGTCCTGGCGCGCGCCGCGGACTGGACCAACGAGCACCACGACGAAGCCGGGCAGATCTTTGCCAAACGTCGCGGACTGGACCCGCAGTACGCAGGAAGCTGGCAGTATTACCAGCACGGCCTGATTCCGGGCGACGCGCAGGTGCAGTGGTGGATCGATTTGCTCGTCCGTGAAGGCAAGTTGAAGAAGGACCAGCTTCAGGCGTCGGACGTGTACACCAATAGCTTCAATCCCTACAATCAGAAGAAGCGATAGTAGGCAGCCATGGCCGGCGACAGGCACTGGAAGATCTCGGCCGGCCTGGCGGTGGCAGCCGGCACGAGCTTGCTGGTCATTCCCAGTGTGCGGCCGGCCTGCGACGGCATGGTACCCACGGCGATGGGTGGAGCGGTTCCCATGCGTTGTCACTTTTCCTACCGAGTCGAGCTGCTGTTGGCGGTAGCTTGCGTGCTGGTAGCGCTGACGTTGTTTTTGCTGACCGGCCGCGAGGCACGCCGTTGGGGCGGTTTCTTCCTGCTGATTCTGGGCATCCTGGCTGCCCTGGTGCCGCAACCCTGGATTATCGGGACCTGCGGCGGGGGAACCTGTCACACGGCCGGGACATGGTTCGAGACCGTCGGTGTGTTTCTCGCCGTGCTGGGACTGCAGGCGGCTTGGCACGCTTCTGCGCGACGGGAGCAGCCCTCGTCTGAGCCCGATGCTTGAAATCGTCTGGCACAGCCTGACCCGGCGCTGGGTGCAGTCCCTGGCCACCGTCATCTCAGTGGCGGTGAGTGTCGGCATGCTCTTCGCTCTGTACCGACTCTATGCGGGAGCATCGCTGGGGCTGGATGTGGGCGCCCGGCGGCTGGGCGCCGATCTATTGGTAGTTCCCGGCAATACGCCGGTTGAGCCGGAAACGCTCCTGTTCACTGGCGCGCCGGCCAACATCTATATGCGACGCGAGCTGGAGCAAAAGATCGCCGAGCTGCCCGGGGTTCGGCGGACCAGCGCGCAGTTCTTCGCTCAAACACTCAACGAGACCTGCTGCAGCCTGAGCGGGGCGACTCGACTTATCGGTTTCGATCCCGCCACGGACTGGTCGGTCCAGGCATGGGGAACCGGGTTGCGCGATCGCGTGCTGCAACCCAATCAGATCGTCGTGGGCGCAGGCGTGGAGGGCGTGGCGGGCAACAAGGCCTACATTCTCGGTCAGGCCCTGCAAGTGGTCACGGTGTTGCAGGCGACCGGCACCAGTCTGGACTACTCGGTGCTTATGCCCATAGATGCCGTGCGTGCCCTATCGCGGACCATCCCCTATCTGCGCGTTCTGCTCGGCAAAGGAAACGATCCCGCTGATTTCATCTCGGCGGTGCTCGTGGAAACCGACCAGCGCGCGGACAAGGAAGCGGTCGCCGCAGCCATCGAGCGCGTCGGAGACGTGCGCGTAGTCAAGGCATCCGATGTGCTCGGGAGAATCAAACAGCAGATGGAGTCGTTGTTCTTCATCATGCTGGGCGGTGGCTTGCTGGCGGCACTGGCCGCCATTGTGCAGATCTTCGCCCGCTTCTCCTCGCTGCCCTGGGACCGCAAAAGCGAGTGGGGCCTTTACCGTGCGCTGGGCGCGACCCGGGGCGATCTCAAGCGGCTCATCTTGGGTGAAGCTGCGATTCTCACTGGAGCTGGTGTCGCTATCGGGTTGTTGCTGGGCGGGGTTCTCGGCTTGCTGGCGCACGCATGGTTGCAAGAACAGCGTGCCTTCCCTTTCATTGAGGCGTCTTGGAGCAAGACCGCGCTGGCGATTGTCGTGACCGGCGCAGCCTTCGGTTTCGTCACCCTGGTGGCTGCCTGGTGGCCGGCACGCCAGAGCGGGCGTATCGCGCCCTCGTCGGCCATGGCCATGGGCGATATCGACTGAGGACTGCTGGATGTTGCTGCAGGCGGTGAATGTGTCGCGTAGCTTCGGCCGCGACGAGATTTTGCGCGACGTCTGTCTCGATCTGGCACCGGGGCAATCTTTGGCCATCACCGGCCCTTCAGGCAGCGGCAAGTCCACCCTGCTGTCGCTACTCGGTCTGCTGCTGGAACCGACCTCCGGTGAAATCCTCTTTGAGGGCAAGAGCACCCGGGCGCTGAGCGACGATCAGCGATCACGCCTGCGCAATCGTTCGTTCGGCTTCATTTTCCAGAACCCGCAGCTTATCGGATCGCTCTCGGTGTTGCACAACGTGCTGGTGCCGGCGCGCCTGGCACGCAAGCGCGGTCTGGAAGGCGAGGCCCGGCGTCTGCTGACCACGCTGGGCCTTTCGCACCGGCTGGAACATCTGCCGCATCAATTGAGTATCGGTCAGAAGCGCCGGGTGGCCGTGGCGCGCGCGCTGTTGCTGGAGCCGGTGGTCGTGTTCGCCGACGAGCCCACCAACGATCTCGACGCCGAGCGCGCCGGCCAGCTCGGCGAATTGCTCTACCAATTGCCCGGCCAGGGCCGAGCTTTGGTTCTGGTTACCCACGATCGTGGCCTGGTAGGCCGGGCCGACCACAGGCTCGATTTGAGCGGAGCGCGGACGTGAGACTGTCACTGGCCGCCGCGCTGTTGTTGACTCTGCTCCTGCTGTCTCGCCAGGCCCACGCGGCTGCCTGCTGCCTGTCTGCCACATCGTTCGGCGTGGGACGCCTTCTGGTTTGGGAGGATTTCGCGATAGGGCTTTCTTTGGGACACGCGCGTGTATTGGGCGAGTGGGACGCGCAAGGGAGTTTTCATCTCAATCCACCCGGATATTCGGAGGGAATCACGCGCGCGCAGCTTTGGATGATTGTGCGTCTTCACGAGCGCGTGCAAGCGCGAGCCTGGGCACCGGTGTTGGTCAATGATCGCTGGTCCGACGATCAGCAGCAGATTGCGGGAGGCCTGGGCGACGTGGGGGCCGCGGTTCGCGTGGAACTCGTGCCCATCGGCGCCTTCAAGAACCTGCCGTCGCTGGCCGTGACCTTGGGCGGGGCTTTCCCTACCGGAAAGCGGGTCGAACAGACCTCGCCGCCATTGTTCGCGGGCGCCACAGGATTGGGGGCCTACGCGGGATCGATCGGTCTCGAATCTGAATACGCCTTCTTGCCGTGGTTCGTGCGACTCGAATTTGGGCTGACCGGGTATTTGTCCTTTCGCCGATCTGATACTGGCCAGCGGGAGCAGTATGGTCCGCTTGTGCAGACCACTTTGTCCGCAGGGCGCGAAGCCCTTACCAACCAGATTGTCATTGCACTCGCCCTGCACGGGGAATGGCAGGATAGAGTTGAATTCAACGGGACGTCCGTGCCTGATTCGCGGGCACGGGCTTTGTCTACGGCGGTCTCTCTTTCGTGGCGCGCGAATCCACATTGGACGTTGCTGGCCACTGGCAGCAATGCCGTCTGGCCCAGCGGCGTCGGAATGAACCGAGATGCACGGGTTGGTCTCGACCTGGGGGTTCGCTATGGGCATTTCTAGGCGGAACGTCGTCGCAACGATCCTGTTGGCCAGCGTCGTTGTTGGGTGCGCCTCGCAAGAAAGCGCAAGACGTGGGCAGCTCGACGAGGTCATTCTGCTCACGGGCGAGGGGAACTCTGTTCCATTGCGCGAGATATGGCGGGGCCATCGGGCCACCGTGCTGATTTTCTGGAGCGCGAGCTGTCCTTGCGTGCGTCGGTATCAGGATCGCGTGGAAACCCTGCTTGAACGGTACCAGGCCAAAGGCGTGGCCGTTTTCGGTGTGTCCAGCAACGCCGACGAGACCTTTGCCGAAGTCAAGCGCGCGGCCAGCGCGCGAGGCATTCGTTTGCCCATCGTGCGCGACGAGGGCGGTCTTCTGGCCCAGGCATCGGGCGTGCGCAGTACCCCGACCGTCGTGCTGCTCGATGAATGGGGTGAAACGCGCTTCGTGGGCTGGCTCGACAATGAGCGCACGCCCGGTGAGCCGGCTCGCGAGCCTTGGCTCGAATTGGCCTTGCGGGGCGTTCTCGGAAATCGAAGCGACTTTGCAACGCGTTCCCCGGTCTTCGGCTGCACCATCGCGCGTCGGCTCTTCGGCGCGACACAGGGCCATTCCTGCATGGCCCCCAATGAACCCAGCAAAGGGAGTCCTCAATGAGTCGTTCTGTCGTGTCTTTGGTCTTGGTCGCTCTTGTCTCGGCTTGTGGATCGATTTCCAGCCAGACGCCCACGGTTGCCAAGACCAGCCTTGGCCAAACCACCGTCGACGGGCTATCTGCTGAACTCTTCACCGACAACCAACTCCAGACCGGCCTCTCGCCTCTCTATCTCAAGATCAGCGACAGCGGGGCGCACGTCATCACCGACGCCAGCCTCACTGTCACGCCTCAGATGACCATGTCCGGGGGAATGCAACATGGCGCCCCTGTGCTCGGCAATCCGTCGGTCGATAGCAGCGGGCTGTATCACGTGGATGTCGTCTTCCAGATGGCCTCCTCGGCAACCGATATCTGGACCCTGTCGGTGGGAATCGCGCGCGCAGGGGCCGCTGCGGTCCAGGCCCAGTTCAATGCGCTGACCGTGGTCGACAGTGGACGCGCGCTCTCCTTTTCATACACGCCTACAGGTGGCACGCAGACAAATTACGTGGCCAGCTTCAATCTCACTGGCGCAGCCAAGGTGGGGCTCAATCCGGTTGTGTTCACGCTTCACCAAGCTCAGGACATGATGCCCTTCGCACCGGTCGACGATGCGACCCTGGTCCTGGATCCGGAAATGCCGTCAATGGGCCACGGCGCCCCTGGCAGCGTCAACCCGACCCTTGTTTCCTCGGGCCGCTACAGCGGTCAGGTCGCCTATTCCATGGCTGGCACATGGCAGACCACCGTCACCGTGAGCGATGCGGGTCAGACCCTAGGAACACCCAAATTCACGACTACGTTCTAGATCGCATTGTCCAATTAGCGCTCGCACCCGTCGACGGCTGAGGCTACACTTCTCACGTGATCGTCGGGATTCCCAAGGAAATCAAGGAGCACGAGTATCGCGCGGGTATCCTTCCCGACGGGGTCGAGGAGCTGTCGCGGGCCGGCCATCGGGTCCTGGTTCAGAAGGGCGCCGGGCTTGGCAGCGGGATCCGCGACGTCGACTATGAGCGCAGTGGCGGCACATTGGTTGGTCAAGCCGAGGAGATCTTTGCGACCGCGGACCTCGTCGTGAAGGTGAAGGAGCCACAAGCCTCCGAGATCGCTCTGCTGCGTGAAGGACAGCTCGTCTTTACTTATTTCCACTTCGCCGCCGACGAGGCGCTCACGCGAGG
>Ga0265316_10004193_pt1 | contig 14411 bp, 14 predicted proteins | sample 4522metaG_FD_202092 | JGI IMG/M metagenome (GOLD analysis project Ga0265316, IMG submission 202092) | Rhizosphere microbial communities from Carex aquatilis grown in University of Washington, Seatle, WA, United States - 4-5-22 metaG | ecosystem: Host-associated > Plants > Roots > Rhizosphere >...
GTCTTCCGCGGACCGGGTCCTGCTCGCAATAATGGAGGGCAAACGCCCGGGCATAGGCTGTTTTATCGCCGGCTACATCGGAAAACCCGGAGATTTCCACTACGCCGGCCGGGGGACTGTTGCGCCATTCTGCCAGTTCCATCGTATATGCGATCCCCCGGATATCCCTCAGGGCAGAAACGGGTTCACCCGCGCTGAGCCGGCGGGCGATCTCCACCATCTGCCGCTCGGCCATGCCATACGCGAGGAGGGCTGCCGGGGCATCAGCAAGGATCGCCTGGCGGACCCGGTCCTGCCAGTAATCGTAGTGGGCAAACCGGCGGAGGCTCGCCTCGATGCCGCCGAGGACCACGGGAACGCCAGGGAAGAGCTGGCGGACCTTGTTGGCGTATACGATAACGGCCCGGTCCGGCCGCTTCGGGATTCCACCGGGGGAATAGGCGTCGTCGTTCCTCCGCTTAAGGTTCGGGGTGAAGTTGTTCACCATCGAGTCGACATTGCCTGATGAGATACCGAAGAAGAGCCGGGGTGCCCCGAACCGGGTGAAGTCCGCATCGCTGTTCCAGTCCGGCTGGGCGATAATCCCGACCGTAAACCCTGCTCCCCACAGGATCCTGCCGATGAGGGCAGTCCCGAACGAGGGGTGATCGACGTAGGCATCCCCGGTGATGAGAATGATATCGAACTGTTCGATGCCCAGCCGTTTCCCTTCTTCGCGCGACATGGGGAGAAATGGGGGCTGGCGGATCATGTCAGGGGTTGGTGAGACAGAACTGCCGGATTACGAGGGAGGGCGCCGGGTCAGGTCGCGGATGATATCGGCAAGACCACCCGGTAGTTCGCTCTTCTCCTCTTTCTTCTCTTCCCGGGCCACCTCCTGTTCCGTTTCGTTTCCTTTCACCGGCTTACCCGTGTGGGGTTCATCCCGGTCCCCGAGAACGGGGAGGTGGATCTGCATCTTCTCATCGAATTCACGCCGGGCGGAGAGGCCGGTGATCTCGTAGATGACCGCTTCAACAATGAGATATGTAGTGGCCTTCTCGCGAAGGCAGCCGGTCAGGGCGTGGCCAGCGCGGCCTACCGAAGCGTGGTAATGGATGTGGGGTCCCTCTTCACCGGGATAAATGGTGCCGACACCAAATACCTCCCACCCGCCTTCAAAAAAGACATAGTGCGGGACAGGCGGAATGACCGGCTCCTCGGGGCCGGTGACCATCTTTCCCTCCATCAGGGCGCCGAGGAAGATCACCGAGCCGGCATGGATCGCTTTCTCGTAGATGAACTGTCGGAGAGAGACGAGCATATCCTCCCCGTCATCGATCCTCACGACAAAGACCCTGCCGAGCTGACCTTCCGTATATTGCATAAGATCAGATTCCCTTCTGGTATTCATATGGTTTGCGCGGGTTTATATCTTATATGGCATTTCACGTGAGTGCCGCGACCTTCCTGCTTCTCCCCTCCCGGCTGAAAAATTGGAGACTCGGGGGAATTATCGCCCTCCGGCACCACCTCCTCCAAACCCTCCGCCTCCGCCAAAGCCCCCTCCGAATCCTCCCCCGCCACCGGAACTCCCATGGCTCGGGGGCGAGAAGTACATCAGCGGTATAAAGGCATAGTTCATCCCCATCACCCCGACAGGAAGGCCGGAGTCCTCCACTTTGATGTTGAGAGACTGCATCGCTTTCTCTACCTTGTCCCCGACACCGAGTGCAGTGCCGTAGATGAGCCAGTCGCCCCACATGGAGAGATCTGCCGGGGCGTACTTCTGGATCATCGCCATGTCAGAGAGGAAGCGGGCAAACGCATCCCACTCGAGCTTCTCCTTGTAGCGGTCGTCCTTCCAGTGGCCAAAGAGTGTTGTCGGGGCGGCAAAAGCGATGCCGACTTGGATAAGCACGACAATCCAGATGATGAGTGCAGGTCCGGTGAGATAGTTCTCCATTGGTGCGACAAGGAAAAGGATGAACGTAATACCAAGGAAGACGATGCTCGCGAGGGCCGGGAGGATTAGGTGATCCCTGCCGTTCACGATGTACTGGTCGCTGATGGCCGTGTCAACCCTGCTGGTCACATCGGTGAGGGACTTCTGATACTGGAGGGTAGTCTCCTCCGCACTGCTGACAGTCTGCGCCTTCTTTGCGAGTGCCCCGATATGATCCGTGTCCAGCACGCCGTTCTCCGAGAGCATGCTGATGAAGGCGATGACCCGCTGCTCGTAGGGATCGATCACCTTGGGGGAGAGGATCCGTATCTCGACCCCCTTGCCTTCCCCTTTCTCGCGGATGGCGATCACTTTCCTCCGGTGAAGGTCGAGCAGGGTGGCATAGTACCCGTTTTCATCGAAGTCCATGGCATCCTTGGTGAAGAGCAGGTTCACCTGCCAGGGTTTGAGCTTCGTTTCCGGCATCGTGCTCAGGTACGCCGGCACCGTGAACTCCTTTTCCCTGCCGTACCTTCGGTAAATGAAGATAAAGAGTAGCGGGACGAGGATAATTGCAATCTTCCCGAGGATGTCCACCAGGTACGCGGCATAGTAGGGCAGGTCGTACCAGAATGCAGCGGATGCGGTCTTGCCTCTCACATCGTCAACCGCAGTCCGGAACCCCGGAAACTGGCTGAATCCCGCGGAAGGACCGAGCATCTCCACGGAGAGGATCTCGTTTGTGGCAAGGCTGCCGGTGATCACGTAGCTATCCCCCGTCTTTTCGGTATGCATCGATGGCGGGTAGGCATAAACCTGGTCGATTCCCTTTGCCGGGATGGTGATCCTGACGTTGCGGTACGGGATATGCGTCTCTCCCGCCAGTTTCAGGTTGAGATGGGTCGTGGTCGTATCATACTCGAGCGGGGGGTTGATGACATACGTGTATTGGGATGTGTAGTCCCCGGCATCGTAGTATGAGGGGTTGAAGATCCCGACTTCATCGTACTCGGCAAGGTCCCCGATCCTGCTGCGGGACGCATCGGTGGCGGAAGGGCCATAAACCGTGACCGTGCCTGAATTATCCCTGATATAGCCGGTGGTGCCGGCTGCCGGGGTCATGGAGACCAGCCGGATATACGGTGATGTGCTGGTGTTGAGGGTGAGCGGGACCTCCCAGATGCGGTAGAGCATGCGGTACTCCCCGCTGTTCCCGACGTGGTACGTGTACTGTTCCGAGAGCGTTCCGTCCTCGTACAGGGCCGCATCGTAGGAACTGACGGTCAGGTCCCCGTCGAAAAGAGGGGCAATGACGGAAATAAGGAGGAGGGCGACAAGCCCGACGGCGAGGCCGGCTCCCACCACCCATCCCAGCTGTCGTGTTTCGCCCACGGGAATTACCCCTTCAGAACTCGATCTTGGGCGGGGTCGCGATCGCTTCCTCGAACTGGAGGTACTCGAGCTTTACGAGATGCATCAACTTCGCGACGAAGTTCGAGGGGATCGTGTCCACCATGGTATTGAATTCCTGCGAAATGTTGTTGAAGGTATAGCGCTGGCGGGAGATCTCGTCCTCGAGGTTTTTGACTGAGTCCATCAGGCTCATCACCGTGCCGGAGGTCTTTAGGTCAGGGTAATTCTCCGCAACCGCAAGCAGCCTGCCGAAAATGGAACGGGATTCGGCCTCGACCTTGTTGAGGTCGCCGGGACTGGCAGTCGCGACCGCAGCCCGCATGGCGGTGACCTTGGTCAGGGTTTCCTGCTCGAACTTCGCATAGCTCTTCACGCTGCCGAGAAGCTGGTCGATCATGTCGAGCCGCTTCTTCATGGCTACCCGGATCTGGCCGAGGGTGGCTTCCGAGGAGTTCTTCAGGCTCACGAAACGGTTGTAGATACCGACTATCCAGAGAATCAGTCCGATGACGACAAGGACGATGACGCCCGCGACGATCAATCCAATAATATCCAGCATGGTTACTCGCAGTACTGATGCACGTTCCAAAAGATAAGGTATATTGTTGGCGGCATGTGCCGGGCCGGCTCCGGAGGAAAAGGGACGGATTATTGTACGATCATGAACCCGACAACACGGAGCTTGCCGCCTTCGAGATAGTGGAGCACGATGCGGGAGCCCGGGAGGTAGACAAGTGCTTTTTCCATCGAGAGGGTCAGGACCGGCATCCTCCAGTCTCCCTCGACAACGGCCTTTTCCAGCCGGGTGGGAAGGAACTGCATCCAGTGGCCGGCATAGAGCACCATCCCCTCCTTGAGCGGGGCAGGCCAGTATTTCACCAGCTGGGCTTTTCCGGTAATGGTGGTGGCGAACCGGACCTCGGGATCCGTTGTCAGGACAAAACCCCGGTCGAGGTCTTCGGATTCGATATTTTTCAAAGCGAGACCCACGCGGTCACCGGCCACCGCACTCTCGGCATCGTCATCGTGCTTCTGGATGGAGCGGATCTGGGCGGTCTTTTGCGTCGGGAGGACCTTAATGGTATCGTGTTTTTTGATACTCCCCTGCGCAACGGAGCCGAGGACGACAACCCCGACACCTTTGACATTGAAGTGGGCGTCCACCGGCACAACCCCTTTTCCTGCACTCTCGTGGGCTTTCTGGTGGGCGGTCTGCTTTACCGAGATCTCGAGCATCTTCTCCCGGAGGCCAAGCATGTCCTCTTCGAGAACCTCGTAGTGCTCAAGAACCGTGCCCTTGATCAGCGGTGCGATCTGGTCAGGAGTGATATAGTTCTTGAGAATCAGATATCCCTGCGACTTGCCGGCACTCTGGAGCAAGAGCACGCATTCGCCGAAGGTGGCATTGATCTCGTCGACCACGAGGATCACGCGGTCCGACATGGAGACCGCATAAAACAGCGAGGATAATTTTTCCGGGTACCGTGTCGGTTCGACGAAAGTGACCGTGGCCTCGCCTTTCTTCAGGTTGTAGAAGGTGATGTCGCTCGCCGTCCCCTTCTTTCCCAGATCCCTGGCATAATCCGGGGGGGCTAGGATCGCGACCGTGAGGTTGGACATAATGGTATATACATTGACTTCCCGGAGATATGAGGATTTATATCACCCGGTTCCCGGAACCGGAATATATCCTCGCATGGCGGAGAAAAAACTCATCGGGAAGCCGAAGATCAGTTTCATTGACCTGGTATAGATCCTGGTGGAAACGAACTCGTGTGCCGCAGGGAGGGAACCACTCGGGATGACAACCGGATCCTCAAAAATTCCCCAAAGGTTCCGGCGTGCCGACCGATTTTTCCCTTTTTTAAAAACCTCCCCATGGGTTCAGAAGTCCCGCAATACCGGAGAGCCGGAAGAAAGGAGCGAGCAGGTTATTTCCTTCCCCACGTGAACCGGCGGTTGATGAGGAAATTCCATACAAACCCGATAAGAATACCGATAAGGTCAGCAAGGTCAATTTTCATCCCGATGAAATTGGTGAGCAGGACTGCGACCCCATAATTGATGACTGCACCGCCTGCCGAGACCGTATAGAACAACCAGAGGCGCTGCCAGATACTGGTCACCGCTCTTCGAGCTGAATCCCTGAACGTCCAGAGATCGTTCCATAGGAAGTTGTTCAGGATTGCCACAACAATGGCGAAAAAGAGCGCGACATAACCGGATATGCCGGCCGTGAGCAGGAGAGTGAGGACTGCAAGGTTGACAACTATGCCGGAGAGTCCGACAATACCAAATTTAAAAACCCGCATCCATTCCCGCCACGCGGCACTCTGGTGATGGGTAAATGAGTGCAGGGTGATGTCTGTCACCTGCTCGGCATACTCGATGATCGTCCTGATCTTCAGCTTGCTTGCCCCGATCTCCCGATCGCTGAACTCGAACGGTATCTCCTTATCTTTTTCCCAGGTACCCTTCCCCAGCACTTCCAAGAGGATTTTGTATCCCCGGGGCTTGAGCTGCGCCTGTGCCACCACATCCTTCCTGATGGCAAAAAAACCACTCACCGGATCGGTGATATCAGGAAAGAGGAGCCTTCCTAAGAACGTTGCACCAAGGGAGATTATCCGGCGCCTGAGAGGCCATTTTTTTATCCCCCCGCCTTCCATGTACCGGCTGCCGATCACGACATCATTGCCGGCCTGGATCTCTTCGAACATATTCACGATAAGGGCCGGGGGGTGGGAAAAATCGGCATCGATGACAATAAACACATCCGATGAAGCATGGAGAAAACCATCGGCAACAGACTGCGAGAGCCCATGATCGGAAGTCCTGACGAGCAGGTTGACATTCGTGTGCGTCTTCTGCAGTTCATTGACGATGGCGATCGTGTTGTCGGGTGAGTTATCGTCCACAACCAGTATTTCACCATTCAGGATGTTTTTCTTAAAGACCGTATCCACTTCAGTGATGATATTCCGGATGTTCGCCTCTTCCTTGAAGGTGGGGATAATTACGGTCAGGTCGTACATGATGGATCTGCACTCAGCTGGGCCGGGAGGTGAACAGGTAGATTCCCGTGGTCTCCCCGACCTGTTTTGTATGTTCCGTGAGCCATTTGACTGCGTCACCCGACGGATCTGCTGAACTGATATCGCCAGTCACTACGTAGTAGATGGTGTTGTTTGTTTTCTGAGATGCGATTGCATCCAGATCCGCGGCTGTATAGGCCCCGTATTCAAATACCTGATCGGAAGAATTGGAGTAATAATAATTGAACGGCTGGGAGATATACCCCGGAACTGTGATGATGAGATCCCCCGGGTGGATCAACCGATGGATCTGTCCGGAAAAGCCTCTCCAGTCCTCCTTGCTGTATTGCGTGTAATAGCTCGCGAAGAAAGGAGTGGTGACACTGAGCAGGACCATCAGTGCAATAAAACCATAGACGACCCCGCGGTTGCTGATCATCCTGACGACGGGTTTATAGGCAAGGGCGATACCGATGAAATACACCGGGGCGAGGACGATGAGGTACCGGGGCACCATCGGAATCTTGTAGGAGAGGAACCAGCTGATGGCAAACGGCAGGACGGTAAGTGCGACAAGGAAGAGACCCTTGTTCCTGTCAAGGAGGAATGCCTGTACGATTCCCACAACGAACAGGATCAGGAACAGGTACATTACGATCGCGGAAAAACCTGACAACTGACTGAACGTCTCGATGATAATACCAATTCCCTGTATCCCGAATGTCGGTCCGCCCGACTCTCTTTTGGAGAAGAGTTGAATCGTGATAGCGACCAGTGGCAGGCAGATGACGGTAAACACCACTCCCGCCAGCACGAGGGGTTTGAACGCCCGGATATCTTTCCTGAAGTCGGGTATTTTCACGATGAGGGCGTACAGGACAAGAGCGCCGATCACGACCATCGTGTAGAAATGGGACCAAAAGGCAAGAGCTGACAGGATGCCGAAAAGAACCCAGTGCGTAGTCTCGTTTGTTTTCAGTGCCCTGAGGAAAAAGATCATGGCAAATGCGACGAAGAAGAGTGCCATGGAATATGCCCGGGCTTCCTGGGAGTAATAGAGCAGGAACGGAGAGAACGTACATGCCGCTGCGGCAATAATTCCGACATTCCTGTCAACGAACTCTTTTCCGACGAAATACAGGAGTGGTATGGTAAGGACGCCCACCAGCGCCGGCACGAACCTCAGAATGACCTCGTTATTACCGAAGCTCATCATGAAATGCTCAATCCAGTAGAAGAGGGGTGGATTGAACTCCCCCGCCATCGTTGCCTGCCAGATACCGGGTAGTGACATCGAGGCGAAGGTATAGGTCGAGGCTTCGTCAAGCCAGAGGGAATTGAAGCCGAGATTGAAGAACCGCAGGATGAACCCGACCATCGTGAGGGAGAGGAGGATCTGGGTATACCGGCTATGGATCAGGAGGGATTTGATATTTCCGGAGGTGAGGTCCCTGAACGAGAGCACAGGGGAGACAAAATCGCCATCCAGATCGCTGACAATATCCCCGGTCTTTTTCTTCCGGTCTTCCCGGTCCCCGCGCTTTTTCGCCATGACAACTCAGTACTATTGCGTAAATATTCCCATATAGTTTATTGCTTTGCCGTTTTCCTCGTGGATTTGGGTTTAAAGAAAAAATTTCCGCATCCGATGCTTATCGATCGCATTCCAGCTGAAAGGGGGCGTTGAGGGCCTCGAGAAGTTTTTCCGGCGTTGTAACGACCCTCCCGGACTGCTCGAGCATAAAGTTGACACGTTCACTGGCACCGACATGGCGGAAGTCTGTCCGGAGGGCAATCATCGGCTTTCCCCGTGCATAGGCATACCCCATCTCCCATGAGGTACCGGAATCGGCATCTGCACCGTCAATGATCGAGACGACGATATCGGCATGTTCAAGGGCCTCTATATGCAGGGAGAAGAGCCGTTCATGCTCGTTCTTCCCCCTGCCCGCCGAATCATCTCCGGCATCCTGCGGCAGGTAGACCTCAAACAGGTTCTTTGTCAGGAGGCCTGCAATGGAGGCGTTATAGGAGCGCTCCGCTTCGGAGAAGAGAGGGGCTGCCAGATAGACCCGGTACCGGGAAAAAGTAATTGTATCCATTGCGCCGATCCGGGGAAACCGTGAGAGGAATACCCCGCGTCCCGTTCGTTTCGGGGGCTCATCTCCCCTGCTCCCGTAATACGTACTTGTTACACCGCAGGTGGGCGAGGAGTTCACGCCGATGATGCAGAGAGGCGGGCCATGCTCCGCAAGGAGGTTCCAGACCTTTTTCTCGAGCTCCCCAAGCAACAGGGAGAACGCAGGACTTTCCAGCCGATCGAGGAATGTACCCGGTTGCCTGACTGGCCCCAGGAAGAGCGTCTCGGGGCAGGGCAATGGTATCATCTCGATATCAAATTTTTCGCACCGGGCCTTTGTGCGCCCGAATGCCTCAATATCTGACGGTCTTGTTATCCCATCCGCCCGGAGGGCCGGGTTAAGGATGCAGGGGCTGCACAGCACGTACATTATTACAGTGTCTGCACGCACAGAATAATCAATGATCCCCCTGTACGCCTACCGGGACAACAGCTGCGATCCCAGAAAGTGTACGGTCAAGAAACTGGAGCGGGCCGGCTTTCTTAAAATATTCCAGAAACTGTCACAAATCCCTCGTAATACCCTTATTCTCGACCCGACTGCCGAACAGGCACTGTCTCCTGCGGACAGGCATGTGAAATCCCTTACTGTCCTCGATTGTTCGTGGGTGGTGCTCGATACCGGTGCGATCAGCTCGTGGCGGATACGCAGGGCCCTCCCCTTTTTAATGGCGGCAAATCCTGTCAATTTCGGCAAGCCCTGCAAACTCTCCTCTATTGAAGCAATTGCGGCGGCACTCTATATCATGGGGGAACAGGAACGGGCAAAGGAGGTGCTCTCGAAAGTGAACTGGGGGATCCGGTTCCTGGAAGTGAACAGGGAGCCGCTGGAACTGTACGCATCAGCAAAGGACAGTACTGAAGTGATCCGGTTCCAGGCGCTGTTCCTGTGAGAGTCCGCACCGTGTTTCGGAGTCGCACCGTTATTCCCATTACGCCCGATTGCACGGGTCACTGTATTTCTCTGTATGGTTCCAAAAAGAGATGCCGGATCTGATCACGGGAGGGAAAGTATGGTTGGATTCTCTCCCGGAGATGCCTTCATCCATTTCATGGACATGCCCGCAACGATACAGAGAATGCCAATCACCCAGGCATAGATACCCCAGATCTTTACCAGGGCGATCGTCGAGAGCTCCGGGAAGATTGCCATCAGGATACTCAAAAAGAGGGTGAGCATGCCAAAGAGGACGATTACGATGCGTGTCTTCCATCCATCGGGGAGTGCGCAGCCGACAACAATGAGGAGCACGCTGTTGATGATCGCGATAAATGCCATGATAATGATGAGGGAGGTTTCGATAAGACCCGGAAGCATGATCGCGATCGCAGCGACGACAAGGGAGAGGATTCCTGCAAAAAATATGGGGAACTGGTAGATAAGGTCCTGTTTGACCGTTACCGAAAACACCATCATGATGACGCCGACTGCAAGGGCCAGAATACCAAAGAGGGGGATGAGCAGCCCAAGAAACACAGGCGTCCAGAAGAACGCATCAATACCTGAAAGGAAAATAATGATACCGATGATTAAGATGTGCCACCAGCGCACAGGTGTGTCAGAAAGCTCCAATGAGGGTAACTGCATATAATTGTTGTTTATTTTGGCGGAATTTAAATATATATCGCCGAAATGCGATTTTTTTAAAAATCCGGAGCACTTCCGCATACGGTTCGCGGGATTCCGGAATATTTCGCATAGCTTTTTCCTTTCCGGCGCAATGTACGATTGTATGATCAAGGTTGCCATTAACGGGTTTGGTACAATCGGCAAACGCGTGGCCGATGCAGTGGCTGCTCAGAAAGATATGAAGGTGATCGGGGTTTCCAAGACCCGCCCGAACGCGGAAGCGTTTGTGGCAAAACAGCGGGGATACCCGTTGTATATTGCTGATATCTCGAAGAAAGCGGCCTTCGAGAGGGGCGGGCTCAAGGTTGCGGGCAGTGTCGAGGAGATGTGCAAGGCTGCGGATATTATTGTCGATGCGACACCAGGAGATGTCGGAGCAACAAACAAGCCGATGTATGAAAAACTGGGAAAAAAAGCGCTCTGGCAAGGTGGTGAGGGCCATGAGGTTGCAGGGTTCTCCTTCAGCTCATCCTGCAATTTCAAGGATGCGATCGGGAGGCAGTTCGTCAGGGTAGTATCCTGTAATACGACCGGGCTCTGCCGGATTATCAACGAGATCGATAAGGAGTTCGGAGTCACCCATGTCCATGCCATCATGATCCGCCGTGGATCCGACCCCGGTGAGATCAAGAAAGGACCCATCGACGCAATCGTCCTGGACCCCGTGACCGTTCCCAGTCACCACGGCCCTGATGTCCTGAGTGTATTGCCTCACATCTCCATCACGACCATGGCCATGATCGTACCGACCACGATGATGCACATGCACGCGATCCAGATGACCACGAAGAAACCGGTCAGCAAGGAACGGGTCATCGAGCTTATCAACAAGCATCCACGCCTTGGCCTCATCAAGAAGAGTGCCGGGATCAGGAGCACCGCCGAACTCAAGGAATTTGCCATGGACCTCGGCCGGCAGCGCTCCGATCTCTGGGAGAACTGCATCTTCGAGGACTCCATCTACGCGAACAATAACGAGCTCTGCTTCTTCCAGGCCATCCACCAGGAGGCGGATGTTGTTGTTGAGAATGTCGATGCGATCCGCGCCATGATGGGCGGAGAGAGGGATGCAGCCAAATCCATTGCCGCAACGAACGCAGCACTCAATTTCAAAACCATCCAGAACAGCCACTGATCCGCTGCAGCTATGAACGGGAGGAAATATGACACGAAACTGCCAGGAGCTAGTTGATATTGGGCTTCTAATCACCCTGGACCTCTGCATTGCCGGGGCAGTCTTCCTGGCCGTGACGGGCAGGGAGACTCCTGAGTTTGTCAGGGCTGTGGCTTACTCAATTACCGCCGCATTATGCACCAGGTTCGTACTCTACCTGCTTTCACGGCCTGCCGGGAATAACCATTAACACCCATCATCACACATTCTTTTTGATGGACGCATATGAACGTGTTACCCGGAACACCGTCGAAGTCGTCACGGATGATGATCTCCGGGCGCTTCTTTTACAGCCCACAAAACGGGTTTATGCCGGCTACGAGCCGAGCGGCGAGATCCACCTCGGTCATCTCGTTACGATCAATAAACTGGTCGATCTCCAGGCTGCGGGATTCGAGGTCATCGTGCTGCTTGCCGACCTCCACGCATTCCTGAACCGGAAAGGAACAATGGAGAAGGTCCGGGAGCTGGCCGATTATAACAGGCGCTGCTTCGAGGGACTGGGCCTGAAGAATGTGAAATACATCCTTGGATCGGATGTCCAGCTCAACCGGGACTACGAACTGCTGATCCTCCGGCTCTCACAGGAAATTACCCTGAACCGCGCCACGCGGAGTATGGACGAAGTCGGCCGGCAGATGGATCACCCGACCGTATCCCAGATGATCTACCCGATCATGCAGATGGCGGATATCGCGCTGCTGGGTGCCGACGCTGCAGTCGGTGGGATTGACCAGAGGAAGATCCATATGCTCGCCCGCGAACACCTCGTCAACTTCGGGTACAAGGCACCCGTCTGCATTCACACGCCGATCCTGAACGGGCTCGACGGCAAGAAGATGTCCTCATCGCAGGGGAATTATATCTCCGTCGCGGATTCCGAGGAGGAGATCCGGAAAAAGTGCCAGAAGGCCTTCTGCCCGCCGGAAATTCCTGAGAACCCGATCCTCCAGATCTTCCAGCACCACGTCTTCCCTCGTCTGCCGGAGATCACCATTCGCCGGCCTGAGAAATTCGGCGGAGACCGGACATTCGCCAGGTATATCGAACTTGAAGCGGCTTACGGCAAGGGAGAGGTCCATCCTCTTGACCTCAAGAAGGCCTGCGGGGAGTCCCTTGTCGAGATTCTTGCATCAGTACGGGAGTATATACAGTAAAGGCGCTATAACTGGATGATCACTGGTGGCATAGCGTGAAAAGAGAGACAAACATCGATAAAGAACTGAACCAGTTCGATCAGCGGCTCGAAGAGATGGGGGTCCGCATCAAGGATGCCAACCAGCTCAAGGTGCGGGAGGATGTCTTCGACGACGTTACCCTCCTCGCTCTCTACAAACTGGTGCACAAGAAATGGTTTTCCGTTCTTGGCGGATCGATCAGTACCGGCAAAGAGGCCAATGTCTTTTACGCTGAACGGGATGGGACCGCTCTTGCCATCAAGATTTACCGGATCCGGACCGCCAATTTCACAACGATGAGCTCTTATATAGTCGGTGACCGTCGCTTCTCCCATGTCAAGAAAGCAAAAAAAGAGCTCCTCTTTGCATGGACGAAAAAGGAATTCTCCAACCTTGTCCGGGCCCGGGAAGCCGGGATCGCTGTTCCCGAGCCCCTTGTCTGGGACCGGAATATCCTCATAATGTCCTTCCTTGGAGAGGGAGAAATTCCGTACCCCCAGCTCCGGAATGTTGAACTGGAGGATCCCGGGGAAACGTATACCAGCATTATCAGTACAATCGATACACTCTACAAGAAAGCCGAGCTGGTGCACGCTGATTTAAGCGAGTTCAATATATTGTACGGCGACCAACCATATCTCATTGATATGGGCCAGTCCGTTACCCGCGATCACCCCCGTGCCCTCCCGTTCCTCATGAGGGATATCCGCAACATCAACAGGTTTTTCAGGAGCCGCTGCGATGTGCGTACCGATATCGATGTATTCAATGCCGTGACCGGGCTCAATGAAGCAGAGCCCTGACACGCATCTGTTGTAATGACGAAGAACCACGAAATATCAGGAAAGATCTGACATGATGCAGGAAGTAAAAATTGCCGGAAGCAGGGTTGGCGTGTTGATCGGCAAGGCCGGTGCAACAAAAAAAGAACTTGAGACCAGGACCCATACCACCATTACCATTGACAGCAAGGAGGGTATAGTCAAGGTAGAGGGGACCGAGGAGAACACCGTCTCCCTTCTCAGGGCCGTGGAGATCATCAATGCCGTCAACCGCGGGTTTTCACCGGAGCGGGCATTTGAGATGATCGAAGACGAGGACCTCCTTCTTGAGGTGATCGATCTCGGGGGCATGGCAGACAGTCCCCGCCAATTGGACCGCCTGAGGGGCCGGATCATCGGGAAAGACGGGCGTGCCCGCGAACAGATCGAAGATATGACCGATGTGGAAATTTCCGTCTTCGGGAAGACTGTTGCCCTCATTGGATATCCCGAGCCATTGAAGACCGCACGGGCTGCCGTTGACATGCTGATTGAGGGGGTGCCTCACGAAAATGTCTTTGCATTCCTCGACCGGAAAAAGAAAGAGGCAAAGCAGGATATGATCAGTTATTATTATTAAGCGCCTGATAAATTCAGGACCCACCTTATATGCATTTTGCTACATTTCCTGTGGAAGATAATTCGCTTTATAGGTTAGATTTACTCAAACAGACAGAAATATCGGCGAATTTCAGTGGAATTAAAGGGGTTCAGTTAAGGATGTGACATGGAAATAAGCGAACTCCCCATTCCGGAAAATCTGAAACAGCGCTACCTGGCAGCCGGGATAAAGGAACTCTATCCTCCACAGGCAGAATGCGTCGAGAAGGGTATGTTTGCCGGAAAGAACCTGCTTGTCGCAATACCAACGGCAAGCGGCAAGACCCTCATCGCTGAAATGGCAATGCACGGCCATATAGCCCGGAAGGGAAAGTGCCTCTATATCGTACCACTGAAGGCGCTCGCAAGCGAAAAATTCGATGAGTTCAGCAACAAAGATGTACGCGTCGGCATCGCAACCGGTGATTTCGATCGCCGTGATGACATGCTCGGGCGGAACGATATCATCGTTGCCACGAGTGAAAAGGTCGATTCC
>Ga0265316_10004194_pt1 | contig 14409 bp, 11 predicted proteins | sample 4522metaG_FD_202092 | JGI IMG/M metagenome (GOLD analysis project Ga0265316, IMG submission 202092) | Rhizosphere microbial communities from Carex aquatilis grown in University of Washington, Seatle, WA, United States - 4-5-22 metaG | ecosystem: Host-associated > Plants > Roots > Rhizosphere >...
CAACTCAGCCGCGGTGTCGAAGGCGCCCTGGGAGATCACGCGCGTCTATACCGGCGGGCTCACCTTCTTCCCCAACAGCGAGCCAGCGGTGAAGCTCGGCGACGCCAGTTTCGGCCCGGTGCCTTTCACCAGTGAGCAGGGCGCGCTCTGGTTCAAGTACAAGTCGACGGATTTCACCACCATCTCGAGCGTGAAGGGCGGCGCTGATGGGCTCGAGGGCTGGGCCGCGCACATCGCCTGCGGGACCGGCCTGGAGGGCTCCTGGGCCTACCCCACTTGCACTAAGAGTCCGATCCTGATCAATGAGTGGGCCGACATCCCGGCGACGGCGGCGGCGCCAACCGAGAAAGAGATCGAGATCTACGCCTTGCAAAACAGCTACGAGGAGTTCGAGCAGCAGGGCGCGTACCAGTCGATCCCGGCCGGCGGCACTGTCGTCTGGACCATGCACTGGCTGCTGCGCACCCTTCCCAGCACCGTGGCGCCCACTCCCGGCAGCGCGGACCTGCTGACCTGGGTGCGCGGGCAGTTGCTCTAGCCACTAACGAAACGAATCCCGCAGGATCCGCTCCACCCGGCGCGACAGGCGGCGCTCCACGTTGCCCACCACCACGGCCACCAGGCGCTCGGGCTGCAACACGCGGCGGGCGACCTGGCGAATCTGCTCGGCGCTGACCGCCGCCACGCGACGGTAGCGCTCGGCTGGGCTGCGCGGCCGCGAAAAGAACAGCGCCGTGCCGCCGAACCAGCTGCACAGACCATCGAGATCGTCGAACCCGGCCTCCACGTCGCGCTCGTAGCGACCCTTGGCCTTGGCCAACTCCTCGTCCGATACCAAGGTGGTGCGCAGGTCGGACAGCAAGGCCATAATCTCGCCGGTCAACTGGGGCAGCTTGTCGGGCAGACAGGCGGAATCGATTTCCAACAGCGACGTATCGTAAAGAGGATCCAGAGCGGCGCTCACGTGATAGGCGAGTCCCTTCTGGTCACACACGCGATAGTGCAAGCGAGTGGACATGCCGTCATCCAGCACGCGCAACAACAACGTGAGCGCGGCCGAGCCCGGATCCTGATCGGCCAATGCGTGAAACAGGATCTGAATTTCGGCCTGCGCCGAATCGCTGCGCACCGTCCGAAAGCGCGGTCCGTTCACGCGCGCGGGCGGTGGCAGGGGCCGCAGGCGCTGCCCCGATGGCAGACTGCCAAAGGCCCGTCTGACCTTCGCTAGCACAGCGGCAGGCCGAACCGGCCCGGCCACGCACAAGACCATGTTGCGCGCGCCATACAGACGCCGGAAATGCCGGACCACATCGGCGCGCGAGAAGCGCCGGATGTTCTCCTCGGGCCCGGTGATGGGAAAGCCCAGCGGATGCCCCGACCAGAGCGCTGCGCGCGCCAGATCGTCGGTGTTGATGCGACGACCTTGTTCGTCGAAATCGTCGAGGATTTCCTCGAGCACGATGGCGCGTTCGAGATCGAGGTCAGAAAAAGTCGGCGCAGAAAACAGGTCGCCCAGAATAGCGAGAGCGTCCCCCAGGTCGCGCGGGTGCAACGTGACCTGATACAGAGAGTAGTCGCGCCCCGTCTCGCCAATGAGCATTCCGCAGCGTTGCTCGATGGCTTGGTTGAGTGCGAACGAGTTGGGGTAGCGCGCACACCCGCGAAACAACATGTGCTCCACGAAGTGCGAAAGCCCATTGTTGCTCGTCCGCTCGTAGCGTGAGCCGGCCCGCACGTAGAGAGCCACGGCCGCGCCATGCAGGTACGGGGCCTCGACCACGCACACGCGCAAGCCGTTGGCCAGGCGGTGGTGGGACACGCGCCCGGGGAAGGTGAGGCGATCGAGGGCCGCTCGCCGCAGACGCGAATCGTGGTGGATCAAGTTGGTCAGGATAGCGCGGAATTGTAGCGAGAAATCGGCTAGAAGCACGGTGGATGAAAGCACCAGAATCGGCCATACGCCTGGTGGTCAACGCCGACGGGTTTGCCGGCGACGCTGCGCTCACGCGCGGGACTCTGCGCGCACACCGCGAAGGCATCGTCACCAGCACCTCGGTTGTCGGTAATTGCGCCGACCCGGCCGCCGTCAGGGCGGAGCTGGCCACGGTCCCCGGCCTGGGGGTGGGCGTACATCTCACCCTGACCGGCGGTGGTCCCGTTGCACCACCGTCGGCCGTGCGCTCTCTCCTCGGTCCCAACGATCAGTTTCCATCGGAAGTGCGCGAGGTCTTTCTCTCCTGGGCCAAGGCTGCACCCCGCGCCGACGAGATCGAGCGCGAATTCGACGCCCAGGTGGCGCGCCTGCGCGACACGGGCTTGACCATCGATCACCTCAGCACGGTTCATCACGTGGGCTTCTTGCCCGTGGTGGGCCGCGCCGTCGAAGCGGTGGCCCGCCGCCATGGCATCCCCGGCGTGCGCACGGCCGTGGAACGTCCCACCCTGGCTTGGCTCACCGAGATCCGGCGCAGCCTGACCACGGCGACCCTGGCCAGCCTGGCCTGGTTCAACCGACGACAGATGGGAATCCTGCGCCACGGGCCGAAAACCTGGGGCTACTTTGAAAGTGGGCGACTGGACGAAATCCGGATCTTGGAAATCCTCGGCCGCCTCGGCCCCGGCATCCACGAGCTGATGTGCGCGCCCCGCGAGAATGACGATCCCGTCGATCGCCGCGAACTCGCCGCGCTTTTGTCCGCGCGTGTGCGCGACGGACTTGCACGTCGGGGCATTGAACTCTGTCGCTGGGCCGATCTGTTCTGACCCTATCCCATCCGGATTTTTCACCACGGAGAGCACGGAGGACGCAGAGGCCGGAAAGAAAGGGTTCCGGATCCGAGTCCGAACCCTTCCTTCCTTCCGGTCCGTCTCTGTGAACTCTGTGCTCTCTGTGGTGAGATCCGGATCTTGCAGTTTCTCGCGCAAGCCTCTCGCGTCCGAGCCGCAGTGAACGCATAATCAGCCTTGCCTGCCCACCATGAACGATCTCCGCACAACGCAGCAGTACTACGATCGCTTCGCCACCACCTACGAACGCGAGCGCCACCGGGGCTATCATCGCCTCATCGACGATCTGGAACTGGAGCTTGTGCGCAAGTACGGCACCGGGCTCGACGTTCTCGAAGCAGGTTGCGGCACCGGACTTCTGTTGGCCGAAACCGCACGCGTGGCCCGCTCTGCCATCGGCCTCGACTTGTCCCGCAGCATGCTGGGACTGGCCCAACATCGCGACCTGCCCGTAGTGCAGGGATCGCTGACTGCGGTGCCTTTGCCAGACCGGTCGGTGGATCTGGTCTACAGCATGAAAGTACTGGCGCATGTGCCGCCCATCCGCGAGGCGCTGGCCGAGTTGGCCCGGGTGGTGCGCCCGGGGGGCCACCTGTTACTGGAATTCTACAACCCGCGTTCGCTGCGCTACCTGGCCAAGGTCGTGGGCGGGGCCGCGCCCATCGCCGAGGGCACCACCGACCGCGATGTCTACACCCGCTACGACACGCTCAAGACCGCGCGCAGCTATCTGCCTGACAACCTGGAATTCGTCGGCGTGCGCGGCGTGCGTGTCGTGACCCCTGTGTCACAAGTCTTCCGCATTCCCGTGCTGGCCGCTCTCTTTGAACGGGCTGAGCGCGCGGTGTGCGATTGGCCCGTGTTGCGCGGTTTGGGAGGTTTTCTCATCCTCATCGCACGCAAGAAGTAAGCCTATGGCCCAGTCCACTGGTGACATCCTGATCGTCGACGACGAGCGCTCCATGCGCGAGTTTCTGGCCATCCACCTGCGTCGTGCCGGGCATCGGGTCGAGGCTGCGCCGGGTGGAAGCGAGGCGCTGGCCACCATGAAGGCGCGCGAGTTCGACGTGGTGATCACCGACCTGCGCATGCCCGACGTCGACGGCATGGTGGTGCTGGAACAGGCCAAGCAGCTTCATCCCGATACCCAAGTCATCGTGGTCACCGCCTTTGCCACCACCGAAACGGCCATCGCGGCCATGAAGGCGGGCGCCTACGACTACCTGACCAAGCCCTTCAAAATCGACGAGGTCAGCTTGGTCGTCGATCGCGCTCTCGAGCGCCGGTCGCTGGCCCGCGACAACCTGGCCCTGCGCGATGAGATCAAAGGCCGCTATAAACTCGACCGTCTGCTGGGCAAGTCGCCGCCCATGCAGCGGGTCTTCGACACACTCAGAAAGGCCGGCCCCGGCCGCGCCAGCGTGCTGCTGGTCGGCGAATCCGGCACCGGCAAGGAACTGGCGGCCCGCGCCCTGCACGAACTTTCCCAGCGCGCGGATCGGCCCTTCGTGGCGATCAATTGCGGGGCCATCCCGGAGAGCTTGCTCGAATCCGAGCTATTCGGACATGTGAAAGGCTCTTTCACCGGGGCCCACGTCGACAAGCAAGGCCTGTTCGAGGCGGCTCACAGCGGAACCCTGCTGCTCGACGAGGTGGCCGAGTTGCCGGTGGCCATGCAGGTCAAGCTCTTGCGCGTGCTGCAGGAACGCAAGGTCAAGCCGGTCGGGGGCGTGGCGGAACGCGAGGTCGACGTGCGCATCGTGGCCGCCACCAACCGCGACCTGGAAACCGAGGTGGAAAAGGGAACCTTCCGCCAGGATCTCTTCTATCGCTTGGACGTCATCCGCATCCGCCTGCCTCCCCTGCGCGAACGGCGCGAAGACATCCCCCTGCTGGTCGACCACTTCTTACGCAAGTTCTCGGCCGAACACGGGCGCAAAGTGGCGGGTCTCGACACCCAGGCCATGCAAGCGCTCATCGCCTACCATTTCCCTGGCAACGTGCGCGAATTGGAGAACCTCGTCGAACGGGCGGTCATCCTGGCTCCCGGCGATCACCTCACTCTCGACGCGTTCCCCACCTTGGGCGGCGTGTCGGCGGCCGCCCCCTGCCTGAGCAGCGCGCCCTTCGTGCCCGAGACCGGGCTCGATCTTGAGCGCGTGGTGGAGGATTTCGAGCGCAGCATCCTCATCAGTGCCCTTGAGCGAACCGGCGGCAACCGCACCGAGGCGGCCCGCCTGCTGGGTGTGTCGTTTCGATCGCTGCGCTACCGCCTATCCAAGCTGGGCATCACCGGGACCGACGGAAGCGGCGAAGCAACGGACAAGACCCCGCCACCCGCGGATGGCTAGCCTTCCCGATGTCACCCTCCGTCGTTCTCCGCAACTCGACCCGTCGCCGGCTTGGCCCCGCGCTGGCACTCGGCCTGTTGCTGCTGGTGCTTACGCTGGTCGCCGGGTTTTGCCAGTCGCGGGCCAATGCCCTTCACGATCGCTGGCCGCCCGAGGCTGACACGTTCTACTTGCCCCCGTCGAAGATCCTCAAGTTGGCCAGCCTGGGCCACAGCGAGCTGGCCGCCGACTTGATCCATTCGCGAGCCAACGTCTACTTTGGCACGCAACTGCACGCGCGCTTGCCCACCAAGTGGCTGGCCCAGTACCTGCACGCGGCCATCGACCTCGACCCCCAGTTTCGCCGGCTCTATCTCGCCGGGGCTGCCATGCTCATCTACAACGGGCAGCGCATTGTCCCTGACATGGTGTTGGCGGCCAACACCGTGCTCGAGCGTGGCCGCAAAGCCTTTCCCTTCGACTGGGAGATCCCCTTCCAGCTTGGCTTCAACCTGCTCTACGAGCTGCCCATGGATGCGACACCCGATGACCCGCGCATCCCCAGCTGGCGCCAGCAGGGAGTCGAAATTCTACGTCAAGCCGCGCTCTATGAAGGTGTGCCCTACTTCGTCCCCAATCTGGTGGCGGGCATGCTGACCAAGCAAGGAAGCCAAGACCTGGCGGTCCGCCATCTCGAACAGGCCTACGCGGTGGCGACCAGCGAAGAAGCGCGCACACAGATCCGCGACAAGCTTTTTCAGCTTCGCGGGAGCCAGGTCGCCCAGGATCTCACTGAGAGACAACGCGAGTTCCAATCTTTGATGGAGAGCCGCTATCCTGACTTCCCCGAAGCGTTCTCCCTGGTCATCGGAGCAAGAATCACCTCGAACAGCATCTTGACGCCACCGTTCCGACCTACCCCTCACCAAGCAGAATCCACACAGTGAAGTTCCGCGCACCACCTCCGGGCGCGCTGGTCGCCAACAGCGAGTTCGATCCCCTGCCCTACTACTACCGGCCTGTGGTCGGGCATGTCTACCGGCACCGGCTGCGCATGGGGCTCGGCCTGGTCCCCACCGCGGGCCGGCGCGTGCTCGAAATCGGCGTGGGAAGTGGAATTTTGGTTCCCAGCCTGACCGCCGGCTTTCCCGAGTATGTGGGCACAGATCTGATCTTGGCGCCTGGGCTCGCGTCCCTGGTCAACCCCCAATGCCGCGCCAGCTTTCAGGTGGCTGATCTTCTGGATCCCAACGCCGTCCCGGCCGGCGCCTTCGATGTGGTGGTGTGCCTGTCGGTGCTGGAACACATCGCCGACCCAGAAGCCGCGGCCCAATGTCTGGCCCGCGCTCTCGCCCCGGGCGGCACGCTGGTGGCCGGCTACCCCATGGTCAACCGATTCATGGCCACGTGTTTTCGCACCCTCGGGTTCGGGCGCATCGAAGACCACCACATCACCACGCCGGCCCGGATCACGGCTGCCCTGCGCCGCCGCATGCAGCCCGTGGCACGCGTCAGCCTGCCCGCATTCGCACCGCAGGCGCTATCGCTCTACGAGTGCACGTCGTGGACGAATAGGCCGCCACGCGGTTGATGGCGGCGGGGCCGGTGGACGGTGGCCGGAGCCGGTGGACGGATCCGGAACCGGGACCGCATTCGGAGCCGGCCACCGGATCCGCTACGTCGAGGCCGCAGGATCCGCTACGTCGAGGCCACCGGATCCGCTACGCCGACGCCGCGACCGCGCCCTGGCCCTTGCGCGGAATGTGCCCCCTAAGGCCGTACCAGAGAATGTACAGGTAGCAGAGCGCGGGAATGATGAAGCAGTGATGGATGCCGATGCGGTCGGCGATGGCGCCCTGGACTACCGGAATCAGCGCGCCGCCCACGATGGCCATGCAGAGGATGCCCGAGCCCTGACTGGTGTGCTTCCCCAGACGGGCAATGGCCAGCGTGAAAATCGTCGGGAACATAATCGAATTGAAGAGCCCCACTGCCAGCACGGACCACATGGCCACCGACCCCGACGTGATCATCGTGGTCAGCACCAAAATGCAGGCGATGGAAGCAAACAGGGCCAGCACGCGGCCAGGCCTGAAATAGCGCAAGAGCGGCGTGCCCAAGAAGCGGCCCACCATGGCGCCGCCCCAGTAGTAGGGCAGATAGGTCGCGCCGATTTTCTCGGGCAAGCCGGCGATGACAGATTCTTTCAGGTAGTTGACCAAAAAGCTCCCAATGGCCACTTCACCGCCCACATACACGAAGATGGCCACCGCACCCAGCATCAGGTGGCGGTAGCCGAAAGCGCTCTTGGGACCGGCCGCTTCGCCCTCTTGTCCCGCGACTTCATCCCTGGCGCTGATCTTGGGGAGTTTCGACCAGGCGATGGCACCAGCCAGGATGAAGAGCGCGACGGCGAGGCCCACATAGGGTTTCTGCACCGAAGCCGCCTCGGCCAGTCGATAGGCCTCGCGCGCGGCCGGCGCCATGCCCTTGAGTTCGTCGGCTGATTTGGCCACGGTCGAGAGAATCAGCGCAGAGCCAAAGAGCGGCGCCAAGGTGGTGCCAAGCGAGTTCAAGGCCTGGGTCAAGGTCAAGCGCGCGGACGCCGTTTCGGGCTTGCCCAGAATGGCCACGAAGGGATTGGCCGCCACTTGCAACAGCGTGATGCCCGCAGCCAGGATGAACAGGGCCAGCAGGAAGATCGCGTACGAGCGAACGGCGGCCGCCGGGTAGAAGGCGAGGCAGCCAAGCCCCACCACCACCAAGCCGATGATGATGCCGTTCTTGTATCCCACCCGGCGGACGATGTGCGACGAAGGCAACGACACCACGAAATAGGCGGTGAAGAAGGCAAACTGGATCATCATGGCCTGCGCGTAGTTCAGATCGAAGACGGCTTTCAGGTGGGGAATGATGATGTCATTCAGGCAGGTGATGAATCCCCACATGAAGAAAAGCGTGGAGAGCACCGCGAGGGCGCCGAGGTAGCTGCGGGGCTTGTCGCCCGATACGGAAACCTGCGGTGGCGCTGCGGGGAGTGTTGATCCGGCCATGGGAGATCCTTTGCTACGGGCTGCTCGAAACCGTGGACTGCGGCGAGGCGGCCAGCACCGGCCCACACGCAAGGCCGCATGATATACGGGCGCTCGGAAAATCCAACCGGTTACGGATCTTCGAAGCGCGGCCCTAACGTCGCTCGATCACGGCCAGCAGGCGAAACCCGATGAGTCGGTACACGGCGCTCGGCAGTCGGTCTTCCATGGCCAACATCACGCGCCAGAGTCCGACGGGAAGCAAGGGCGGACGAGAGAAGCCGCCGGTAGCCGGGTAGCTCAGTCCCGCCAGGCGTTCGAAACGCGCGACCTTCAGCGCGGGGAAACTCCTCTCGAGTTCCCGCTGCCCAGCTTTTCGGCAAAGCAGGGTGGGGATGGCCTGGTTGGATGCAAACGGATCCTTGTCGAGAGCGCCGTGCTCGGCCAGGGGCTGTGCGCGCATGTCGACCGGCTCTTCATGGAAAAGTCGGTAGACCACGGAAGACACCGGACTGATGTACGGCTCGCACAGCACAATCCGCCCGCCGGGCCGCAGGACGCGCACGGCCTCCTCGAAGAAACGCGCCGGCGCAGCCAGATGGTGCAGCACATCGAACAGCACCAGTGCGCCCACCGACGCATCGGCAAAGGGCAGGTTGTCGGCCGACACGCAGCGATCGTGCCAAGGCGCTTTCACGATGTCGCTCAGTTCCAGCTCCGGAACGAACTCGCGTGCGAACCCGGGGCCGGATCCGATTTCGATCCACGGCCCCAACTCGCGCGCCGGCAACACCTCGCGGATGCGCGTGTACCAGCGCCGGTAGAGCACCCGCAAGGGCTCGTTCGATTGCCAGGCTCGTTTGTGCGCCTCGAAGCGGGCGAGCACGCTCTCGCGCATCTCCGCCGACAGATCGACCGCAGCGCGTTCAGACATACTTGAGTTTGCTGGCGGCCACGGCCGACATCTTCAGCAGTAGCCAGCCGTGCTTCCAGCGCGAGATGTTGGTGGAACCGTAAAGGCGCTCCTGGTAGCGCACCGGAACCTCCACAATCTTCAGGTTGAGCCGGGCGGCCCCGAAAATGAGATCGAAATCTCCAAATGGATCGAAGTCGCCAAACACATGCCGCGCAGCCGCCAGCCGCTCGTAGTCGCGCCGCCGCAGCACCTTGGTTCCGCACAGCGTGTCCTTGATGGGCTGCTGGAGCAAATAGGTAAACAGGTGAGAGAAGGCCTGGTTGCCGACGCGGTTGAAGAAGCGCATCGCCCCGGGCTGCATGGGATAGACCAGGCGCGTCCCCTGCACATAGTCCCCCTGGCCGCGCGCAATCACGTCATAAAAGACCGGCAGCTCCTCAGGCGGCACCGTCAGGTCAGCGTCGAGAATCATCAGCACGTCGCCGGTGGCCTTGGCAAAACCCAGTCGCACGGCATCGCCCTTGCCCTTGCCGGTCTGCTGATAGGCCGACAGCTTGAGCGGGCCTCGATAGTCCTTGATCGCGTTGGCTATTGTCTCCCAGGTTCCGTCGGTGGAGCCGCCCTCGACGAAGATCAGCTCGGTCGACGAGCCCATAACCGGGGTGCGCTCGATGGCCCCGGCCACGTTGCCGGCCTCGTTGCGCGTGGGCACGATGACGCTCACGGAAAGCGGTCGGGGCGTCGCGCTGACGTCCCGCCGGCGCAGGGCATAGAGTCGATAGAGCGAGAACCGCTCGACCAGCGGCAACTTGGCCAAGTAGCGATTGACCAGCAGGGATAGGCCCGGCACCTGCACAGGCAGCAACAGCCGGTCCTCGAAGCGAACCATCTCGAGGCCGGTGATGTTGAACAGATTTTGGAAATCGTTGTGCGACAGCCAGTTCGTGGTGGGAGCCGGGGTCTTCCAACCGGCCGCTTCGGCTGCCCGCGCGCCAAACTCCCACAGGTGATTGTAGGCCGTCAGATAGATGATCCCATGTTCGGTCAGGCGCTCGCGCAGGCTTTCCAGCCAGGCGCGCACGTCCGTTACCGTGTGACAGAGACGATCACAGATGACGGCGTCGACCTGTCGTCCGGACGGCAAACGCTCGACGCTGCCCACCTCGAACGTGATCTCGGGATGGCGACGTCCCGCTTCGGCCGCCAGATCGGCCGACTGGGCGATGCCCAGTCGTTCCTGGTTGGGCAGGGCTGCAACCAGATCGCCGCGGCTACCCACCTCCAGCACCGAGGCATCGGCCGGGATCCAGCGCCGCAGAGTCGCACGCAGATCCTCATCCACGAAGTCACGAGCGGCCGGGTGGCGCGGGGGCTCGAAAGCCAGCCGGTGGAAATAGTCTGCCCAGGCCGCGGCCAGCGCCTCCGGCGAGCCAGGGCTGGGTTCCGCAGGCGATGGCGAAGATTGTGATCCGGGCACGGGAGACCTAGAAGTCGGTATCCACCAGTGGGAAGATCTTCTTGAAGCGCTGGCCAGGCTTGAGAATGATCACCTCGTTGCGCTCGATCATGAGGTCGGGATTGGAGAAGGTGATGCGATGCTTGCCGCAGGCCAAGCTGTAGTCCATGAGCGGAGTGCTCTTGCCAGTCGGTTTGCCATCGATGGACACCTCGGCCCAAGGCTTGGAACCGATGGTCGCCACGCATTGCTCTCCGCCGCCAGCGCCAAGCCGCCCCTCGCGTTCGAAGATGTCTTCGTCGCTGGCCGGCTTTTCCCGCGTCTTGCCTCCGCCAGCAGGTTTCTCTTCGGTGGCGCCATCGTCGCTCGCCGCTTCTGCGCGCCCGCCTCCTCGGCTCGCGCGGCGCGATCCCGAAGATGACTTGCCTCGCTTCTCGGCCGCGGCGACCGGGCCTGCTCCCGGCGCTGACGGCGAAGCGACGGACGTGCTCGGTTGTCGCGCCCCTCCGCGTCCGGATGCCGAGGTGCCGACTGGCTCACGAATGGCTTGGATCTTGAGCGTCTGGCCTGCCTCTTGATAAACCTCCTGACGCCAATCCTTGAAGCGCGGATCGCCCTTGATTTCCAGCACGTGGCGGCCAGGCGTTATGCGAGAGGCCCTGAAGTTCGTAGTGGCCTGTTTGCCTGTCTCATTGGCGGCAAAGGCCTGTCCGTCCAGCCACACCAGACCGCCGGGCGGCTGGCTGGTCAATTCGAAGCCAGTCTCGGGCGATGCCTCCAGCTCGAACTCCACCCGCTCCACCCGCGCGGTACGAATCTCGACGTCCTGCTCACGAGGCAGGTAGCCGTCGCGCGCCACCGCCAGGTGGTAGATGCCGGGCTTGCGCTCGATCACGTAGGGCGGTCCCTCGTGCAGGGCCACCCCGTCGACAGTCACCCGCGCATCCGACGGCCTGACCGCGATCTGCATCTTCCCCGACCGGGTCAGATAGAGATAGGCGCCGCCACTGCCGAGCGCCATGAACGCCAAGAACAGCAGGTAGTACCGAATCCGGGACGGTGGCCGCAAGGACAACGCCGCAGCAGTCGCCGCCGCAACGTCCATGCCGCCCGACAAGCGTGGTCCCGCCAAGCCGTAGGGCTGGCCCGCCCCGGGATAGCCTGCCGGCCCCTGGTCGAATCCCGACAGCGACGGTGGTGGAAAAAACGACGGCGGCACGGGCATGGCCGGCGAAGACCCACCTGGAAGGGGCGCGTTCAGTGCGCCCACTCCCAGCAAAGTCTGGCGCAGGGCCGCGCGCGGCGGCGCGGACGCTGTGGGCCCGGGCGCAGTCGGCGCCGTCAGAGGTGCAAACATCGGTCGCCCCAACGTCGCCGGCGCCGTCGGATGCGCAGGGGCCAGGGGCGCCATGCCCGGTCGTGGCGCGCGCGAAGATGGCCCTGGAAGCGGACCGGTCTTTGCGGACGCAGCCGGCCGATTGGGCGTCGTCGAGGGGAGCGTCCGGACCGGTGGAGTCTGGCCCAGGCCCATCACCGTCTGACGAAGCGGCGCGGGCTGAGTCTCTTTGTGGGTTGGAGCCTTCTCCGAGAAGGTCGAGGGCGCGGGGAACCCCTCGTTCATCTCGGCCGCCGCGGCCTCGGAGAATGGGACCGCGACTGTCTTGTCATCGGGGCCAAGAAAACCCTGCTCGGTCCGGAGTGGCGCCGTGTCTCCGCCCACGGGCTTGTCGAATATCGAGGTCTCCAGTTCCTCGTCGTCCCAGCCCAAGGCCTGGTCGTCCTTGGCCCGAGCCGATCCGCTTCGCGCCGGGGCCTCCACGTCCACTTCGACGGGCTCGATCTCTTCCACCTCGTCTTCGGGCGCGGGCAGCGGGGGATCCTCGTCGACATTTAAACTAGCCGAGAAGGTCTTCTTCATCCACACGGACAGGTCTTTGCGCGAGGAGAACTGGCCGACGGAATACAGGAAAGCTTGCAGATCGTCGTGCAAGTCGAGGGCGTTCTGGTAGCGGTCCTCCAGATCCTTGGCCAGCGCCTTGAGAACAATCCGCTCCAGCGGCTCGGGAATCTTTGCGTTGAGCGAAGAGGGCGGGACGATCTCCACGTTGCGGACCTTTTCCAAGGTCGAGAAATCGCTCTCGCCCACGAACAGCCGCTGACCCGTGAGCATCTCGTAGAGAATGATTCCCAGAGCAAAGATGTCGCTGCGCCGGTCGATGGGCAACCCGCGCACCTGCTCGGGCGACATGTAGCCGAACTTGCCCTTGAGAATGCCGGCCTGGGTCTTGGACGCCTTGCCGGCCGCCTTGGCGATACCGAAGTCGATGAGCTTGACCTCGCCCTCATAGCCAATGAGCACGTTCTGGGGCGAGATGTCGCGGTGGACGAGGTTGAGCGCCCGTCCCTGGGCGTCGCGCTTGTTGTGCGCGTAGTCCAGCCCCTCGCAAACCTGCATGATGACGTAGCACACCTGGGGCAGCGGCATGGTCTGTGTGTGCCGGCGCAGGTCATCGAAGATGCCCCGCAAGTCGCGTCCCTGGACATACTCGAGGGCGATGAAGTACGCGTCGTCCACCTTACCGAGATCGAAGATCTGGGCGATGTTCGCGTGCTGCAATTGCACCGCGATCTTCGCCTCGTCGATGAACATCGTGATGAACTCTTCGTCCTCGGCGATGTGGGGGAGGATGCGCTTGAGCGCGACGATTCGCTCGAATCCCTCCACGCCCACGACCTTGGCCTTGAACACCTCGGCCATGCCCCCGACGTTGATACGTTCGAGGAGATAGTACTTTCCGAAAGGAGTGGGCTGGTTCAAGCGTCGACTCCGAGACCTATGCAACGGCTGGCGCGAGTCATTCCGTTATCGACTACGGTCAGGCCCGAGTCAAGGAAGCCATCCGACGAGGAAAGCCGGCAGCCACAGGACAGCACTCCCCCCCCCGAACAACGCGTTTCCAGGACAGCCCCGAGCCGTAGAAAACGCGTCACTCCTCGATCCAGACCTTGTTCATGCGATCGCCAGCCTGAATCTTCATGACCACATCCAGGCCCGAGACGACCTGGCCAAACACGGTGTGCTTGCGATCCAGGTGCGGCTGCGGTGAGTGACAGACGAAGAACTGCGATCCGCCTGTGTCCTTGCCCGCGTGGGCCATGGAGAGCGAGCCCGCCTTGTGAACCTGGCGCTTCCCCGCGGTCTCGCACTTGATCTTGAAACCAGGGCCTCCGGTTCCGTTGCCCAAGGGACATCCCCCCTGGATAACGAAATCGGGGATCACGCGGTGGAAAGTCAGCCCGTCGTAGAAGGGACGCTTCACCTTCTTCCCGGTTGCTGGCTCCACCCACTCCTTGGTTCCGGCGGCTAGACCTGCGAAATTAGCCACCGTGGCCGGCGCGTCATCTTCGAACAGCTCGGCCACGAAATCGCCCTTGGTGGTTTCAAAATGCACTTTCTTCATCGGAATACCTTAAACCCCTTTGGGTTCCCATTGTAGCAGGAGATGTCACGCTCAGGGATCCACGATTCTGGCCCTGTTCTCCCGGGCACAATAGCCCGACCACCCTGGCTCCACGCAACCAAATGCGTGGCCTGCCGATAACCGGGCAGATGGCCCAAGCCGTGAAGAAGTCGACTAGGATGGGAACCCTCGAAGGGTTCCCAAACCCTCCCGCGATGGCGCGCCACCGGCGAGGGCGCGCGCGAAGCGCGCGGGGTGGGGAGGGGGGCGGGCCGTCCCGAAGTCCCCGCAGGGGGCAAAGCCGGCGGGCTCCCCACGCGACCACGCCGGTCTGTGCTAAAGTAGGAGCCCTTCGATGAAGGTTTCCAAGCCGATGTCGGGATCGCTGTCGGGCCCCCCGATAGACCTTCATGCCGCCAAGAAGACC
>Ga0265316_10004195_pt1 | contig 14408 bp, 11 predicted proteins | sample 4522metaG_FD_202092 | JGI IMG/M metagenome (GOLD analysis project Ga0265316, IMG submission 202092) | Rhizosphere microbial communities from Carex aquatilis grown in University of Washington, Seatle, WA, United States - 4-5-22 metaG | ecosystem: Host-associated > Plants > Roots > Rhizosphere >...
GGCCAACTTGCAGGGCGGCCTTCTGATTCTGACCGAGATGAGGGGAGTCGACGGCCGGGTTTATGCCGTGGCCCAGGGGCCGGTGGTCACGGGCGGATTCGTGGCGGGCCGCTCGGGCACGCAACAGACGGTAAACCACCCCACGGTGGGACGCGTGCCGGAGGGCGCCATTGTCGAGCGCCCGGCGCCCACGCCCCCGCCCGGCCGGCGGCTGCGCCTGCAATTGAAGCAGGCCGATTTCACGACCGCCGCGCGAATCGTCGAGGCCTTGAATAAAGCCCTCGCCGCGGCCGGCGCGCCGGTGGCGGCAGCGGAGAGCTCAGCGCTCATTGCCGTGGATCTGCCTTCCTCTTATGCCGAGCGGCCCGTGGAGTTTGTCGCACAGCTTGAGAACGTCACGGTTGAGGCCGACCGTCCGGCCCGAGTCGTGATCAACGAGCGCACCGGAACCATCGTGATCGGTAAAGACGTCCGGATCGCCCCGGTTGCCGTCATGCACGGATCGCTCACCGTGGAAGTGCAGACCACCTACCAGGTTTCGCAGCCGGCGCCGCTCGGGACGGGAACCACCGAGGTGGTGCCGCAGGTGGGCGTGGGAGTGAAAGAGGAGAAGACGCGCAACATCGTGCTCAAGCAGGGCGCGACCGTCGAGGAGCTGGTGCGGGCGCTGAGCGCCATCGGCTCGACACCGCGCGACGTCATCGCGATTCTCCAGAACATGCGGGCGGCAGGGGCGCTCGAGGCGGAACTGGAGGTGATTTGATGGTTCCCGGCGTGGCGAATCTGGTGACAGCTCCGGGTACGGGCGATCCGCACCCAAAGAACGCCGTCCAGGCCGCCGAGCAGTTCGAAGCGCTGCTGCTGGCGCAAATGCTCAAGAGCTCGCACGACGAAGCCTCAGGCGGCTGGCTCGGCACGGGCGACGACCAGGCGGGTAGCTCCATGGTCGATCTGGCCGAGGAACATCTCGCGCAGGTGATGGCGTCGCAAGGCGGCCTGGGCCTGGCGGGATTGATCGCAGGCGGGCTCAAGCGGGCAGACGCGGCGGCCGACCCGGCGAAGGGGCCAGCGTGAAACCGCAGAGGCGCAGAGGGCCCCTACGTCACCGGCAGCAGGATGACCAGCTCCAACTGGGGGTTCGGGAAATCGCCGGGTGCGTAGGCCGCCAGATTGCGCGAGCGCAGGATCGCCTCCCAGGCGCCGCCCGACTGGTTCAGGCTGAAATACTGGCAGTTCAGCTTGACCGGGATCGAGCTGGGCGGCCGCGCCACGTGCGTGAGGGTCAGCCCGGGCAGGGCCTGTCGGACCAAATGCTCGATGTGGGTTGCCGAGCAGACCTTGATCAGCGACGGGGTCTTGTTGATCAGCTCCGCCTCGTTCATCTCCGCCTGGATGGCGAGGTACATCCGCGTGTTCTTGAGGTACTTGTCGTCTGAAAGCGCGGTGGCGTAGATGGACGGCTGCACCAACTTCAAGGGCAGCGACACGAAGTTGCTCGGCACCACGGTTTCCAGCAGGAAGCGAAGCTTCTCGTCCAGGCCGGTGAAGCAGGCCTCGAGATCCTCGTGATCGTAGGCCGGCAGGTCGCGGGGGTGTACCTTCAGGGAGAAGGTGGTCAATGCGCCTGCCAACGACAACATCGCTCCATAGAGCCGCTCCGGATGACCCTTGACGGTCTCGAAGATATGCCGGAACAGAGGGAAATGCGTGTTCACTGTGTACAGTAGCCAGAAGTTGGCGATGTCGGAGGCGGTAAAGTCGGCCAGGCTCTGGTTCTTCTGCCGCCGGAGGCCCGCCAGCATGCTGCTCTTGGCGGAGAGGATCTCCACCAGGCGGCGGCTGATGGCCACCAGGTAGTCGCTGGCGGAGATGTCAAGCAGCGGCGGCACGAAGTGCGGGTCCAACTGGTAGGAGCCGGCGGCGGTTCGGATCACCCGCGCGGCTCGCAAGGCCGACACACCCTGGCGGTTCTCGCCTTCCACCAGCAGCCGGAAGTTCTTCTGGGCGATCTGGATAGGCTTTTCCGTGACTCCGGTATTCTCGTCGCGGACTATCGCCACCTCGGCCAGGAAACGGGTGTCGGCGCCCTGCCGGCTCACCGAGACGTTCAGGCCGCGCTCCCGGTAGTGGGGGATGGCGAGGTAGACGTCCAGGCTGGACTGATTCGCCTCAAAGTGTTGATCCAAAGGCTTTGGCGGCGGAGCCGGGTCGGCATCGGGGATGTCGAAAGGCATGCCCTCCGGGAACAGGCCCGAGGCTAAGTTGATGGACAGGACACCCCCGGCCAGGGCTTCCTGGTTGATACCAAGGCGCCCGAACCCCCAGGGCCGGTAGTTGAGTGAGCCCAGCGTGAATCCCAGCGTGTCCTCGATGAACCGGTCCTGGATCTGGAGATGCTGTGGGGTGAGGAAGGTCCCCTTGGCCCAGATCACCGGCTGGAGTCGCTTCATATGGCACAACAGTACCAGGAATGCCCGCGTACGTAAAGGCTGCCAAACCCGGGGGTCCTGTGGTGACCCGCCGGAGGGGTAATGGGTTCGAGGGCCCCCCATTCTCGGGTAGTCCCTGAGAATCCCATTGAAAAAACGTAAGGACTAGGGTACAAATGGTCCTAGTCCCAAAGTACGCTGTTTGGCACGGCACCGGCCCCGGTGTGCCGAGCCCCAAGAATGAGGGAAGGGAGTGTAAATGCCCAAGGAAAGCATCCACAAGAAACTGGAACGAGTCAGACCCCCGCGTGTTCACATCACGTATGACGTGGAAGTCGGCGACGCGATCGAAGTGAAAGAACTGCCGTTCGTTATGGGCGTTCTTGCCGATCTCACCGGCCAACCGGAACAACCCCTGCCCCGCTTGAAGGACAGGAAGTTCGTGGAAATCAACCCCGACAATTTTGACAGCGTCCTCGAGGCCATGAAGCCTCACCTGTCATTCTCCGTTGAGAACAAGCTGAGCGAGGATTCCGACGCCGGCCAGCTCAAAGTGGATCTGCGGTTTAAGAGCCTGGAAGACTTCGAGCCGGAGCAGGTGGCGCGGCAGGTGAAGCCGCTGCGGGATCTTCTGGACTTGCGGACCAGGCTCTCCGACTTGCGAGGGAGTCTGCAGGGCAACGACAAGCTGGACGAGCTTCTGCAGCAGGTTGTCCGCGATACGGACAAGCTCGGCAAGCTGAAGACCGAGATTGATGGCGAGAAGGGAGGCTCCAATGGCTGAGCAACAAACCTCCGGTGCCCCCAAGCCGGCAGAAGAGCAAGTGGTCGAGAAGGGCTTGCTCGATCAGATTGTGGACGAGGGGAGAATGGCCCGCGATCCCGCCGCCCGAGAGCGGGGCAAGAACCTGGTAAAGGAATTCGTGAGCCAGGTTCTGGAAGGGGCCATCACGGTCTCGCGCGACACCGAGGCCATGATCAACGCTCGCATCGCGCAGATCGATCACCTGCTCTCCATCCAGTTGAACGAGATCCTGCACCACCCCTCGTTCCAGAAGCTGGAAGGGACCTGGCGCGGGTTGCGCTACATGATGGATCAGAGCGAGACCAGCGTGATGCTGAAGATCCGCGTGCTGAACTGCTCCAAGCGCGAGTTGCTGCGCGATTTGCAGCGGGCGCCGGAGTTCGACCAGAGCGCGATCTTCAAGAAGATCTACGAAGAGGAGTTCGGGATCTTCGGCGGCGATCCGTTTGGCGCGATCGTCGGCGATTTCGAATTCGGCAAGCACCCGGAGGACCTCGAGCTGCTGGAGAAGATGTCCAACGTGGCGGCAGGCGCCTTCGCGCCTTTCTTGACCGCGGCGGCACCGGAGCTGCTGAACATGGACACCTTCACCAACCTCGATCAGCCGCGCGACCTGGCCAAAATCTTCGACACCACCGAGTACGCCAAATGGAAGTCGTTCCGCCAGAGCGAGGATTCGCGTTACGTCGGGCTGTGCGTGCCGCACGTGTTGATGCGGCTGCCGTATGGCCGCGATACGAAGGTGGTGGACGGCTTCAACTATGAAGAGGGCGTGGACGGGACGGATCATACCAAGTACCTGTGGGGCAACGCGGCGTATGCGCTGGGGGCGCGGCTGACAAACTCATTTTCGCTCTACGGCTGGTGCGCTTCGATCCGCGGGGTCGAGGGCGGCGGGCTGGTCGAGGGGCTGCCGGCGCATACCTTCAAGACCGATGAGGGCGATGTTGCGCTCAAGTGCCCGACCGAGATCGCCATCACCGACCGGCGGGAGAAGGAGCTGGCGGATCTGGGCTTGATCCCGCTGGTGCACTGCAAGGGGACCGATTACGCCGCCTTCTTCAGCGTACAGTCCACCCAGAAGCCGAAACTGTACGACACCGACTCCGCCAACGCCAACGCTCGGCTCTCGACGCAGTTGCCGTACCTGTTGGCCGTATCGCGGTTCGCGCACTACCTGAAGACCATCATGCGCGACAAGATCGGAAGCTTCATGTCGCGGTCCGATTGCGAGCGGTTCCTGAACAGGTGGATGATGCAGTACGTGACCGAAGACGACAACGCCGCGCCTGCCACTAAGGCGCAGTACCCGCTGCGTGAGGCGCGGGTCGAGGTGGCGGAGGTTCCCGGCAAGCCGGGCGTTTACAGGGCAATCGCGTTCCTGCGTCCGCATTTCCAACTCGACGAGCTGACGGTGTCACTGCGCCTGGTCGCCGAGCTGCCGAAATCGGCGCGAGGGTGACAAATTACTGGCAAGGCGGGCGCTGGGCGGGTCGTGCCGGCCGGGCGTCCGGGTGCGCGCGAGAGGCAGCGTGCGGGGACGGGCCGGCATGCGGCCGGCCCGGGGCGACTTCAAAAATGAACAGGAGGGTTTCTAGATGGCGATAGTTGACTATTTCCTGAAGCTCGACGGCATTCAGGGCGAGAGTAACGACAGCAAGCACAAGAACGAGATCGAGATCGAGTCCTTCTCCTGGGGTGAGGCCCAGAGCGGGACCGCTTCCTTCGGTGGCGGCATGGGAGGCGGCAAGGTTCAGATGCAGGACTTCCATTTCGTCATGAGGGTGAACAAAGCCAGCCCGAAACTGATGCTGGCTTGCGCCACCGGCGACCACATCAAGAACGGCATCCTGATTTGCCGCAAGGCGGGCAAGGATCAGCAGGAATACCTGAAGGTCACCTTCACGGATCTGCTGGTCTCTTCCTACCAGACGGGCGGGTCTGGCGGCGCCGCCGTGGTGCCGATGGACCAGATCTCGCTGAACTTCACCAAAGTCGAGATGGAGTACAAGGAGCAGAAGCCGGACGGCTCGCTTGGTGGGGCGATCAAGGCGTTCGTAGACCTGAAGCAGATGGTTCACGGGTAGCCGTCGGCCGTCGGTTGTCAGCTATCAGCCATCAGTCGTCAGTTGTCAGCCGTCGGCCACAGGCCGACGGACTCTGATGGCCGATGGCTGATGGCCTTTTACAGGAGCTTTCCATGACTGCCAAGGAATTGTTTCAGGCGGGAAAGCTCACGGAGGCCGTGCAGGCGCTCGGCGCCGAGCTTCGCGAGAATCCTACCGACGCGAAGCGCCGCACCTTTCTCTTTGAGCTGCTGTGTTTTGCCGGCGATTACGACCGGGCGGAGAAACATCTGGGCGTCCTCGCACAGGCGGGACCGTCTTCGGAGATGGGCGGGCTGCTCTATCGCGGCGTGTTGGCCGCCGAGCGCGCCCGCCAGGAGACGTTCGCCAAGCGCGAGTACACCATGAAGCCGCCGGCGGACACGACTCCGTTCGCGGGCACGCTGAACGGCAAGCCCTTCCTTTCCCTCACGGACGCCGATCCGCGGATTGGCCCGCGCCTGGAGACCTTTGCGGCGGGCACGTACCTGTGGCTGCCGTTCGCGCACATCGCTTCGATCCGGATCGACCCGCCGCGCCGGCTGCGCGATCTGCTGTGGCTTCCAGCCAAAGTCCTCACCGGGCCGGCGTTCAAGGGCGTGGAACTGGGCGAGATCCTGATCCCGGTCCTGTCGCCGCTCTCCTGGCGCAACCCCGACGAGGAAGTCCGGTTGGGGCGGATGACGGTGTGGGAAGAAGACGAGGACGGTGAGGAGATTCCCTTCGGGCAGAAAATGCTGTTGGTGGACGGAGAGGAGATACCGCTGCTCGAAGTGCGCACTCTAACGGTGAATGCCAGTCCGGCCAAGTCGGCGGAACCCAACTGAAAATGCCCCTGCGCGAAGACATTCTCAACCCGATCCCGGGGGACAGTCCCAGCGGCGAGAACCTTCGCTACGCGCCGATCTACGACCAGATCAAGGAGGCACGGCGCGAAGACGACGACATACCGCAGGGCGATTGGCAGCACGAGATCAAGAAGGCCGATTGGGTGCTGGTCACGAAGCTTGCCAGCGAGGCCCTCGCCACCAAAAGCAAGGATCTGCAGATTGCGGGGTGGCTGACCGAGGCCATGCTGCGCCGCGAGGGGTACGCGGGACTGCAGGCTGGGCTGGCGCTGCTGCGGGGCCTGATCGAGAACTTCTGGGACACGCTGTACCCGGAACTCGAAGACGGCGACGCTGAGCTCAGAGCGGCGCCGCTCGACTGGGTTGGGTCGAGGCTGGACCGGCCGATCAAGAATGTTCCTCTGACACGCGGGGGCCTCGACTGGTTCAAATACAAGGAATCGCGCACGGTTCCCTCCGAGGTGGAGGCAGCGGCGAGCGAATCGCGCCAGCAGGCGCGGGCGACGGCGGCCGAGGAGGGCAAGCTCACACCTGAGGCGTTCGACGCGGACTTTGACGCCACTCCCGCGGCCTCTTACGAGTCCTGGGAGGCCCAACTCGCCGCATGCCTGGAGGCAGCGGCGGCGTTGAAGGTTGCGGTCGAGGAGAAGTTCACCGATTACGTCCCCAGCTTTAGCGACCTGGAGAGAACTCTCGAGGAAGTCAAGAACACGGTACGCATCCTGCTGGTGAGGAAGCGCGGGGGCCAACCGGCGCAGGAAGCGCCGCGTGCGGAGGAGGAGGCGCCGCCCGCCGAAGACGCCGGGTACGGGACTGCCGCGGCTCCGGCTCCGGCCCGGAGCAGAGCCACCGGACCCGAACCGGCCGACCGGGAGGACGCCGTCCAGCGCGTGGCAGCCCTGGCACGCTACCTGCGCGAGCAGGACGCCGGGAATCCCGCACCGTATCTCATGCTGCGCGGACTTCGCTGGGGCGAACTGCGAGCCGCCGGAGAGGGCTACGATCCCGACCCTGCCCTGCTCGAAGCGCCGCCGACCCGGACCCGCCAGGAGCTGAAGCGCCTGGCCAGCGAGGGCGAATGGCAGCAAGTGCTGGACACCGCCGAAACGGCGATGGGAACGCCGTACGGGCGCGCCTGGCTCGATCTGCAGCGCTACGCCGCCACGGCCTGCGACAACCTCGGCTACTACGTGGCGTCCTGGGCCATCAAGAGCGAAGTGCGCGCTCTACTCGCCGATCTGCCGCGCCTGTTGGAGTCGTCCCTCAGCGACGACACGCCTACATCCAACGCAGAAACCCGGGCCTGGCTGAGGGAGTTTTCTGAGCCGGCCCCGGCCAACTCACTGTCGGCGGCTTCCGAGTCTTCCGACGAGGAGACGCCAGGAACCGAGGCGGCCCCGGATGCCTACCAGTTGGCGCTCGATGCCGTACGCTCGGGCCAGGTGCGGGACGCCATCGAGATCCTGAATCGCGAGGCCGTGCAGGAGCCATCGGGCCGCGGCCGCTTCCAGCGGCGGGTCCAACTGGCGCAGGTTTGCCTGGGAGCCGACCAGGCGGCTATCGCCCTGCCGATTCTCGAGGAACTCGCCGCCGAGATCGAGCGGCGCAAGCTCGAGGAGTGGGAGCCGCCCGGCGTGATCGCGCACGCCCTCTCGTTGTTGTACCGCTCGATGGCCAAGACCGATGCCAAAGCGGAGGAGAAACAGAGAGTCTACGGCCGAATCTGCCGCCTCGATCCGGTCGAAGCGCTGGCGTTGCGGAGGTAGGGGATGGCGCGCTCCGGCTCGGACCCGAACGTCACTCTCTCGCTTCTGGACCGCCTCACGGACCAGGAGCTGTCGCTTAGGACCGATCCGCCACAAGGGCGCGCGCAGTCGTTGCGTCAGCTCAAGACCTCGTTGCGGCGGGACATCGAATGGCTCCTGAACACGCGCCGCAGCATCGAGGCATCGACCGACTCTTCGCTCGAAATCGGGCGGTCGCTGTTCAACTACGGGCTGCCGGATATCACCTCGCTGGGTGTCCGCTCTACCCAAGACCAGAAGCGCCTGCTGTGGATGATCGAGTCCACCATCGCGAACTTCGAGCCTCGGATTCAGGGCGCGCGAGTCACAATGGAAGCGGTGGCCGGCAGCGCCCGCATTCTGCGCTTTCAAATCCAGGGCCTGCTGCGGATCGACCCGGCGCCGGAGCGGGTCACGTTCGACACCGTGCTCGAGCTGACCAGCGGCGAGTACCAGGTGAAGGGAGACTGAGCGGGTGCGGGACGACCTTCTCGATTACTACGAGCGCGAGCTGACGTTCCTGCGGCAGATGGGCGCCGAGTTCGCCGAGAAGTATCCCAAAATCGCCTCGCGTCTCCAACTGGAGCCGGACCGCTGCGAGGATCCGCACGTCGAGCGCCTGATCGAGGGCTTCGCGTTTCTGGCCGGGCGCGTTCACCTGAAGATCGACGACGAGTTCCCGGAGGTCACCGAGTCGCTGCTCAGCATTCTGTTCCCGCACTACACGCACCCCATTCCCGCCATGTCGGTGGTGGAGTTCCACCTGGATCCGGAGCAGGGCAAGCTGACTACGGGTCTGAACGTTCCGCGCGGGTCGTTGCTGTACTCCCGGCCGGTGGACGGCGTACCGTGCCGGTTCCGCACTTGCTACGACACCACCCTGTGGCCGCTCACGGTGTCGGAAGCGCAATGGACCACACCCGATCGGCTGCAACCTCCCGTCAAGGGCGGAACTGCCGTGGCGGCGCTGCGGTTCGACTTGGCCTGCCTGGCCGATGTGTCCTTCGACAAGTTGGAACTCCGCTCTCTGCGGTTCTATCTGAATGGGGAGAGCAACCTGGTCCACGCGCTGTACGAACTGCTATTGAACAACTGCGCGCAGATTTTGGTGCGGGATCCGGCCAACCCGCGTCTGCGGCCCATCGAGCTGGCGGCGGGCTCGATCCGGCCGGTTGGGTTCGGCGAAGACGAAGCCATGCTGCCGTACACCCGCCGGTCCTTCGCGGGATATCGGCTGCTGCAGGAGTACTTCGCGTTTCCTGAGAAGTTCTTCTTCCTCCAACTCGACGGGCTCGAGGCGCTGGCTGCGGCGGGATTCCGGGAGCGGGCGCAGTTCATTGTGCTGATTTCGCCCTTCGAGCGTGCGGACCGCCAGCAGATGCTCGAGCTGGGCGTTACGGCCAAGACCCTGCGCTCCGAGACCACACCCATCATCAACTTGTTCGAGCACACGGCCGAGCCGATCCTGCTGGATCAGTTGCGGCACGAATACCCCGTGGTGCCCGACGTGCGGCGGCGGCAAGCACTCGAGATCTTCTCCATTGAAGAGGTCGTGAGCGCCAGCACGCAGACGCAGGAAGTGGCCAAGTTCGAGCCGTTCTTCTCCTACCGGCACGCGCGCTTGCGGGAGAAGAAACAGACCTTTTGGCACGCCGAGCGGCGCCCTTCGGCCAAGCGCGGCGACGAGGGCACGAACCTCTTCCTGTCCTTGGCGGATTTGTCGGGGCAGCCCGCGAAAATGAATGTGGAAACGCTCACGGTGCGCTGCCTGTGCACCAATCGCGATCTGCCGGCGCGGCTCCCGTTCGGCAGTGAGGCGGGCGACTTCGAGCTGGAGGGCATGCCCTCGATTCGCCGCATCGTCACCCTGAAGAAGCCCACTCCGACCCTGCGCCCGGCGGTGGGCAAAGCAGCGCTGTGGCGGCTGATCTCGCAGCTCTCGTTGAACTACCTGTCGCTGGTGAGCGAAGGGAAAGAGGCGCTGGCGGAGATCCTGAGGCTGTACAACTTCAGCGACTCGACGCACCTGGAGAAGCAGATTCAGGGGATTCGGCGCATTGACGGCCAGCGCCATTTCGCGCGTGTCATTTCGGAAAATGGGATCTCGTTTGTGCGCGGGACCCGAGTGGAAATGATGTTCGATGAGGAGCAGTTTGTCGGCGGGGGCGTCTACCTGTTCGCCAGCGTGCTCGAGCACTTCCTCGGTTTGTACGTCTCGATGAACAGCTTCAGCCAGTTGGTAGCCCGAACCGAGCAGCGGAAAGAGGTTCTGAAAGAGTGGCCACCGCGGGCCGGACAGGCGGTGTTGCTGTGAGGCGGCCACATGGCTTGTGGCCAGTGGCCTGTATATCCGCTCGGGCTTTGGCGGCTTCGCAGCCGGAGAGAACCCGCCGGCGAAGCTCGGGGAGTCGCTAATGGATACACAGGCCACAAGCCACGAGCCACAAACGGCTACGTCGCGGCGGCAGGATCTCCAGAGGGCGATCGGCGAGGAGCCGTACCGGTTCGAGTTCTTTCAGGCGGTAAGGGTTCTCGAGAGGCTGCTGCGCGAGCGCAACGTGCCGGGGCGGTTCGCCAACGCGCAGACGGAAGTGGTGAGGTTCGCGGCCCACAACTCGAATGGGTTTCCCGCCAGCGAGATCCAGTCGCTCCAGTGGCGCGAAGGCCGGGCGCCCCTGATGGTGGTGAACTTCATGGGCCTGACCGGGCCCGAAGGCGTCCTCCCGCTCTACTACACACAGTTCGTGGCGGAACGCGTCCGGGCGAAGGATTCGGCGCTGCGGGATTTCCTCGACATCTTCAATCACCGCATGATTTCGCTGTTCTACCAGGCCTGGGAGAGATACCGGTTCACCGTCCAATATGAGCGCGGCGGGGGCGACCGGCTATCGCAGTATCTGCTGGACCTGATCGGCCTGGGCACCAAGGGGCTGCGCAATCGCCAGGCGGTGGCGGACATTTCGCTGGTATACTACGCGGGGCTGCTGGGGCAGCGGCCGCGATCGGCGCAGGCGCTGCGCCAGTTGATCGAGGACTACTTCGACGTACCGGCCGAGATCGTCCAGTTCGCAGGCGCATGGTATCGCTTGGATGTGCCGACGCAGTGCCGGCTGGACGCCGGCGCGACCGAGTCCGAGCAACTGGCTGTCGGCGCCGTGGTAGGCGATGAGATCTGGGACGAGCAGTCGCGCGTTCGCATACGGCTGGGGCCGCTCGCGCTCGAGCATTATCAGGATTTCCTGCCGACCGGCACGGCCTACGAGCCGCTGCGGGCGCTGGTGCGGTTCTTTGCCGGCAACGAGTTCGATTTCGAAGTGCAACTGGTCCTCAAACGCGAGGAAGTGCCGGGCTGCGAACTGGGGCGCGGGGACCCGACGGCGCCGCGCCTGGGCTGGATCACGTGGGCCAAGTCGGCCGCCATGGGGCGCGACCCGGACGATACGGTACTGGAGTTATGACAGGGAGGTCTCTTTAATGAGCGTGAATCTCAAATCACTGATCGGAAAACTCAACGATGCCACGCGGAACGCGCTCGAAGCAGCAGCCGGGCTGTGCGTTTCGCGCACCAACTACAACATCGAGGTGGAACATTACCTGCTCAAACTGCTGGACGACACGGATGGGGACCTGGTGCGCATCCTGAGGCATTTCAGCGTCGATGCCACACGTCTGCAGCAGGAGGTGACGCGCAGCCTCGACAAGCTGAAGCGGGGCAACGCCGGACGGCCGGTCTTCAGCGTCTCCCTGGTGAACATGCTGAAAGAGGCCTGGGCCATCGGGACCATTGACTTCGGTGCCGGGCAAGTACGATCCGGCTTCACCATCCTGGCCCTGGCCAGCCACGACGACCTGGCACGGTTGATGGGCGAGGTGAGCCCCAAGGAATTCGGCAAGATCCAGCCGGACGCGCTGAAGAAGGACTTCCAGACCATCGTCGGAGGCTCGCACGAGGATTCCATCGCGGCGCTGGCCGAGGCCGGCGTGGGCGGCACGGAGGGCGCGGTGCCGCGTGCCGCCGGGGCGGGTAAGACGCAGAACCTCGACGCCTACACCGTCGATTTGACCGCGAAGGCGAAGGCGGGAAAACTCGACCCGGTGCTGGGGCGCGACCACGAGATCCGCCAGATGATCGACATCCTCATGCGGCGCCGCCAGAATAACCCGATTCTAACCGGCGAGGCCGGCGTGGGAAAGAGCGCGGTGGTGGAGGGGTTCGCCCAGCGAGTGGCCGCGGGCGACGTGCCGCCGCCGCTCAAAGGCGTAAGCGTCCGCACTCTTGACCTGGCGCTGCTCCAGGCGGGCGCGGGCATCAAAGGCGAATTCGAGAACCGGCTGAAAGGGCTGATCGAAGAGGTGAAGGCCTCGCCTGCGCCCATCATCCTGTTTATCGACGAGGCGCACACCATGATCGGCGCGGGAGGGCAGGCCGGGCAGAACGACGCCAGCCAGTTGCTCAAGCCGGCGCTCGCCCGCGGCGAACTGAGGACCATCGCGGCCACGACCTGGTCCGAGTACAAGAAGTACTTCGAGAAGGACGCGGCCCTGGCGCGGCGTTTCCAGGTGGTCAAAGTCGATGAGCCCACCGAAGCCCAGTGCATGGTCATGATGCGCGGAATCGTTCCCGCGCTCGAGAAGCACCACAAGGTACGGATCCTGGCCGATGCCGTGGCGGCGGGCGTGAAGGTCTCCCACCGGTACCTGGCGGGCAGGCAGTTGCCGGACAAGGCAGTGAGCGTGCTCGATACCGCCTGCGCGCGGCTGGCTCTGGGGCAGAACTCCGTTCCACCCGAGATTGAAGACGCCACACGCGAGCTCGACGACCTGGGTGTCCAGCAGGGGATACTAGGCCGCGAGGTGGAGCTGGGCGCCGACCACGGGGAGGCGCTGGCGGCGATCGCCGAGCGCAGGGCGGTAGTGGAAGCGCACCTGGCGGCGCTGAAAGAGCGTTTCGAGAAAGAGGCCGGCCTGGTGGCGCGCATTCGCGAAATCCACGCGCAGATCGAGGGTACCGCGGCGAAGCCCGGGGCCGAGCCCGCGCCCCAGCCCGCGCCGGACCCGGCGGTCCTGCGCGCCGAACTGGCGAAGCTTGACCTCGAGCTGGCAGCCCTGCAAGGGGACTCGCCGCTGATCCAGGTCTCGGTGGACGGCAACACGGTCGGCGCGGTGATCTCGGGCTGGACCGGCATCCCGGCCGGTAAGATGGTGAAGGACGAAATCCAGATGGTGCTCGAGCTGCCGTCCATCCTTAAGCGGCGGCTGATCGGGCAGGACCACGCGCTCGAGCTGATCAGCCAGCGCATACAGACCTCGCGCGCGAGCCTGGACGATCCCCATAAGCCCGTGGGCGTGTTCATGCTGGTGGGGCCGAGCGGCGTCGGCAAGACCGAGACGGCGCTGGCGCTTTCCGATCTGCTCTACGGCGGTGAGCGCAATATGATCACCATTAACATGTCGGAGTTCCAGGAGGCGCACACGGTGTCTACACTGAAAGGGTCGCCTCCCGGATATGTGGGCTACGGCGAAGGTGGAGTGCTGACCGAGGCGGTGCGGCGGCGACCCTACTCGGTGGTGCTGCTGGACGAGGTCGAGAAGGCCCATCCGGATGTCCTGGAGCTGTTCTACCAGGTCTTCGACAAAGGGATGATGGAGGACGGAGAGGGCCGGGAAATCGACTTCAAGAACAACATCCTGATCCTGACCACCAACGCCGCCACCGATACGTTCATGAAGCTGTGCGCGGACCCGGAGACGATGCCGTCGCCCGAGGGGCTGGTCAAGGCGCTCAAGCCGGAGTTGAACAAGATTTTCAAGCCGGCGTTCCTGGGCCGCATGGTGATCATCCCGTATTACCCCATCCGGGATGAGAATATGAAGAAGATCGTGGTGCTGAAGCTGAACAAGATCAAGCGCCGGCTGATGGAGAACCACAAAATCGAGCTGGCCTACGACGACGCGCTGGTGAGCGAGGTGGCGCGGCGCTGCACCGAGGTCGAAAGCGGCGCGCGGAACGTGGACAATATCCTGACGAACACCCTGCTTCCGGAAGTCTCGCGGCAGTTGCTGGCCTGGATGGCCGAGGGAAAGAAGGTTCCGGCAATCCACGTTGGCGTGGGAGACGACGGGAAGTTCGTGTACGAGTAGGGTGCGAGCGTGGGCGGGCGGAGACGCCCGCCCCGTGGGAACGAGGGAGGAGGAACATTATGCCTGCGGCTGCCCGGCCTACGGATCCGGTTGCGCACCCGCTGCCCCCCGTGTTGATGCCCGGTCCTGGCAGCCTGACGTGTATGATCGGGTTCCTGCCCGCCTGGCGCGGGATCCCGCTGGCCGCGGTCGCGGCGCTTTCCGCGGCCAAGCAGGGAGCCGACGCCGCCATACAGACGGCCGAGGCAACGACGGCGGCCGCGGCCGGGACCCCGGGCGCGCCCGCCGCGCTGGCC
>Ga0265316_10004196_pt1 | contig 14408 bp, 15 predicted proteins | sample 4522metaG_FD_202092 | JGI IMG/M metagenome (GOLD analysis project Ga0265316, IMG submission 202092) | Rhizosphere microbial communities from Carex aquatilis grown in University of Washington, Seatle, WA, United States - 4-5-22 metaG | ecosystem: Host-associated > Plants > Roots > Rhizosphere >...
AGATTAAGACGACTGACTCTATGATCCAAACTCTGGAATGGACCGCCCGCGGCGTAGTCTTCATCGATCAGACGAAGCTGCCCACCGAAGAAGTCTACGTCACCTGCACCACGCACCAGCAGGTCGCCGACGTGATCCGCAACATGGTAGTCCGCGGAGCACCTGCTATAGGTGTTGCTGCTGCCATGGGCATCGCCCTCGGCGTGAAGAATTCCAAAGCCGAGAATGGCGCTGATCTCAAGAAAGACTTCGACCAGATTTGCGAGACCATCCGCCAGACGCGCCCTACGGCAGTCAACCTATTCTGGGCGATCCGCCGGATGACGGAAAAGTTTGAGCGCATGCGCATTCACTCCGTCGCGCAAATCAAGCAGGAACTGATCGAAGAATCGCAGCGTATGCACGCCGAAGATATCGCCGCCAACCAGGCCATGGGACGCCACGGCGCCACGCTCATGCCCGCAAGCGGCGGCGTCCTCACCCACTGCAACGCCGGAGCGCTCGCCACCGCCGGCTACGGCACCGCGCTAGGCGTAATTCGCGCGGCCGTCGAAGCGGGCAAGAAGATTCACGTCTACGCCGACGAAACGCGTCCCTTTCTGCAAGGCTCGCGCCTCACCGCATGGGAGTTGATGAAAGACGGCATCCCCACCACCGTCATCTCCGACAACATGGCCGGAGCTATGATGGCGCAAGGCAAAATCGGAGCCATCGTAGTAGGCGCCGATCGCATCGCCGCCAATGGAGACGTGGCCAACAAAATCGGCACCTACACCGTAGCTGTCCTCGCCAAAGAGCACGGCATCCCGTTCTACGTGGCGGCGCCGATTTCAACCGTCGATCTAGCCACGCCCGACGGCAGCAAGATACCCATCGAGCAGCGCGACGCAAAAGAAGTGACGCACATCGCCGGCAAGCAAATGGTTCCCGATGGAGTCGAAGTAGAAAACCCCGCCTTCGACGTGACACCAGCGAAATATGTAGCGGCGATAATCACGGAGCGAGGCATAGCCCGCGCGCCGTACGCGAAATCGCTGCGAGAGCTTGCGGAGGCCACGTAGGGGCGGACGCTCTCGTCCGCCCGGTCGGGCGAAGCCCGGCAACTCGCCGCGATGCCAACCATCTCCCAGTCCGAACTCACCTTCCAGAGCGGCAGCAAGCCCATCCGCCTCGGCGCCTACCTGCCAGAAACACCCAGCGCACCAGGCCCCGCCGTGATCGCTCTCTACGGCGCTGGAGGCAACGTCTCCGGCATGGAGCGCTATGCCGGCACGCTAGCGGCCCAGGGTTTCGCCGTTTACATCCTCCATTACTTCGACACCACTGGCACTGAATCCGCCGACAAGCCGACGATCTTGCGCAATTTTCCGCGGTGGATGAAAACCCTATGGGACGCTATCAGCTTCGTCGAAACGCAGCCGCAAGTCGATGGCAAGCGCATCGCGCTGCTGGGCTTCTCGCTGGGAGCCTACCTCTCGCTCGCCAACTCCGCCATTGACCCTCGTGTGCAAGCCGTCGTCGAGTTTTTCGGAGGCATGCCGAAAGAGATGAACCTCTTCATGAGACGCCTCTGCCCCGTGCTGATTCTGCACGGCGAGGCCGACGCGACCGTCCCCGTCGAAGAAGCCTACCAGTTGCAAAAGTTGCTGGAGAAGAAGGGAATCCCCTACGAAGTCAAAATCTATCCCGGGGCCGGCCACGGTTTCGAGGACGCAGAAATCTGGCGCGACGCAGGTTTAAGGAGCCTGCAATTTCTACAGAAATACCTCACTCCTGAAACGCGATCCTCGACCCTCCGCGATTCCGCCGTATAATTGCCGCGTTTTCAGAAGTGGACGCCAATGCGGTCTGCGGCTAACTCAAGGAGGCCCCATGAAATCGCGGCTGCTGATGTCTCTTGTTTTTGTCGTTGTCTGTCTCCCCTTAGTCGGCTGTCCTGCCTACTCTGTGCATCCGTTGTATACCGACCAAGACGCGGTTATGGAGCCTGCTTTGGAGGGAACGTGGGTTACCTCCGACCCCGCCGACAAGGGGGAGATTATTTTCCAGAAGTCCGGCGATCACGATTACAAAATGACCGTCCTTTACCCTGACCAGAAGGTCACCCAAACCTACAAAGTCCACCTGGTGCGCTTGGGAGATCAGCTTTTCATGGATCTCATCGCCGACGATCAGACCGCCAACGGCGCGAAACTGGAAGACTCGTTCGGCGTCATCGCCACGCACGTTATTGCAAAGATCAAGATTTCCGCAGACGACTTGGCCCATGCCACACTGGAAGACGATGCAATCAGGAAACAAAACCCCACGGGAGGTGGTCCACTGGATTATCAGATAACCGATGAGAGTGCGGTGCTCGTGACCGCACAAACGGATACCCTGCGCCGCTACATTTCCGCTCACGCTGAAGACACGTTCTCCAAGTTCGAGCACTTGAAGCGAAAGGTGACGGCGCGTGCCCAACCATAGCAAGCCGCTGCGAGCCGTTATCAAACTCGGGAAAGACGAAACGGTGCGCTGAGCAAACGCGCAGGCAGCATTACTACGGCCGAGACGAGGGCTAGTGCTCCGCCGACGGCGATCCCCACGATGCGGAAGGGCAGCAACAGCAACCACACGATCGGATAGAGGACCAGCGCCAGCAGGGCCAAGGGCCAGCACAGGATGAAGAGCAAGCACCAGAGCAGGAACTTTATCATGGGGACACCTCCTCCTGGAATATGATACGCAACCAAAAAGAAAAAGTTCCGGAATCGCTCGCCCAGAGCTGACAGGCGAAAACTGAAAGCTGATAGCTGATAGCTGCCCCACCTACATCGTCTTCAGTGCAGAACTCAGCCGCAACTCCGCTTCCGTCATCCGCTGGATGTCCTCCACCGTCAGCCCGGGAGCAATCTCTTCCAGCAGCAAACCTTCCGGAGTGACTCGTATGTAGGCCATCTCAGTGACGATCGTGTCCACGACCCTGACGCCGGTCAAAGGCAGGGTGCATTTTTTCAGGATCTTCGGCTGGCCATCTTTGGTCGAATGTTCCATCCCGACGATCACGCGCCGCGCTCCGGCAACCAGGTCCATGGCGCCGCCCATGCCTTTGACCATTTTGCCCGGAACCATCCAGTTTGCAATGCTGCCGAGTTCGTCGACTTCCATCGCGCCCAGTACGCTGAGGTCAATATGGCCGCCGCGAATCATAGCGAAAGATTCGGCGCTCGAAAAGTACGCGGTACCCGGCAACTCGCTGATGGTCTCTTTCCCCGCGTTGATCAGGTCCGCGTCTTCCGAGCCTTCGAGCGGATACGGCCCGATGCCCAGCATCCCGTTTTCGGATTGAAGAATCACGTCCATGCCCGGCGGAACGTAATTGGCAATCAGCGTCGGCAGCCCGATGCCGAGATTGACGTAGAATCCGTCGCGCAATTCGCGGGCAATGCGCTTGACGATGCGTTCGCGTTTGTCGAGGTCCTTTGTGGACTTGGGTAAAGTTGACATACGTTCTTCGACCCTGGTTCGGTGATGAGGAGAAAAGTCGTTGGTCGTTCGTCGTTCGCTATCTGCTTTTCGCCGTCAGCGCGATCTTGGCGAACAGCGAATAGCGAACGACGTGCCCTCAATTATCCCGCTGCGGCTCTCGTCACAGTCCTTTTCTCAATTCGCCTCTCAAACAGCTCGCCCTGGAAAATTCGCTTTACGAACACGCTCGGCGTGTGAACCATGTCGGGATCCAGTTCTCCCGGCTCGACCAGGTGTTCGACTTCGGCGATAGTGATCCCGGCCGCTGTTGCCATCATGGGATTGAAATTGCGCGCGGTTTTGCGATAGACGAGGTTACCCCACTTGTCGCCCTTCCAAGCCTTGACGAAAGCGAAGTCGGCTTTCAGCGCGCGCTCCATGATGTAAGTGCGGCCCTCGAACTCGCGCGCTTCTTTGCCTTCGGCGACGATGGTTCCAACGCCGGTGGGCGTATAGAACGCGGGAATGCCAGCGCCCCCCGCGCGAATTCGTTCGGAAAACGTGCCTTGCGGAATCAGGTCGAGATGCACCGTGCCATTCAGCACCATCTGTTCCAGCAGTTTATTTTCGCCAACGTAAGTTCCGATATGGTGCCGGATCTGGCCATTGGCGAGCAGCAGTCCCATACCGAAGCCGTCGACGCCAACATTATTGCTGATGGTGGTGAGGTTCTTAACGCCCTTGCGGGCAAGCGCGCGGATCAGGTTCTCCGGCATCCCGCACAAACCAAATCCACCCACCATGATGGTGGCGCCTTCAAACACGTCCTGGATCGCCTCTTCGGCGCTCGCTACAACTTTGTGCATTGCAGGAGAATTCTATAGGGAGAATTGGTAATTTTGTAATCTCTAATTTTGTAATTTGAAAACCAGATCCGCGGTTGCTGGCGTTCAAAATTACAAAATTACCCGATTGCCAAATTACAAAATCGTCGTTACTCAGCGTTTCCGTAATGGTCTCTTGCTCAACTCGTGTGCGCGTTCGAACTCCGCCGCCAGTTCTCGCGAGTCCAGATTTTCGCGGATGTGCGCCAGACGTTGCTCCAACTTCTGCAGCGCGTCGCTCAGGTTTTTGCGATTGGTAATGGCGATATCGCGCCACATCGAATAGGGACTTCCCGAGATGCGGGTCATCTCGCGCAACGCTCGTCCGCCGATGTCGAGCACCGGAGCGTCGGTTCCAAACTCATCGACCAGCGCGGCGGCCAGCGCAGTGGAAATCATCTGCGGCAGATGGCTGATCCAGGCGCAGAAGCGATCATGATCGGCGGGATCGAGTACCGCGATTTTGGCGCCCATCTTTTCCGCGCAGTGAATAAACTCTCCGCACAGGCCGGCGTGAACGTTCTGACCGGGCAGTGGCGTGAAGAGCCAGGCGGCGCCTTCGAAAAGATCGGCATCGGCAAACTCCACCCCAGCGCTTTCTTTGCCCGCCATGGGATGCCCGGCGAGAAATCTTTGCCCGGCGTGTCGCCCAAACGATTTCACGGCGCGCTGAACAATCTCCGCTTTCGTGCTGCCGACGTCAGTAACGAGAGTTTTAGGCGGCAACGCCGGACCGAGCCGTCCGATCAGATCGAGGATCGGAATCACGGGCGTTGCCAGCACCACCAGATCGCTGCCGCGCACCGCATCCGCCGGGTTGGCTGTTCCCGTATCGATGGCCCCGCATCGCTCAGCCTTCTCCAAAACTGGAGCGCGATCGCATCCAACGATTCGTCCGGCCAGTCGGCGTTTCTTCAGCGCGAGGCCCAGCGAGCCTCCGACCAGTCCGGTCCCGATGATGGTGACTTGTTTGAAGGGCATGGGTTCACTAGAAGTTTGTCATCCGGAGCGGAGCGAGAGACCTGCATTTCGCCGCAAAATGCAGATCCCTCGCTCCGCTCGGGATGACAACTTGTGATGGGGGAAGTCTACGCGATCTCGCGTCCCACTGCGGGCGCAATCATGCGAAGCTCATCCATCAACTGGGCAAACTGTTCCGGATAAAGCGACTGCGCGCCATCGGAGAGCGCTTTATCTGGCTGGTGATGAACCTCGATGAGCATAGCATCGGCGCCCGCGGCAACAGAGGCGCGCGCCATGGGAGCCACCTTGTCGCGGCGGCCGGTGCCGTGCGAGGGATCGGCGGTCATGGGCAGGTGCGAAAGTTTATGAATGATCGGAATCGCGGAAATGTCCATGGTGTTGCGCGTGTAAGTTTCGAAAGTGCGAATGCCGCGCTCGCAGAGAATAATTTCGTAGTTGCCGCCGGCGAGCAGGTATTCCGCGGAGCACAGCAGTTCTTCAAGCGTGGCCGCGATGCCGCGCTTGAGTAGCACAGGCTTTCGAACCTTGCCGAGCTCGCGCAGCAGATTGAAGTTCTGCATGTTGCGCGCGCCTACCTGCAAGATGTCGACATACGGCAGCATCGGCTCGATCTGGGAGATCTCCATGACCTCGCTGATCACCAGCAGTTTGAACTGGTCGCCCGCCTCGCGCAGCAACTTCAGAGCGTCGACGCCGAGCCCCTGAAATGAATAGGGAGAAGAACGAGGTTTGAAAGCGCCGCCGCGAAGCACGCGCGCTCCGGCTTTGGCAATCAGTTCGGCGACGGTGAACAACTGCTCGCGGGATTCGACCGAGCAGGGTCCGGCCATGACCACGACCTTCTTGCCCCCGATTTCAATCCCGTTCGCAAATTTGACGATGGTGCCCTCGGGACGGAAACTGCGCCCGGCCAGTTTGTAGGGTGAACTGATACGGTGAACCTCCTGCACTCCCGGCAGCATTTCGATTTCGCGAGTGTCGAAATCGGCAGTGACTCCGACGCCGCCGAGAACCGTCTGCCGCGCCCCGGTGGAGCGGTGGACTTCAAAGCCGAAGTGAACCAGTTGATCGATTACCTGCTGGATCTGATCTTCGCTGGCCGAATCTTGCATTGCCACGATCATGAGTGCGCTCGTTTTGCCCGCCGCGGCATGCTGGGAACCGCATCGCAGCGTGGCTGAAAATTCTAGTCTTCGTTCTAGTCCTAGGTTCTAGTCTTCGAGTTGCGAATCAATCCCGGTCTCGTGCGCGGCCGGTCCGTCATCGGGAGCGATTTCGTGCTTCTGAATACTGCGCATCACGTCGATGATTCGTTCGTAAATCTGCGCCAGATCGCGCTCGGCCAAGGGGCCGGTGCTGCTACTGTGCACATTGGCGATCACCTCGCGCTCGCGATCGGGTTCGTAAATGGGCATTCCGGTGTTGCGCTTCAATCGTCCAATTTCGACCACCGCGGCAGCGCGCGCGTTGAGCAGCGCCGCCAGTTTCCGGTCCAAGTCGTCGATTTTCTTGCGCCAATCGGAAATGTCCATAGAGCTTTCAGCCATCAGCTATCCGCCGTCAGTTTAGCCGTTATGCGAGACATTGAATGCGCCAGGCCCGCGGATTCTGCGTCGCAGGTCCAATCATCGGGTACGCCGGGCTGATGGCTGACGGCTGACGGCTGAAAGCTGCTTTACGAATTCTGCCACAGCCGCCGCCTCTCGTCCCGGATTTTGTTCGATCAACTGCACGATCGCGCTGCCCACGACCGCGCCTTCCGCGAATTTGCCGACGGCCGCGAACTGCGCCGGAGTTGAGATTCCGAAGCCGACCGCAATCGGAAGCTTGGTGAAACGGCGGATGCGCTTGACGAGCGCCTTGGCGTCTCCGGTCATCTGCTGGCGCGTGCCGGTGACGCCAGTGCGCGAGATCGCGTAGACAAAGCCGGTTGAAACCGCGGCGATCGACTTCAGACGCTGGTCGGTCGAGGTGGGCGCGGCAAGAAAAATAGTCGCCAAGTCATGCTTGCGAGCCTCCCGCAGATACTCAGCGGATTCTTCGACGGGCATATCCGTGATCAGAGTCCCGTCAATCCCAGCCAGCCGCGCCACCTCGCAGAATTTCGCCAGCCCCATGCGCAAAATGGGATTGAGGTAGGAAAAAACCACGAGGCCAACCGATTGCGAATGTTCGCGAATTTCGGCGGCCAGCGTGAGCACGTTCTGCAGCGCCGTGCCGCGTTTAAGCGCCCGCTCGCTGGCGCGCTGGATGACCGGCCCATCGGCCAGCGGATCGCTGAACGGGACGCCGAGTTCGATCACGCTCGCACCCGCCTCGATTGCTGCCAGAATGACCTCGCGCGTGGTAGCGACATCGGGGTCGCCGCAGGTTACGTAGACGATGAGCGCGGGTTTATTTTCGAAATGGAAGGGCATTTAGGAATTGTAGATTGCAGAAGTCAGATTGCAGAAGTGGGGACCTCGCCCCATTGACATTTGCCTGTACAATTGCGTGTCTCTTTTGTTAGGGCAAAGCCTTATGCGGCGCGGTGCGGGCGCGAGCCGCGTGCAAGCTGGACTCTCTTTTTGGAGACAACCCGAAGCTTGTCGAACGCCGGAGGCTGAAGGGCTGCAACGGAGGACCTACATGTCAGGCATGCGATTACAGTATTCATGCGCCAGAGTTGTTTTGATTGGAGCAGTTTTATCCTGTGCATTGCCGTCGCTGGCAGGCGACACGCCTGCGAACGAGTACAAGGAGAGCGGGACCGTACTCTCTACCACCTCCGAGCAGGGGCATTTTTATCAGGTTGCGACGGACGGCAGGATCTTCCTGTTGCTCTGCGACAAGGTCAAGAGTTTTCAGTTTGGCCAGCCTGAGTGTAAAGTCGGCGACAAGCTGATTGCCACCGGCGATACGGTCCATTTTCGCGTGGATGGAGACTGGGCCTACATGCCTCCCGTTAGCGAAGGGATGGAGCAGAAGCTTCGCATTCTCACGGTCGAACTACGAGTCATCCCGAAATTAGAACCGGCACCTTCCCAAACGACCGGCCAGGGTTCAAACCCAAGCAACGAACGAGGCATCGTGATTGGCTCGGGTCTGCACGTGAAGGGGCAGCATGGAGTCGGTTGGTCAACCAGTCCCGCATCCGCCGCTTCCCCGGTGACGACGGCCAGCGGCGCAACGCCCGTAATGCCAACAGCGCCCGTGACCGCCATCCCCGTCACAGGCGGTGCACCCGTCGTGGTTATGCCCACAGGGCCAACTACTGGTGGCGTTGTGACGGGCGTTCCCGTGACGGGTGGCGCGCCCATAACCGCAATTCCAACCGCGCCGGTGACGGGAGTGCCAGTCGGAGGAGCGCCCGCCGGCGGCGGCATGGTCGTGATGGGTAGAAGCGCGCCACAGTGGGTCCATGTTCTTCGCATCCAGACCGGCGGCAAGATTTATCAACTGGAGTGCTCCAGCAAACCCTGCGCGTTGGCGGATAAGGAGATCGCACTTGGCGACACGCTCACATTACGCGTCGATAAAAAGTCGGCCTACCTATCTTCCGACCCACCAAGCCCGAACGAAGAGCAGAAGTACAAAATCTTGAGCGTGAGCGAGAGTGGATCAACGCCGGCTTCAACGCCCGAGTGACGTTTCTGAGTGGCCGGGTAAGTTCAGCTCCTCCGGGGAAGAAATCTGGCCGGCTACCCCCAACTCCAAACGCCCCTGGAACAGGCCCCGTAGCGTCGAAATAGAGAGCGTCTTGCAGTGAACGTAGTTCCTGACGGAAAATAATCTTATGACTGGAGTCCAGTTCGTTACCGATGACAAGGGCCGCAAGGTCGCGGTTCTAATTGACCTGAAAAAGCACGGAGTCAGACTACAGGATTTTTGGGATGGCCTCATTTCCGAGAAACGACGAAAGGAAAAGGGCATACCTCTCGGAAAAATCAAAGCAGACCTGATTAAGCGCGGGCGACTTCGTGGCTAGCTATGTCGTTGAGATAAAGCCTTCGGCGAGGAAAGAACTCGAAGACCTGCCGAATAACATGTTGGCGCGAGTGGTGCGCAAGATGGAATCTCTCGGTGAGAACCCGAGACCTGCGGGCTGCAAGAAGCTAAAAGGCTACAGAGATCTCTGGCGTATTCGTGTAGGTGACTGGCGGATCTTGTACCTCATTGACAATAGCACTCTATTCTTGGTCTCGGCAACGGCTTGCCGTTCCCACCAGCATCGGGGCTGCCCCACTCAATTCAAAGGAGGGATTGGGTGGGTTACCGGCCATTAGTCCGCTAGTTTGTGTCCGGTATAGATGGTGATTAACAACGCCACAACCGCCCAGATTCCTGGAAGAGCAGTCAGTAGCAGCGAGAATGTAAACCCTCCCTTAAAGAGCCCTTCGCACGGTCTGCCTCGGTATGCGGTCACATCCACTATCCAGCCCAGCGTGTAAAAGAGGTTCGCGATCGCCATATAGATCCCTGGACCAAAAATAAACATGAAGGGTTCTTCGAAGTCTTCGCCCGGCTTTACGGCGGCGCCGCCCGCGACCAAAGCCAGAAACATACTCGCAAGTCCCACCAAACCTACATATGCGTTGAAGGTGAGACGTCGCCCTTCCCACCAGAGAATGATTTCCTTACGGGTCGCGGCCGATTCTCGGTAGAACGGTGGCTGCGTGTTCTCCCCGGTCAGCATGGTCCCGGTCACCCCTTATCTCCTTCGCAGTTGCGAGATGGCGATGCCCTTCTAGTCTAACTTCAGGTTCTCTCTGAGAATCCCAACGTCCTTATCCCCGCGCCCCGAAATATTGACGATCACAACTTCTGACTTCTTCATCTTCGGAGCGCGCTTGATAACCTCGGCAACCGCATGCGCGGATTCGAGCGCAGGAATAATACCTTCGGTGCGAGCGAGCAGAACGGTTGCCGCTAGCGCTTCGGTGTCGGACGCGGGAACATATTCGGCGCGACCCGTATCTTTGAGCATGGCGTGCTCGGGGCCGATGGACGGGTAATCGAGACCGGCAGAGACCGAATGCGTCAGCGCGATCTGGCCCGCCGCATCCTGCAACACATAAGAATAAGTTCCCTGCAAAACGCCTGGCGAGCCGCCGCGGAAACGGGCTGCGTGCTCTCCTAGCGCTTCGCCGCGGCCGCCAGCCTCGACTCCGATCAGCTCAACCTTCTTGTCCTTGAGGAAGTCGTAGAAAATCCCGATGGAGTTCGACCCTCCTCCGACGCAGGCGATGATGGCGTTGGGAAGTTTGCCTTCGGCTTTCTGAATCTGCGCGCGAGCTTCGCGTCCGATGACGCGGTGGAAGTCGCGGACCATGGTCGGATAGGGATGCGCTCCCAGCACGCTGCCGAGCAGGTAGTGCGTGGTGCGCACATTGGTGACCCAGTCGCGCATGGCTTCGTTGATGGCGTCTTTCAGCGTTCGCGAACCGGAATCGACGCCGCGAACTTCCGCGCCCAGCAGCCTCATGCGGAAGACGTTGAGTTCCTGGCGCCGCATGTCTTCGGTGCCCATATAAACCACGCACTCGAAGCCGAGCAGGGCGCAGACCGTGGCCGTCGCGACGCCGTGCTGACCGGCCCCGGTTTCCGCGATCACGCGGTGCTTGCCCATGCGTTCGACGAGCAAGCCTTGCCCGAGGCAGTTGTTGATCTTGTGCGCGCCGGTGTGGAGCAGGTCTTCACGCTTGAGATAGATCTTCGCGCCGCCAAGTTTTGTGGCCAGGCGTCGGGCGAAGAACAGCGGGGTGGGGCGTCCAGCGTATGTCTTCAGCAACAGGTCAAGCCGCTGCTGAAACTTGCGGTCGCGCTTGGCTTTTTCATATTCGCGCTCCAATTCGTCGAGCGCGGCCATCAGCGTCTCCGGAACGTAGCGTCCTCCGTAAACGCCGAAACGCCCGGCAACGGCGGCCTTTGGCGGAAGCTTTCCGGTTGTCTGGTGAGGTACTTTCCTGGTTGCGGTCGCGCTCGCCATTGTCAGTTCGCCTCTTCCATGGCCCGCACCGCCTGGACAAAGGCGCGGACTTTTCGGGGATCTTTCTTGCCGGGTTCGAGTTCGACGCCCGAGGAAACGTCCACGCCCCAGGGATGGAGAAGATGGATCGCCTCCTGCACATTTCCGGGACGCAGGCCGCCAGCGACGATCAGCTTGCTGATGCTGTTGATGATTCCCGCCCAGGGCTGAACGCGCTCCCAGTCGAAAGTCTGTCCCGTGCCCCCGCGTCTTTCGTCGTTTGACGAATCGAGCAGCACGCCCGAGATCACGCCGGGGCGGAAGCCGTGAGTTTCAAGGAAGAGGTCTCCATTTTCGGCAACGTGGATTTTGTGCACGCGTTTGCCCTTGTAGGCTTCGTCGGGCTCAACCAGTCCCGCCAAGACCGGATCCCATCCGACAGATTGCCCGGCAGGCGCGTCAAAAACTTTCGCAGGCCAAGTGCGGAAAATCATGGGGCGACTGGACCCGTTCCCGAGTTCCTGGAAGAGCCCGCGGCTGAATTCCGTGCTTTCGTCGCCGTGCAATTGCACGGCCGTAAGACCTAACTGTTTGGCGGTGTCACGCACGCACTCCAGAGTCTCGTTGACGAAAACGCCGACTTTTTCCATGGGGTGCGGTACCCTTTCGACGATCGATCGAGCGATTTCTAAAGTGACGTAGCGCGGGCTCTTCGGATAGAAAACGAAGCCCAGGGCGTTTGCGCCCGCATCGGTGGCAGCGAGCGCGTCGTCGAGGTTCGTGATCCCGCAGATTTTGATCCAAGTCATAACAGCAGTTGTCAGCTATCAGTTGTCAGTAAAAGCGATTATCCACTGACAACTACTCTTGCTTCCTTCATCAACTTCATTAACGCTTCGCCTGGGCGCTCCGCTTTCATCAGCGATTCGCCAACCAGGAACGCTTCGTATCCAGCGGATCGCAGACGAGCGATGTCTGTGCCGGATTGGATTCCGCTCTCGGCAACGCGGACGCATGACGCGGGCATTTTTTCCGCGAGCCGCAATGCGGTTTCGAGATGGACTTCGAAGGTGCGCAGATTGCGGCTGTTGATGCCGATCAGATCACAACCGGCGTCGAGCGCTCGTTGCAGTTCCGCTTCGTCATGCGCTTCGCACAAGACGTCGAGGCTGAGAGATCGTGCGAATCCAGCCAGCGCCACCAGTTCCTTCTGATCGAGCGCGGCGACAATCAGCAGGATCGCATCGGCGCAATTCGCTCTGGCTTCCACAATCTGAAATTCATCGACGATGAAATCTTTGCGCAAGCAGGGAAGGGAACTGCCGGACGAGGCTTCGCGCAGATAGTTCAGCGAGCCCTGGAAAAACTGTTCATCGGTCAACACCGACAATGCGGCGGCGCCAGCGCGCTGGAGTTCCCGCGCGAGTTCAAATGGCCTGAAATCGGAGCGAATCAGACCTTTCGACGGCGAGGCTTTTTTCAGTTCGGCAATAACGGCAACGGCGGTTTCGTCTTGCGCGACTCGACGCAGTTGATTCCGAAATCCGCGCGGAATGTGCGCCGCTGCCGCGCGTTCCAGCGCGTCCATGCCGGAGTTCCACAGACTCCCAGACCGGCGTTCGGATAGGCGCTGGCGTGTGGCCGCGACAATGGAGTCAAGGGAAGCTGGCATAACAGATGCTCAATTATACGGAAGCAGCCGGAATCGAGCAGAGTCTCCGCTTCGAGCCTCGGGCCAGCAGTCGCGACCAAACGCGAATCGGATTCTCGAAGCGCGCGCCCGGAGCCTCCGCCGCGTCGGTTTTGAAGAAACGGACCCGTTGCCATGTGACGCCCATCATTGACCCGGCTTCCAGCCGGATGCTATAAACAAATGTTTTGTGCAGGAGTGTGTAGTCGATCGCGGGCCTATATGCCGGCGGCACAGGTTTTCCGGCGCGGCCACGGCGTTTTTTAATTCTTACTATGCCTGGCGGTGGAAGCAGATTCGAAACTTCGGTGATGGGCGCACCGGTGACGGATGGAATCCGACAGCGGGCGGCTAGCGCTCCGGAGCAAAATCACACGTTGTGACCCCTGAATAGGAATCCTTAGGAGGATTGTGATGCGCACTTATACCACCAATCTTGTGTCCGCGGGACGCTGGATTGCGAAGAAATGCCTTGCGAGAACTTCGGCAGTCGTTGCCACTCTGCTGCTCCTGACCGCCGGCTACGCGCTGGCGCAAACCGCCGCTCCAACCACAGAAGAAGGCGGCGAGGCGGCCTTGAAACTGCCCGACCTCTCTTCGGTTTCGTTCCTGGGCGTGAACGGGCATCGCCTGCTGACCATCGGGCTGCTGTTTTGCGCCTTCGGCCTCGGTTTCGGCCTGATCATCTTCATGCGGCTGAAGAACCTGCCCGTGCACCGCGCCATGCGCGAAATCTCGGAGCTGATTTACGAAACTTGCAAAACCTACCTCATCACCCAGGGCAAATTCCTGATGCTGTTGTGGGCCTTCATTGCCGCCGTTATCGTGCTCTACTTTGGCGTGCTGCGGCATTTCGAAGCTCCTCGCGTAATCATCATCCTGGCCTTCAGCCTGGTGGGAATCGCAGGCAGCTACGGCGTGGCTTGGTTTGGCATTCGCGTCAATACCTTCGCCAATTCGCGGACGGCCTTCGCCGCTCTGCCCGGCAAGCCCTACCCGATTTATCGGATCCCGCTCGAAGCCGGAATGTCGATCGGCATGATGCTGATTTCGGTCGAACTGCTGATCATGCTCTTCATTCTGCTGTTCGTGCCGGGCGATTACGCCGGCCCGTGCTTCATCGGATTCGCTATCGGCGAGTCTTTGGGCGCGGCTGCGCTGCGTATCGCCGGCGGCATCTTCACCAAGATTGCCGATATCGGCTCCGACTTGATGAAGATCGTTTTCAAGATCAAAGAAGACGACGCCCGCAACCCCGGCGTGATTGCCGATTGCACCGGCGACAATGCCGGCGATTCGGTCGGCCCGTCCGCCGATGGTTTCGAGACCTATGGCGTGACCGGCGTCGCGCTGATCACCTTCATTCTGCTCGGCGTCAAAGATCCCTCCATTCAGGTGCAGTTGCTGGTGTGGATTTTCGTGATGCGCATCATGATGCTGGTGTCCAGCGCGT
>Ga0265316_10004202_pt1 | contig 14397 bp, 7 predicted proteins | sample 4522metaG_FD_202092 | JGI IMG/M metagenome (GOLD analysis project Ga0265316, IMG submission 202092) | Rhizosphere microbial communities from Carex aquatilis grown in University of Washington, Seatle, WA, United States - 4-5-22 metaG | ecosystem: Host-associated > Plants > Roots > Rhizosphere >...
CGTCCCCTCAAAATGGCCTTGATAGTCCATCCGGCTGAAAACGAATGGCAGTCCATTAGTATTGAGGAAGGAAGCCGAATCGGTCACTTGAAAGTGCAAATGCGGCCCGTCGGTGTTGCCCGAGTTGCCCAGTTTTCCCAGCACTTGCCCCTGCCGCACATGCTCGCCCTTTCTGACGGTGATACTGTTCGGGAGTATATGGGCGTAGCTGGCATAATGCCCGCGGCCAATATCGACAATCACGTAGTTGCCGGCGTACGCGTCGGCCTTGAGATCCGTGGGGCGCCGTCCCGGGATTTGGTCTATCAAACCGTCGACTACCTCGACAACCCTGCCGTCCGCCACGGAGAGGATATCAGAACCGTAATAGAACCAGTTTTTCAAGTCCTCCGGATCGCCGACATAGAGGTGGCTCTGCGCGTCAAGCCGGATGAAGTCGATGGCGAAACGCTCCGGCGGCCTCAGTCCGCCGTTGGTGGACTGGACCGTGTAGCGATGCGCCGCGATAATCTCTCCGCCGCCGTTAAGGTTCACCCAGTTGTCGCCACTCAAGGGAGGGGCGATGACCCGCGCCTGTTCGCGGCTGACCGGGATGGCTTTGCCGATCACCGAGTAGGTTTGCCGCTCTCCACTCGGAAGCTGGAAGGAAGCGACGATGCGGTGGGTCAGGCCTCTGGGCACCTCGTGCGCCCTGCCGTAAGTCACGTCGAAATAGGCAATGCCGCCTTGCCCTGGCTCCATCTGGTCGCTGTAGTCCACGGCTGTCCGCTCCTGCGCCGGCAACGAGAAGGCGCGGACTTTTCCGGTCACGTCTTTGCCGTCGGTACTGAGGCCTTTATTGACGCCGGTGGCGCGGTGACGGCGGGCGTCGAGCACCTCAATGCTGTCGATGTGAACGGTGTATCGCGACGCGTTGGCGAGGTGCAGCTCATACTGTAGGTGGATGCGCCCGTCTGTGCCTTGGACTGGATAGATAGGCTCCGCCAACACAGACCACGCGACCGGCCCGACCATCAACGGATCGGGGGGCAACGGCCGCTCGTGGGCGGGCGCGGCCTGCTCCCAGCGTGGCTGTAGCGCTTCCTGCCCCTCGGGATGGGCGTGGGCCGTGAGCGAAAACAGGACGAAGCCAGCCGCCGCCGCAGCCGACGACAGCCGTGACAGGCCGGGTGTGATTTGGTGGGACATGGGTTTTCCTTATGTTTAAAGTTGGTATGATAGATGCCTGCGTCGGGGCATTCTACCGCAAGACCCTGGAATTCATATAGACCCTTGATCAATCACTTGGCCAGCGAAGCGCAATGCTACGAGACTATCCGCCGGCTTCGCTGGCAAGAGGGGGGGGGCCCGCCCGCACTGTGACAACAGCGCGGAAACGATCCGGCGCGGCTTCGACGGGCCGGAACGGCACTTGCGGCGCTACGAATGCAAGTCGCGCGGCAAGCGCTTTGACGACCTGGCTGGGACGGCGCCGTCCGGGCACCCTAGAGCCTAGAATTTATCGGAAACCGGTATGCGCAAGAAAAAACGCCTGGTAAAACCTGTCGCAAAAGTCCTGGCACTGCCGGCGCGCCCCCACAACGCAATCACTTTAGGCGGGGCCGCCGTCGGTTTCGGCTGGCTGGCCTGGGGCGGTTTGGCGTGGCTAGGCGAGCGCGTGCCGATTGGACATGAGGCGCTGCCGACTTTGGAGCTGGGGAGTCTGGTCTTTGCGCTGATGCTGGGCTGCGTGATGGGCGTGGTCCGCCACGCCGACCACTTGGCCGACAGGTTGCGCGAGCCTTACGGCACGTTGGTGTTGACGCTGTCGGCGACGGTCATCGAGGTCAGCCTGATGCTGCGGGTGATGCTGCAAGGCAGCGAAAACCCGACTTTGCTGCGCGACACCATGTTCGCGGTATTGATGATCACGATGAATGCGATGGTGGGCCTGGCCTTGACGGCGGGCGGCTGGCGGCATGTGGAGCAATTTTTCAATTTGCGCGGGGCGACCGCTTTTGTGCAATTGATCGCGCCGCTGTCCTTGCTGCTGCTGGTCATGCCGAACTACACGACCTCCTCCGCCGGGCCGACGCTGGCTCCGATGCAGGAGGCTTACCTGGGCGCGCTGTGCGTGGTCGTCTACCTGTTGTTTTTGCTGATCCAGACAGGAAGGCACCGCTCGTACTTCGACCACATAGAGACGGCCGGCGCGTCCGCGCCTGCCCAGCCGCATCAGCCAGAACGCCTGGACTGGCGCATGCTGCTGCGCTCGGTGGCCGGGCTGGTGCTCGCGCTGCTGCCGATGGTGTTATTGTCGGAATACCTGGGCGAGGCGATCAATTACGGCATCGACGAGTTTAATCTGCCGGTCGCTTTGGGCGGCCTGGTCATCGCCAGCCTTGGGTTGATCCCTGAAATCATCGGCGCGCTCCGCGCCGCCTGGGCGAACCAGATCCAGCGTTCGGTCAATATCTGCCTGGGTTCCGCCTTGTCGACGATGGGCCTCACCGTGCCCAGCGTGATGATCGTCGCCGCTTATTTTGGCATGCCTCTGACTTTGGGCGTGTCAACCGTCAATGCGACACTGCTGCTGGCGACTTTATTGGTTATCATGCTGACGTTTGTCAGCGGCGGCGCCAGCATTCTGCAAGGCATCGTCCATTTGACCTTGTTTTCGGGGTATATCATTTTCATCTTTTTCCCTTGAGGCTATCGGGTGCGTTTAAACAAACGACAGGCGGTGGTCTTCATTCAGGGCCACCGCTGCCAAGAAAGGGGGTTTGTTCTCTGAACCCAGGCCCCGTAAACGCCGTCCAGTTGGATTAGGCACCCTGGGGTTATGAAAAAGGCGTAGCCCTTTTAAAGGCCTGGCCTGAGGGTTATCCAGAATTCACGTTACTAAAGTTTCGCCGAACACGCTGCATACATCATCCCGGCTTGTGTCCCGAACCCGGTCGATTTCCGCGTTGAGCATGGCGGCGAGTTGGTTTACATAGGGCGCGAACACAAATGTTTCATGATTGCCCGGCACCAGATGGACAGCGACGGGCTGCAAGGTGAGCGCGTCCCAGCCATAGCTTAGGTCTTGGCCTGTGCGCGGGGGCTCTTCCAAGGGAAGGAAGCCGGGATGCGGTTCGGAAATTTCGGTAGCCCGGAATAGCAGGGCGGGCGCCCGGCAGCGGCCTGGATCGCGGTATTGCATGGCCAGTCGATAACAAGCCCGGAAATCATCGACAAATCGCTGGATAAAGCCTAAGACCAGGGTTTCCGGGAAGATGCCGCGTTGGCTAAGTTGCGACATGAACCAGCTTTCCACCTCGCCTTCAGGTTGTGCGGCGAGGGTGGCGTAATCGATGGCGATGGGCTTACCGGCGATCTGTTCCAGATGGCGGGTCAACAGGCCAAGCAGGGCCGCGCTATTGTCACGCATCAGGCGCATGTAATCGGCCTGCCGTTGATGAGTGATCGGACGGCTGTCCAAATGGAATACCGCCGCGACTTGTTCGCCTTGGACTTCCAGCTGCACCGCCATTTCGTGCGCCAGGATTCCCCCCAGCGACCATCCGCCCAAGAGATAAGGGCCCTGGGGCTGCACGCTACGGATCGCCCGCACATAGGCCGCCGCCATGCCCCGGAAGCTCTTGTCGGCATAGCCATCGGTGCATTCCAGGCCATAGACCGGCTGGTCCGGGTCGAGCAGGGCGGCCAGCTCCCGATAGGACAGGGCATTGCCACCCGCCGGGTGGACCAGGAACAAGGGGCGGCGTGAACCTTCGGCGCGCAACGGCAATAGGGTATCGGCGGCCGGATGGGGCGCCGGCGCCATATCACCCGCCCGCCTCCGGCTTTGCCTGGCCAGGTCGGCCAGGGCTTGGCAATAGCGTTGCGCAAGCGCCTCCACCCAGCGCCGTTCCGCGTCGTTGCCTGCGAACGACCAATCCATGCGGAACTGGTTTTCAAGCACCAGGCAATTGAGTTCCAAGACCGCGATGCGTGGATTGTCCGCGCCATGCAATTCGCCCGCAGGCTCGGCCCCCAGCCTGAACAGCCCGGAACCCGCTTCGCTATCGAAACGGCCCAGATAGTTGAAGCTGATGGGCAGCGGGTTGGGCAGGCGCAGGGCTTCGCGGATTTCCGGCCGGGGAGCGAGATAGCGCAGCGCCAGATAGCCCAGGCCATGATGCGGTACCTGGGCAACCCGTGCCTTGATTTCGTCCAGTAGCGGCCACAGGCCGCGTCCTTGCCCGGCGGGCAGCACTAGCGGAAAGATCGAGGTGAACCAACCCAAGGTGCGCGAAAGATCGGCCTCTTCGGTGATGGGTTCGCGGCCATGGCCTTCCAGCCAGATCCGGCAGGCTTCCCCGTCCAGTGCCGCCGCAAGCGCGGTCAACAGCACGGCGTTGATTTCGGCCCCGGCCCACTGTGGCACACGGCTGACAAGATCCCCGGTCAAGGCGGTGTCGAGATGGAAAACCAGGGTTTGTTTCTCCGCCACCCGTCCTGCTGTGCCGAGCGGCCAGGCCGGGGGCGGGGGGTCGGCCAATTGCGCCTGCCAGAACGGCAGTTCTTCGAGCGCCTCTCCTTCGGCATAGGTTCGCAGCGCCTGTTCCCATTGCCGTAGCGACCAGCTTTTGCCGGGCAGGCGGGTGGCCTCGCCGCGTTCCAATTGGCTATAAAGCCGCCCCAAGTCATCCAGCAAGATGCGCCAGGACACGCCGTCGATGACGAGGTGATGGAAACCCAGCCACAGCGTTTGCGGCTGCCCCGGCCCGGACTCAAACAGGGCCGCCAGGGCAACCGGCCCCTCGCTGTAATTCAAACGGGCGTGCAGGCGCCCGCACTCGGAGCGCAGGATGGCGGCACGATCCCGTTCCTCGACGTTGGACAGGTCAACGACCGTCAACTTCGGGGCCGAATCCGGTCGCTTGGCTGCTTGGTAGACCTGTTCGACATTGTCTCCCCGCGGGTGGCAGCGCAGCCGCAAAGCGTCATGATGCTCGGCCAGCTTTTCCAGGGCTTGGGCCAGGTTTTCCACAAGCAGCCGCCGCCGGGGGTGGACGATGAACGCCTGATTCCAATGGTGTGGGTCGGGGAAACGGTGCTCGAAGAACCAGCGTTGGATAGGCAGCAAAGGGCAGGCGCCTTCCAGCGGCTCATGGCTGCTATCGAGATGGCCGGGGGCTTGTTTGGCGAAACGGTTGGCGTGCTTGGAATCGGCCAGGTGCGCGGCCAATCCGGCAAGTGTGCGGTGTTCGAACAGGTCGCGCAGCCGTAGCGGCAAGCCCTGTTCCCCGGCCTGGGCGACCAATTGCAGGGCTAGCAGGGAATCGCCTCCAAGGCTGTAAAAATCCTGCCTCACGCCAATGGTTTTAATGCCCAGCACCTTGGACCATAGCTTGTGCAGTTGACGTTCCAACTCGTTGCCAGGGAGTTGGTCTTCCTGATGGCTTTGCCCGTCGGCCTCCGGCGGTTTCGGCAGGGCGCGAATATTGACTTTGCCATTCGCGGTCAAGGGCAGGGTCGCTAGCGGAACCAGAACCGGAGGCACCATATAATCAGGAAGGCGCCCGCGCAGATAGTCGCGCAAGGCCGGGAGCGCGGGTTCGGTGTCGCCGGTCGCGATATAGGCCTGCAATTGCTTCATCCCTGAAGGCTGTTCGTGGACAATCACCACCGTATCCTGGATGCCAGGGTAGCCGCGCAGGGTTTCCTCAATTTCCCCCAGTTCAATGCGATAGCCGCGTATCTTCACCTGGTTGTCGGCCCGGCCCAGGAATTCCAAGTCTCCCGAAGGCAAATAGCGCACGATGTCCCCGGTTCGATAAACCCGGGCGCCGGGCAGGAACGGATCCGGCAGGAAGTGCTGTTCGCTGAGTTCGGGCCGGTTCAAATAACCGCGGGCCACGCCACGGCCGCCGATGTGCAACTCTCCAGGCACGCCCACGGGCACCAATTGCTTGGCTTTGTCCAGGACATAAAGCCGGGTGTTGGCCACGCCGATGCCGATGGGCGGACGCTCCGCCAGGCCAGCCGGGGCCTCCCAAAAAGTGGCGAGGATGGTGGTTTCGGTCGGCCCGTAGCCATTGACCACCCTTGGGGCCACCTTCCGCAGCCGGTCTAGCAATTCGGCGCTTAGCCGTTCTCCCGCGGGCATGATGTAACGCAACGAGGGTTCCGGCGCCGCTTGACGGTCCAGCACATCCAGCAGCGCGCCAAGAATGGCGGGCGTGGCGGCAAGGTAAGTCACGTTGTGGCGCAGGATCAAATCCGCGAGCGCCTCCATATTCTGGATTTGCGCCGAGGAGGGCATGAGCGTGGGACAGCCCTGGCTCATCGGCCACCAAGTGGGGATGATGGCGCCATCGAAAGGGAGCGAGAACATATGCAGGAAGACATCGGAGCTGCCGGCCCGCAAATGCGCCTGCGCCCAATAAGTCCTGTCGACAATTTGGCGATGCTCGGTCATCACGCCTTTGGGACGCCCGGTCGAGCCCGAGGTGTAGATGATATAGGCCAGATGTTCGGCCCGGGTTTGTGAAACGGGCCGCGCGGCGGGCTCTTGCGCGAGCCGGGCTTGCGCTTCCTCATAAACCAAGACCCGTGCCCGCACCCCATCCAGGCGCTGGCGATGGGCCGTATCGCATAGCACCACCGGGGCGGCGGTGTCGGCCAGGATGAAATGGGCGCGGTCCACCGGATCATTGGAACCCATCGGCACATACGCGCCGCCCGCCTTGAGGATGGCGTAGAGCATCACCAAATGGTCGGCGCTGCGTTCAGTCCAGACGCCGACCGGGATTTCGGGGCCGACGCCATAATCCCGCAGGAGATGGGCCAGCCGGTTGGCCTGCTCGTCGAATTCCCGATAGCTCAGCCGACGGTCCTCGAAGATCACGGCGGTGGCTTCCGGGGTCTTGTCCACCTGGGCTTCGATCAATGCCTGCAAGGAAATGGCCGGGCCATAATCCACCTCGTTGTCCAGCCATTCGGTCAACTGGGTGTGGCGGTCCTGCTTGTCCACTAGACAGAGTTCCGCCGCCCGCGTTCCCGGGTGGTCGAGCAGGCTATCCAAGAGCACTTCGAAATGATGGAGCAGGCGTTCGATAGTCGCCGCCTGGAACAAACCGGTGCGGTATTCGACCCGGCCGATGATCCGGTCGGGCCGTTCATCCAACTCGAAAGTCAGATCGAACTTGGCGGTGCCGGTATGGATTTCCATCTGGCTGAGTTCCCAGCCGCCGGCACTGGCCGCGACCTGGGGCTCGAAAACAAACGCTACCCGGATAGGCGAACCACTGCCGGCCGAGCCCGATGCGCTGGCGGCATAGCGGGAGACTTGCTGGAAGGGAATATCCTGATGGGCGAAGGCTTCCAGGCAGGTGGCGCGCACAGCCGCCAGCACCCCGCTGAAACCGGCGTCTTCGGGAAGCAAGGTGCGCAGGATCAAGGTGTTCAGGCAATCGCCAATATGCTGTTGCAAACCGGGCAGATCACGGCCAGCCACGACGGTGCCTATCGCGATATCACGTTGCTGGGTCCAGCGTAGCAACAGGATTTTGAAGCCTGCCAAAAGGGTCATGAACAGGGAGGTTTGCTCGTGCCGGGCTAATTCTCGCAGCCGTTGCGTGCAGCGTTGGGATAGGCCGAAGCAAATTCGCGCCCCGGCATAGTCTTCCTTGTCATTGCGGGGATGGTCGGTCGGCAGGCTCAAGGGTTCAAGATCGGCCAGTTTGGTTTGCCAGTAGCCCTCTTGGCCAGCCCAACGGGCGCAGGCGGCAGGTTCGCGCTGCCAAACCAACCAATCCCGGAACCGGAACCGCACAGGCGGCAAGGCCGGGGGCTGGCCTGCCATGCATTGCCGGTACAGGGTTTCCAATTCCGGCAAGAACACCTGGAAAATCGCCACGCCATCCAAGACCAAGTGGTGCCCGGCCAGGTACAGCCGCCATAGCTGGTTTTCCATGCGAACCAGGAGGAAACGAATGAGCGGGCCGGTTTCCAGAAGGAAAGGCTGGCAGGCTTGGGCGCTGGCGAGATCGCGGGCTTCGGCTTCGGCCCGCTGACGGGGCAGATGCCGCAAATCGAACACGGGCAAATCGATGGGTTCGGGCGGCGCGATGCGCTGGCGGGGAAGTCCCCGCTTGATCCCGATCCGCGCCCGCAAGGCTTCATGCCTCTCCAGCAACAGGCCCAGCGCCTTTTGCAAAGCGCCGGGTTCGATGGCTTCCGGCAGGGTGATATTCAGCGGCTCGTTATAAAACGGCGTTTCGGGGGCGAGTTGCTGGTGTAGCCAAATTTGTTCCTGGGACCAGGACAGGGGCAGGTCGTCGGTGCGCTCGACCGGGGGAATATCGATGGCGGCGCTGGCGGTGCGGGCCGAGACGGCCGCCGCCAAACCGGCGATGGTTGGCGCGGCGAAGAAATCCTGGACTTGCAATTCGATGCCTAGCGCATCGCGGAGATCGGCCAGGATCAGGGCGGCGGCCAGGGAGTGCCCTCCCAATTCAAAAAAATTCTGGGTGACGCCAATCTGCGCTTCCGCCACCTGGAGATATTCCGACCAACGCCGGCGCAGGCGCTGTTCCAAGCCGGAACGCGGCTCGGCGCATTCTTCCTCGCTCCATAGCACTTCGCCCGCCAGCGCGGCCAAGGCTTGCCGGTCCACCTTGCCGCTGGCGTTCAAAGGCAGATGGGCGACCCGGATAAACGCCGACGGCACCATGACCGCCGGGAGACGCTGCTCCACGAACGCCCGCAGCTCCGCCACGCTGGGCAGGACGCCACCGGGCCGCGGCAGCAGATACGCCAAGAGGCGCTTGGTATGGGAGACATCCTCGGCGACCCGGACGACCGCCCGCGCGAGTTCGGGGTGGGCTTCCAGGGCCAGCTCGATTTCCTCCAGCTCGACGCGGAAGCCACGGATCTTGACCTGGTTGTCCACGCGCCCCAGAAACACCAGATCCCCTGAAGGCAATAGGCGCACCACATCCCCGGTGCGGTAGTAGCGTTCGCCGTCGGTTCCCGGCAATCCGGTGACGAACTTCTCCGCCGTGGCTTCCGGGTTGCGCCAATATTCCCGCGCCAGCCCCGCCCCGCCGACCAGAAGTTCCCCGGTTCCGCCTGCCGCAACAGGCCGCAATTCGGCATCGACCACCCGGCAACTGGAATACGCGATGGGCCGCCCGATAGGCAGGGGGGCGCCAGGTTCGGGAATCTCCAGGAATTCGTAATAGGTCGAGAATGTGGTGTTTTCGGTTGGCCCATAACCATTCAGCAGGTGCCGGGGGCGTCCGGGGAAGCTCATCAAACGCCGCACGGCATCGACCGAAGGCGCTTCCCCGCCGACCAGCAGATAATCCAGCGGCGCGAACACGCCGGGATCGACCGCCACATGCTGGTTAAACAGGCCCGCGGTCATGAACATGATATTGACCTGTTCCCCGCGCAGGGCCTCGGCCAGGCGGCGGGCATTGAGGACGGTATCCTTGCCGAGCAAAGCGAGCCGCGCCCCGTTCAGCAGGGCGCCCCAGATTTCAAAGGTGCTGGCATCGAAAGCCACGTTCGAGGCCTGGGCGACGCAGTCGCCAGGCCGGATCTGGACGTAGTCGGTGTTCAGCACCAAGCGGGTGACCCCGCGATGCGGCACGGCGACCCCTTTCGGACGTCCGGTCGACCCCGAGGTATAGATGATGTAGCACAGCGAGTCGGGCGTGAGATTCGGCTCGACCGGCGAGGCGTCCTCGTGGGCAATGGCAACCTTGTCGGCATCAATAGCCAGGATTTCCAGCGGACGGTCATGGGCGTCACGGGCCGCCAGAATATCCCCGGCCAAGACCGATTCGGTCAGCAAGCAGCGGGCATCGATATCTTCCAGCATGTAGCGGATACGCGCTGCCGGATAATCCGGTTCGATAGGCACATAAGCACCGCCCAGTTTGATGATCGCCAACAAGGCGGCGATGCGTTGCGGCCCTTGGTTCAGGCAGACCGGAATCAAGGGTTCGGGAAGGCCCTCTAATCCGCAACCGAGGCGGGAGACTAGCCAATGTGCCACGCGGTTGGCTTGCTCGTCCAGTTGCCGGTAGCTCCAAGACTGTCCGTGGTAGCTGAGGGCGATGGCGTCTGGCGAAGTATTCGCCCAGTGGGAAAATGCTTGTGGCACAGTGGTTCTGGCATAGGGGCCTTGTTCCAGGTCGCGCTGAGTCATGGTGGTTTTTATCGGTGGCTATGGGGTTCATATCGCGCCGCGCCAAGGCGGCACACGGTTATTCGCAGCAGGGAAAAGGTAAGCCTTCAGCCGATCCGCTGGGGGAGTGGATTTCCTTTCGGCCCTCAGATTCCTATTCTGCAGGCCGGCCGCGTGGGCGTCGCGGCCTGGCCCGGGCGAGGCGGCCGCTGGTGGGGCTCTTTTGGTGTCCTGTTGGCCCGGCCTCGCGGCCTGGATGCCTTCCTATCGGCGCGCGGCCCGCCAGCCTGGGCGGCTGGTTCGCCATTGTACGGAAGACCAGGCGGGTCTTGGGCTATTTTTATGGGCTGGCCGCCGGGGCGCGGCTTGCTTCTCCGCTCTTGGCCAGTAACGCCCGCCCTGACTGACAAACTCACCCCTTCCGGATTGCCGCCACCGGGGCGGGCAGCGGCAGGTGGTATTTGGGGAGGGCAGACCGCCCCGGCGATTCCCGACGAGGTGGCCGCACCGCGCTGGATCGTCGATGAACCGGCGCGGCTGGAGGCGCTGGGCCATTATTCCGCGCTGAACCCCGGCGACGGCTAGCGCACCCGGCCATTGCGGCCCGGGCATCCGGCTTATGTGATTTACACCTCAGGCTCCACCGGCATTCCCAAGGGCGTGGTGATGCCGGCTGGGGCTTTGCTGAGCCTGCTGCTGTGGCATGAAGCCGCCTTGCCCGGCCCGGCGGGGACGCGGGTGGCGCAGTTCACGGCCTTGAGCTTCGACGTGTCGGCGCAGGAGATCCTCTCCACACTGGCATTCGGCAAGACCCTGGTGGTGCCGCCGGATGAAATCCGCCGCGACGCCGGACAGTTCGCCCGCTGGCTGGATCTGCGCCAGGTGGAGGAATTGTTCGCGCCGAACCTGGTCGTCGAAGCCCTGGCCGAAGCGGCCTTGGAGCAGGGCTTGGCCTTGCCCACGCTGAAGGACATCGCCCAGGCCGGCGGCTGTACAACCATTACGGCCCCACGGAAACCCATGTCGCCACCGGCTACACTTTGCCCGCTGACCTGGACGCCTGCCTGTCGCCGCCCTCCATCGGCGGGCCGATCAGCCGGTTGCGGGTATATGTGCTGGACGAGACGCCGGGCCTCTCGCCGCCGGGCGTGCCGGGCGAGCTGTACATCGCCGGGGCGGGCCTGGCGCGGGGCTATTTAAACCGGCCCGGCCTGACGTCCGAACGCTTTGTCGCCGACCCCTGCGGGCGCTGGTTCGGCGAAGCCGGTGCGCGCATGTACCGCACCGGCGACCAGGCGCGCTGGCGCGGCGTCGGCGATTTGGAATTCCTCGGCCGGCTGGACAAGCAGGTCAAAATCCGCGGCTTCCGCATCGAACTCGGCGAGATCGAGGCGGCCTTGCCCCGGCATCCCGGACTCGCCGCCGCCGCCGTCATCGCCCGCGGACACCGGCCCGGCGAAAAGCGGCTGGTGGCCTATGCCGTCCCCGCCTTGGACGCGCTGCCCTTGAACCCGAATGGCAAGCTCGACCGCACGGCCCTGCCCGCGCCGGATCTCACGCCAGCCGGCGGCACGGGCCGTGCGCCGCGCACACCGCGTAAGCGGCCGCTGCGCGCCCTGTTCGCCGAGGCGCTGGACCTGCCCGGCGTCGGCCTGGACGATGATTTCTTCGCGCTGGGCGGGCATTCGCTGCTGGCGGCGCGGCTGGTCAGCCGGGCGCTGGCGGCGTTCGGGGTCGAACTGGGCCTGCGCGCGCTGTTCGAGGCGTCCACGCCGCCGGCCCTGGCGCAGCGGATGGATTTGCGGCTGGAGCCGGAAAACGCCCTGGCCCCCTTGTTCCCGCTACGCGGCGGCGCAGGGCCTGCGCTGTTTTGCATCCACCCCGGCGGCGGCACCGGCTGGTGCTACGCCGGCCTGCTGCGCCATCTGGACGCCGCCACCCCGGTCTACGCGCTCCAGGCCAAGAGCCTCGCCGATCCGACGGAACGGTGGCCCGGCTCGCTGCGGGAGATGGCGGCGGACTATGCCGACTGGGCCATAAAGGCCCAGCCCGAAGGCCCGTACCGCCTGCTCGGCTGGTCGGCCGGCGGCATCATCGCCCAGGCGGTGGCGGTCGAATGGCAAGGGCGCGGGCGGACGGTGGAGCAGATCGAGGCCATCATCGACCAGCTTTACGGCTATCTGCGCGGGCTGGTGAGCCTGCCGGTGGCCTATTAGGCGTAACAGCAAATGTGCGCCAAACCGTTTACGATATATGCTTGGCTGAAAGCCGCCGATTTTTTCCACTCAACCCGCGTTTTAAGGAGCCATCCCATGTCCACCGTGTCCACTCCTGAAGCCGAAGCCCCGCTGGAAGACCAGCTTACCGCCTCTGCCAAGGCCGCACGGCTGGCCCGCGCCGAAGCGCTGGTGAAAAACTATGTGCTAGGCTCGGCCGCCATCGCTTTGGTGCCGGTGCCGGTCGTCGACCTGACCGCCGCCTTGGCCCTGGCCCTGGGTTTTGGCCTGGCTTTCGCCCTGTTGCTGGGCGGCTGGTGGATTGCCCCGGAGCCGCTCAAACAGCGGCTCTCGGCCCTGCCAGGCAAGCTGCTGGCCTAGGGGCGGACGGCGCTGGCCCGGGCCAAAGACCGGCTGGCGGCGCTATTCAACCGGCGCCGCGCCCTGGCTTTGGGGTTGCGCGGCTGGGCCGAGGACGGGCCGGGCGGCAGGCCGGATTTGCAGGCCTGGGTGCTGGGCTTGCCGGAGCCGGCCTTGCCCTGCTGTCCCTGCCGCTGTTCGACTTGGCCGCCGTGATGGCCTTGCAAGTGAAACTGGTGCACAGCCTGGCCCGCCATTACGGCGTGCCGTTTGAGCCCAGCCTCGCCCGCCCGCTGCTGTCCGGGACCGGCCTCGGCGGCCTGGCCGCCAGTTTCGCCACCGCGACCTATGCCACCGGCCAGGTTTTCATCCGCCACTTCGAGGCGGGCGGCGATTTGTCGAATTTTGAGCCGCAACAGGCCAAGGCCCTGTTGCGGCAAGAATTGCAAACCCGCGCGGAGGAGGCCGCCGCAACCCCGCCGCAAGCGCCTGCCGGCGCGGACGCCGCGCGGCCAACGGCACCCGCCGCCCCGGCGCGGCTGGAAGACATCCATGGCATAGGGCCGACCTACGCCGCCAGGCTGAGAGCCGCGGGCATTGAGGACTTCGCCGGCTTGGCGGCGCTGCCGCCCGAGCAGCTTAAAACGATCATCGGCCGCGCGGTGTCCGTCCGGGCCGTCCGCGCCTGGATCGTCCAGGCCGCCGAGCTGGCGCAAAGCCAGGTTTGACATGCCCTGGCCGGAGGCATTGTTCCGGCCACATCCCAAGCACCCACATAGAAAAAGGAGACCCGGCGATGGCCGACACCCCTGAAGAACTTCCCTTGATCCCCGGCCTGGACATGGTCGGGCGCGGCATTTACCTCAGGCCGCAGCAGCCCTTTGAATTGAAAGGCGTGTTGTTCCGCCAGCCGGGCCACCAAACCTACCCGTCCAAGGAGACCGGGCTGACCTACCGCGTGCCGGCCGGCTACGAGGTCAACGACAGCCCGCCGATGCCCGCCGCGCAGGCGCTGAACCAGATGCGGATTGAAGAATCCTGGGAGCGCTTCGAGAAATCCACCAGCCTGGACGCCGCCGCCGCCACCGGCAACGGCCCGTTCAGCGTCGATGTCAACGCCAGCCAGACCGGCCAGTTGCGTTCGGAGGAGGACGCCTACTACGCCCTGCGCAACTCCTTCATCCCCTTATGGTCGGTGTACATCCCGGACGACCGGGGTTTCATCGACAGCGATTTCGACCTGGACATCCCCACCCCCTACGACCCGGCCCACCGCCGCGCCTACGAACGCTTCTTCGAGCGCTTCGGCACCCATTACGTCAAGCGCGTGTGGGTTGGCGGCAAGGCCATGCTGGCGTTCACCGTCGCCAAGTCGAAGGACATGAGCAAGGAGGATATCAAGGCAGGCATCAAGGCCAGCTTCGCCGGGGCAGGCTCCGGCTCGGCCAATGCCGCCTCCAGCGCCGCCAAGGAGAAGCTGCAAAACAACTCCGAATGCACCGTGTTCGGCAAGGGCGGCGACGAGCTGCTGCTGGCGACCTTGAGCTCGCTGGACGAGGCGCGTTACAACCAGTGGCTGTCGACTATCAAGGACAACCCGCAGGTGATCGAATTCGACGCCGTCGGCATCTGGACTTTGGTCGACGACGACGA
>Ga0265316_10004203_pt1 | contig 14394 bp, 28 predicted proteins | sample 4522metaG_FD_202092 | JGI IMG/M metagenome (GOLD analysis project Ga0265316, IMG submission 202092) | Rhizosphere microbial communities from Carex aquatilis grown in University of Washington, Seatle, WA, United States - 4-5-22 metaG | ecosystem: Host-associated > Plants > Roots > Rhizosphere >...
AATCGGGATGATACCGAAGCCGATTTCGCCAAGACTATCGCTGGCCTTTTTCGCGGCAACAATCAACTGATCGCAATAGTTCATGATAGAGGGGAACAGGGTGAACATGACGATAATTACGACTACCGAGCCGACTACTTTCAGAATATCGGCCATTCCGGCATTCGCAAGTTTGCCCTGGATTCCGCTGACTGCGAAGATACCACCGGCGATAAGCAGGCCAAGTATAACGATGAAGGCGCCGAACCCGGCAACTACGCTCAAGCCTAAGAATTGAGCTATGGTACCGCCCGCAGGTGTACCGGTAATGGTAGTCGTCCAACCGGTGATTCCCAGGTTAGCGGTATAGATGGCCGGCCCAAGTGCCAAGGTGATGATGATTACGATAAAACCCATAATCCGGGGCATTAATCCTTTTAGCATTTTACACTTCCTTTTTTATTTTTTAATATTCTGAGAAAAAGGATTCAAGGACACCAGTTGTAGCCTTATACCGCACCTCCGGTTTTCGCCGTTATTACTCCGTCTTTCATTTTCCCTTCCAGATCGACCAGATAATACCGGCGATAATACCGCCGAAGATTAAGAAAGCGAGGAACGGCCCGATTGCGCCCTCAAAGGGGTCTGTCTTCTCTGACTTGTAAGTGATGGTTAAATCTCTGACCGCCGTGGAAGCTGTCAGTCCATCGACTGTTAAGACGCTGGTGGTTGTAAAGACATAGGTAGCGGCCAATGGTACATCAGTACCAACTGTGGAAGTTACTGAATCGATGTTAGCCAGGTTGTCGCCAAATACCTCACGAGTTAACGTAACATCGGCAAAAGTGTCGCCGGTTGTCGGCGCCGATACCACGTTGACGATTTCATCAACCCGCAATCCAGTAATTCCCTTATTGATTGCAGGTGCAAAAGCGAACATGAGGATTAATACAATTACTCCTAAAGCAACTCTACCTAACATCGGCGTCTCTCCTATTTTTTAATAACAAAAAGGCGAGTAAGCAAATTAATACTTCTCGCCTTCACGTGCTTTTATGCTATCTTCTTTACCCATTTATATTATTATACAACACATTGTCAAGTACGTAAGTAAAAATACGTAGGTAAAAAATAGTTAATCACCTATCGGGAACAACGCCCAACTTACTTTGTAAATAAATATTCCCCAAATGAGAATACCTCGCTTCAGGTTTTGTTGTAATGTTCGCTTTCGGATTCTCACTTTTTGATTTCCTTTGGAGTAAGCATACCAGCGAATGAAATTAAAACGAATGCAACCATCGGAAATACTAATCCCAATACGAAATATTTATAATTGGTATCACTTGACATGGAGAATAAGAACTCAACATCGTAGAATAAACCAAATGCAAGGGTAACAAGAGAGCAAAATGTCAGTATAAAAGCGAGGATTTTACGTTTCATTTACGTTCCACAACTTTTCCACAAATAGGGCAATGCCGAATCTGCCAATCGCCTCGAAGTGGGTGAATTTCCCAAGGACAAAACTTATGGAAACCAAAATAACATAATATCTTTTTCACCTTGTCACCACCTTTATCGTTCCTGATATCGCGTCCGCCGGGCCCTTCAGCCATTTACCATCTTTCAAATACCAGTAGTTTTCTAAGATTAAGAGATTCCCTTGCCAGTGATAAGATTGCGTGTAAAAATCATCGCCGTTAGTGACTGAAATATAATAAGGCGCTTCGATTTTAGTCGGGATACCAATGCCGGTTGTCGTGATATCGCTAATCTTGCCTTTAGCACCACCGCCGTTACAGGATTGCCCCAGGATAACACCGATGATGATAACCACAACTCCACCAGCGATAAAACCCTTCATGCCGTTCTCGAAGCACCAGAACACACCTTTCCAAAGTGAGTGCCAGAGGAAGGCGATTAACCTGAACGGCGCGAGTAAACAACCCTGTAACATAATTCTAGCCCCTTAATTTATCTTAACGCCCAATCCCTAAGTTATTAGCGTTTCATTATGTCCTTGCTCACTACAGCGGCTTGGCGGGTAGTTGTAGAAGTTCCGCCAACCGCTTATTTGTCAGTAGATTTTATTTACTCCATTGTTGAGTTGTTAAGTTGAAAGTTGCCGTGGTTCCGGGATAGGTAAGAGGGGCAACTACAGTGATTAAACCGTAAGTCGCGTCTGTTTGAGTGGCGTCAATGGTATAAACAACTGCCGGGGTAGAAGTTAGATCGTTGTCACTGACTAATTGAGTACTGGTTATTGTTCCGGTAGTGGCTGAATGTCCGGCGAAATAGGCTAAGGATGCCGTTTTTACGCTTGAGACTTCTGTGTTAGCGGCTGCAACCTTGCCGTTAGAGAGTGCGCCCATAAGTGCAGGAACCGCGACAGCTGCCAGGATACCCAGAATTGCGATAACAATTAGTAACTCTATGAGTGTAAACCCGCCCTGTTTGCTATTGATTTTCCTAAATAGATTTTTCAATTTGTCCTCCTAATAATTTCTAATTTGTGCGATTACGAAACAGTTGTTTGTCACTACCAGCACCATGAATATTACGATGCAGGATAACCCTATGACTAAGGGTTTTCTCACTATCGGATACCTCCTACTTATCCAAATGAGAAGTGAACAACTGATTAATGCCAATGCCATTTTTATCGGTGTATTCCACCAGTGATATACCCATGTGGCCGGGATTCCCTTAAAACTCTGATTCGTCTCAAAACCGCCGTGATGCACTACCCAATATGTCGTTATTGCATCCGCGGCTTGCAAGAATACAAGAACAAGGGTAAGAATCCATGACCATCTAAATTTTGTCACCCATTTACCCTTTTAATAAACCTGTCATGCGCTTCTTGTTTAGTTTTTTTGAAGGCATTATTAGCGATGGTGATAAGATTACGCCTGTCGGAAACGGCCTTGCGTAATTCCTCCCGGTAGTCCCGGCCATACTCAAGTTTCTTCTGCATTGTTGGCATTAGTTTTTACCATCCTCTTTTTCTTTTTCTTCTTTGTGTTCTTTTTCCAGTGCGTTAGTTACTGATTTAATAACGAATATATATACCACACCGTTAATTGCAGACGTAATACAGGTCGTTATAATCAGTGTCCAGAATTGCGAGAGTGTAAACATGGATTATTCGTACCGCCCGGATTTATGGCGACTAGTCATCAAATGGTCGCCGCCCATACCCATGTTGAAGTTAGAACGGGCGCCGTCTGCTAATATTCCTAAGCGGTTTTCCCATAAGTCCCTGCTGAATCCGCATTGCAGACATTCAACTACTCCTGTCTGATTGTTGATGAGAAGATTCCCGCCGATACACCGAGGACACTTTCCTTGAGACATTTTAATTCACCACCTTTTTAGATTTGTCACATACTTTCATAAGTTGCCAGACAGTGCAACAATGGTCCCGGCACACTTGACCAGGGCATGACAGTACGCAGTGATTATTTAATAATTCCGTTTTTAAATCTTCCCATTCAATTTGCATATATTTACTCCTTTCCTTTATTTTTCCCGTCGCACCACATAACCATGTGGCAGGCTGTAAACTCATCTATGCCTATTTTCTTTAATACTGTGTCTAGTTTTGCCAGTAATTTCAGGGATATTTGAGGCTCTTTGTCAAACATTCTTAAAGTGTCACAGATAAAAGGCCGGTGATGATAACTGATTCTTTTGACGTGGAAGTATTGGCCGAACTCCAAAAGTAACTGCTGTGAGGTAAAATAGCCCGTGATGGGAGAGCCGTCCCACTTTCCCGCTATGCGTCTAGTGACTTTGAAGAGAGGCCAGTTGTCTACAGTATCCGTAATGTCAAGGGTAGCATCGGGAGTGGTGACGCGGTCGATTTCAGATACCGCCCATTTCCACTTTTTCATATGGTGAAGGCCGCCGAACAGGTGAACATGGTTAAAATAACCATGTTCAAAAGGTAAAGCGCAAGCATCGGCAACAATAAAGCGAGTGCCATTGCATATCTGCTGTCCGGCTCGTTTGATTTCAACACCATTGTAGTCAATTCCAAAAGTATCTTCATTCCCGTATAAGTCCAGCCACGAACCACGTTCTAAGCGATTACTACAGGCTAGAATCTCATTGAATCCACCGTCTCCGCAAGCTAAGTCTAAGGTTTTCAAATGTTTGTAAACCTCCATAATTTATCTAATGCTAATCCCATCGCCAGATAGACAGCGGGGAACAACATCAGTTCGTAGTAATAATAACTACCACGCCCTATAACGCCCGACACGAGACACCAGGTAAAATAAAAGCCAATCATCCAACTGATGACTACCTTACCCGTCAGATTGCCATGGATAGCGCGCCATAAGGCATAGAGCATTAGAGGCAGCACGCATAACCAGATGACGTACTGGAACCCCATTAGCGTCCCGTCTGTATAGAGGCCGACACGGTACTTAATAAACCACATGAAAGGACTTTCCCACACACCGGAGAGATTAAAGGCACCGGCGGTATAGAGCAGGACCTTGTAAGTCTCTAAAAATACATTGATAAAAGTGTGGTTGATAAAAATATAGGCCAGTTCACAGATTATAAAATATCCCGCAATCGAAGCAAGCATTATTTGAAAGACCAGTTTTATCTTCCCTTCGAATAACGCAAGTATCATTAAAGTCCAGACTGATAACGCGCCCATGATTTTGGCCGCGGTTGCCGCACCTGCCGCAATACCGGCCCTGTAATCCCTGAACTGGAGGTACAGCAAAAGGCCAAGCATACTAAAAACAACCATGTAAATATCAGATAGTCCATGCCCGGCGTAGAACCAATAAAGGCTTGATATACCCATAAGGCCGGTACTGATTAACGATGGCAGTATTGACAATGCCAATTTTCTACAGATTAAGTAAAAGAATAATAAACCTAAAGTCCCGGCTATCACTGAAAAGAAACGCCAACCTGTGAAATTGTTACCGAATAAGTTTTCGCCCTCGAGCATGATTGCAACCACTAAAGGCGGCTGCGCGGGTTCGGGGTCTATATGTTCAGCGCGGGCCATGATTGCATCCGGCACCCAGTAAGCCTCATCGAAGATAATGGTTTGCTGTTGACTTGCCGTGACCATGCGGACACTGCCAAAAGTTAAAAGCAGAATGGCAACGATTGCAATTTCCAACCAGTGTTTTTGTATAGATACGACTAACTTTGTCATGTTGCCTTTCTACTTCCTTTCCGCTTTCACGGTGATTATTAATTTCGGCTCTCCGATTTCAGGGACGCCGCACTCGGTAGCGTAAAACTTGTCATTGATTCCGGTGGCGTCCTGCACGGCGTCACATACCGGTTTCAATGCGTTATGAATATCGATTGTCTTACTGTTAATCTTGGAAAACAGACCGTCCAACCGGACCGTAATCGCGCAATTGGTAAAATCAAAACTCTCAACGGTAGCAAGTCGCCGTATCGCCCAGGTAACTTGAGATTTCCAGAGGACTATTTCAGGCCGGGTATTGCCACTCTGAAATTTGTAATGATTGACGGACAGGTGGGGTATGCAATCCATGTAGACAAAGAATTTTATACCGTTATCGGTTTTTTCGCAGTACCAGAGAAGAGTATTTTCTAAACGCATTGTCATTCTCAATTAGTCCTTAATATTCGTTACTACATCGCGGATAAGCGGTATTTTTTTATCATAGAGTTTGCAGAAGGGAAAGGGACACTGAAGACAGCGGACAGCGCCGAGTTTCCGGGCGATAACCGAAGCGCAAGCGGTATCCTTGAAGGTATTGGGCGAAGTATGGGCGCCGATTTTGAGGTGAGAAGTCATATTATTTTAGTTCCTCTTTATTTTCTTCTTTCTAACCCTGTCTAACATCTAACAAATTACAACTAACACCCTTACTACCCCCTAAAGGGGTAGTATAGGGGGTTGTTAGTCTAACTGTTAGGTGAGTGTGAGTTAGATTGTTAGATAAATTGTTAGATTTTTGCAACAAGTCCATATTTACCAGTTCCTAGTTTAATAAATTTGTCCTTTGTCTTTGAAAGGGTTATCCCTACTATTTCAGTATTTTCAGGTTCCCCAATGTCAGACGCCAATTCCTCAATAGTTCCCGGTTGTCCTCCCCTCTTTGTTAAAGCGTTAACAAGTCGCTGTACTCTTGATAAAACTTTAGCGCTTAATACCTGGTTATCAGCAAGATTTGAAGGTATAAAACTGATTGAGATTAATTTATCTCCCTCGTTTACAAAATCCACTGCGAAAGATAGCGGTTTTTGTTTCCGGGAAAGGTTGTTTTTTGTGTTGACAAGAACGTATTCTTTATGATCGCTGTTCTCAAAAGAATCGTCCATTTTTAACTCGAATTGGGCGCGGGATCGGTTATACTTGACGATTGTACCGTAAGGTGTTGCCGAAGCATCAGCGCCAGCCATCGTCGCCTTTGAGGTATGGTCGATGGTTAATGATGTGACATTCAATGAACGTAAACTGTTATAATATTCAGCTGCTACTTGCGCCTCGGTTTGTCCGGCTTTTGCCTCGGATGTTGCGGCCATTTGTGAATCAATAATCACGAGTTTAATACCAAATTGTTTTATCATTTCCTTAATATATTCGGTATATTCAGCCAATGGCTTTTCGCATTTTATAAAGAAGATGCTTTTATGTTCGTCCGGGATATCGGCGCCCGAATCTCTTAAACCCTTTTTAATCGCTTTGATGTGCTGCTTATGGATTAATGCCTCGGTTTCCCAATCTAGGTATAGAACATTAATCATTCCTTGATAAGCACCTATTCCGATACCTGAAAAAATTCCGTAAGTTAAAAGTACCGCGATAAATTCTACAAACGTACTTTTCCCGATACCACCCGGCGCGAATAATGTGGCCGGATGCCCTAATGCCAAAAGTGGAGTTAAAAGATATTCTTGCTCTTCAATTTCTGGTTCGGTATTTATGTCAATAATTTCCGGCGCTGTCTGCCATTTATAAGTTACATCCTGGACAAGATACTCGATTATACTATCCCAATTAAATAATACTTCGGCTGGGTGCTTGTCTAAAAGCTGATTAAAAAGGGATTTCCGTGCGCCGGCATTATTGAAGTTAAAATTGACATTCGAGAAAAATGGCTCGTTAAGCGGATGATAAAATGTTAATCTGGCCTCTAACCCGCCGCGTCCTTCATGCAGTCCAATAATGTCTATTTCAACGGCATCATCAAGGAAAGTGTATTTGTAACTGTTTGAGTTTAATTGAATACAAGTTACGGTATCTTCGGAATATTCACTTACTTTCCCATTTTCCGCAATAGATTTTTCAATAATATTTTTCATGCCGGGGGCTTTATCATCAGTCATCATTCGCCGTCCTTCTTAATGCCAAGTTTACGGGCAAGGCGGCATCGTGGACAGCGTTTCGGCAAGTCAAGTTCACGATCTAAGAAATATTGCTGTTCTCCAGCGGTAAACACAAAAGGCTTACCACAATCAATACACGGAAAACTTTGGTCGTGGAGATTTGAATTTGGGTTTGGTTGAAGTGCCATTAATTAACCTCATTTATCACATTTATCGAATACTACTTAAAATAATATTCTCAATTTTATAGAATGTCAATACCCTATTTTAGAACATCTGCACCTTTTCGGCCTGAGCGAATAAGTACCCGGCGCCGACTTTTACATCTCTTAATGTCAAAGCGTCCTGAATCAGTCTACTCTTCATTGACGCCCTGAACGTCTGGACTTCTAACCAGGACGCCGGCCAATAATAACCATAAGGCGGTACGCATTGTGAGAGGATCGGCTGATTATCGCGCCTTAGTTCCCGGATAACAATTTGCAGTTTCCTTTGGATCGCTCGGGTACGTGGCAGGCCTACCGCTTCAGCCAGGTCAAGAGATAGAATAGCGTTCTCAGCGCCGACTTGTAACTGAATTACCGCAAGCACCTTTTCTTTAGTGGTCACTTACTTCACTTCCTTTACTGCTGAATCAGGGAGAGGAATACATTTACCGCCAGCCGGACAAATATGCTGACACCAAATATCTACTTTATGAGCTTTTGCATCATGGCATTTATGGGTTTCGAGTGGGTCACTTTTCCATGTGCAAGTTTCTGCTTTATCACAAATCATCTTGCTCATTTCCCTCCCTCCAGTGGTAGACCTGATTTGAGTTGGGTTATTATATTTAAAAGTTCCACCCATCCTTGACCTTCTGTTACTCTCCAATTCCAAAGTAATTCCCCAATCGCCTTTCTTTCCTCCGCTTTGGCTTGGGCTATTGCTTCTTCAACTACTTTGCCACTTGCCATGTCATATATTTGTCTTTCCAGTTCCTTGATTCTCGCCTCAAATCCCCCCCTATCTTCCCTGTATTGTAAAAGTATCTCTCCGATACCCTGTTCTTTGAGTATTAAGGCAGTTTTTAATCGTTTAATCTCCACCTCTCGCCTGTCAAGTTCGGGCTGAAGTTTGGCGAGTTGGGCTTTAAGATATTTATCAATCTCTTCGCCGAATAAGAAGTCATTAGAATGTCCAGCATCATAGATTTGCCGAAGTATTATTAATCCCTCCTCAGACTTCACAGGTTCAGGAGGAGAGACTTTGCCAGTACCGTTACATTTCCAGCAAGTAGACATCTTGCCTGTATTAATTGCAACTTTACCAGTACCACTACAGTCAATACACATTTCGCCTCCCTCACCTTCGTTGCCAGGGAACCCACATTTACCTTGGCAAGTAGGGCATACCACCATTTCAGGCTTTTTATTTTTCATTCTTCCCTCCCAATATTTATAATTTACTTTGCTGTTCATCCTCTTAAAATTGCCAGTATTGTTGGCGATGGTCCCGGTAGCGGTTCTTTTGTGTCAACCTCTAAAAAACGAGTGCGACTAGCGGACCTTAATTCAGCACCAGCCTCAAGCAACAAGTTTATGTAAGATTGTGCAGGAATTAGTAAGACAGTTGATTTTCCTTCTTTTTGTTCGCTGATTGCCTTTCTAACAAATGCTGTTGGACCGTCCGTGTTGCCGTCTGTTTTGCGGTATGGAGGATTACAATAGTTCATATCGCCCCAAGGTATCAAAAGACTGTTATACCCTTCAGGACGCGGGCAAGGACACGGGTCAAAGTCAAAGTGAAATTCGTTGTCGAGTTTTCTATATAATTCTGGAGGAGTTAACCAGTATTTCATCTCTCACACCTTCCCCAATATTTTCTTCACGGCTTCCAGTTGGGCGTTGAGATATTTATCAATCTCTTCGCCGAATAATAAATCGTTAGAATGTCCAGCATCATAAACTTGACGAAGTATTAACAATCCCCCCTCAGGCTTCACAGGTTCAGGAGGAGGGACGGGGACAAATCTGGTACAAACACAATGATAAAATCCGTCTTTATGTTCGCAATAGGTAACATCTCCGCCACCTTCATAATGTTCGTCTACTGAGTGTCCACATTTGCAAAGTATTGATTGTGGGGACTGAGAGACGGGAATACAGGCGGGAACACTTTTATTGGATGTCACTCTGTCACAGTAACCGTTGCAAGCTCCGTTCTCTTCATGTGGTATACTGTGGTCACATTTCGGGTATTCCTTGCAGGGTTTCGGGCATACCACCATTTCAGGCTTTGGCTGTTCCTGAATAGGTGCTAAACCTCGCAATCCACACTTATTACAAGGTAGAGGATAACCATGCGCTGGACACCACTGTCTTTTAACCTGTTCTTTCTTATCCATTCTTCTCTCCCAATATTTAGAATTTACTTTGCTGTTCGTTTAGATAATTCTTGACTGACTTGCCTGATAGCCACCAGTTCCAAAAGTTCTCAGGTGTTTTAAGCGCAGTATTAGTTTTATTATCAGGGTGTGACTCAAAAAATATACGTGCGTGTTCTTTCCAGAGATAACCAGTTTTAGGGTATGTGGCAAGTTCCCTCAGTTGATTGTTTGACATTGGGCAACCAATGCAACCTATACGTTTCCAACCTCTATCGTAAAGAGGATTATAAGGTAGATTAAATATCCTGATATATTCCCAAACTTCCGCATCACTCCAACAAATAATGGGATGAAATAATCTTTTTGTTTTATCTTTTCTATCAGGTTCTATCATGCAACGCTGAGAGCGTTTTGCTGATTCTGCCCACCGAATACCTGTTAGTGTAATTCTTCCAGAACCGCCACCCTCTTTAATAACTTCACAGCACCAACGAGAACGTCTAGTAGGCAAACCTTTTTTATCAACCATCTGCCAGAAATGTTTAGCTAGAAATTCCCATTGAGTAAAAGGGTGAAATGTTTTTAAGAAGTGATAATTTTCTGTTGGGTCTATTGGACTAACATTATAATGGTAATCGGCTGGCACTTGTGCTCTATTCATAACTAAATCAACAAGGACATCACTATCTTTGCCACCAGAATCACAGACATAATAAGGCTCAGTGGCATTCTGCCTGATAACCTCAATAGCAGTCTCTATTTTGTTCCAGCCCATTTCATTAAGTTGCATTAATCCCATCTCTCACACCTTCCCCAATATTTTCTTCACGGCTTCCAGTTGGGTGTTGACAGTATCAATGGCAACCAATTTGAATTGCATATTATAAGCATCAGAATCGGAAACTCCCCATGATTTTTCTACTGTCTGATTTATCTGCTCAGGTGTCAGTCTCGCACCCTCCAACTCTTTGAGCATCAGGGAGAGGATGGAGTCTGCTTTAATTAACCAGTTGTTTTTCCAGTACTGGTGCATACCCTTCCAAAAGTAATGATTTTGTTCATCGGTTTGCGGAGAAAGACTAGCCAACCCAGAAAGTAATATCGCTAATTCTTCCCTCAATGTTTTCTGTTCCCTCAGTTTCTCTGTCATTTCCTCTCCTCTTATTCCTTATTTGGGACTGACTGGAATGGTTTTTGGACTTTCACCTGCTTGCGGTTATCTCATCACCCCAGCCAGTCCTTTACTTAAATCAGCCAGTAGCCCACTGTCCTAGTTCGTCAACTGTTGCACTCGTACTACTAATAAGTCGCTTGCCCTTTCGGGTGGCTGATAAAAGCCTTAGTTAGAGTTTACTTAACCAATCGCAGAAGTCGGCCACGTGTTCCGGCACCATTTTATTCAGAGCATCCTTGACGCCGGTGATCGGTTCCTGAAGATGGTAGACTTCGAGGAATCGCTTTTTAAGGTTGGCCGGGGATACATCGGCGTTTCCTTTCGCGGATAATTCGCTGATCGTGGTGATTACCCACTGCATATCGATTGCCGACTTTGCCGCAGTAAATGGGATATCGTCCTTTTTATCATTCGGCCATAATTCGTCAATGTCGTTCTCCGCCTGGGCGTCCGCTTCGGCCTTCCCTGCTTCGATGGTCCGGCGGTCAACCTTGACTTCGGTAAACTCTTCGTCAATGACTTCGGTGTTAGGTAACTGGCCCGGCGCCATCTTATCCAATGCGTTACGTTCCGAGCGAATGAAGGCCATGTTGGCCGCACTGTTCCCTTTGTCCGCGCCCTGGATACTGCCATCACGTGGAAAGAATCCGTAACCGGGATAAATATTGCCGTCCTGGTCTTTAATCTTGGTAATCGCTACAATTCTATCCGGGTATGTTTGGCCGAAGATTGTTTTCTGTTCGTCCTCGGTCATTACCCTCGGCCCGTCCACGTATCCGAATTTATGGCCGGTTCCAAGTGCGATATTGCGAGTGGCCTTGATTCCTAAAACTGTCACCCAATCTCGCCCGCCCGCCTTGTTCTTAAAACTGATAATGGATATCTGCTTGAGTAACGGATTCAATCCGTATGTCGCACAGATAATAGAGGCTTTGGCGATTTCGGCGTCCGGGGCCTGCGGCCACACTGTTTTGAGCAGGTAGATCGCCTTTGTCTGTGTCATTATACTGGTATTCGTTTTTGGTACTACTGATGTTGATGCCATATCTTCACTTCCTTTTAATTAATTCCTACTCGGTTCAATTTCGCCTTTCCTGATTTCTTGCAGTTTTGCAATTAGCTTGCGGGTTAAATCATCGACTTGTTTCCTGTACTCATCTTCAAGAGCGCGGTATCCCTCAAGCCAATATTTCCGCCGCGGGTCTTCTACTTTATAAGGACATTCCATGTTAGTCGTTATTTTTTCATTACAGTTACATTCGGATTCGTATCGTCCGCATTCCTCACAAATAACTTGATGGACTATTTCGTGTTTTTTCATATCTTCCCTCCAATTTATTCTCAAGCGGTTACTTGCTCTTCCGGGTATGTTAGATTCTATGGTTCTGGATTCACTTTTATTCTTTTTGCAAGTCATTCCTTAGTTTATTCCCGGAAGAGCGCCGCATCGACTTCTATTTCAATGAACCTATCACAGTTCGTACATCCTTCAGTTTATTTTTAGCGGTTATAGTAACCTCACGCCTGTCAGTTTTGATGGTTATTCCAAGTTTATCGTAATCCTCTTGAGTGAAGTGGTTGTAATGTTCTTTTACCCAATCCATGCCGCATAAAGGATTCGAGGGGATACCCAGACAAACTTTACTCCAATCAATCGGTATTTCTACTTGCTTATCAACGAAACAATAAGCTACTCGTATTTTTTCCATATCTTCAGCTAAGATAACCCCGGCGCGGCATTCATAAACCTCTTCGTAACCACTGGCAAGACGGCATAAATCAGCCATATTCTTAGCCAGGTGAATACCCTCAGAACAAATCGTTGAACCTTTATCGGGTGCGGTATGAATGTTTAACCCCATATGGTAGATGAAGTGACGGTCATATATTGAGACTCCGCCCTTTCGAGTAGCCTTGTAGTAAATATTCGGTCTAATTTCGTTCTCTTCCATGACATTCCCTCACTCGTTCAAATTAGTCCTGTTTGCCCATACATCCGCTAGTCCCTCAGCGATCCTCAGTTTACTCTTTGTCCGTTCCATTGTCCGGTCTGCCATGTCAAGCGCCCTGCAAGCCCTTGCGTAGACTGCATCGTTTCTAAATCCAATCGCTTCATAATCACGTTGAAGTGCCTTAAAAGCGTCGACCAGTTCGATTAATTCTTGCTCGGTCATTTTATGTTACCGTCTATTAAATCTTTAACTTGAGATAAAATATCATCTCGGAAGTTTATCAAAGTGAGATGTGATATAGATAGTTTACTCAGTGTTGGAAACCATATATCGCTACATTCGTTAACCAAATCAACCACTTGGAACATTAAACGTACTTCCTGAATCCCGTGTTCATTATAAGACGATACGCTATCAAGATTTATTCCTTGTCCTCGTAGATAAGCCCGAACAAGTGTTGCAAGCGAACGGGCGAGATAACGATTAGTTTTATTATCACTAAGTTTAGCAAGTTCATCCCATGAATATGCAAGTGATTTCAGATCTGCTTTAATTTCATTTTTATTCATTTCACTTTCCTATTCTTTTTCATTGTCTCGACTGTTACGAAAATCACCAACCAGACGAAGGTCGAAGCGGCTATGATGACAGCAGCGCCCTCAATGAGAAAGGCGGGATTGATAGTTGAAGGTGTCATTCTTCCTTTCCTTTCGGACAATCACTCGAAAGTCCGTTAATATTCTGAATCGGTTTGCCTGTCAGTCTACAGGTGTTTATAATCGTGAGGTAGGAACATTGAATACAGGTTTTACTTTGCATTGGACGACTCCTTTAAAATCTTCCCTATCATCGCCGGTGAGACATTGAATTGTTGAGCTATTTCGGTTTGAGTAGCATCAGGGTGTCTCTCAGCGAATCGCTTTACTTGGCGGTCTCTCTTGGTTTTGTTCATTCCGGTAAATCGTTTTTCTTTCATACTTAGAATCATACAACAGTTTTTGGGTAAATGTCAATAGTTAAATGATAATTATTTTTTACCTTGTATATAATAATAATACCTATTGACTTTTATCAGTATGTTTATTATAATAATAGTATGACAGAGAAAAATAAGAAACCAATAATTGACAAAGCACTGGTAACCAATGTTAAGCGGATTCTATTAGAGGTAGGCGTCCCTATGATTCCAATGTCCGTTTTATTTGAACAACTTGGGTATACCGGATTACAAGGGATTTATTGGGGAATACTTTCGGGCGTAATTTCGGGTTTGGCTGTTGAATTGGGTTTTGAGGTTTCCAAATTCGGTTCACAGATAGTATTGAAGAAAACAGAAACTAACTCCCAGAACGGGAGTAGCGATAAGGGAGAGGAGAAAAAATAATAAATGGATGCAGAAAAGTTTAACCCATGGAAACGAGTAGGTGAAAAACTCGGCGGCGCTCAGGCCGGTACATTCGTATTCAGTAAAACGGATGCCAACGGTATTTCAACCAAGCACATAGTTGACGATGTAGCCGTCAATGAGGCACTTTTACCACCCCCTGGATCTGACAATGCAATCTTGGCCG
>Ga0265316_10004206_pt1 | contig 14383 bp, 11 predicted proteins | sample 4522metaG_FD_202092 | JGI IMG/M metagenome (GOLD analysis project Ga0265316, IMG submission 202092) | Rhizosphere microbial communities from Carex aquatilis grown in University of Washington, Seatle, WA, United States - 4-5-22 metaG | ecosystem: Host-associated > Plants > Roots > Rhizosphere >...
GACAAGGTGGAAGCGGCATATCGACGCGGAGATATGTTCGAAAAGCGTCGCCGGATGATGGAAGACTGGGCTACCTTCTGTGGGAACGTGCGTCGCAAGGGGGAAGTCATCGACATGAACAGACAATCGATTGCGTGACCGCAAAACCAATCAAGGGAGTACCCATATGTCTTGGGCTGTGACAACTTACCAATGCAAGGCATGCCAGAGGACAGCGGGAAGTCTGCACACCTGGGGCCTGAGGGAGTACCTCATGCCCCGAGGTGTTCGTACTCCCATGAACTGGACGCTGGGCTGGTGCCTTGACTGTGATGATGTGGCGGCTATCGAGTTACTGGATGAAGCTCGTTGCGAGGCAGAGTTGGCACTTGCAGAAGCAGACTTGCGCCATCTTGGGCAACGTGCTGATCGCCAAACCGGCGAGCAAGCGGTGACCAACTGGAATCACCTAGCAGGCGTTGTTGAAGATGCCAAAGACGCCTTGAAAGTCGTGCGTTCGCGCAAGAAGCCGCTTCATTGCCTCGCTTGCGCAAGTGAACGCATCACGCCATGGCAACTGAAGGCAGATGAACCGATGAATCCGATACACGGCACCTGCGGTGGTGCGCTGGAGCAGAGTCAGGATGGGTTTCGCGTCGCGTTGGAATTGACCTTGCTGCGTTACGACATGGATGGCGCCCTTGTGGACCAAGAGGATGTGCCTGGCTATTCAGTTCCAGACCCAGAGCACTTCGCCCAACGCCAGGCTTGGAACTCACGAATCCGCGGGCTGGAGTGCCCAGTGGCACCAACTGTGGACAGCTCAGTGAGACCCTGGTTCAGATTCGGTTAAGTCGCCCAAGCAAAGTAAATCACTTCATGCGCGCAAGAACTTCAAGCTCGCTGCTGCTGATTGACTTCCATCAACTGGGACTTGTCTTCGTCGACTTGGTGACATGAGTGGGGTCGCTCACATATGCAACCCTGATGGCGCGATGGTGAGCCGCTGACAGGGAATGTCGACGCAAATTGATGTGAGAGATACAGCCCTGACGGCATGCCCCCGACTCACAGGCCCCATGGCGCGCGCTGCATGCCCCACCGCTAGAATCAGTTACAAAAATTGGGGTCTTGGGAATGAGCAATTTCAGCTTTCTGTCCGTGTACTCGCCGCTGTTGGCCGACCTGGGCGCCACCGCTGAAAGGCTCTACCCGTTCGACCCGTCCAGCAGTGTGCTCAAGCTGCGCCTGTTGGCCGAAGCTCTGACGCAAGAGGTGGCCTCGCGCCTGGGTATCCGGTTGATGCAACCAACCCAGGCCGAGCTGCTGCGAGCGGTCGATCAACGCCTTGGGCTCGATCCGCAGGTGCGGCAGATGTTTCACCTGCTGCGCCACCGGGGCAACGACGCCGCGCACCAGCTGCAGCACAACATCGGCTACCGCGAAGGCCTGGAAGCACTGAAGGTGGCCCGCGAGGTGGCTTTGTGGTTTCACCGCACCTTCGGCAACGAGCCCGACTTCAAGCCCGGGCCCTTCCGCCTGCCTGACGACCCCAGCCAGAAGCTGGCCACGCTGCAACAGCAGATCGCTGCCCTGCAAGACAGCCTGCAGCAAGCCCACAGCGACCAGGCCCAGCAAAGCGAGCTGACCGCACTCCAAGCCGCCCAACTGGCGCAAGAGCGAGACTTGGCCGAGCGCGCAGCCCAAGAGCGCGGCATCTACGAGGCCCTGGCCCTGGAGGCCAGCGAGCGCTACGCCAGCCTCAAGGCCGAGTTCGACACCCATCTGCAGCAAGCGCGGCAGCCCAGCACCAAAGACACCGCGCAAAGCGAAGCACAAGCCCTCCAGGCCTTCGCTGATAAATCAGCCCAGGCCGCCAAGAAGGTGGCCATGGACGAGGCCTCCACCCGCTTGCTGATCGACCAGATGCTGCAAGACGCCGGCTGGGCCGCCGACACCGTGGCTCTGACCCACGCCAAAGGCGCCCGCCCCGATCGCCACAAGAACCAGGCCATTGCCGAATGGCCCAGCACCGGCAAGCAAAGCGCCGACTACGTGCTGTTCGCGGGCCTCACGCCTGTGGCCACAGTAGAAGCCAAGCGCCTGAACGTGAACGTGGCCGGCAAGATTGCGCAGGCCGAGCGCTACGCCGCCGGCATCCAAGCAGAGGCCGACACCGATGCCGCCTGGGCGCTGGAAGGCCGCACCGGCCCCTGGCCCGACGGGCAGGGCGGCAGCTTCCACGTGCCGTTTGTGTACTCATGCAACGGCCGCCCGCTGGTCAAGCAGATCGCCGAGGCCAGCGGCACCTGGCACCGTGACGTGCGCCACCCTTCCAACCTCGCCAAGCCGCTGCAAGGCTTCCATTCACCCTGTGGCCTGCTGGATCAGCTGCAACGCAGCCAGGAAGCCGCCCAGGCCAAGCTGCAGCAAGAAGGCTTTGGCTACCTGCGCCTGCGCGACTACCAGCAACAGGCCATCACGGCGGTCGAAGCCGCACTAGCCCAAGGCCAGCGCAGCTGCCTGCTGGCCATGGCCACCGGCACCGGCAAGACCCGCACCATCATCGGCCTGATGTACCGATTCCTAAAGGCCGAGCGCTTCCGGCGCATCCTCTTTTTGGTGGACCGCACGGCCTTGGGCAACCAGGCCATGGACGCCTTCCACGAGGCCCCGCTTGAGCAGAACCTGCCGCTCAGCAAGCTCTACAACATCGCCGACCTGGGCGACATGGCCGCCGAGGCCGAAACCCGCGTGCACGTGGCCACCGTGCAGGCCATGGTCAAGCGCGTGTTCGCCAGCGACACACCCGTGCCCGTCGATGCCTACGACTGCATCATCGTGGACGAAGCTCACCGGGGCTACACGCTGGACCAAGACATGACCGAAGGCGAGATGGCTCTGCGCGACCATGCCCAGTACCTGTCGACCTACCGCCGCGTACTCGACTACTTTGACGCCGTGAAGGTGGGCCTGACAGCCACGCCTGCACGCCACACCACCGACATCTTCGGCAAACCGGTCTACACCTACTCGTACCGCGAAGCTGTGGCCGATGACTGGCTGATTGACCACGAGCCGCCCATCCGCTACCGCACGCTGCTGAGCCAGCACGGCATCCACTTTGATAAGGGCGAGCAGGTCGATGCCATCAACATGGGCACGGGAGAGATTGAAAGCGCCGAACTGGACGACGAGCTCCACTTCGACCTGGAAGGCTTTAACAAGCGCGTCATCAGCGAGGACTTCAACCGCGTGATCTGTGATGAGCTGGCCAAAGAGCTCAACCCGCTGGGCGAAGAAAAGACCATGGTCTTCTGCGCCACCGACGCGCACGCCGACATGGTCACGCGACTGCTCAACGAAGCCCTCAAGGCCACTTATGGCGAAGCCTACAACCAGGCCGCCGTGGTCAAGATCACGGGCCAGTCCGACAAGGTGGACACACTGATCCGCCGCTACAAGAACGAGCCGCTACCCACCATCGCCGTCACCGTGGACCTGCTGACCACTGGCATCGACGTGCCGCGCATCTGCAACCTGGTATTCATGCGGCGGGTGAAGTCTCGCATCCTGTATGAGCAGATGATTGGCCGCGCCACGCGCCGCTGTGATGCCATCGGCAAGACCGTGTTCCGCATCTACGACCCGGTGGATCTTTACGCCGCGCTGCAGGCGGTGAACACCATGCAGCCGCTGGTGAAAGACCCCAAGGTGACGCTGGAGCAACTGATCGACGAGCTAAACAACCCGCTCAGCCACCAAACGCCCGGCAGCAGCCCCGGCCACACCCATGCCCATGACGTGCTGGACCAGCTCAACCAGAAGCTGATGCGGGTGATGCGCGATGCGCAACACAAGGCCGACAAGCGCCCCGAGCTGAAGCGCAAGCTGTCCGAGCTGGAGCGGCAGTGGGGAGTGCCCGCAGCAGAGCTGCACCGCCACCTGCACCAGTTGGGGCAAACGCAAGGCCCGCAGGTGGCGGCCGATTTCATCCGCACCCATACTCGGCTGCTGCTGCAGGTGGCCGAGGTGCAGCAACTGCTGGGCACGGCTTATATGCCGGTGATCTCGCACCACACCGACCAGGTGACCGAGCGCACACAAAGCTGGGGTCAATACGCCCGGCCTGAGGACTACCTGGACAGCTTTGGCCGCTTCGTGCGCGAGCAGGTGAACCAATCGGCCGCGATGGCCGTGGTGGTGAAGCGCCCCAAAGACCTGACTCGTGCGCAGCTCAAGGAGGTGCGCCTCCTGCTCGACGGCGCCGGCTATACAGAGGCGCGGCTGCAAGCCGCCTGGCGAAAGCAAAGCAACCAAGACATCGCGGCTGGCATCGTCGCCCACATCCGCCAGGCGGCGCTGGGAGAGGCTCTGCTACCGTTTGAACAGCGCGTGGCCAAGGCCATGCAGGCCATCTACGCCCTGCACCCCTGGACCCACGCCCAGCGCACCTGGCTGGACCGACTGGCCAAGCAGCTGGTGCGCGAAACCGTGCTGGACGATACTTTCATCAACGCAAATTTCACGGCCACCGGCGGCGCCAAAGGCCTGGACAAGGTGCTTGGTGGGCACTTGGCGCCCGTGATGAGCACCCTGGCCGGGGCGCTGTGGCCTGATGCGGCCTGAATCTCTCCACACCTCCTTCGAGCCTTGTGGCAAAATGCAAAGTAATACGCCCCCCACCTCTGACCCCGGCGAAAGCGCGGTGTGCCATGTGGGGGGTTTCTTTTTGCCCGTTCGTTCTGCACCATGACTGAGCCCAAACCGCTCAAGAGTCACGCCAGCTACCCGCAACAACTCGACATCCTGAGAGCACGCGGGCTGCTGGTGCAAGACGAAGCTGCGGCCCTGGCTGCGCTGGCCCGCCTGGGCTACTACCGGCTTTCAGGCTACTTTTACCCTCTGCGCAAAACCCTGCCTCCCGGCCAGACGGGAAGACAAAACGACTTTTGCGAGGGCGCGTCGATCGAGCTTGTGCTGGCACTGGCCGAGTTCGACAAGCGCCTACGGCTCCTGACGCTCTACGCCCTGGAGTCCACCGAGCTGGCCGTGCGCGTGGCCGTGGCCCATCATCTGGGCAAGTTCGACGCAGAAGCACACCTGAACCCTCGCCTGCTGGATGGTCGATTCATCCAGCCCAAGCGCCCCGGTCAGCCGTCGGCCCACGATCTCTGGCTGCGTCGGCACGACCAATTGCTGGCCGATTCGAAGGAGGACTTCGTCATCCACCACAAGGAGCGGTACGGCGGGCGCTTGCCCATCTGGGTGGCCATCGAAGTATGGGACTTCGGCACCTTGTCCCGGTTTTTCTCGGGCATGGCGTATCGCGATCGCAACCGCGTGGCCAGCCTGCTGGGCGCGACCGACGGCGAAGTGTTGAAGTCGTGGTTGCGCGCCTTCAACTTCGTGCGCAATGTGTCAGCGCACCACGGGCGACTCTGGAACCGCCGCAACATTGAGACGGTCGCGCTGCCCAAACTGGAGCAATGCCGCTGGCTTGCCCCTCTGCACGGCCAACCCGACGCCCGCAGCAAACTGTTTGGCACCCTGTCTTGCATGCTGGTGATGATGCGCACCATCGCACCGCACAGCGACTGGCCTGCCCGGCTCAAGGCGCACCTGCAAACTTTCCCCACATCCGAGCTGCTGAGCCTGAGCGCGGCTGGCTTCCCTGCCGACTGGGAAGCCCTGCCCCTGTGGCCCACCCCGAAACCATGACCACCTCCGACATCGTCCAGAAGCTCTGGAACCTGTGCGACGTGCTGCGCGACGACGGCATCAACTACAGCGACTACGTGACCGAATTGGTGCTGCTGCTCTTCATCAAGATGGAGCATGAAAGCACCCAGAGCGGCCTGCTGATCAAGCACAAGCTGCCCGAGTACGCCCGCTGGGGCGAGTTCACCCAGCGCAGCGGCCTGCCCCCGCTGAACCACTACAAGGCCACGCTGCTGAAGCTGTCGCAAAGCGACGACCCGCTGATTGCAGCCATTTACGCAGACGCGCAAACCAGCCTCAAAGAGCCGCGCCACCTGGAGCAGCTCATCAAGAGCCTGGACGGCATCGACTGGTTCAGCGCCGAGCAAGACGGCCTGGGCGACCTGTACGAAGGCCTGCTTGAGAAGAACGCCAACGAAACCAAGAGCGGCGCCGGCCAGTACTTCACGCCACGCCCGCTGATCGACACGATTGTGGAAGTCATCCAGCCCCGCGCTGGCGAGACCATCCAAGACCCAGCGGCAGGCACCGGCGGCTTCTTGATCTCAGCCGACCGCTACATCAAGCACCAGACCGATGAGCTGTTTGACCTGAGCGAGGCACAGCGTAGCTTCCAGCGCAACCGCGCGTTTCTGGGCATGGAGCTGGTGACCAGCACGCGCCGACTGGCCCTGATGAACTGCCTGCTGCACGGCATGGAGGGCGACGACGAAGGTGTGGTGCACCTGGGCAACACGCTGGGCAGTGCCGGCAGCGCCTTGCCCCAGTGCGACCTGAGCCTGAGCAACCCGCCCTTTGGCACGGCCAAGGGCGGCGGCGGCCCCACCCGCGACGACCTGACCTATGCCACCAGCAACAAGCAGCTGGCCTTTGTGCAGCACATCGTGCGGCACCTCAAAGACGGTGGCCGCGCGGCCGTGGTGCTGCCAGACAACGTGCTGTTTGAGGCCGGCGTGGGCGCCGACATCCGCCGCGCGCTGATGGACAAGTGCCGGCTGCACACCATCCTGCGGCTGCCCACGGGCATCTTCTACGCGCAGGGCGTGAAGACCAACGTGCTGTTCTTTCAGAAGGTGAGCGAAGCGGCCACGGGCGCCACCCAAGCCGTGTGGGTGTACGACATGCGCGCCAACGCGCCCAAGTTTGGCAAGCGCAGCCCGCTGCTGCACAAGCACTTTGACGACTTCAAGGCCGCCTATGGCGACGACCCCAACGGCCTGAGCCCGCGTGTGGACCAGGGCGAGCAGGGCCGCTGGCGCTGCTTCAGCCGCGAGTGGGTGGCGAAGGAAAAGGGCGACAGCCTGGACATTGCCTGGCTGAAGGACGACAGCGCCGAAGACGCCGCCGACCTGCCCGAGCCGGCCGTGCTAGCGCGAGAGATCGTGGACGAGTTGAATGGGGCGTTGGGGGAGTTGGAGGGGATCTTGGCGGAGTTGGGGGATGAGGCATGAGCCAGCTCCCACCTTCATGGGCGTGCACAGCACTTGCTCAACTGACTGAATATGTCACCAGTGGATCGCGTGATTGGTCAAGGTACTACGCCGAGTCTGGGGCGCTCTTTGTACGTACACAGGACATCAATACAAACAAACTGGCTTCGCCTCGATCGATCGCGCGTGTGGCTCTTCCGCCCAACGTTGAAGGCAAACGAACCCTCATCCGCAAAGGCGATTTGCTCATCACAATCACGGGCGCAAACGTTGGAAGATGCGCTCATGTGGTCGACGACCTGCCTGAGGCCTACGTCAGCCAATCGGTGGCATTGGTGCGCCTACTGACACCCGACCTCGGCAAGTTCATACATCTTCAACTGCTCGCGCCTAGCGATGCCTCTGGCAAGACCAGCCTCGAGTCACGCGCGTACGGAATGGGCCGTCCTGTCCTGAATTTGGACAATGTCCGAGAAACACCGCTGCTGATCCCACCGAAAGAAGAACAACAACGCATTGCCGACAAACTGGACACCGTGCTGGCCCGCGTCTATGCGGTGAACGACCGCCTCGCCCGCGTCGCCCCGCTGCTCAAGCGCTTCCGCCAGGCCGTGCTCGCAGCCGCCACCTCGGGCCGTTTGACTGCCGATTGGCGCGATGCACGACCTGAAGGCGATTGGCAGACTACCGAGGTGCAAAGCATTGCCACGGTGGGCACCGGATCAACACCACTTCGCTCCAACCCGAGCTTCTTTGCCGATAACGGGACACCTTGGGTGACCAGTGCTGCCACCAGCGCTGACGTTGTTCTCCAAGCGAGCGAGCATGTGACAGCAGCTGCCATTGCCGCACACCGATTGAAGATATACCCCGTAGGTACGCTGCTGGTTGCCATGTACGGCGAGGGTAAGACGCGAGGGCAAGTGACTGAACTCGGCATAGCAGCTACCATCAATCAGGCTTGTGCAGCTGTGGTCGTCGATGAGACGTTGATGGTCCGGTCCTTCGTAAAGCTGGCGCTGCAATCCAACTACCTGGAAATGCGCGTGCTGGCTGAAGGGGGGAATCAACCCAACTTGAACCTGGCCAAGGTCAAAGGCTTCTCGCTCCCTATGCCGCCGCTAGACGAACAATCCGAAATCGTCCGCCGCGTCGACATCCTCTTTGCCTTCGCCGACCGCCTTGAAGCCCGACTGCAAGCCGCACAAACCGCCGCAGCGCGGCTCACCCCCGCGCTGCTGGCCAAGGCATTCCGGGGCGAGCTCGTGCCGCAAGACCCGGCCGACGAGCCCGCCGCCGAGTTGCTCAAGCGCCTGGCCGCCAGCCAGGCCAGCGCCCCCCAGTCACGCAAGGGCCGCCGCCCCGCCCACCCATGAGCTACCGCTTCCACACGCGGCACATCACCACGCGGCTGTTCGGGCCCATCGCGGGCACCACCGACGCCGCCAAAGCCCCCTGGCGCCAGCAGTTCGCAGCGGGCACACACAGCAGCATCTGGATCGACAACCTGGCCCTGGATTGGCTGGCCAACGAGCTGGAGTTGGACCACGAGGCCTTGGCCTGGGATGCCCAGCGCTACGTACAAGGCGAATACCGTCCCAAGGCCGAGGGCATGTCAGGCGGCCGCCTGGGCGAGCTGGGCGAGGCCCTCACCTACCTGGCTGAGCGCGGCGCCGGACGTCACATCGTACGGGTGCTGGGCGCCGACACCGGCGGCAAGGTCATGCTCAAGGGGCACACCTACTGCTACCCCGACTTCATCGTGCAGCACGGGCACACCCTGCAGGCGCTGGAGGTCAAGTCCACCGAGGCGCTGAACCACCAGGCCATGATGCGCAAGCTCGATCAACACCGCCACAACGCACGTTTTCACATGAACCTCGCCCCCTGCCAGGGCGCTGAGGCTGGCCGCGAAGCCGCACTGGCACAGCTGGGCTACGGGGGCCAAGCGCCTGGGCATGGCCTGAAGCTACTGGGTGGCACCTCGGTGCCTTACCCGGTGAATCAGGGCGTGGCCATGTCGGTCATGATGGTGGACGGGCGCGTCAGGTCCCATTGGCTACACAGCGCCTTCAAAACCCCACCGGCTTGCCGCCAGCAAGGCCGCTCATGCGTGGGCTGTGTGGGCCCTGCCCAGGTGGTGATGACCCGCATGCCCAATGCCCCCGAGCACCTGCCGCTGCTGGGCCAAGGTGAGGGTGACGTGTCGCCCTGGTTCAAGGCACATGAGCGTTGGACGCAGGCTCTGATGTGCCACGATGCCATCGCCACCCGCCACGCCACCGAAGCCTTGCTGGGCCCCTTGCGTGGATGGATCGCGTCGCTGGGTGGGGTGCAACGGGACGCCGCGGTCAACTTCTGGGGCGCGCACCTGCGCCAATCGATGCGCCAGCGTGGTCTAAACGTTGAAGCCATCTCGCCCATGCTGGAGGGCTTGCCTGACCTTGAGCCCGAATGGCCCGATGCGGCCATCGACGAGCAACCGAGTGGCCGGTATGCGGATCTGCGTGGTGACGTGCTGGCCCCGGAGGCCTTCATCCAGCGGCTTGACGCCATCTTGCACAGCACGAGCCCCAGCTGGATGCTGTTCAGCCTGGGTGTCGAGCCAACGCCAGATGGCCTGCTAGCAGGCACCTGGACGGTGAGGGCGCAGCCCCTCCGCCTAGATGTATTCATGATGAGTCGTCAATGGTGGCGCCGTGAAGAGGTGGAAACCGAGTTCCAAGCCCGCGTTTTGGTGAGGGAAGTGCTGTTTTTCTTGAGCCAGGTTCTGGGCGGCCTTGCGCAACAGTTGAATTTGACAGATGTCGAGTTGGATGTGCACCGAGTAGCTGCCGAAATGGGCGAAGAGGGCAAGCACCGCGTGACGCTGGGCTGGATGTGGCAAGGCGACGCCTCGTACTTTGCGCGACACGGGTGGTGGCATCACTCGGCCATGCCACCGACCTGCCACATACGTGTCACCCCGGATGGCCGGGTGCAACTCACCCTTCACCGCCATGCCCCTGCTTAGCCCCACCCGCATTTTTCACATTACGGCCATCGCCAACCTGCCGTCGGTGCTGGCGACTGGTGCGCTGCTCTGCAAGCAAGAGGCGACGGCGCAGGGGCTGGCCTACCAGAACATCGCCCATGCGGGTGCCCAGGGGGCTCGGGCCCGCAAAGCGGTACCCAACCCACCCGGCGGACTGCTGCACGACTACGTGCCCTTCTATTTCGCGCCGCGCTCGCCGATGCTCGGTGCCATCAACCAAGGCAATGTGGTCGGCTGTCCCTGGCGCCAAGCCGACATCGTGCACTTCGAAACCACGGTCGAGGCCGTAACGGCCCAAGGCCTGCCCTTCGTGTTCTACGACCGAAATGCCACCCTGGCCTACAGCCAACCTTGCACCGACCTGAGCCAACTGGGCGACCACATCGCCTGGGATTTGATCACCGAAGCCCCCCAGTTGGACGGCTACTGCAGGTACTGGCACAGCAAACCTGACTCGGAACGCTACAGCGACCGCATGGAGCGACGTCAGGCCGAATTTCTGGTCAAATCGCGGGTTGACCTGAATTTGATGACCCGCATCGGGGTGTTCAATCTGGACAAAGTTGTCCAGGTGCGTACGATGCTATTGCAAGCGCAGTGTGCACTGCCCGTGCAAGCCATGCCCGACTGGTATTTCTGATCATGCCCATCCACCCGACTCAAGGCGACCTGCTGGCGCAGGACGATGTTGACGCCATCGTCAACACGGTCAATTGCGTCGGGGTGATGGGCAAGGGCATTGCGCTGCAGTTCAAGCACAAGTGGCCCGCTAATTTCCGTGCTTATGAGGCGGCCTGCAAAGCCGGCCAGGTGCGCCCGGGGCGCATGTTCGTGTTCGACGCAGGCGCGTTGGCACGCCCCCACTTCGTCATCAACTTCCCCACCAAGGACCACTGGCGGGGCAAGTCAACGTTGGCTTTTGTGCGTGACGGCCTGGCCGACCTGGTGGCGCAGGTGCAGCGACTGGGCATCCAGTCCATCGCCGTGCCGCCGCTGGGTTGTGGCAACGGCGGGCTGAACTGGGCGGATGTGCGCCCGCTGATCGAGGCCGCTTTCGCGGCAGCACCGGATGTCGAGGTGCGGCTGTTCGCTCCTGAGGGCCCCCCGCCGGCCAAAGCCATGGCCGTGCGCACCCCCCGCCCAGCCATGACGGCCGGGCGTGCCGCCATCCTGAAGGTGCTGGACACCTATCGGCAGCTCAACTACGGCTTGAGCAAGATCGAGGTGCAAAAGCTGGCTTACTTCCTTCAAGAGTCAGGTCAGCCGATGAACCTGGCCTTCACCAAGAACCAGTTCGGCCCCTATGCGGACGGGCTGCGGCACGCGCTGCACCGCATGGATGGGCACTTCATTCGCGGGGTGGGCGACGGGGTGGCAGAGTCGGACATCGAACCGCTGCCCGAGGCGCTGAACGAAGCCGATACCTTCCTGAGCGCGCAGGGCCACGAAGCGCTGCTGGCCCGCGTCGAGCGACTGGAGAGCCTGATCGACGGCTTCCAGACGGCCTACGGTATGGAGTTGCTTGCCACCGTGCATTGGGTGGCAACCCGCGAAGGGGCAAATACTGAAGCCGCGGCGCTGCAGGCCGTTCAAGCCTGGACCGAGCGCAAGCGCCGGTTGATGAGCGCCACCCATGTGCAGGCAGCCTGGGAGCGCCTGGCGGAACACGGTTGGTTGACGCACTGACCGACGAGCGTTTGCTGCGCGCAGAGGTGTGGGCCTAGCGATCAGCCATGGTCTGCTCGGCTTGATCCAGCCACCCTCCGATATCGCCCAGTAGCGCACTGGTAACTTGATTAAGCTCATCCAGCAACGCGAGGTAGGTCCGCCAGTGCATTCGCGGCGGCTTTTTGCCAGGGCCCATAAAAACACCAGGCGCCCAACCTAACTTCTCGCGAATCTTGTCAGCTCGCCAACACATACGAGAGCGAGAAGAGGCATGCTGACTCGCATAGCGAAGGTCCAGGCAGGTGCGGCACACAACACCATCCCCTGCGACGTACAGCGCAACGCGCTTGTGCTCACAGACAGGGCAAACCAGCCACCGGCGATAGCCGCCAAAGTGAAGTTCGTGCGTCGAGACCGCAACCGTCCACTCACGGTGACCATGCACGATCGTTGCTCGAAAATTTCCTTCAGGACGCACGTAAGTGCTTCGCTGCCATGTAACGGACGTGCTGGCGTGGGTCAGCTTGGCAACAGGCAGGCACTCCACAGCCAGCTTACCTCCCCTCCCCCCTCTGACGCCTGAGGCAAGACCTCCCATCAAGATTTCTCCATTTCGCCGAAATGTTTTGGCAAATGACACGTAGCGGCGCTCAGTGGAGTGCCTTGGACCCGCGCGCTGCCCCATGCAAGGCCTTGCGGATCACTGCCCCGAGGTCAAGCCGCTCGCCCGTCATTAAGGCAAAGCAGAGTTCGCCCAGCACCGCATCGAGCACAGGGGCGTCGTGCGCTTCGTCTTGCATCTTCTGCATCAACGCCTGCGGCACACCCAGCAGCGAGATCGGCAGTCGCTGACGCTCGTTGAAGGACAACTTCACGACGAGCACATGGGTATCGCCACTGACTTCCGGCAACTCACCGGGAATCAGGGGGCGCAAGCGATAACTCCGCGCGGGACGATCGTCAAACCAGCAGCGGTCTTGCGATTGCGCACTGCCGTCATGAAAAGGCTCGTCGGGGTAAGTGGTTTGCATGAGTTTTCCTATCGGTTTGATGGTTGCGCTTAATGCGCTTAATTTGCGTCCAATGATTGAAATGGCGATTAGGCGCATGGGCGCAGAGCGCGCGCTTAATTGAGCGCGCTCAATGCCTAGGGGTGTGGGGATTGAGCGCGCGCGCTGTACGGAGCCTCATTGAGCGCGGCAAGTGGCTGGGCAAGCGTTGAACCCACGGCTTGCTCTGGTTGCGCAGGAGACTTGGGCGCACTCTCCGCAATGACCCGGGAGCAAGTGAAGCGATCGACCCATTTTCGGTTCGGCGTGTAAAGCTTGGCCCTGAACACGCGTCCCTCGTGCTCCAACTCGCGAACAAGTCGATTGCAGCGATCCCGCTCCAAAGATTTCGGGAATTCCGGCAGGACGCTACTCTCCAAAGCCTTGTACGCCGTGTGCGCACCAGACATCGCACAAGGCACGCGCTCGCCGCGGCGGTCGAAGTCTTGGATGATGCTGACGATCACATCCTTGAATTTTTCATCTTGCTCGCGCTCAAGACCCCTTTGCAAGGCATCGGCCATTCCGAGGCCAGGATGTTCCCCCTGCGGCAAGGGGACACCATCCAGCCATTCGAGATTCAGCGGCTCCGCACGGGATCCCTTGTTTGCCTTGAGATGCTCGATGCGAATTCGGCCTCCTGCCTGTGGAGTGAGGCTCAAGCGCGATCGAGCAGAGTTGTGCCATGCGGTGGATCCCGAGTAGTCCTCGGATGTCTCAACACCTGCACGGCGATTTACAACGCTTGCCTTGCTCACATGCGAGAGCAACAAGACCGCGCGCCCCGGCCGTGCGAGACGCTGGCGGAGTGCACGGATGAACGCGCGCACCTGTCTGCGGTTCACCTCATCGCCATCGAAAACATCGGAGGCGTTATCGATCACCACCAAGCCAACGTCACGCTCTTGGACGAGGCTGGATAGCGCGCGGAGCCCAGGTGTTTCAGCGCTCTTGCTTTTCTGATCGATGGTGAGCAGGGTTGGGTCCATCTCACTCGCATCCACCACATGCAGACAATCCACCAGCTCATGCTAGTTGATGTTCATCACTTTGCAGATACGCGCCAATCGCCGCCTGATTTCTGCAGCATCGTCCTCGGCGGAAAAGAACAGCACTGGAACACGGGAGGTCGCAAGCCCGCAAAAAGTGCGGCCCAATGCCACGTGAACCAGCATCAACAGCGAAACGAACGACTTCCCGCCTCCACCATGCCCTGACAGCAGGGTGACCTCTCCTGCGGGAATGATTTTGTCGATCACATGGGGGTGCTTGTCGTCGGGGGACACCGAAACGGTGAGATCTACGAGCGCATTGTTCAAGTCCGGCGAGTGCCCAAGCATGCTCGTTGCGCTGATTGCACCGCTCAGCAAAGGCGTCGCCCTCATCGCATCAACAGCCGACTCCGCTGCGACAGCTGCCGCCTGGCTTGACATAGGGTTGGGCCACCCGCGGCGCTGCGCTTCCGCAAACACCGCCCTGTGATCCGTTTTCGACGGCTTGAA
>Ga0265316_10004207_pt1 | contig 14381 bp, 9 predicted proteins | sample 4522metaG_FD_202092 | JGI IMG/M metagenome (GOLD analysis project Ga0265316, IMG submission 202092) | Rhizosphere microbial communities from Carex aquatilis grown in University of Washington, Seatle, WA, United States - 4-5-22 metaG | ecosystem: Host-associated > Plants > Roots > Rhizosphere >...
TCCCGCTCTCGCCGCAGCCCATCAGGTGGGCCGCCGTCAGGTCAGGTACTGGACCATGCCGAAGACGCCGGACAGCAGGACCGCGCCGGTCAGAAGCCAGAGCAGGGCGCTGTGGCGCCGGGAGTTGGCCAGATCGCCGAGCAACTCGCGATCGCCGGTGAGTCGAACGATGAAAGCCAGCGGCAGCGCGAGAACGATGACGTTGAACACCATCGCCTCGATGCACAGCCGCACGAGGTCGGCCGATGTCAGCGCCACGACCGCGGCCGGCAGCACCTCGGCGAAGTACACGGCGTAGAAACGACGGGCCTGGCTGGGTTTGAGGTCGAGGCTGTGCGGCCAGCCCATCAGCTCCCCGATCCCCCACGCCGCCGATAGCGAGACCACGACCAGGGCGAGCAGGCCGGAGCCCATCAGGCCGATGGCGATCAGCCAGCCGGATCCGCCGGCGGCAAGGCGGGCCAGGCCTTCGGGCAGATGCGCGACCGTCGTGGCGCTCAGCGCCGGCGCGGACTCCATCGCCGCCGCGGCCGCGATCACGATGGCCGCCATCAACGCCTGGCTGGCGATCGCGCCCAGAAGGGTCTCGATCCGCGATCCCTTCAGATCCTCACGGGTCAGCTTCTTGTCGATGCTGGCCGACTGCTGGTAGAAGAGCATCCAGGGCATGATCGAGGCACCGACGATGGCGACCACCAGGGCGAAATAGTCGTGCGGGACGTCGCTGGGAATCGGGCTCAGGTCGGCGGCCATGTGGCTCAGGTTGGGGTGGCCGACGACCGCCAGGACGACGAAGCTGAACAGCGCCAGCGAAAGAACCAGGGCCCCGCGCTCGAAGACCGAGTAACCGCCGCTCAGAACGGCGCCGGCATGCAGGACCAGCGCCCCGACGATCGCCACGGGCGCCGGAATGCCCAGGATCGCCGCCCCGAGGGCGATCCCGGCGAACTCCGCAACGTAAGCCACGAAGTTGATGACGGCCATGCCGGCGACCGTGACCGCAGCCCAGCCGGGCCCGTATCGGGATCGCACCAGCTCGGCGTGCCCTTTGCCGGTCGCAAGCGCCAGGCGGGCGGTCATCTCCTGGACCAGGAACAGGACCGGCACGATGGCGAACAGCGGCAGCAGCAGGGCGTAGCCCGAATCCGTGCCGCCCTGGCCGGCGGTGATGACACTCGGGGCGTCGACGTCGGCGAGCATCACGATCCAGGCCGGCCCGATGACACGCAGCCAGCGCGCTATTGCCGGCGAGCGAATCGCCCCGGCAAGGGAGCGGACGCTGGCAATGACGGTCACGCCGATATCCTAGCTGATGGCTAGGCTTTGACGGCGGGCCATTCGGACCGCCGGATCGGGCCGGTGGAAATCACAGCCCCGCCCCGACGGGAGGCCGCTAGGCGGAAGATCACGCGGGCCGGACGACGACCAGCGGAATCGGGCGCGACGTCTTCGACTGATATCCCTCGTATCGGCCGTGGTTGGACAGGTTCACGAGCTTCCACAGGCGTTCGTAGTCGGGATCCCCGGCGGACACGATCGTGGCTGTGCCGTCGACGCGAACTCTCCCGACCTGGACGCTCACATGCGGGTCGGCCTGCAGGTTGACGAACCACGCCGGCGGTCGGTCGTAGCCGTGGTTGGACGCGACCAGGACGTAGCCGTTGCCGTCACGCCCATAGATCAGGGCTGCGGTGCGGGTGAGGCCGGTCTTGCGCCCGGTGGTCCGCAGCAACAACGACGGGACGCCGATGAGCCGGTGGCCGACTCGGCCGTCGGTGCGGACGTACAGCGCCTCGTGGAAACGCAGGAAGCCAGCCCCCAAACTCGATCCGATGCTCATGGGTCGAGTCTATGCGCTCCGCGGAAACGGGCCGCGCCGGACCGGCGACGTTCCGGCCCGGGCGATCGCCCGGGCCGGCGGCGGCCCGCATCGTGGACCCTCGGCCGGAGCCTGACGAGTCAGCCCTGCGAACCGGCCCCGGCGGAGCCGTCCGTCGCCCCAACACCGGCCCCGGCGAGATCGCCGGTCGGAGCCAGGTCGACGCCCAGCCGTTCGAGCGCGCCGACGACGGCCTTGAGCGAGGCCGTCGTGATGTTCGGATCCATGCCGACGCCCCAGCGGACGTCCTTGTGGGAGCGAACCTCGACGTAGGCGACGGCCGTGGCTTCCTCGCCCCCACCGAGGGCATGCTCCGCATAGTCGAGCACCTCCACCTCGAGGCCGAGGTCGCGGCGCAGAGCGTGTACCAGCGCCGAGATCGGGCCGTTGCCGTGGCCGGAGACGGCGCGCGTCTCGGTTCCGGAAGCCAGCCTGGCGTTGAGGACGACGCCCTCGGCGTCCGATGAGGTCTCGTAGCCGACGAGCCTGGTTCGGGTGACCGTGGGCAGGTACTCGGCGGCGAAGGCGTCCCACATCTCTTCGGGCGTGATCTCGGTGCCGCTGCCCTCGGTGATCACCTTGATGCAGCGGCTGAACTCGATCTGGAGGCGGCGCGGCAGCTCCATGCCGTGCTCGGCCTTCATGATGTAGGCCACGCCACCCTTGCCGGACTGGGAGTTGACACGGATGACGGCCTCGTAGCTGCGGCCGACATGCTTGGGATCGATCGGCAGGTACGGCACTTCCCAGCTCGAGTAGTCCGGCGGCAGGCACTCCATGCCCTTCTTGATGGCGTCCTGGTGCGAACCGGAGAAGGACGTGTAGACCAGGTCGCCGACGTATGGATGGCGCGGCTCTACCGGCAGGCGGTTGCAGTGCTCGGCCACGCGCCGCAGGGCGTCGATGTCGCTGATGTCCAGCTTGGGGTCCACGCCCTGGCTGAACATGTTCATGGCCAGGTTGATGACGTCCACGTTGCCGGTCCGCTCGCCGTTGCCGAAGAGCGTGCCTTCGATCCGGTCCGCACCGGCCATCAGCCCGAACTCGGCCGCGGCCACCGCCGTGCCGCGGTCGTTGTGCGGATGCAGCGAAAGGACGATCGAGTCGCGGCGCGGGACGTTGCGGTGGAACCATTCGATGGCGTCGCCGTAGATGTTCGGCGTGTACATCTCGACCGTGGCCGGCAGGTTGATGATGATCGGGCGCTGCGGCGTCGGCTGGATCACGTCCATCACCGCGGCGCAGATGTCGAGCGTGTAGTCGAGCTCTGTGCCGGTGAAGCTCTCCGGCGAGTACTCGTACCTGATCTCCGTGCCGGGCACTCGGGCTTCCTGCTCCAGGCAGATCCGGGCGGCGTCGGCGGCGATCTTCGTGACGCCTTCCTTGTCCAGGCGGAAGACGACGCGCCGCTGCAGCACGGAGGTCGAGTTGTAGAAGTGGACGATCGCCCGTTTGGCGCCGAGCAGGCATTCGTACGTCCGCTCGATCAGCTCGCGGCGGCACTGCGTCAGGACCTGGATGGTGACGTCCGCGGGTATGCGGTCGTCGTCGATCAGCTGGCGGATGAAGTCGTAGTCCGGCTGCGACGCGGACGGAAACCCGACCTCGATCTCCTTGAAGCCCATGGCCACGAGGGCGTCGAACATCTGCATCTTGCGGGCGGGGTCCATCGGGTCGATGAGCGCCTGATTGCCGTCGCGCAGGTCAACCGAGCACCACACGGGGGCGCGCTCGATCTGGCGGTTGGGCCACTCGCGATCCGGAAGGCGGAGCGGCAGGGGGCGGAAGGGCGTGTACTTCTCGACCGGCATCTTCTTCGGGTGGGCGGGTACGGGAGGCATCTCGGATTCCTTCTGACTCTGTCGGGTCCGCGATCGTCGCCGCGGTCTGGCTGGTTTGTCGGGGAAACAAAAACCTCCTGCGTTGGCGCAGGAGGTCGTCGGCGAGCACCCACGAAGGGGCTCGCCTCAGGTAAGGAGCAGGCTGCTGTCGAAGTGATTCCTGTTCATTGGTGCGGCACAGTGTAGCCTGTGGCGCCGGGTTGGGGAACCCCAGTTGCATGAGAAGGAAGTCGGGGTAGCTTTGACGAGCCAATCGAGCGGGACCTTGGAACCGAACCGCCCGGCGGGGCGCCTGGCGCGAACGAGGCGCCGCGCCGGCGCCGTCCTCCACCGCGCACCCGGCCCTGGTCGGCACACCCGCTGGAACGTGCTGGCGGTTCTCCCGGCGGCCGTCGCCGTCTTCGGCCTGGCGGCCGTCGTGGCGCCGCCGGGATCCGGCCCACTGGCGCTGCTCATGGTCCTGGAGGTCCAGCTCTTCATCGTCGTGTTCGCGGTCCTGGCTCCGATCGCCCTGCTGGCCCGCGCCCGCGTCCTCGGGCTGGCGCTGCTGGTCCTGCTGGTCGCCGGCGGCGGGTTCTTCGGGTCCGACTGGATCTCGCTGCCCGGGTCCGGTGCCGCCCGCGGCGACCTGTCGGTCATGACGTGGAACCTTCAATTCGGGACCCGAACGCCCGCCGAGACGGCCGCCCAGCTCGAAGGCGTGAACGTCGACCTGATCGCGCTTCAGGAGCTCGAGCCGGACCCCTCGGCCGCGATCGACCACGACCCGATCATCGCGGCCCAGTATCCCTACCGGGCCATGGCGCCTCGTGAGCTGGCCGCGGGCGTCGCCATCCTGAGCCGCTACCCGATCGAGGACGTCGTCTCGACCGACGATCCGGCCTGCCTCGAGCTGATCGTCGACACGCCGCGCGGCCCGGTCCGGGTCATCGACGCCCATCCCAAGCACGCGGACATCACCACGCTGACGTCGCTCCGACTCCCCATCGACTACGACCCGTCGGGGCGAGACACGGCGATCGCAACGGTTCGCACGCGGATCGAGGCCGTCCTAGATGCGGGCGAGCGGCTCCTGGTCCTGGGCGACTACAACACCACGCCCTCAGAACCCGAGTACCGCGTCCTTACGGCCGGCCTGCGCGACACGCAGGTCCAGGTCGGCGAGGGTCCCGGCTGGTCATGGCGCCCGAGCCGCATCGACTTCCTCCCCATCGCCGTCCTGCGGATCGACCTGCAGCTGACCGCCGGCCCGATCTATCCGGTCTCGACGTCGGTCGACTGCTCGCTGCCCGGCGACCACTGCCGTCTCTTCGGCAGTTACGAGATCGACGGCTGAACGGACTCGGCGCGCAGAGGCGCCGGCACGGTGTCAACGCGAGAAGATTGGCTCCGGCGGTAGGATTCGAACCTACGGCCAAGCGGTTAACAGCCGCCCGCTCTACCACTGAGCTACGCCGGAGCGAGTCGATCGCCTGAGGCGATCAGTGGCACCGTCGCGGCGCCGCGCGACAGAATAGCACGGCACCGGCCGGGTGTTCCGAGTCATTGCGGCACCTGTCCGCGCCGATTCCGGACCGCCGAGCGAGCGAACCGCGGCAAACCCAGCAGGAGGGCTTGTGACCAGCCAATCTCTCAACGGCGCGTGGCGGCTCGAGCAGTCCGGGACGGACGAGTGGCTGCCGGCGCAGGTCCCCGGCGGCGTCCACACCGATCTGATGGCCGCCGGCCGGATCGCCGACCCCTTCGTGGGCGACGAGGAGCTCCGGGTCCAGTGGGTGGCGGAGGCGGACTGGGAATACCGCCGCAGCTTCCGGGTCGACGCCGCCGTGGCCGCCGAGGAGCGGCTCGGCCTCGTCTTCGACGGCCTGGACACCCTGGCCGACGTTTGGCTCAACGGCGAGCTGTTGGGCAGCGCCGACAACATGTTCCGGAGCTGGCGCTGGGACGTCACGACGAAGCTTCGGCCCGGGGAGAACGAGATCGCCGTCCTGTTCCACTCGGCCGTCCGGCGCGGCGCCGAGCTGAACGCCGTGCGCGCCCTCGACCGGCCCAAGGAGACGCTGCCGGGCGGCCCCTATCTGCGAAAGGCACCCTGCCATTTCGGCTGGGACTGGGGGCCGAAGCTGCCCAATGTGGGGATCTGGCAGGACGTCCGAATCGAAGGCTGGAGCTCGGCCCGGCTGGCCGACGTCCGCATCGGGCAGGCTCTCGAAGTCGAGCCGGCCCGCGCTCGGATCTCTGCCAGCGTCGAGATCGAGCGGACGAACCACCGGCCGGAGGCAATCGAAGCCCGCCTGCGAGTCGTTCACCCGGACGGTCGCCGGGAAACCGTTGCGGCGCCGATCGCCGCCGGCACCGTTTCGGCTACGCTCGCCATCGAAGTCGCCGACCCCGAGCTGTGGTGGCCCAACGGGCTCGGCGCCCAGCCGCTCTATCGGGTCGAAATGGAGCTCGTGGCCGGTGGCCACGTTCTCGACGGCCGCTCCTACCAGCTCGGCCTTCGGACGCTCGAGCTCCGCCGCGAACCCGATGCGTGGGGCGAGTCGTTCACCTTCGTCGTGAACGGCGTCCCGGTCTTCGCCAAGGGCTCCAACTGGATCCCGGCGGACTCGTTCCCGGCCCGCGTAACGCCGGAGCGCCTCGAAGCGCTGCTCGGCGCCGCCGCCGCCACTAACCACAACATGATCCGGATCTGGGGCGGCGGCTACTACGAGACAGAAGCGTTCTACGACCTTTGCGACCGCTTCGGGATCCTGGTCTGGCACGACTTCATGTTCGCGTGCAGCGTGTACCCGCTGACCGACCCCGAGTTCCTGGCCAACCTCGAAGCCGAGGTGCGCGAGCAGGTCGGGCGGCTGCGCCATCGGGCCTGCCTGGCGCTGTGGTGCGGCAACAACGAGATGGAACGGGGCTGGACGAATTGGGGCTGGACGCGGCCCGAGAACGAGGACCTGCGCGCGGCCTACCTGCCCTTCTTCTCGCAGACGCTGCCGGAGTGGGTCGCGGCGCTGGACTCGGCCACTCCCTACTGGCCCAGTTCGCCCTCGTCGGGACGGCCGCTGGAGGAGCCGATCGGCGGCAACCGCGGCGACGAGCACGAATGGATCGTGTGGCACGCCCTTGCGCCGTTCTCGGCCTACGGACACGAGACGTACCGGTTCGTCAGTGAGTTCGGCTTCGAGTCGCTGCCGGCGATGGCCACGGTCGCGGCCTTCGCGCCCGATCCGGGCGACTGGAACCTGGGCTCGCCGATGCTCGACCACCACCAGCGCTGCCAGGTCGGCAACGCCCGCATCCTCTACTACATGGCCCAGCAGTTCCGGCTGCCCAAGGACTTCCCGTCGTTCGTGTACCTGAGCCAGGTCCTCCATGCCGAGGCCATGCGGGTCGGCGTTGAGCACTGGCGGCGCGGGCGCGACCGGTGCAGCGGGGCGCTGTACTGGCAGCTCGACGACTGCTGGCCTGTCTCGTCGTGGGCGAGCATCGACTACTTCGGCCGCTGGAAGGCGCTCCAGTACGCCACGCGGCGGTTCTACGCCCCGGTCCTGCTATCCGCCGAGGTGGAGGGAGACGTGGTCTCGCTGGCGGTCGTCAACGACAGGGCCACGCCCTGGCGCGGCGAAGTCTGGTGGTCTCTCGAAGGGCTCGACGGCAGGGTCGTTTCGTCGGGCGTCGAGGCGGTGGACGCCCGGGCGCTGGCTTCGACGGCGGTCGTTCGGGTACCGGTCGCGACTTCGGTCGAGGAATGCCGCTCGCTGGTCCTCGTTTCGGAGCTGGTCGAGGCTGGCTTGCGTCGAGCGCTGGTCGTCACGCCGTTCGTCCCCGACAAGCAGCTGGTTCTGGGCCGGCCGGCATTCGAGATCGCGCTCGACGGCCCCGCCGGAAGCCCGACGGCGGCCCCGGCCGGCGCCACCGTTCGGCTTCGGTCGGACCGTCTGGCACGCTGGGTCGAGCTATCTCTCGATGGCGCCGACACAGTCTTCGACGACAACTACTTCGATCTGCCGGCCGGGCGTGAAGTCTCCGTGTCGTTCGAGCTGCCGGCCGGCTGGGACGTGGTCCGAGCGCGCCGTTCGCTGCTCGTGAAGTCGGTCGTCGACACGTACCTGTAGGCGCGCCGAGCGGCACGCGCCGAGCGGCACACGCCCCGCGGCGCCGAGCCGAGCGCGGCACGTTGCCGTGCCGACCCGAGCAGCTCGCGGGGGCGCAGCCGCCCGCTCGGTCTCGCCTACTTCTCGATCGGCAGCTCGGGCCGGTTGCCCCACTCTTCCCAGGATCCCGCGTAGCTGCGGACTCCGTCCAGGCCCGCCAGCTCGTGGAGCACGAACCACACAAGCGCGGCCCGGACGCCGCCCTGGCAGTACGTGGCCCTGAGCTCGTCGGGTTCGACGCCGGTTCCGCGCAGGATGGCCAGCGCCTGCGGCCCGGTTCGAAGCCGTCCGTCCGGGGCGATGAAGTCGCTGAACAGGCGATTCTCGGCGCCCGGGACGTGGCCGCCGCGGGCCGCACGCACGTCCGTGCCGAGGAACTCGTCAATCATGCGGACGTCGAGGAGGCGCGTCGGACCGCCCTTCGCGCTCGCCTCGCGGCTCCACGCCAGGACCTCGTCGGCGGTGGCGATCAGGGAGCCGTCGCGCTCCTGGAGCGGTTCGGTGGCGACCATCGGCTCCGGCTCGAACGCCTCGGCGGTTGTGGGCCGTCGCTCGTTCTGCCAGAAGGCGAGACCGCCATCGAGCACGTGGAGCCGCTCGCGAGGGAAGCCGTACAAGCGCAGCAGCCAGTAGCCGCGGATGGCCTGGCGGTTCTGGCCGGCGTCGTCGTAGAAGACGATCCGCTGCCCCGGGGCGACGCCCCACGTCGCGAGCGAGGCGCTCACCTCTTCGCGCGTCGGCACGAGGTAGTGGCGCTTCACCTCGCCGGTCTCAAGCCGCGTGCCGAGTCGCGCCAGGTCCACGTGCATGTCCACGAAGATCGCGCCGGGCAGGTGCGCCACGTCGTAGATCCGCCGGTCCAGTCCGACATGTACGAGCACGAGGTCCGGGTCGTCGAGGTGGGCGGCCAGCCACTCGGCCGCCACCAGGGGTCCGGGTTCAGGGGAGTTCATCGTGGCCTCCGAATTCACGCCCGCGTCGCGGCAAGCCTACTCCTCGTCCGCGACCCATGAGCGCAGAGCGGCCGAACCCGACGCCCTGTTTTCGGCGCCGTGGGGCGCGGTGCCGAAGGGCGCGGCGCCGAGGCGTTGCGCCGAGGGGCGTGGCCCGGCGCCACTCCCCGCGCGCCACTCACCGCGCGCCACTCCCCCCGGGCCACTGCGCCAGCCCGCTACTCCAGGTAGTCCTTGAGCTTGCGGGATCGGGACGGGTGACGCAGCTTGCGCAGGGCCTTGGCCTCGATCTGGCGGATGCGTTCGCGGGTGACGTTGAACTCCTTGCCGACCTCTTCGAGGGTGCGGGCTCGGCCGTCCTCCAATCCGAAGCGCAGCTGCAGGACGCGACGCTCGCGGCCGGTCAGCGAGTCCAGGACCGCTTCGACCTGCTCCTTGAGGAGCTGGTGCGAGGCGGCCTCGGCGGGCGCGAGGGCTCCGCGGTCCTCGATGAAGTCACCGAGGTGCGAATCCTCCTCCTCGCCGATCGGAGTCTCGAGCGAGACGGGCTCCTGGGAGACCTTGATGATCTCGCGGACCTTCTCGGGAGTGACCACGACCTCCTGACCCTTGCTCATGGCCTCGGCGATCTCCTCGACCGTCGGCTCGCGGCCCAGCTCCTGGAGCAGGGTGCGGCTGACCCGGATCAGGCGGTTGATCGTCTCGACCATGTGGACCGGGATGCGGATCGTGCGGGCCTGGTCGGCGATCGCTCGCGTGATCGCCTGCCGGATCCACCACGTCGCGTAGGTGGAGAACTTGTAGCCCTTCTCGTAGTCGAACTTCTCGACCGCGCGGATCAGGCCGATGTTGCCTTCCTGGATCAGGTCGAGGAACGACATTCCCCGGCCGATGTACTTCTTGGCGATCGAGACGACCAGCCGCAGGTTGGCGGATGTCAGCTGCTCGCGGGCGTCGCGCCCGATACGGACGAGTTCGCCGCGGCGGTGGGCCAGCTTGGTGTTGGCCGGGACCTCCGGGTCGTGGCCGAGGCGGCGCAGGAGATCGGTGTCGTGACCGCCTTCGATCCAGCGCTGGAGCGCCGGGTATGCGACCGCTTCCCGGCTCCAGTCGTAGATGGCTCGCAGCCCGATGTTGTCGCGCGAGTCCAGGTCGCCGTTGTGGACGGCGATGTAGGCCCGGTCCAGCAGGACCAGGAAGGCGTCGGCGGAGAGGGTTTCGTTGTAGGCGCCGACCAGGTGCCGGGCCTCTTTGAGGAGTTCCTTCGTGCCTTCGGTCGTGGCGTCCTTGCCGGCTTTCACGAGGTGGAAGTCGGGCGTCGGAACCAGCAGGTCGGCGGCCTCCTCCGCCCTGACGGCGTCGGACACCATTCGCTCGGCCTCGGCGGCGAAGGGCAGCTTGTGATGCGGCTTGATCGTGCGGGTCTTGCGCTCGGTCTCGTGATGCGTCCACTCGTGGAGCGAGACGATGCCCTTCCACGGCTCGTCGACCATCTGCTCACCGAGCTCGATGGCCTTGGCCAGGACGACTTCTTCCTCGGCCGTGAGAAGCGCGACCTTGCCGATTTCCTTCAGGTACATCCGGACCGGGTCGTCGATCCCGATCATGTCGGCGGACAGAGCCTCGAGCTCCTCGGGCGTCGGCTCCTCGAGCGCCTCGGCGTCCAGCTTGACCGGCACCTCGCCGGCGACGCGCGGCCCGACCAGCGCGTCCTCTTCTACGACCTCCACCCCGAGCTCGACGGTGTCGTCTTCGAGAGCCTCGGGCGGAACGATCTCCTCGTCGTCGTCGGCCAGAAGATCTTCGTCATCTAGCGGCTCGTCCTCGCCGGAGCGGCGCGGTCGAACGCCGGCCGCCTTGGCCTCTTCGATATCGGCCTTGCGGCGGCCGCCGCCGGAGAGGGCCACCTCTACCAGTTGCTTGTCCAGGGGGTCGGTCATCGGTGTCCTCCAGCGGGTGTCAGGTTGCTCACGGCTTCACGCCGTCGATCGAGCGAGTTGCGGGCTTCATAGAGGTTGCGTTGCGTTTCGAGCAGTCGAGCGATCGCCTGCGGGTCGACGGCGGCCTGCGCCTCCGTCAGCTCGCCGGCGTTGAAGCGGATCTCGTCCTCGAGGCGGTCGGCCTCGAGAGCCAGAAGGCACTGGTCGACGCCGTTGCGGACGTGGTCCGTGTCGAGCGTCGTGGGATCGTTGGGGCCGCGGTCGGCATACAGGGCGATGGCAAGGCTGTGCAGCTCGGGCGGAAGGGCCTCGAGATAGCGCATGCGCTTGAAGTCGCCGGGGCCGCCGGCCTCCCGATCGCGGTCGCGGTCGGCGATCATCTCGGCCAGCAGCTCACGGGCCGGAGTGCTCGGCAGCCTCGCCCCCTGCGCCGCAAGCGCGTCGGCGACCCGTTCCTGCTGTTCGGGCACGAGCAGGAGGAGCCTCAGCAGGCGCGCTTCCTCGCGCGTCAGCGACTTCAGTTCGGCCTTCGTGTCGATGGTGTCCGGAGCCGACATGACCGCGTCCGCGGTGAAGCGCCCCGAACCGGCGCCGGCCGTGCCGGAGCCACCGCGCGCGTCCGCACCCGCCTGGCCGACCGGCACCGGCGCCCGCAACGCCTCCAGCAGAACCCGCTCCTCAACGCCCGTCCGACGGGCCAGCGTCTGCAGATAGCTATCGCGCATGATCGGATCGCGGATCTCCCGCAGGATCGGGATCAACGCCCCGACGGCGTGGCGCCGCCCCTCGGCCGTCCGGGTCGGGAATGCCGTGGCGTAGTAGTCGATCAGGAACTCGATGATCGGCTGGGCGGTCCGGATTGCCTCCCGCCAGAGATCGGGCGTGTCGCGAATGACTTCGTCCGGGTCCTTGCCCTCGGGCAGCCGTGCAACCCGAACGCGAGTGATCTCGACGCCGGTCTCCTCGGCCGCGAGCGACCCGATGAGCCGGAACAGCTCCGCGCCGCCGATCGAGCCGGCGTGCTGGCCGGCCGGGTCGACGTCGTAGGCGAGGACGATCTCACGCGCATAGCGGGCGATGAGCGCGACCTGGGCCGGCGTCAGCGCCGTGCCGAGGCTCGCGACCACGTTCTCGAAGCCGGCCTGGTGGGCCATGAGCGCGTCCGTATACCCCTCGACCAGCACTGCCTCCTCGGTCCGGCGCATCTCACCGCGCGCCCGCTCGATCAGATACAGAGTGCGGCTCTTGTCGAAGAGCGAGGTCGCCGGGGAGTTGAGGTACTTGGGCGCGCTGCCGTCGTGCGCGCCGGCGTCGGGCGCAGCGTCGGGCGCTGCGTCGGCCGGCGAGGCCGCGGCCTTGGGCGTCGGCAGAATCCGCCCGCCGATCCCGACCGCGTTTCCCGACGCGTCGCGGATCGGGAAGATCACCCGGCTTCGGAACTTGTCGTAGGCACCTCGCCCGCCCTGGCGCTGACTGGTCAAGCCAACCTCGGCCAACTCCGCCACGGCCACGTTGCGTCGGCTCTGGAGCATCTTGATCATCTGGTCCCAACCGCCCGGCGCCCAGCCCAGCTGGAAGCGTTCGATGGTGGCGTCGGTAAAGCCGCGTCCGTGCAGGTATTCGAGCGCGGGCGCGCCGGTCTTCGACTGAGTCAGGACGACGTGGTAGAAGGCGATGGCTTGCTCGAGGACCTCGCGCAATCGGGCCTTCCGGGCGTCTTCGCGGCTCGTCCGCTCGTCCACCTCGATCCCGGCCCGCGCCGCCAACCTCTTGAGGGCTTCGGGGAAGCTCAGGCTCTCGCGGCGCATGACGAAGCTGAAGATGTCCCCTCCCTCGCCGCACCCGAAGCAGTGCCAGCTTTCGCGCGCCGGGGTTACGACGAAGCTCGGGGTCTTCTCGCCGTGGAACGGGCAGAGGCCCTTGTAGGTGGTGCCGGCCTTGCGCAGCTCCACCTGCTCGCCGACGATCTCCAGGACCGACAGCTTGCTCTTGACTTCAGCGGCAACCCCAACGGCCAAACGTTTCTCCTGCTTATCAGACGGTTTCGGCGAGCCCGACGTTCAGTCTTCGTCGTCCGCCGCCATCGACCCAACCGGTTGCCCGAGCGCCCGACCCGATCCCTTCGAGCTCACGGCCGCCGACCGGTCGAAACCGTCCGCCTGCCCGGCCCAACCTCGCGATCGGACCACCCTGACACAACTAACGGCCTGTCAAGTCTTGACAGGCCTTCGCTGGGTGATTCTTACCACTTTTCCCGCAGTTTGTATACCCCTGGGGGGTATTGACATGTCAAGGGCTTGTCTGCGACTGAACCGTGACACAGCCTGGTTTGAGCGCGGCGGGCCATTCGCCATGTTGCGGTCGTGGCACCGATCCTTCCGCCGAGGGGCCGCAGCGGGGTCGTTGGCGGCGCCTGGCTGTCAGGCGGAGCGGAGGTTGTCGCGTCGGCCGACCCGCGCGAACGGCCGAGCCGCCCCCGCGCTCGGCCGGCGGGACGAGGAACGCCCTCGCGCGGTCCGGACTACCATGCTGAGGTCTGCCGCAGTCGCCTGGCAGGGGCCTTCGCAGCTGCGATGGACGACAACTGGTTTGCGTTGGAAATCAGCATCTAGGGGGAGCGAAGAATGGTCTCGCGATCGCTCAATGGACTCGCCTTGCTGGGTGGGTCCCTGATCCTGAGCTTGGCCCTGGCGGGATGTCAGGCGTCGACCACCACCCCAACACCGCCCGCGGCCACGCCGACGGACACTGCCACGCCGACGGCCGCGCCCACGTCGCCGCCGCTCGCCGCGCCAACACAGACGCCCGCCGCCACGCCGACAGTCACTGCCACGCCGACGGCCACTGCCACGCCGACGGCCACGCCCGCCCCAACGCCGACGGCCGCGCCCACGCTGCCGACGTCCGTCGCGCCGTGCACCGGAAGCAACTCGATCAAGCAAACGTTCGCCAATCAGATCCCCAAGTTCAAGTTCGACCTGTACTGCCCGGTCCTCCCGGCCGGTTGGTCCGTGGTGAACGTGGCATGGAACTACAGCGCCTCCGGTTTGCAGGCCCACTACAAGACCAAGGCCGGCTACACGGTCGACGTTTGGGAAGGCAACGTCTGCCTCCTTAGCCCCAACCCCTGCACCGGGATCTGGGACCCCGACCTGGGACCCCAGGCGTTCGGGCCGCTGACAGGCGACATGTCCGGGTCGGCAGGCCACTGGACGACTATCGTCCACACCGCCAACCCAAAGGTGCTCTACACGATCACCGGCGATGGCATGAGCCAGACCGCATTCGCGTCCTACTCGGCGGCGATGCACAAGATCAGCTGAGCCCGGCGAATCACGCCGCTGGCGTCCTTGCCATCGCCCGTCGAGGATGGAACTTCCGACCGTCACCAGCTCAGAGAAGAGCCCCTCGTCGCCGAGGGGCTCTTTGCTGCTGCTCGAGTCGCTCCTACGGAGACGCGTGACGGCTCGCCGCAGGGGCACGGGGGAGGTTCACCGCACTCAGCCCGCCAGCCAGGTCTCGTAGCGGGACACGAAGAGCGCCGGCACGCCGCCTGTGGCCAGGAAGACGATCGCCTCGTGAGAGACGCCCGAAGCCAGCAGGCTCATCAGCCCGGC
>Ga0265316_10004208_pt1 | contig 14381 bp, 12 predicted proteins | sample 4522metaG_FD_202092 | JGI IMG/M metagenome (GOLD analysis project Ga0265316, IMG submission 202092) | Rhizosphere microbial communities from Carex aquatilis grown in University of Washington, Seatle, WA, United States - 4-5-22 metaG | ecosystem: Host-associated > Plants > Roots > Rhizosphere >...
GCCTTGGTCTTGCGCTTCTGCTTGTAGGGCAGATACAGGTCCTCCAGGGCCGTCATGTCAAAGGTGGACAGGAGCTTCTCGCGCAACTCAGGTGTCAGCTTCTTCTGTCGTTCGATTTCCTCGACGATGAAGGCCTGCCGTTTGACGATGGCCTCCCAGGACTCCTTGTCGTCGATGACCGCGCGGATGGCCACCTCGTCGAGAGCGCCGGTCTGTTCCTTGCGATAGCGCGCGATGAACGGCACGGTGGCTCCGCCCTCGGCCAGTTGCAATACAGCGGTGGCACCCGGGATGGGAATCTGGGGATGGCGAGCGGCGAACCAAGTCTCAAAAGTCATCGGGATGTCGGACGATAGCCAAAACTGCGCTTGAAGAAAGCCTTGATCTTCGGAAATCGCCAGCGCGGCAATTTCGGCCCGAAATCGGCAGATTCACGAAGAACTGCCCATGGACTCGATGTCAGGTGTTTCACCAGGGTACAAATGATGTTGTCTGCATTCCCAAAGATGTTGCTCGCTCTCGCCATGGGGGCAGGCCTGTTGGTGCTTGGCTGTAAGCCTGAAAGGGCCGCTTCGGCGGATCCCCCTGGCGTTGGGGGCGATATGGGTTCCGGTGGCACCGTAGGCTCCGGCGGCACTGTGGCATCAGAAACAGGAGGTGCCCCGGGTCCCGTTACAGCCGCAGGCGGAAATGCTTTCGATGGTGCGGCGGGTGATGTGCCCCGCCCAGGCCTTGGTGGCGCCAACCCATCCGGGGGCTTCGCCATTGTCGGCAGCGGCGCCAGCGGCGGAACCGTCCCCTCCGGCGGCAGCGCATCAGGCGGCACGTCGGCGGGTAGCGGTGGTGCCACCCGAGCCACCCTTGCCCCAGGCAAGGTGATGACCTGCGAAAAGCCGGGGCTTGCGGTCGCGACCCAGCATATCGAGGCCGAGTGTGCCTTCGGCGCCACCAAAGGCAAGTGCAAGGGCACGACCGGCGGGCAGCAGGGCACCCAGCTCGAAAACGCGGACTTGGACGTTGGATTCATCGAGGGCGGCGATTTCCTCTACTACGACGGCGTGCAGATGGATGGCATCACCACACTGCAGGTCCACTACGCCAAGGGCGTGGACGGGGGAAAAATCGAAGTCCATCTCGACAATGGGACGGGCACGTTGATTGGAACCTGGACACCAACCTCGACCGGGGCATGGACGACCTGGTCCGATGCCACTGTGTCTTTGAGCCCGGCGACCGGCGGCCACACAATCTACTTGGTCGCCGCCGGATCAACGGCGGGGATTGCCAATATTGATTGGCTGGAGCTGTCGGCAGGCGCCAACAGTGCGGGGGCGGGAACTGTGTTTCACTTGAATCAATTGGGATTCGACACGCTCGGGCCGAAACACGCAGTGGTCGAAGGGCCGGCCACTTTGACCCGGTTCTTCGTGGTGGGCAGCGACGGCGTCGCCGTGTGGTGTGGCGATCTGGTTCCCACAAGCTTCAGTGACTGGGGCAGCAGCAATTCCTTCTACTCGGTGGATTTCACCGAACTCACAGTTCCCGGGACCTATCGAGTGCAGGTGGGAAGCTCGGCCTCGGCCAGGTTCGACATCAGCAACGATCAACTCTTTACCAAGACGTTTGCCGCCGTGCTGAACTACTTCAAGGCATCCCGTGCCGATGACCCCGATGTCTGGGCCGCGGACGCGAGCATCCCCTTCTTTGGCAACGACAACCGCGCCGATGTGCGCGGCGGCTGGTACGACGCCTCGGGGGACATCTCGAAATACCTCACCCACCTGAGCTACGCCAACTTCATGAACCCGCAGCAGATCCCGCTTGTGGCCTGGGCGCTGGCCTTTGTCTACGACCAAGCGGGCGCGCCCTTGACCGCGCTCGGCAACGCGGCGGATGTGCAAGCCGAGGCTCTGTGGGGCGCTGACTATCTCATGCGCGTGCTCGATCCCACCGGCTACTTCTACACCAATGTCTTCGACCACTGGTCGGGCGACGTCGGGCAACGGACGATCTGCGGCTTTGTCGGCGAACACGGCGACGAAACCGCCGACTATCAATCAGCCCTACGTGAAGGGGGCGGCATGAGCATCGCCGCGCTCGCGCGCGTGGCCCGCTGGAAAGTGGACGGTTCTTTCACCAGCGCGCAGTACCTGGCCGGTGCTGAAAAGGCGTTTGCCTACCTGAACACGAACGGAAAACAATATGCCGATGACGGCAAAGAGAACGTCATAGACGACTACACGGGCCTCCTCGGCGCCAGTGAGCTCTACGCGACCACCAAGGATGCCACCTATCTCGACGCGGCTTGGGCTCGCACCACTTCACTTGTGGGTCGGTTGAGTGCAGAGGGCTACTTCATCGCCGACGGCGCATCCCGCCCGTTCTGGCACGCATCCGATGCCGGACTTCCGGTGGTGGCCCTGACACGCTACCTGCAGGTGGAAACCGACGAAACGCGAAAGGCCACCATTCGACAAGCGGTGCAAAAGCACCTCAACTACTTGTTGAATGTCACTTCTGCTGTGGCGAACCCATACGGCTACGCCCGGCAGCATGTGAGTGCGTCGAGCGCGGCCTTCTTCATTCCACACGACAACGAATCGGGCTATTGGTGGCAGGGCGAGAATGCCCGTCTTGGCTCTTTGGCAGCCGCAGCCCTGCTGGGCGCCGACGCCCTTGCGGCCAGCGGCACACAATATCTCAATTTGCTGCGCTTCTCGGGCTACCAGGTTGATTGGATCCTGGGCAACAATCCCTTTGACATGTGCTTCTTGAATGGGTTCGGCGGCCAGAATCCTCCCGGATATTGCGCGGCCAAAACCCAAAATGGCACTCTGGTCGGCGGGATCGCCAACGGGATTACCAGCAAGGCCACTGACGGCAGCGGCATTCAGTGGACCAGTGGAAATTCCTGCGGCGAAGACTGGCGCTGGGTTGAACAGTGGTTGCCCCACGCCGCCTGGTATATGGTCGCGATCACCGCAATGGCGCGCTAGGCAGGGCCGATGCTGTTCAGACAGAAGCTGAAGGGGATTGGGTAGACGTTGCTCCCAGGAACCATGATCATCACGTTCTGCAATGGCGTTCCGTCGTACGTGCTGCCAGTCCCATCCCAGCAGGCCGAATTGAATCGACCCCAAGGAATATTGCCTGAGGCTCCGGTGATGACGGCACACCAGGCTTGGCTTGGCCAGCCGAGCGCCCCCTGGATCTGGATGCGGAGCGGAGAATTACCGCTGTTGGTCACATCGAAAGCCAAGCCGTCGCTGTCTGGGTTCCACAGGTCTTCGACGCCATACTTCGATTGGTTCACGTTCAGCCCGAGCATTGCGATCCCGGCCCAAACCGATGAAGGCGCAACCGAGCCCTGCACGCAAAGCTGCGAGCCTGGCGGGAGAAGGGAAAAACTGGTGGGCGCGATCACGCTACCCAGCGATGGGGTCTCGGTGGCGGTCCAGGCGTAACCTTGCCAGGGGCCGCTCGTGACATAGCCACCTGCACCCACTGTGAACGCGGTCGGACCGGTGGCGGTCGCCGTAGCTGTTCCTGTACCTGTACCTGCGGGAATCGACGTGGTCGCGGCGCTGGCCGTGCCCGTTCCGAGGGTAGTGTTAGAGGCAGTGTTGGCGGCCGTGGCTGAACAGGAGCCAATGCAGGTGCTGGCTGGATTGCCGGCGGCGCTGGCGCCCCCGCTTGTCCCGTAGCCGCCGCCGCCTGCCCCACCCGCGCCGCGTGTGCTTCCAGCCGCATCGGTAGATCCGCGGCCGCCGGTACCGCCTGGGACCTGCGATTCGTCCTCTGGTGCGGACAACATGCTGCTTCGTATTCCACATGCGCTCTGCCCAACGAGCAGGCAGACCGTCGCGACGGAACGGACTAGGCCGGGGAGGCGTATTTTGCTGTTCACAGAAAATCCTCTGCTCTGTGGCACAGCCTACTCCTATGTGCAGACGGGTCAAACCGATCGCGTTTCGCCCAGCTTGCTCTGTCAGTTTGCTCTGTCCGAGGGTAGTCTCATGTGGTCCGTCTCCATCCGAGGCCCCCCATCCGGGCCCCCCCCCATCCGAGGGTACTTTTCAAAACAACCCTCGGCAGGACTCTGTCATGACTCTGTCCGACGGTACTATTTGAAGCAACTTCTGGCGGCCGCGTCCGATGACTCTGGCATGAGCATTCCTCGCCAAGTTGTGCCCGGTCGCACCTACCTGATCACCCGTCGCTGCTCCGAACGGCGCTGCTTTCTCCGTCCGGACACCGAAACCAACAACGCCTTCATCTACTGCCTCGCCCTCGCCGCAGCCCGCGCCAAGGTTGATGTCATTTTCGTCTGCGCCATGAGCGACCACCACCACGTCGGCATCTACGACCGCGAAGGCGAATTCCCGGTCTTCATCGAACATTTCCACGGTTTGCTCGCCCGCTGTCAGAACGTCCACCTCGGTCGATTTGAATCCCTTTGGTCGTCTGACCCCACGTCCGTCGTCGAATTGGTCGAGCCCCAGGACATACTGGACAAGACTGCCTACGCCCTAGCCAACCCCGTCGCAGCCGGCCTCGTCGCAACCGCCGAAGAATGGCCCGGCGTCAACTCATTTCAAGCTATGGTGGCCAATCAGCCCCTGAACGCCACCAGACCGAAGCATTTCTTTCGCCCCAAAGGCGGCCAGCCAGAGTCCGTCACCCTGCCCATGGCGCGGCCTCGGGAGTTTGCCGACCTGTCTCACGACCAGTGGGTCCAACTGATCACCGACCGCGTCCGCGAACACGAGGCCAGACATCGGCAGCAACGAGAGCAGGCCGGCCGCCAATTTTTGGGCCGCAAGGCCGTGCTGGAGCAGGACCCGCTGGCCAGCCCCAAGAGTGAGGACCCTCATTTCAACCTAAACCCGCGCGTGGCGGCCAAGAACAAGAAGACTCGCATCCAGACTCTGCGCCGCAACAGTGGTTTTCTCTCCCGGTATCGCCAGGCCTTCAAAGATCACGTGGCCGACATTGCCAACGTGCTGTTCCCCTTCGGGACCTGGTGGATGAGAAAATTCGCCCGGGTGGCGTGCGAGAGGGCGGAGGCGCTCCCTACCCTCGAATCAGCGCCAGCCTGAACAGACAAGCTGACGGCGAAGAGCCCTGAGGATAGTACCATCGCGGGCGGATGTCTGCCTGGCTCTTAGCGCAATTCGCCCGGCGGATGGACTGACGACGCCCTTTGCTGCACAGCTGCCGCTTGCGGAACCGGTGCAGAAGCCATTCTTGAAGTTCAGCTTCACCGAACAGCCAAACCGGCCCATGCAATACGCGACGCCATCACGTCTCCCCTCCCAGCCTACCGTCGGACGGGCTCGTTACTGCCCTCGGACAGAGACAATGACCCTCGGACAGGAGAGAGACAGTGAAGTACCCTCGGACAGGAGAGAGTATGCAATTCAGGGAACACCCACACGTTTCAAAAGCACGTAGTTCCCTCTCTCTTCCACCCATCGGTATTTTCCGCTCTGCAATGCTTCAGTGGCCGGCTTTGCGCCCGCATCCCCCGAGTCCTTGCGATAGAGGATCCAGTCAGCATTGTTCGCGCCACCAGCACGAAGCGTATAGATAGTGAGTCGGTTGGAAAACTGTGGGACGTCCCACTCCGACATGGACGCCGACGCGTTCCGAGGGATCTTGCTTCCCAACGCCAGCAGGTCAGCGCGGGTCTGCCGTTCCTGCTGGGTCAGCGGTTCAAGGTTGATGTGCCCCCAAGCCGCAGCAAAAGTTTCCTTCTGAAACACGACGCCCCAGTGATAGCTCGTGGTCAGCGTCGCAAATGTCAGGGCCACGATGGTTGCAGCAAACACCTTCTTCCCATTCCTCTCCACAATGCGCTGGAGCACAATCACCGTGATGACAAAAATGAACGGCACCCAGTAGTAGATGTACTGAAAGGTCGTGTCCGTGGTGGGGTGATAGCCAGTGGTGAGAATGGTCCCCAAAATCGCCGGCACGAAACCAAACCAAAGCCCCGCGCGGCGCAACGGAACAAACGCCAGGGGCAAAAAAATCTTCAATACGTGCAGCACCTTGTCCCGCGTAAGAAGCGTGCCCAGGGCATAGAGCGGATTGGCAATCAGGGTCTTGACCACGCCGAAAAAGCCACTGTCCCCGGACGGCAGAAGTTCCTTGTACATGTCCGTGAACCACCACGTCCCGAAATGCGGCATGACCACGAACTTGACCACCAGAAAGTACGCGGCGCTGATGATGCCCACCACGCCCCCGGCAACCGGGCGATATCCCGAAAACACCATGAGAAAACCCGCCACCGCCAAAGATATGCTGACGTCCTCCCGACATCCCAGGGCGACAATGAAGACCAGGGCAAAGGCGATATTTCGTCTGCAATCCAGCAGGTAGAAGCACCAAAGAATCAGGGTCGACCCGAGTGGCTGAAAGTGGAAATCATAGAAATTGCCACTGTGAATCGCCGGAAAAAGCAAATAGGCCAAAGCCAGCACAAGGCCAGCGCCCCGCGAAAGCCGTCGCGCCGCCAGCAGGTAGACCGGCAGCGCGCCAAGCCCCACCATGAAAGCCTGGATGCAGAGCAGTGCCTCGGCGCAGGGACGAATGGCGTAAAACGGAAGAAACGCGTAAACCGAAAACTCCGCGTGCGAGCGTATGGACGACCAGTTCTCGCCCGATTGCACCGCCACAGTGCCGCGCAACGGGCGTCCGTGCAGAGCATTGAAGAAGATATTGTCGTAGCCACCAAGATCGAAAGCGGCCGTCCCAAGCCGATGGTGATGCCGGATCGTCAGGATCGACACCAACAGGCCATATCCAATGATTCCAGCCAGCACAATGACAACTGGCAGAACCCGCCACACGCGCGGGCACAGGGCTGCCATGCCTTTCCGCAGTGAAACCAGCCAGGTGCTGGGTGCGCCGGGCGCCGCATTCAGCGCAATGAGCACGGTCTTTTCCAGCAAGTACGCCACGATAGCCAGGCCGCAGCCCAACGTCATGGGATTGTCTTTCCAAGCATGGAGTCGCAACAGCGGCGCCGCGAGGCCCAGCACGGCCAGGGGCGAGAGCAACAGCGCGACCGAGCGCACCCGATCGAGAGCGGACTGCCTACGCAGCCTGATGAGCGCCCCCCACGCCACCAGGGCGAACAGGGCGCCAGTCCCAGCCATCGCCACCAGGATTTGGTGACGGCCAACGAGCGGCAGGGTGTTGTTGGTCAACAATTTGTCCAGCCACTTCGTCCAGCCAATCATCTCGCCGACGAACAGAGCGATCGACGCCCCGATGACCGCCAACAACGTACCCGAACGGGCTGCCTGGGCGATGCGCTGCGGCGTCCAGAACCGCGCCTGAACGGCTGCCCCTCCGCCCGTTTCCAGCTGCGGGACCGGTGGCGGCGTTGCGGGCAAATCACCCTCGTACGCTTCCACCAGGTTCTCGTCTGGAGGCAAGTCTTCTTCGACACCACCAGGGATTTCCGGCGGCCCTGGCGCCGGCAGGTCAAACACACTGGGCTCCGTCGCCGCCTCGGCGGGGGGCTGCGCTCTCGCCGGGTCGCCCTGGCTGGGTTCCGTCGGCGTTTCAGACGACTCTATTCCTGGCAGGTCGCCCTGGCTGGGTTCCGTCGGCATGTGACTCAAGTTTTGCATACACCATTGCGAATAACTGCGACAGAGATTTGCGGACCATCGGTTTCTGCCGCGTCGGACTTGGCCCGGCGAGTCCTATCGACCGGGGATCCCGGACGTGGTAGGTACTTTGGCCATGCTCCTGGTGACGTTCATCGTTCCCACCCTGAACGAGCGGCACTTCGATGTGTCGCTTGATGCCTTGACCGAGCATCTTGCGAAGATCGATGACGCGCACTTCGAGATCCTCCTGGTCGACGACAGCAGAGCCGAAGAGCGCGCGCTCCTCTCGCGCTGGGTCGCCGAACGGGCTAACCTGGCCCCAAGAATCGAAATTCACCTGATCGAAGGCGCAAACCGGGGCAAGGGCCATGCCGCTCGACTTGGCGCACTAAGATCGCGCGGCGACATCGTGTTCCTCATGGACGCGGACCTACCAGTTCCCCTCTCCTACATTGAGGAATTCCTGGGCCAGCTCAAGGACGGCGCTTGTGATGTCGTGATTGGCGAGCGCCCCAAGGATCGCAGCGCGGGAAAACCCCTGCGGCAGTTTCTCTCGCACGCGCTGCTTCTGTTGCAGCAAGGCATCGTGTTCCAAGGCCGAAGGTTCGAGGACACCCAGTGCGGCTTCAAGGCCTTTCGCGGCGAGGTTCTTCGATCGCTCGCCACGCGCCAGATCACCGACGGAGGCATGTACGACATCGAGTATCTCTACATGGCGCTGCTCGACGGTTGCAAGGTCGTCCGCGTTCCGGTGGCGGCCCGCCCCGAAACCCGTCCATCCAAGATTCGGCTTTGGAAGTGCATGTATACTGATCCGGTTGCGCTCATTCGCATCAAGGCCACGGGAATCGCGGGTGGATACCACAAATAGGCGCGCCCGAGGGGTGACATGAGGGTCATCATCACCGGCGGCGCGGGATTCATCGGCAGCAATTTCGTGGACAGGCTCATGGGGTCGGGCCACGAGGTTTGCGCGTTCGACAACCTGTCCTCGGGTTCGCGCGACCATGTCCGCCATCACGTTGGGGATCCCAGGTTCCGCTTCGTTCAGGCCGATGTCCTCGATCTGCCCGCCTTGAAGTCGGCCATGGCAGGCGGCTTCGACCTGGTCATCCATACCTCATCGAATCCCGACATCGCCAAGGGGATGGCCCAGCCTGACCTCGATCTGCACCAGGGCATCGTGGCCACCTTCAACGTGCTCGAAGCCATGCGCCTGACCGGGACGAAGAAGATCATCTTCCTCTCGGGCAGCGGCGTCTACGGCGACGTGGGCGACACCTTCACCGACGAAGACTTCTCGCCGCTTGTGCCGATTTCGATGTACGGGGCCAGCAAGCTCGCCGCGGAATCCCTCATCTCGGCGCTGTGCCACATGTTCGACATGCAGGGCTGGATCTTCCGCCTGGCCAATATCGTGGGCCCGCGACAAACCCACGGCGTGATCTTCGATTTCGTGCGCAAGCTGCGCAAGAATCCCCACCAGCTTGAAATCCTGGGCGACGGCACGCAGTCGAAATCCTACCTGCACGTCAGCGATGTCATCGACGCGATTCTCTTCGTCTTCGGCAAGACCACGCAACGGATCAACGTCCACAACGTGTCGACCAATGACTTCGCCACGGTCACCGAAATAGCGGACATCGTGGTACGCGAGATGGGGCTGGCGGGCGTGGCTTACCGCTACACCGGCGGCGACCGGGGCTGGAAGGGCGACGTGCCAGTCGTGCGCATCGACACCAAGAGGATAAACCGACTGGGGTGGAAACCCCGGCACACCACCGCGCAGGCGGTTGAGCGTGCCATCAAAGAGAACATCGAGGCCCGCATTTGACCAACCTTTCGCGCCATAGGAGCCCGCCATGATCATCACCAGGACGCCCCTTCGCATTCCCCTCGGCGGGGGCGGAACCGATCTCGCCTCGTACTACAGCAAGTATGGTGGCTTCTTGGTCGGCGCCGGCATCAACAAGTACATTAACATCTGCGTGAACCGGCGTTTTGAAGAATCGGTGCGCCTGGCCTATTCGCAAACCGAGATCGTCGACAAGCTGGACAGCATCCAGCACCCCATCATCCGCGAGGTGCTGCGCCTGCTCGATTTCGAGTGCAAGAACCTGGAAATCGTCTCGCTGGCCGATGTGCCCTCCGACTCGGGGCTCGGCTCGTCGAGCTGCTTTACCGTCGGGCTGATCAACGCCCTGCAAACCCACAAGCGCGAGCACCTGACCATCAAGGAAATCGCGGAAAAGGCCTGCAAGATCGAGATCGAGATCCTGCACGAGCCCATCGGCAAGCAAGACCAATACATGGCCGCCTACGGCGGCTTCACTTGCCTGGAATTCAGCACCACCGGCGATGTCAGCGTTTCGCCTCTGGCCATATCGGACGAGACCGTAGACGAACTCGAACGAAACATGGTTCTCTTCCATACTGGCATCAAGCGCCGATCATCGTTCGTGCTGGAGGGACAGAACGACTCGATCAAAAAGGACGAGAAGCAGGTCGTGGACTCCATGCACCGGATCAAGGAGATCGGCTTCGAAACCAAGCGCTGTCTGGAGCACGGCAAGCCCGATCGATTCGGCGAGCTTCTGCACGAGCACTGGGAGGTCAAGAAGAAGGTTTCGAGCAAGATGAGCACCGACAAGCTCGACGAGGTCTACGATCTCGCGCGCAAGCACGGGGCGCTCGGCGGCAAGATCATCGGCGCGGGCGGCGGCGGATTCTTCCTCTTCTACTGCAAAGACGGGCACAAGCTGAAGCAAGTCCTGGCCCCGCTCGGAATGAGGCCGATGCGCTTCCGTTTCGATTCTGAAGGTACGAAAGTCGTCGCAAACTTCTGATAATCTCCTCGACATGACCAAGCACAACACGTACTTCGACGGAAAAGTTCAAAGTCTGGGTTTCGAGCGCCACGGCCGCCGCGCCACCGCGGGCGTGGTGCAGCCCGGTGAATTCCATTTCGACACCGGCGGCGCCGAGCGCATGATCGTCGTCAGCGGCGAGCTCAGCGCCCGCCTGCCCGGCGGCGAATGGAAACACTACCCGGTGGGCACGACCTTCGAAATCCCGGCGAAGACCGGCTTTGACATCCGCGCCAGCGATCCCGCCGCGTACATCTGCGAGTTCATCTAGCGGCTCCCGGGAGTTGGCCTCATGCCGGGTGCCGCGCGCGCCCGGGCGTGGGGCCGGCCAGCCCAGATCCCGGCCAGAAGGCTCGGAATGGGCTATTGTTCATGTCAAGAGGTCGTCCGATGGCTTTGACGGCGCAAAGCATTCTCGAACAGATTCGCACGCTTCCCCCGGCGGACCGACTGCGTGTGGTCGAGCAGGTAGTCCGCGATATGGCGTCGGAAGTCACCGCCCCGCACGCGGCCACTCCATCGGCCATATGGGCGGATGAAAGCGAATCCGATTTCCAGACGTTCCAGTCCGCCCTGGAGCGTTTGCGGGCGACGGATACTTGGCGCAGCGGCGATGAACCGAACCCTGCTTGATACGGACATCCTGTCGGACTTCCTGCGCGGCCAGAACGGCAACGTGCTTCGCCGAGCGCAGGCCTACCTCAGCGAACACTCTCGCCTGACCCTATCGGCGGTGACCGTGTTTGAAGTCGTGCGCGGAAGGCACCAAGCGCAGCAGATCGATCGCGCGACGCAGTTTCTCGCATGGGCGCAGAACGCCGAGGTGCTTGCGTTCGACGACAAGTCCGCGCGGCTCGGCGGCGAGCTAGCCGGCGCACTTCTGCGGACTGGAGCCACGGTCGGTGTTGCTGACGTTCTGATTGCAGCAACCGCCATCGCGAACAACCTGACCCTGGCGAGCGCCAACCCGGCCCACTACCAGCGCCTCGTGCCCTTTGGACTGAGCATCGTCCACCCGAGCCCTCGCCTCGACGGAGGGCAGTTCTCGTCCGTCGGCAAAGGCGCGCAAGACGGGGAGAAGGAATGCTTCAAATCCCGGTACAGCCATCCACCCACGATACTGCGAAATGCTTGGAAGGGACAGCGCGTCTCGCCTGATGCCGAGCGCAGCCGCGGTCCGAACTTCGTCGCGCCGCGTCCCTAGATCCGGTGCTCCGGCCTTACGACCTTGCGGGCGCCGCCGTGCCAGGCTTTGCTCCAGTCCTTGAGCGGATGGATCTTTTCCAGGCGATCGAGCTGGCCGATGGACTGCAGACGCTTGTAAATCAGCTGCCAGGCGCAGGGCTTGTCGGCCGAGACTTCGCAGCGATCGGTGGTCGAGCCGCCGCAGGGGCCGTTGAGCATGTGCTTGGCACAACGGGTGACCGGGCAGATGCCGCCGAACTCGGCCAGCATGCACTCGCCGCAGCCGATGCACTTTTCCGTCCAGGTCGCCTGTTCTTCCAGGATGCCCATGAACTGCGTGTTGAGCGCGGGGTACACGGGCTTTCCGGGAAAGCGTTCGGCCAGGGCTTGCACGCCGGCCGCGCAGCCGAACGAGACGACCGCCTCACAGCGCTCCACCGCGGGCGCCAGGTCCTTGATGAATTCGTTGTCGCACTGGCGCTCGATGGTGACCTGCTCAAGGTCCACCGGCACACCGGCCAGCTTGCGCGCCATGCGCACGCCGTAGCTGGCAATGCCCACCTCGCGCTCGCCACCGGCCAGACACACGGTCACGCAGGTGCCGCAGCCAACGAAGAGAACCTTCTGATGGCGGTCAATCAGAGACTTTAGCTCGGTAACGGATTTTGGACTGGCAACGATCATGGAACTCCACGCTTTCTACGCTTGTCGTGCTTGGCGCTCATCGCGCGCCTTCAATGGATTGGGGCCAAGACTCTCAACCGTCGACACGATCTCGGAAACGCGCTGAACGAAGGTCGGCGCCATGGCGGCCGAAAGGTTCACCATGCGCAGCCGCTCGCGGCCCACGCCGATCTCGTCGAGCATGTCGCGCAGGTGTTCGGTGCGGCGTTTGGCGCGCAGATTCCCTTCGAGAAAGTGGCAGCCGCCTTCCAGGCAGCCGGCCACCAGCACACCGTCGATTCCCTTTTCAAACGACGCCAGGATGTGTTCGAGGGCAATCTTGCCGGTGCAGGGCACGTGCACCACGCGCACGTTGGGCGGGTACTGCATGCGCCGCGCGCCCGCCAAGTCAGCGGCTGCGTACGCGCAGTAGTTGCAGCAAAATATTATGATTTCCGGTTTCCACTTGCCGGCCGCTTGCGGAGCCGCGCTGGTTTGCACCTGGTTCATGTCGCGCCTCCCCCGACCGAGAGCAACTCTTCGAGCATCGCAGCCATCTGCCCGTCCTCTTGGTGTTGCAAGGTGATGGTGTGCGCAGGGCATTCCGCCGCGCACGAGCCGCAGCCCATGCAGGTGGCGCCCTGAATTTCTGCCTTCTTGAGATCGTTGATCATGGGCGCGCCGTACGGGCACAGTTTCACGCAGGTGGCGCAGGCCACGCAGCCTTCGGGATCGACCTTGGCCACCTGTCCGGCAATGTCGAGTTTCGCGCGCGAAAGGATTGTGGCGGCTCGCCCGGCCACGGCCTTGGCCTGCGCAATGGTCTCGTCGATGAAGCGCGGCGAGTGGGCCAGACCAGCCAGATATTCGCCTTCGTTGGCCAGATCCACCGGGCGCAGCTTGGGATGGGCTTCAAGGAAGAAGCCGTCAGCCGTCAGTGTCGTGCGCAGCAGGCCCGAGAAGATCGGGTTGTCGGCGCCCGGGGCAATCCCGGTCGACAGCACCAACAGGTCTGGCTTCAGGTTCAATTCGAGGCCGGTACCTGCGTCGGTCACTTTGACCTGCAAGCCACCAACACCACTGACCTGCGGCTCCTGGCCTTCTGAGTAACGTACGAAGAGCACGCCGGCTTCGCGCGCCTGCTGGTAGTAGACCTCGCGGAAGCCGTAGGTGCGGATGTCGCGGTAGAGCACCACCACACGCGCGTTCGGCTTCTGTCGCTTGAGTTCCAGGGCGTTCTTCACTGCCTCGGAACAGCACACACGGCTGCAGTAGGGATTCTTTTCGTTGCGGCTGTCCACGCACTGGATCATCACCACCTGGGGCTCGGGCTGCGAGAGGCCGCCCTGGGCCAGCTTGTCTTCCAGTTGGCGCTGGGTCAGCACCGCCGGGTGTTTGCCGTAGAGGTAGGACTCGGTGGCGCGCTCGCTGCCGCCGGTGGCGAGCACCACCACGCCGTGATCCAGCGTTTTCTGACTGCCGGCCTCTTCAATGGTGGTGTGGAACTTGCCCACGTGGCCGGAGAACTTCACTGGCCGGGTTTGCCGGTGCACCGTGATCTTGGGATGTCCCTCGACCTTGCGAACCAGGTCGGTCAGGAAACCAGCCACATCCGAGCGCTCAAGGGTGTAGCGAATCTTGCGCATCTGTCCGCCCAGTTCCGCCTCTTTCTCGATGAGGTGAACCGGAAAGCCCTGATCCGCCAGGCCCAAGGCCGCGGTCATGCCGGCCAGTCCACCGCCCAACACCAGCGCCGACTGGGCCACGGCCTGCTGCCCGGTTTCAAGCGCCTTCAAGTTGCGCGCCCGGCCCACCGCCATGCGCATGAGATCCACGGCCTTTTCGGTGGCCGCCACTGGATCGTCGCGGTGAACCCACGAGCACTGGTCGCGAATGTTGGTCATCGCGAACAGGTAGGGATTCAAGGCCGAGTCGCGCAGGGTTTCCTGGAACAGGATTTCGTGTGTGCGCGGCGAGCAGGACGCGACCACCAGGCGGTTCAACCGGTGCTCGCGGATCATGTCCTTGATGTGCTGCT
>Ga0265316_10004209_pt1 | contig 14381 bp, 16 predicted proteins | sample 4522metaG_FD_202092 | JGI IMG/M metagenome (GOLD analysis project Ga0265316, IMG submission 202092) | Rhizosphere microbial communities from Carex aquatilis grown in University of Washington, Seatle, WA, United States - 4-5-22 metaG | ecosystem: Host-associated > Plants > Roots > Rhizosphere >...
CCTTCTTCATCGATCAGCTGTTTGACCTTGGCCGCCGCGTTGTCCGTAAAAACCAGCGGAGCGGGCATTTCGGTAATCGCGTTCATGCTCAGTACTCCTGAAAATTTCAAAACCTGCCGCTTGTTTCAACTGCCAGGCGCGTTCCTGGTTCAATCTCCCGTGGCGGGTTTCAACTGCACCACCTTGTCGGATTTGCCTTCCGGCTGATACACGAGCCGCCCCTGCACCACCGCGCCTAATTGAATTTCCAGCGTGCGGTAGTATACATCTCCTGTGACATTGGCCTTGGCCTGTAGTTCCGCGTATTCGCTCGCATGTACGGGACCGACCACCGTGCCGTTGATGACGGCATGCGAAACGCGAATTTCGCCTTCGATATGCGCGTGCTCGGACAGCACAAGCGTGCCGGGCTTGTCGTCCGCGGCGATGACGTTCCCGCGCACGTGACCGTCGACACGCAAGCCACCGCCGAAGGTGATATTGCCCTCGATCGTGGTGCCGGCGCCGATCAGGCAATCGATGAGATTCTGCGGTTTATTACTTTTGCTGTTTCCGAACATGGCCATACCCCCTGTCATGACGCATTGACGGCCTGAGTCAGCTTGGGCTCGCTGCTGCCGTTTTCGAATACGCGAACCTGCATGCTTTTGACCACCGTGTCGGGGGCGACGCGAAACGTGCCTTCCACGCGCTGGTAAAAGCGAAAATTCAACTTGATTGCCTTGTCCGCTTTGTCCCCTTCCGCGGGCAGGGTCATCACGACTTTCTTGTTGTCCTGCTGCTGCAAATTAACGACGAATTGCAACGTGCCCTGGAAATCCTTGTTGCGCTGGCCGGTCTGCGTCAGCAGCAGGCGGTAGCGGTACTCGCCGGGCAGGACGTCATTTTGCACCATGAATCGATTGACTGCCACCCCGCCCTCCTTGCCTCCGGAGGGCATCAGCGTCTGGAAAAACGCGAGGTCCTCCTTCAGCCCGGCATTTTCATCGGTCAGGACCTTCATTTGCCTGACCAGGTCCGCATACGTCGCGCGTTCCATCTGGAGTTGGCGCTCGCTTTGTGCGAGTTCGCCGCGTATGCCCGCGAGTTCCTGCTGCATTTTGGCGTTGGTCGCGCCCAAGCGCTGCACTTCGCGGTCGGCCTCGCTTTGGTCGAAGCCCGCAAATTTCTTGCCGAAATCGTAGGTCGCGCGAGACAGAAAAAGGACAACCAGCGCCAGTGCCAGCAGTCCCAGCCAGCGCAAATACCACGGAATCGCAGCGCGGACCGCCATCTGCGGCGCCGAAATACCGAACATGCGCTTGAGCCTTTTGATCAAGGCATTAATGCGATTTGCTCCAGGCCCGTCGTCTCCGGCAGGCCGCACATTAGGTTCATGTTCTGGACCGCCTGACCGGCAGCTCCCTTGGTCAGGTTGTCGATCACGGACAGGACTACTGCAATGTCGCCGCCGCCCGGTTGATGGACGGCGATGCGGCACATATTCGAGCCGCGCACCGAGCGTGTTTCCGGATGAGCACCCGCCGGCATCACGTCGACAAAGGGTTCGGCGGCAAAGTGTTGCGCGTACAGTTTCTGGAGATCGACACCACGCGTCACCTGCGCGTAGAGCGTCGCATGGATGCCGCGTATCATCGGCGTCAGGTGCGGCACGAAGACGAGTCGCGTCGCACGTCCCGCCATCGCGTTCAATCCCTGCGAAATCTCGGGATGATGACGGTGTCCGGGCACGCCATACGCCTTGAAGTTGTCCGATGCTTCGGCGAGCAACGTGTGGACTTCCGCCTTGCGTCCGGCGCCGCTGACGCCGGACTTGGCATCCGCGATCAAATGATCCAGGTCGACGCAGTTGCTTTTCAGGAGCGGCAGAAATCCCAGTTGAACCGCCGTCGGATAACAGCCGGGATTGGCAACGATGCGCGCGCGCTTGATTTCCTCGCGGTTGACTTCGGGCAATCCGTAGACGGCTTCCGCCACGAGTTCGGGGCAGGCGTGCTTGGTCGCGTACCATTTTTCCCACACCGCGATGTCCTTGATGCGGAAATCCGCCGCGATATCGATGATCCTGACGCCCGCATCGAACAAAACGCGCGCCTGCTGCATCGCAACGCCGTTGGGAGTGGCAAAAAAAACGATGTCGCACGCTTTGAGCACGTCATCCGACGGCGGCGTGAAATTCAGATCAACGTGCCCGCGCAAATTCGGGAACATGCCGGCGACCGGCGTGCCCGCCTCCTGGCGCGACGTGATCGCCGCCAACTCGCAATTCGGGTGTTGCGCAAGCAAGCGCAACAACTCAACACCGGTATAGCCGGTGCCGCCGACGATTCCGATTTTAAGTTTCCTGCCTGCCATTGCCACCACTCACGCGAGGGAAAAAACTCGCGCCTATTGTAAGTTACAAATGAAAAAGCCGCCCTTGAGGCGGCTTTTCCGGCCGATACCCGAAGGTTAGCGTTTCGAGAACTGCTTGCGACGTCGCGCCTTGTGCAGGCCGACTTTCTTGCGCTCGACTTCGCGCGCATCGCGCGTCACGAGGCCGGCCTTCTTGAGGACTGGCTTCAACGCGGCATCGAATTCGATCAGGGCACGCGTGATGCCGTGACGCACCGCGCCAGCCTGTCCGGACTCGCCGCCGCCATCAACGTTAACCATGATGTCGAACGCGTTGAGTTTGTCGGTCAAAACCAGCGGCTGGCGCACGACCATGCGTCCGGTCTCGCGCGAAAAAAACACGTCGACCGGCTTGTCGTTAACGACGATATCGCCTTTGCCCGGCTTGATGAACACGCGGGCCACGGCGCTTTTGCGGCGGCCGGTGCCGTAATTGTATTGCGGTTGCTTGGCTGCCATGGATCAGGCCCTTATTTCCAGAGTTTTCGGCAATTGCGCCGCATGCGGATGAGTAGTCCCCGCGTAGACTTTGAGTTTTTTCAGCATCGCGTAACCGAGCGGGCCCTTGGGCAACATGCCCTTGACCGCCATTTCCAGCACGCGCCGCGGATGCCGCGCCTGCAGTTTGGCGAAGTTGGTCGTATAAATACCGCCGGGGTAAGTGCTGTGCCGGTGATACAGCTTGGTGCGCGCCTTGCTGCCGGTCACCCGCAACTTATCGACATTGACGACCACGATATAATCGCCGACATCGACGTGCGGCGTGAATTCCGGTTTGTGCTTGCCGCGCAGGCGATGCGCGAGCGTCGCCGCGAGCCGGCCGAGTACTTTGTCCTGGGCATCGACCACATACCAGTCGTGCGTGACTTCGTGGGCTTTCGCCGTAAATGTTTTCATATCCGAACCGCTGCCTTGCTTTTGTTGGTTAGACCCGTCGTTAGAAACGACAGAAAGCTTTGGATTATATGGCAAAAATCGTTTCGCTGTCAAACCGGTGTTGGCCCTGCTAATACCCTTGAAAACAACCCTCTCGGCGGCTTCCATGAACTCCCGGATGCGGCCCAAACCAAAATTAACATGAGCACAACATTGATCGCCGCCTGGCTCCTGCCACCGCTCGCCCCGGTGTTGCTTGTGCTGGCGGGTTTGTACCTTCTGCGAGCCAAACCGCGAATGGGCCGCGCGATGATTGCCGGTGGCGCTGGCCTGCTGCTGGTTTTGTCGATTCCGGTGGTCGGTTCGATGCTGGTGTCGACTTTGGAACCGCCGTACGTCGATCCCTTGCAGCGTCCAGCTGACGCCATCGTCGTACTGGGCGGAGGCGCTTACCCGGACGCACCCGAATACGGCGGCGATACAGTCGGCGGCATGTCGCTTGAACGCCTCCGCTACGCGGCATTGCTGCACAAACGCAGCAACAAACCGATCCTCGTTTCCGGTGGCAATCCTTGGCATCATGCCACGCCGGAAGCGGCGCAAATGCGCGCTGTGCTCGAAACCGAGTGGCGCATTCCGGTAGCATGGAGCGAGGACACGTCCGACAACACGCTGGAAAATGCCCGCAACAGCCATGCCATCTTGGCTCGCGCCGGCATTCAGCGGATATACTTGGTAACTCACGCGTGGCATATGCCGCGTGCGCGTCGCGCTTTCGAAAGTGTTGGATTTACGGTCATTCCGGCGCCGACGCACTACACGATGCAGCACAGCCTGCGTCTTGCCGACTTCGTACCCGATGCCGACGGTTTTTTTCTTAGCGCGCGCTTTTGCCGTGAAGTATTGGGTTCAATTTGGTATCGTTTGAGGTCGCGATGAACCAGCAGGGGGCAGCATGAAAGCCAGGATCAAATGGGTCGAGGACGTGTGCTTTGTCGGCGAGTCCGGCAGCGGTCACGCGATTGTGATGGACGGCGCGCCCGAAGGCGGCGGACGCAACCTCGGCATGCGACCGATGGAGACCGTGCTGATCGGCACCGGTGCCTGTACCGCCTACGACGTGGTCCATATTCTGAAAAAATCGCGCGCGGCAATCGCCGATTGCGCGGTTGAAATCGACTCGGACCGCGCGGCCGACGATCCAAAAGTGTTCACAAGGATTCATTTTCATTTTGTCGTGAGCGGCAAGGACTTGAAACCGCAGCAGGTCGAGCGTGCGATCCACCTGTCGGCCGAGAAATATTGTTCGGCATCCATCATGCTCGCCAAAACCGCCGTGATTACTCACGACTTCGAGATCAGGCAGAGCTGACATGGAACACCTTGAACCCAAGCATGCGTACGAATTGCTGCACCAAAATCCCGACGCGATATTCATAGATTGCCGCAGCGAAATGGAATTTCTGTTCGTCGGCCACCCGTCGGGCGCGATTCACGTCGCGTGGAACGATGGGCCCAACTGGGATGTCAATCCCGATTTCGTAGCGCATGTCCGGAAAGCGACCAGCGTCAACCGCCCCGTGATACTGATCTGCCGCAGCGGCAATCGTTCCCTCGATGCGGGCCGCGCGCTCGAGGAAGCCGGCTTCACCAAGGTCTATAACGTACTGCATGGATTCGAGGGCGAACTCGACGAAAACCATCACCGCGGCACGAAAACCGGCTGGCGGTTTGACGGGCTGCCGTGGGAGCAGTGTTGACGCAGCGTCATTATGCGAAGTTCACCCCTGCTGTTACGCAATGCTCACGCCTAACTGCATACCTATGAAGTAAGTTACCCCGCCGGCGGCGGCCCCGATGGCCAGCATGCGCGCGCCGCTCATCCAAGCGCTGCGCCCGGTAAACAGCGACAAGGTCGCACCGACCGCGAATAAAGCGACGGCCATCAGCGCAATTACAACGAGCAGGCTCGATTTGCCGAGGCCAAAAAAAACGGCAGCAGCGGAATCAAGCCGCCGAGGCTGAACGAAACAAAAGACGACACCGCCGCGCCCCACGGCGAACCGAGGTCTTCCGGATTGAGTCCGAGTTCTTCGCGGGCGAGCGTGTCGAGCTCGCGTTCCGGATCGGCAATGATTTGCGTCGCCATGCGCAGCGCTTCATCCCGGCTTACGCCGCGCGCCTCGTAAATCAACGCGAGTTCGTGCGCCTCTTCTTCGGGATATTCAGCGAGTTCGTCGCGCTCGAGGCCGATTTGATATTCGTACATCTCGCGCTGCGAGCGCACCGATACATATTCACCGGCCGCCATCGAAAAGACGCCCGCCACCAGCCCGGCGGCGCCGGTCAGCAAAATCGTCGCGCTTTCCGCATTGGCGCCGGCCACGCCGAATATCAGGCTCGCATTCGAAATCAGGCCGTCGTTGACGCCGAATACGGCAGCACGCAAATTGCCGCCGCCTGACAGGCCGCCGTGGTGGCCGATGTCATCCAGCTGATGCGGCGCGACCTGCCCGGAACTGCTCGCATATACCGACATGCCTCGCACCCTCATCGCAGCGAGAACCGTGCGAAGGCAGCGCGGGCCGTGCCGGCGCACGAGCCCGGCGACCACGCGGGAACGCACATCGGGTGTGAATGGCGGCACGGTTGCGCCGGCGGCCCGGGCTTTTTTCCCAGATCGCGGCCTGACCTTCCGCTTCGCCCGCCAGTCCCAGAAAAAGCTTTTCCCGCGGCGTACCTGCTTCGCACGCGGCAACGACGTGATAACGATACGCGGCGCGCTTCTCTTCGTTCCAGCTCGATATCTCGTTCACGCCCGTGCTTCCTTTTTCGTCAATTGAGCAAAAATATACCAGCACGCATAGCCGCTCGCGAGCAAAGCCGCCATGCCGGCAGCGAGCCCGAGTCCGCTGCCCGATAGATACGGCGACAACAATCCCGCCGCAAGTCCCGAGAAAAAACTCTGCTGCGCGGCCTGCAACGATGCGGCGAGCCCGCGATTGTCCGGAAACAGGTCCAATAGCATGAGCGTGATGCTCGGCGCGACCAGCGCCATACCAACGGTATAAGCCATCACCGGCAGCACGGTCCACGGCAAGGCAGGCGGATATATAAGGTTGTATGCAAGGTTAAACGCCGCGGCAATGGCCATGATCGTATAGCCGTAGCGCATGGTACGCCGCGGCGAGACCTTGCCGGCCACCCTTCCGGACAAATAAGCTCCCGCGATCACCCCGGAAATGCCCGGCACGAAAAGCCACGCGAACTGGTTTTCGTTCAAACCCAGCAGCCGGTAGATCACCGCTGGTGCAGACGCGATGTACAAAAAAAACGCGGCGAAATTCAATGCGATCGCCGATGAGAGCAGGCCAAATCGCAGGCTGCCGAACAATTTGAAATAATTGACGAACAGCGGCCGCACCGCAAACGGCTGACGTCGGTGCGGCGGCAGCGATTCGGTGAGCCGGTAGTAGCAACCGACAAATAACAGGCCGGCGAACAACACCAGAAATACAAAGATCGATCGCCAACCGAACCACACCTCGAGCCACCCGCCGAGTATCGGCGCCACCGCGGGCGCCAGACCGAAAATCATGGTCACCATGGACATCACGCGCTGCGCCTGATGGCCGGGATAAATGTCCCTGATCATTGCGCGCCCCGCCACCATGCCGGTGCCCGCACACATGCCCTGCAACGCGCGGAACATCAGAAGTTGCGGCAGCGTCTGCGCGACGGCGCAGCCGATGGAGGCGCCGGCAAATATGAGCAATCCGGCGAGTATCACCGGCCTGCGTCCGAACGAATCGGTCAGTGCGCCGTGAAACAGCATCATGCACGAAAATGGCAGCAAATACGCCGACAGCGTTTGTTGCATTTCCAGCGTCGATGCGTTGAGCGAGTGCCCCATCGCCGGGAACGACGGCATATACGTATCGATGGAGAACGGTCCGAGCGTGGCAAGACCCGCAAGTATCGCGGCGAGCACGAGGGTCGCGCGATCGACTTGTTGTTGAGTCGTGCCCGTCATGAACGGACGCGCCATGGCGGCAGCATCATCCGCCGATTATAGTCGCGCGGCGCGCGCGCCTTCAGCCGCGATCGAAACGTCGAAACTGAATCGCTTCCGCGATGTGCGCGCTGGCGATGAGCCGTTCATCGGCGAGGTCGGCGATCGTACGCGCGACCTTTAACACGCGATGATAAGCGCGTGCCGTCAGTCCCAGCCGGTTGATTGCCTGCTTGAGCAGCGCGGCACCGGCTGTGTCGGGAACACAGGTTTCGTCGATTTCGCGCGTCGATAATTTCGCGTTGGATTTGCCCTGACGCAATTGCTGCCGGGCGGCCGCAACCGCCACGCGCGCGCGTACCACGGCACTCGATTCGCCACCGACCGCGCGCACGAGATCCTGCTCCGCCACCGCCGGTACTTCGATCTGCAAATCGATGCGGTCGATCAAGGGTCCCGAGATTTTGCCGCGATACCGCGCGACCTGATCGGGCGTGCAGCGGCATTTTGCGTTGAAATGCCCAAGGTATCCGCATGGGCAGGGATTCATTGCCGCGATGAGTTGAAACTCGGCGGGAAATTCCGCCTGCCGCGCCGCGCGGGATACGGTAACGCGGCCCGATTCGAGCGGCTGGCGCAGCACTTCCAGCACGCTGCGATTGAATTCCGGCAATTCGTCGAGGAACAATACTCCATGCATCGCCAGCGAGACTTCGCCGGGACGCGGATTACCGCCGCCGCCGACCAGCGCCACGCCAGACGCGGTGTGATGCGGTGCGCGAAACGGCCGCCGCCGCCAGTTGCGCAGATCGAATCCGGCGCTACCCAGCGATTGAATCGCCGCCGCCCGCAACGCCTCATCCTGCGTCATCGGTGGCAGTATCCCCGGCAGCCGCGTCGCCAACATGGTTTTGCCCGCGCCCGGCGGCCCGACCATGATCAGGCTGTGTTCGCCGGCCGCCGCGACTTCCAATGCGCGCTTGGCGTGCGCCTGTCCTTTGACATCGACGAGATCGGGAACCGGTTCACCTTCCGTCGTCGGCGCATCGCGGCACAGCGCGAGCGGTTCGCGTCCCGCGAGATGCGCGCAAACCTCGAGCAGATTGCGCGCGGCATAGACTTTTGCGCCCTCGACCAGCGCTGCTTCCGGTGCGTTCTCCTGCGGCACGACAAAGGCGCGCCGCTCGCGGCTTGCGCCGTACATCATCGCGAGCGTGCCGCGTATCGGCCGCAGTTCTCCGGTTAGTGCGAGTTCTCCTGCGAATTCGTATTCGGCCAGCCGCTCGCCCGGCAATTGTCCGGACGCGGCGAGTATGCCCAATGCGATCGGCAAATCGAACCGCCCGCTTTCTTTCGGGAGATCGGCCGGCGCGAGGTTGACTGTGATGCGCCGCGCGGGAAATTCGAAACGCGCGTTTTGCAGAGCGGCGCGCACGCGGTCTTTGGCCTCTTTGACTTCCGCCTCGGGCAAGCCAACGATGGTGAAACTCGGCAGCCCGTTGGCGAGGTGGGCCTCGACGGTCACGAGCGGCGCCTCCATCCCGGCGAGCGAGCGGCTGTACAACACAGCAAGCGACATCGGCGCCCGGCGTAACTCCCGGGTTTACTGTTGCGATAAGCGATTAACGCCGCACGCCGGTCGCCGTACTTAGACCTTTAGTCATAGGACGTGAGCCGCGCATGCTCGCCACATCGCGCACCTGGATCAGGCTTTTTCGTTTTTTTCGAGCGCCGTAACCTTGGCCTCGAGCGCGGCGAGTTTTTCGCGTGCCCTTGCAAGAATTTCCGTTTGAATGTCGAACTCGTGCCGCGTGACGAGATCGAGTCGCGCGAACAGCGAAGTCACCATCGCCCGCATATTGGTTTCGATATCCCGCGCAGGAGTTTTCGCCATCAGTTCCCTGACTTTGGCGCTGAATTCGTCGATCTGTTGTTGATTGAGCAAGTGGGGCTCCAAATATTTGGCCTGTGTCCATTCTAGATTAACCGGTTCGTCGCACGAAACGCACAACGCGTCAGTTTTATCTGAAGGTGCGTATTAGTTGACACAAATCTGCCTCGCACCACGTTGGTGCCGGCCGCATACTAGCGCCTCAAGTCGGTGCGGCAAAACTGTTACCAAGGTGGAACACCGATAGGTTGTCGCATATAGATCAATGGTTTAAGTGCTGGCACGATCCCTGCTGAGAGGGTCCCCGTAGGACTATATATTTGTTAACAAATGAAAGGGATGATCATGTTGAAGAAAGCACTCCAGGCTGGCGCGTTTGCTGCAGCTCTCGCGCTACCGGGCTTTGCGTTTGCACAAGCGGCACCTGCAGTAGAGAAGCCCGCCGACGCGAAACCTGCCGATGCAAAACCGGAAGAACCCAAGCCGCCTTATACGCTTACGGGCAATTTCGGAATTTTCAGCCAGTACATATTCCGTGGACTGACCCAAACCGGCCGCAAACCCGCCGCACAGGGTGGCTTTGACTTTGCGCACGAGTCCGGCTTCTATGCCGGCACCTGGCTGTCAAACATCAGCTGGCTCAAGGAAAACGCGTCAACCGCCGCGGCGACGTCGGGCATTTACGGCGAAGGTGGAAGCCTCGAGATGGACTTCTATGGTGGTTACAAGTGGAACCTGCCCAACGATTTCGTCCTCGATCTTGGCACCCTTTACTACTACTACCCCGGCAGCATCAATCAGGGTTATCGGGCAACGTTGCCCGCCGGAACCAACATTCCCAAAGCAGACACGTGGGAAGTCTACCTTGCGCCCAGTTGGAAATGGGTGACCTTCAAGGCTTCTTACAGCGTTCTGGATCACACGTTCGCCGTCGACCAATCGAGAGGCACCTACTACCTGGACTTGTCCGCCAACCCGCCGCTCGGCGACACCGGCCTGACGTTGAATCTTCATGTCGGATACCAGAAATACAAAGGTACCGACCCGCGCAATGCAGTGATCGGCGGCGTCGTGCAAAGCAACGACACTATCGACAGCTACAAGGACGTCAAAATCGGGCTGACCTATGCGCTGCCGAAGGATTTCTCCGTCGGCGCTTTCTACTCCAAAGGCTTCAGCTATAACAACCTTGCCCAGGCCGGCGTTGGTGATATTCCTGCGGGACCCTATCCCAATAACGTAGCAAAAGGCACCGGCACGGTCTTCATCCAAAAAACTTTCTAATTGCTTAAACGCGGGGCCGGCTCGGCCGGCCTCGGTATTTGACAGGGATCAACGGCAAACGCCGCTGGTCCCTCATTTTTTTGCCGGGGACATCAATGCGGCGTTTCCTCGCTATTGCAGTCGCGGTGCCGTCATTTACTGCGGTATCATGAAGCCCGAATCAATCCGGTTTGGGTAAGTAACGCTGGGCGGGTTCTGCCTCGCCAAATTGCCGCCAACCTGAGTTCGTTCAGGAACAAGAAAGCATGACCGAACAACGTCCAGATCCCGACGCGCTGCTTGCGAAAGTTCAGCGCGACGAAGCGAAGCGCAGTCACGGGCAGCTGAAGATTTTCTTCGGCGCAGCTGCCGGCGTCGGCAAGACCTACGCGATGCTGTCGGAGGCGCGCGAAAAGCGCGCCGAAGGCTGCGATGTGGTCGTCGGCGTGGTCGAGACCCACGGCCGCGCCGAAACGGTCGCGATGACCGAAGGCCTCGAAGTGCTGCCGCCGCGCACGGTCGAATACCGCGGCGCCCAGATTCGCGAGTTCGATCTTGATGGCGCGTTGAAGCGCCGTCCGACTTTGATCCTCGTCGACGAACTCGCCCATACGAATGCCGAGGGCTCGCGCCATCCGAAGCGCTGGAACGACGTCGAGGAACTGCTCGACAGCGGCATCGACGTCTACACGACGCTCAACGTGCAGCATCTCGAGAGTCTCAACGACATCGTTGGCGGCATCACCCAGATCCGGGTGTGGGAGACGATACCGGACACCATATTCGAGCGCGCGGACGAGGTCGAACTGGTCGATCTGCCGCCGGACGATCTGCTTGAACGGTTGCGCGAAGGCAAGGTCTATCTGCCGCAGCAAGCCGAGCGCGCAATCCGCAATTTCTTCCGCAAGGGTAATCTGATCGCGCTGCGCGAACTCGCATTGCGCCGAACCGCCGAACGCGTCGATGCGCAGATGCGCGATTATCGCGACGATCAGGCGATACGCGACGTGTGGCGCGCCGGCGAACGCGTGCTGGTGTGCATAGGGCCGAATCCCCTCGCGTCGCGCCTGATACGTGCGGGCAAACGGTTAGCCACGTCGCTGCACGCCGACTGGATCGTTGCCTACGTCGAAACGCCGCAGTTGCAGCGCCTGCCGCCCGCCAAGCGCGATCAGATTCTGGATTACCTGCACCTGGCCGAGGAACTGGGCGCGGAGACCATCACGCTGTCGGGCCAGGCGATGAGCGGCGCGATTCTCGAATACGCGCGTGAAAAGAACGTGACCAAGATCGTGCTCGGCAAGCCGACGCGCACCGGCTGGCAGCGCTGGCTGCTCGGCAGCGTGGTGGACGAAGTCGTGCGCGAAGCCCATGACTTCGACGTCTATCTGCTCGCATGCGACAAGGAGACCGACTCGCCGAACCTGACGGACGCATCGCTGCTGATCCGCAGCCGTGCTTATCTCGGCTTGAAGGAGCGCGAAGAAGGCGCCAAGAAACGCTATCCAGGCTATTTATGGAGCATTGCGGTTACCGCGCTGATCACGTCGATGTCGGCTTTCGCGTTCGGATTTCTCGAGTTGGTAAATCTCGTGATGCTTTACCTGCTTGGCGTCATGTATATCGCGACCCGCTACGGGCGCGGCCCCTCCGCGCTGTCGTCGGTGCTATCGGTCGCGGCTTTCGATTTCTTTTTCGTGCCGCCGCGGTTTTCTTTCGCGGTGTCGGACGTCCAGTACGTCGTGACGTTCGCCGTCATGCTGGCGGTCGGTCTGATCGTGAGCACGCTGACCGCCAACCTGCGCTCGCAGGCCAAGGTATCCCATCACCGGGAGCGCCGCGCGGGAGTGCTCTACACTTTCACGCGGGAACTCGGCAGCACGCAGACTGAAGACGAAGTCGCGCGGGTTGCCGTCAAGTATATCGGCGAGGAATTCGAAGGGCAGAGCGCGGTGCTGTTGCCGGATCATCAGGGCCGGATCCGCTACCCGCGATCGCAAAGCATCCAGCATTCTTTCCACGGCAGCGATCTCGGCGTCGCGCAATGGGTTTTCGATCACGGCAAGATAGCGGGCAAAGGCACCGACACGCTGCCGGGAACCGAGGGTGTATATTTTCCGATGCCGGGCGCGGCCGGGACTATCGGCGTGCTGGCATTGCTGCCGATCAATTTGCGCCGCGTGTTCCTGCCCGAGCAAAAACGCCTGATCGACACGTTTATCACGCAAATCGTGCAGGCGGTCGAGCGCATCCGACTCACACGAGACGCGCAGGCGGCAACCGTAAAGGCGGAAACGGAGAGTCTGCGCAATTCGCTGTTGAGCGCGATTTCACATGACTTTCGCACGCCGCTCGCGTCGATCGTCGGCGCGTCAAGCAGCCTGATCGATGGCGGAACCCATCTGACGGAAGAAGCGAAGCTCGATCTGGGCAAGACGATCTATGAAGAAGCGCGGCGCATGACCAAGCTCGCGAACAACCTGCTCGACATGGCGCGACTCGAAGCGGGCAGCGTGAAGCTCAACTGCCAATGGTGCCCGATCGAGGAGATAGTCGGCGGCGTCCTGACGCGTCTGCACGCGCGGCTTGCAGCGCACCCGGTCTCTATCAAGCTGCCGCCGGGGTTGCCGCTGGTGCATGTCGATGCGGTGATGATCGAGCAGGTATTGGAAAATCTGCTGGAGAATGCCGTCAAGTACACGCCTGACGGCACGCCGCTCGAAATCGGCGCGGAGGCGGGTGCGCAGAAAATGGAATTCTGGGTAGCCGACCGCGGCGCGGGCCTGCCTGCCGGCAAGGAAGACATGCTGTTTGACAAATTTTATCGCGGCGCCAAAGAGGGCGCGCAAAGCGGCGTGGGACTCGGGCTCACGATCTGCCGCGCGATTGTCGAGGCGCATGGCGGAACCATCCGCGCGGAAAGCCGCCCGGGTGGCGGCGCCATCTTCCGCTTTGATATTCCCGTGACCGGGGAGCCGCCGCAGATGTTGTCCGAAGAAGAACAACTGGCCAGCGCACGATGAGCCAGCCGCATCCTGTCATCGTCGTCATCGAGGACGATCCGCAAATCCGCCGTTTCCTGAGGACCGGACTGGAAGCGCATGGATTCGAAATTCACGAGGCGGAGACGGGCAAGCTCGGACTGATACTCGCGGCCACGCGCAAACCGGACCTGATCATTCTGGATCTCGGACTGCCCGACGTGGATGGTCTCGAGGTCATCAAGAAACTGCGCGAGTGGACGTCGCGCCCGGTGATCATTTTGTCGGCGCGCAATATGGAAACCGATAAAGTCGCGGCGCTTGACGCCGGGGCCGACGACTATCTCACCAAACCGTTCGGGCTGGACGAGCTGCTCGCGCGCATCCGCGTTGCATTGCGACACTCTTCACTACCGGCAAACGCCGGCGCGGGCAATATCTTCAAGTCCGGCAACCTCAAAGTCGACCTTGGCCAGCGCCGAGTTTATCGCGACGGCGAGGAGGTTCATCTGACGCCGATCGAATACCGGCTGTTGACGACCCTGATCAAGCACGCGGGCAAGGTGCTCACGCACCGCCAGCTGCTGGTCGAGGTGTGGGGGCCGAGTTACGTCGAGAACAATCACTACCTGCGCATCTACATGGGTTGCCTGCGTCACAAGCTCGAAGACGAACCGGCGCGGCCCAAACTGCTGCTCACCGAGGCGGGCACGGGTTACCGGCTTGTCGCGGAAGTGCCGGCGTAAAATGCGGATTGTGCGCGCCGTTGACGTTCCACGGAGCATTTCCCACGGGACGGCAACGAATCTGCGCTGGATGGAAAATACTGTGACGCCGAATGCGGTCAAGCAAACGACGGCCGGGACACGGCACTAGCGCGACGCTATGGAACTGCTGATTCTGCTCGTGCTGATCCTGGTGAACGGCGTTCTCGTCATGTCCGAAATGTCTCTTGTTTCCGCGC
>Ga0265316_10004210_pt1 | contig 14379 bp, 13 predicted proteins | sample 4522metaG_FD_202092 | JGI IMG/M metagenome (GOLD analysis project Ga0265316, IMG submission 202092) | Rhizosphere microbial communities from Carex aquatilis grown in University of Washington, Seatle, WA, United States - 4-5-22 metaG | ecosystem: Host-associated > Plants > Roots > Rhizosphere >...
AGTCGCCCATTGCCTTGCCTTCGAACCATTCCTTCATCGCTGGCGGGATCGCCTGCGCGCCTTTTGATGCGCCGCCGTGGCGCTTCAACGCCTCCGTGAACCACTTCATCCATTGCGCGTGGCGCAGGCTCAGATACGCCAGGATGAGGTCGTTCTTGCTGGGATAGTGTCTGTAAAAAGTGACCTTGGTCACGCCGGCCTCGGCGATGACGCGGTCGACCCCGGTGGCTCGAAGGCCCTCGGCGTAAAAGAGGTCATGCGCAGTGCGCAAGATGCGTTCTTTCGCGGGCAGGTCGCTGATGCCGTGGCTTTTGCTCATGACCCCACTATAGACAGATCTGTCTACGTGCCGCTGGTTTGCGGCCTGTCACGACCCATCACTGAAAGTCACTGCCATGGACACCCGCCCCCCGTTGCCCCCTTTCTCCCGCGAAACGGCGATTCAGAAGATTCGCCTGGCCGAGGACGGCTGGAACAGCCGAGATCCTTCGCGCATCGTGCTCGCCTACAGCCCTGACACCGTCTGGCGCAACCGCGCCGAGTTCCCCCGGGGGCGCGCCGAGGCACAGGCGCTGCTGGAGCGCAAGTGGGCACGCGAGCTTGACTACCGGCTGATCAAGGAGCTGTGGGCCTTCGACGGCCATCGCATCGCGGTGCGGTTTGTGTACGAGTGGCACGACGACGCCGGCAACTGGTTCCGCAGCCATGGCAACGAAAACTGGGAGTTCGACGAACAGGGGCTGATGACGCATCGCCACGCGAGCATCAACGACGTGCCGATCAAGGCCGAAGACTGGAAGTTCCATTGGCCGCTGGGCCGCCGCCCGGATGAGCACCCGGGGCTCACGGCGATGGGGCTTTGACGTGAAGGTGCATTACCGCTGAGCGTGTGCCAACCGAGGCCAGGGTTCGCCGGACTGGCCCATCGCGAGCTGCCGCGTCAGACCGCCGATGGCAGCCCGTCCCAGGCAGAGCGCCCAAGCACCCCAGCACAACACCCACAAAAAAGCCCCAAGCAAGCAGCACTTGGGGCCTTTTCTTTGCCATCTCGGCAAAGGCAAATCTCAGATGGTCAGCGTGCTTGTGTTGACTTTTGGAGTGTAAACAGACAGAAAGCCCTGACGCATCAATAGCTTACGAAGATTTTCGCGGGGAGGTTGACAACATTTCGCCATTGGGGCTTGGGCTCTTTCCTCGCCTCTTTCCTTTTCTGACGGCTGTGGTCAGCGTTCCTCCAACGTAGGGAACGATGCCAGACGGGACTTGTGAGGCCGCCTTGCTGACATGCGTGTGCTGATCATCGAAGAAGATCTGCGCACCGAAGGCTTTGAGCACTTGGTCTTTGTCCACCCCACCGAGGAAGAAAGCTTCGTCTACCTGCACGCCCCAGTCGCGGAGTGTGTGGATGACTCGTCCATGCGCTGGACTGTTGCGAGCCGTGACGATGGCGATACGGACGGGGCAGTCTTGCTTCGTGAATTGCTTTTGGATGTCCGATAGGCCAAGCAGAAGCTTTGCAAAAGGCCCTTCGGTCATGGATTTCTTGCGGTGCTTCTTTTCGTACCTCAAGAAGGCAGCTAAGCCTTTGGTTTTAAAGATGTGCTCTGAATCAGGTGAGAACAGAACCGCGTCACCGTCGAAGGCGATACGGATCTGTTGTTCAGTCGCCGCCATGCTCTCCGGCGGGTCATACAGCTGGGCCGCAGCGATCCCCGCGTCCACCGCCTCTTGGGCATCGGTCAGATCCCTGGACAAAAAGAGATCGACTTCAAATGCCTTGAGATACTCGACCAGGCTTGCTCGTCCGCCCGTGAAAGCGGCACGTGTGATGTCCAGTTTGTGGGCCTCAATGGCATTGAACGCCCTCAGTCCCGTATCCGGGGAGTTGCGCGAAATGACAACGACCTCAACCAACCGTCGGCTCGTGATTCGTTGATTCAGCTCCAGCAATGCCTTGATAAGAGGAAAGGCCGTGCCAGGCTTCAAAGGTTGATCTTCGTGGGCGCGTTGGTATTTGGCGTATGCGTCCGTCCCTTCGGATTCGTAGATTGCGTTTTCGAGCTCCAGATCGAAGAGCGCGCGCGAAGAAATCGCAATCACCAACTTGTCTGATAGTGAGTAAGCCATGCCGTTTCAATCTTCACATCAAGTCATCGCATGCCTTTTTCTGTGAAGGCCATGCCACTCAGCCAATTTGGCGTTCAGGAGTTCGAAGCAGCTCACTGACGTCTAACCCCATCGCATTCGCCAACGCTTCCATGTTGTCTACGGCAATGTTGCGCTCCCCACGCTCCACAGATCCCACGTAGGTGCGATGCAGCCCAGCCAGCTCAGCCAGGGCCTCCTGGCTGATGCCTCTGGCCAGACGCTCAGCTTTGAGCAGTCTGGCAAAGCGCATGCGCGCTGTTTCGGTGGACTTGCGGGCTATTGACATTGCCCGCGAGAATCCAATTTAGATGACTATAGGTCTACAGACTATAAGTAGCACTTGGCCTAGAATAATGTCTTTGGGGCGTTTCACCGATGCGCTGCAGGGAAGGGCCCAGTAGCACCCGCCCCGAGAGGGGATGTCATGCTGGATCGACTTGCAAGCCCAACAGGGCTCGCGCCCATTGCTTTCGGGGTGAAGGCACCGCAGCGTGTTGCCGCTCTACCAAACGGGCGGGGCGATCTCTGGTCAGCTCATGTCAAGGCCGTGCGCCAGGGGCAGTTCTGCAAAGTGTTCCAGAACGTCCTGTTCGTGGAGTCTCGCGATACGGCCTACGTGTATGGCATCGAGTTTCCTGATGCGTACAACAGTGGCTTGCCTTTGGATGTGGCTCACCAGCAGCAACTGTTCATTGGGTTCCTGCGTGACCAGACCCGTGAAGACATCCGTGCGTTGGGCATGTTGGCCAAGGTCTTCCATGGACACGAATACGGGTGTGAGGTTGCTGCGACAGCGGCGTACGCGGTTGCCCGTGATGTGTCTTTAAACCTGGGTGTGGGCTATCTGACAGAGTCAGGCGAATATGCGCTGATTGGTATCCACCAAGATGATGAGCTGCTGGCTCAGGCTCGTCTGATTGCTCCCTTTGACGAGTTGTGCGCTTGATAAGGCAAGTGACTTTCGCGCGCGAAATTGCTTCGTTGGCTGACCTGCAAGGGCAAGTAGCATGAGCCATATCAGCAGGTCATTCGCAGGTTCGCAAACAAAGGGAGGAGCAAAAGTGACCCAAGACCACAACGAAGAATCCATTGAGATCAGCACGGAGGGGCTTTTCTCGAGCCTCAGTAGGCAGCACGCTCCTGTCGTTGACGGAAAAATCAAGTGGTTGCCATTGCACGACCAGCTTAGCCCGGAGGACTTTGAGCGACTCATCGCAAGGCTGGCGAATCCCCCAGAGGCGACGTCGGTGCGTGCCTTTCGTTACGGCAAGTCGGGTAGTACGCAGGGGGGGATTGATGTCATGCTCATCGATCCCCGCACTCGGAAGTGTGACTACTACGAGGGCAAGCGATGGTCGACGATCAAGAGGGGGGAGATCACAGCTTGGGTTGACAAGTTTCTGTGTGGGCAGCACGCGGCAGACGCTCGTAAGTTCGTGCTGTGCACAACCTTCAATGTGTTTGAAAGCACTGATCTTGCTTTGGAGTGGAAAGAGTGCTCAAAGCGCCTTGCCGCCAAGGAAATTGAGGGAGAGCTATGGGACGGCCAGCATATCCATGAACTGCTTCGTCGCCGACAGCCAATCGTGAGCGAGCTTTTCGGGGACGATGTGGCGGATCGTTACTGCGTTCCAGACATTCACACTCCAGCAGATCCGCCAACGCACGAGTTCGAGGCTCAGCGAGTTTTTCAGAGTGGGCGGATGCTGTCGCTTCAAAACGTGAGCATCGCATGTGAGCTGCTGCTGCCAAGCGATGACGAGATGAGCACGGGGGCGATCCTGTCGTTCGCTCGTCGAGACCTCTCTGGTATTTCGATCACGATTTCCGGAAAAGAACTGGTCCGCTGGATGCAGTGGCGTGCACACGCCGGACCAGACGATGAGCGTCCTTATGCCATTCCAATGAATGGCGATCCCCAGCGAGTTGTGCTGACAGCAAGCTCTGCGCGACTGGTCCTCAGCGATGAGGAGATTAAGCATCTTGACTGGGTGCTGCAGACGGCTTGGCATACGTTTTACAAGACTGCCGCCGAGCAGCTCGCCCGCTATCGCTGTGGCCGATTTATGCGGGTAAATGGCAGCAAGGGGCCATTTGCCTTGGTCTCTGTCAAGCGAGCGCTCTGGCACGCGATGCTGGACTTTGCTAACGCACATGACACGGCAGCCGGCGATAGCTCGTGGCACATTTTTGACGGTGCGCCGGGATGCCTCAAGGTCTACACGGAGCGGTCGACGAGTCGGTTTGACCGTGGCTATCACGCGATCATGTACGCCCACGACGTGGGGGGCGTTTGGCTCCCTTGGGAAAGTTCTGTCGTGATCGGGTGGGAGATTCCTGAGTACTTTGGGTTGTCTGCCGATGTGTCGATGCGTGGCAACTGGGATGCAGAGTTCGCCCATGATTGGTTACTCGAAGAATTCATTCCAGAAGTACTCAGATGGTCCAGCAGTTCGAAGGAGGGTTCGAAGAACGAGCGCCGCTTCTTTGGTTGGCGCGATGTTCACCCGCCAGCAACTAGCACGTTGGATATTTCTAGCTTTGCGTCATCCTCTGCCATTGGTCTGACGCTCCGTACTGTTCCAGGGCGGTTTGACGAGTTGAAGCAGTGTGTTGGTGACTTGCAGCCGCACTTTGTTGGCCGTCGCTCAAGTGCTCCAATCGAGGCAGCCTTGTCGACAGCTGTGCTGACTGCCATTGATCGTGCGCTGACCTTTGCCACGCTGCCATATGAAGGCTATCTGAAAGGCGTACTAGGCCTCAAGACCGAAGAAGACCTCGTCGCAGCGGTTCGAGGACTTGCAAAATCCAGCACCACGTCTAAGGCCTCGTCGGCCATGGATTTCATGCTAAGGGGACTCCTTGAGGTCATGGATGCTGCAAAGGCAGCTCCAGCAGGCGAATGGCGTGCAATCGCTTCCTTGTTGCAGCCCGTGCTCGACCGCTACAACGAGGATGTGGTCTGTGACTTGTTTACGGCTGACTGAATTCTCAACCGCACACAACATGACGACGCCTGAATCATCAATCACGAGTGAAGGCTTGCTGTCGGCACTTCACAGAGTGCGCGCGACATCGGCCAAGTACGACCCTGCCAAAGGCGAAGTCGTGGTCAGGCTGAACACTGGGCTGTCGCTGGCTTTCATGCCTGGTCATGCTGCTGGATTGGAGCGTGCCCAAGCAAGTGACCTCCAGCAGATCGAGGTCTCACCTTCAGGCCTTGGCCTTCACTTCCCAGCCATTGATGCCGACCTTTATGTGCCCTCACTCTTGGTGGGCATCTTGTACCCGCAGCAACTGGCCGAAGGGCGCGCATCGGTGACTGACTTGTCTGTGCTGCAGCCTCAGCCAGAGGATCTTTACACCTATGCCGTCCGTTGGTCTGCCGAAGACCAAGAGTTTGTTGCCACCTGCACGGAGCTTCCCTCGATCTCTTGGCTGGCCAACTCGTGTGATCAGGCCTTGCTCGGTGTCCGAAGGCTCGTGGCGACGATCCTCCTAGACATGGCCGAAGAAGGCCAGCGTCCCTTACCAGGCATCCACGCAACGGATTGACGCTGATAAGAATGCTTCCTCCCGCTGAACGAGGCAGCATAGTCGTCAGGCGCCTGGAAGCAACCGCTTCAATGCAACTGCCAACTCTCCGCTGGGTTTGCCACCCGGGGGCTGTGCCGCGACCATGCGCGCAAATGCAGAGCCAGGCTGTATGCAGTGTTGAGGAATGCGCTTCACGGGGGGCGCAGTGGGGTAGCTGCCATCGCGTGGCTTCACCCGTAGTCGAAGCTCGAAGCTGTCCATCAGCCCGGTCGCATACAGCTCAGCAAGCTGCGCCTGCGTGACATGAATCGATCGGTTGGCTCGCTTGCCTGGCGTGAGCTCCACGCTTCGCAGCACTTCGTACTTGCCTGCATTGGGGCCTTGGCTGACCTCAAATGGGTGCATGTCAAAGGACTCATCGGGTGCGCCCGTGCGGGATTTCTTGGTGTGATGGACAGAGATGTCGGTCAGGATCATGTTCAGGCTACGTATTCGGTTGAGCGGATTCGGCGTTCCATGTGCATCACGGTCGCGATGCCTTCTGTGGGTGTTTTGACAAGCGCAACGTTTTCAATGCGGTCAAGGGCCTCACGGAGTTGGTTGATCTTTCGGCCCGAGATGTAGCTCAGGCTGGCGCCGCCCTTCTGATAGTGGTCGTCGCCAAAGGCCAGAATCAACTCGACTTGAAGGTCCGAGATGCCTCGTTGCTGCTTGCGGCGTTGTGCATGTTCGGTCAGCTTGCGGGCGTTCATGCATGGTCCTCCGGCTTGGCCTCAGACAACAGTTGCATCTCTTCGTAGAAGAACACTCGCATCACGCAGTCCAGCAACTCTTTGCGGTTGACCTGGTAGTAGTCGGCCAGAGGCATCACAGTGTCCAGGGGCAGGGTGAAGATGCCGGCCTCAAGCTGCGCAATGCTGTCCGCATGGATCAGTGGGTGCAGGGCCACGATCTTGCCCTGGGCATGGTCAAGGCCCAAGCGTTGGCGTTGGTTCAGCAAGAAGCCAGCGAAGGCCGAGGGGCTGCTGACTTCATGGAGCGTGAGGTCCGTGTCGCGGTCAGCCACCACAGTGGGTTTGAAGCCTCGTCGGCCATGCAGCCAAGCCCTGGCCGAAGCGTTTTCAACATGAACGCCATCGTCCTTCTTGAAGGACGCCAATTCTCCGGCGCTGATGGCATTGCGGACGGTGCGGATGTCTACGCGGGCCAACAGGGCCAGTTTGTTGATCGCCAATGGCATGCCGTCGTCCAGCGCGAATCGGCCATCGCCCATGGCGATGATGTGGTCCCACTCGTCGCTCGGCCAGTTGTTCTCGGTCTTGCAAAGCTGGATCACGTCTGAGCCGTCAATCACGATGTCGGTCGGATGCTCGCCGCCGTCAAGGCCCTCGATTGCGTAGTCAATCAAGCGAGACAGCGTGGCCCAGGGGCGCGACGCTCGCAGCGTGGTCTTCGCGTCGTCTTCGTCGCCCGTGCCGAACACCTGCTCGATGACACCCTTCACGTTGAACTGAGACTCAAGTGCCTCAAGCGCGCGGCGGGAGGTGCGGAAGAAGTCGTTGAAGAGGGATTCTTTGTATTCTGCGTGGTTCATGTGTGATGATTTCGTGGAAAACGTCATTTTGTGTTCTCATTGTGTGCTGACGGTTTGCTGCTGTCAACACTAAATGATGAATTCCTAGAAAAAATCATTTTATGGTTATTGGGCGGTTCATGCTGTCCAACCTTGGGTCCCAGGGGCAGGCGCTGGGGTGAGCAGCTCTCCCACGTAAGATCGCTGGCTTCGGGCACTTCATGGCCCGCCAGAAAACACAAAGACAGCCTGCAGGACCCATGCTCGACGACATCAAAAAGACCCTTTGGGCCACCGCCGACAAGCTGCGCGCCAACATGGATGCCGCTGAGTACAAGCACCTGGTGCTTGGCCTCATCTTCGTCAAGTACATCTCTGACACCTTCGCCGCCCGCCAAGCCGAGCTGCGCCAGCGCCTGACCGACCCCGACGACGAATACTTCTACGGCGATGCTGCCCCTGAAGACATCGACGCCGAACTCGAAGACCGCGACTACTACCGCGAAGCCAACGTGTTCTGGGTGCCGGAAGCGGCCCGTTGGGAAACCATCCGTGCGGCCGCCAAGCAGACCACCATCGGCAAGCACATCGACGACGCCCTGGGCCTGATCGAAGCCGAGAACCCCAAGCTCAAGGGCATCCTCGACAAGCGCTACGCCCGCGCCCAATTGCCCGACGGCAAGCTGGGCGAACTGGTGGACCTGGTCTCCACCATCGGCTTTGGCACCGATGCCGCCGTGGCCCGCGACGTGCTGGGCCAGGTGTACGAATACTTCCTGGGCATGTTCGCCAGCGCCGAAGGCAAGCGGGGCGGGCAGTTCTATACGCCTGCCAGCATCGTCAAGACCTTGGTGGCCGTGCTGGCCCCACACCAAGGCAAGGTCTATGACCCGTGCTGCGGCTCGGGCGGCATGTTCGTGCAGTCAGAGAAGTTCATCGAAGCCCATGGCGGCAAGATTGGCGACGTGTCCATCTACGGGCAAGAGGCCAACCCCACCACCTGGCGCCTGGCGGCCATGAACCTGGCCATTCGCGGCATCGACTTCAACCTGGGCCGCGAGCCCGGCGACACCTTCACCCGCAACCAGCACGCCGACCTGCGGGCCGATTTCATCCTGGCCAACCCGCCGTTCAACATCAGCGACTGGTGGCATGGCAGCCTGGAGGGCGATGCCCGCTGGCACTACGGCGACCCACCGCAAGGCAACGCCAACTACGCCTGGCTGCAGCACATGCTGCACCACCTCAAGCCCACGGGCCGCGCGGGCATCGTGCTGGCCAATGGCTCGATGAGCTCCAGCCAGAACAACGAAGGCGTGATCCGCGCAGCCATGGTGGATGCCGACGTGGTGGAGGTGATGGTGGCCCTGCCGGGGCAATTGTTCTTCAACACCCAGATCCCGGCGTGCCTGTGGTTCCTTGCCAATCAGAAGCAACGCAAGGGCGAGGTGCTGTTTATCGACGCCCGCAAGCTGGGCAAGATGATTTCACGCGTGCAGGCCGAGCTGGACGATACCGCCATTGCGCGCATTGCCGAGACCGTCGCCACCTGGCGTGGCGAGGTGGAGGCGGGGTCCAGCATCACCACCTATGAAGACGTGCCGGGCTTTTGCCGCAGCGTGCCCCTGGCCGAGATTGCGCAGCACGGCCATGTGCTGACCCCGGGCCGCTATGTGGGCGCCGAAGAGGTGGAAGACGACGACGAGGCCTTTGCCGAAAAGATGCAGAAGCTCACCGAGAAGCTGGGCGAGCAGATGGCCAAGGGCGCGGAGCTGGATGCGCTGATTCGGCATAAGTTGGGGGGGCTGGGGTATGAGTTCTGAGTGGCCGATGGTGCGGTTGGGCGATCATGTCGAAGCCTGCCTCGGCAAGATGCTTGACGCTAAAAAGAACAAGGGCACACCACAGCCATACCTAGGAAACAGCAATGTTCGCTGGGGCCAGTTCGATCTCACGGATCTCGCTGAGATGAGGTTTGAACCCCACGAAGAGGATCGCTACAGCCTGCTGCCAGGAGATTTGGTTGTCTGCGAAGGCGGTGAGCCTGGACGATGCGCAATATGGACTGGCCCCGCGGGCATGAAGGTGCAGAAGGCATTGCACCGGATCAGACCCAAGGAGTCTCTGGAAAACTACTACCTCTTCTACTGGTTTCAGCTCGCTGCCAAAGCCGAATTGCTGGAACCCCATTTCACCGGCACGACGATCAAACACCTGACTGGTAGAGCCATCGCCGCCTTGGAGGTTCCGCTTCCTCCCATCGAGGTTCAGCGCTTCATGGTTGATGTGCTGAAGCAACTCGACGACCGCATCACCCTCCTGCGCGAAACCAACGCCACCCTTGAAGCTATCGCCCAGGCGCTGTTCAAGTCCTGGTTCGTCGATTTCGACCCCGTGCGTGCCAAGATTGCCGGCCTCGCCCCCGAAGGCATGGACGAGGCCACGGCCGCGCTGTTCCCTGATGCGTTGGAAGAGACGGAGTTGGGCTCGGTGCCGAAGGGGTGGCAAGCGACCAAGCTGGGCGAAGCTATACAGCCACATGGTGGAGGCATACAAACTGGCCCGTTCGGCAGCCAGCTTCACGCATCCGACTATTCTGAGCAAGGCACGCCGGTCGCCATGCCTAAAGACCTCGACCAGCGGCGCATTTCAGAAGCATCGGTTGCGCGCGTAGCCCATGAGCATGTGCAGCGCCTTGCCAAGCATCAATTGCGCGAGGGCGACATCATTTTCAGCAGGCGCGGTGATGTAGAGCGGCATGCCTTGATCACCCCCGTCGAACAAGGCTGGCTTTGTGGAACAGGCTGCTTGCTGGTCCGTCCTGGAGTTGCCTGGCACTGGCCGACCTTCTTGTCCATGCACCTCGATACACCCGCCGTTAAGGCATGGCTGGTGCAGCATGCCGTAGGGGCAACCATGCCGAACCTCAATACGGGCATTCTGTCGGCGGTGCCGATGCTTCTTCCATCCATTGAACTAATGGGTAGATTTGAAGGCATTGCGGCTGAGTTCGAAAAGAAGCGCAGTGAGAACCTTGCAATGATCAGCACGCTGGCTGCACTGCGCGACACCCTTCTCCCACGCCTCATCTCAGGACAACTCCGCCTGCCGGAAGCTCAACCCCAACGTGAGGCGCATCTGTCATGAGCCTGTCTATCGCTGAAAGAGAAAAACTGTGGGGCGACTTCCTTGCTGTATGGCCAGCCGAGCGCCTGGCAAACATGAGCTTGGGCGAATACTCCAAGGCCCAAGATAAGGACTGCTTCACCTACTGGCTGGAGGAGCGTACAGAGTCTCTGGGCTCCATCTGGGGTGGCTCGGCATTCAAGTTTGGCATCTATGCCCGAAAGAACCTGAGCGACAAAGCTGGCGACGCCTACACCCACTACGGCGCCTCTCATGCATGGGCCACGAAGTATGGCGCCTCCGAAGCAGAAGCCTTTGTGATGGTCCGTAACGCAGTCACGCATGTGGCCCGTGCCGCCAGCCTCGGCGACTTGCAAGGGGTTCATGACGCAGACCTCGGGCCGGTCATCAAGTGGAAGATTGCCTTCCTGTACCAGGACCGCAAGGTGCAGCCCTTTTTGGGTGTGCTGAACGCGCGTGACCTGTGTGCGTCGCTGGGTCGGTTCGTGAGCAGCAAAGAAGCGATGCCTGCATTGCAGGCCGAGGCGCGCCAGCGCTTCAACCAAGCCAATGTGCTGGAGGCGACCGATGCATGCTGGGAGTCAAGAACCGATTGGTTGAAGCTGCACACGCTGGCTGAGCAGATGCTCACCGAGATCAATGCCGATTCAGAGCGTTTTGAGTTTCGCCACCAGACCATGAAGATGGCGGGTGCGCGGCTGAGGGAGGGCGGGTATCCCTTCGCATTCAGTCGCGACGACAAGACGGTTGTTTTGTTTGCTCCGGCCGGTACTTGGGTGTCGGCCTGCCGCGATTTGATCAAGCGTGAATACAAGGCGCATGAGACCCGAACTTCCAACCTCGGTTCGTGCTGCCCGGAGGCAGACCACGGTCATGAAGCGGTGGCATTGAAGCTCACAAGCATGCAAGCCTTTGAACGCTTCATCGCGGCATACAGCGGCCAGGATGAGGGCGAAGCCGAGTCAAACGTTGGCAAAGACATGACAGACATTGAAACGCAAGCGAGCACCATGCCGCGCAACCAAATCTTGTTCGGGCCTCCCGGCACGGGCAAGACCCACGCCTTGATTGAAGAGGCACTGCACATCCTTGACCCACAGGTATTTGTGGGGCTTGCATTGTTGGGTGCCAAGGATGCACGCGCCAAACTCAAGGCGCGGTTTGATCAGCTGAAGGAAGACGGGCGCATTGCGTTCGTCACCTTCCATCAGAGCTTCAGCTATGAGGACTTTGTGGAAGGCATCCGGGCTGTCCCACCAGAGGCCAGCAAGTCCGTCCAAGCTGGCATTCAGTACAAGGTCGAAGACGGTGTGTTTCTGACCTTGTGTGACAACGCCAGGCGCAATCGAACGCTCGATGAGCAGGCGCAGATCCGACAAGACGCCGTGGTGTGGAAGATGTCCATCGGTGAGGCCGATGGCGAGAAGGACACCCGACAGTACTGCTTCGATCATGACGAGGCAAGAGTCGGTTGGGCGCACACAGGTGACTTGTCCGCGCCAGGCTTGAACTTGGCTGACGCGGCTTACAACTTGGGTCCAAAGGTACAGTCCTCGTTACAGAACATCAGCCGCAACATGGAGCTTGGCGATGTGGTCGTTTGCCTGGCCTCGGCACAGACCATCTCTGCTGTGGGTGTTGTGACTGGGTCATATGAGTACACGTCTACAGTACCAGCCGGTGTGCGACCTGACTATGTCCACTGCCTGCCTGTGAAGTGGCTGTGGCAGGACATTGACTTCAATATCGTCAAGCTGAATGGCAACACACTGTTGGCTCAGCAATCGGTCTACGAACTCAGCCGCGTCCGCTGGCCCGATCTGTATGACGCCCTGACCAAGGCGGAGTTGAAGCCCAAGGTCGAAGTCGCGAAAGCGGAGCAGGCACCGCTGCCGCACGTGCTAATCATCGACGAGATCAACCGGGGCAATGTGTCACGTATTTTTGGTGAGCTCATCACGTTGATCGAAGACTCCAAGCGAGATGGCCAACCGGAATCCTTGTCAACCACCTTGCCTTACTCGCGCCGGCCTTTCAGCGTGCCAGACAACGTTTACCTGCTGGGAACCATGAACACGGCCGATCGCTCATTGGCCAGCATGGACGTGGCTCTGAGGCGCCGCTTCAGTTTCAAGTCAATGGCGCCGCGGCCCGAGCACTTGGCCGATGTGCTCGTTGAGGGGCAGATCCCTGTTCATGAGTTGCTGTCCAAGATCAACTTGCGCATTGAAGCTCTGCTGGGGCCAGACTACTTGCTGGGCCATGCATGGTTCATGCCCCTGAAAGAGGACAAGAGCCTGGCGCGTCTCTCTGAGATCTTCCGCAGGCAGGTGCTGCCCCAGTTGCAGGAGTATTTCTTTGACGACTGGACGCGCATCCGCTGGGTGCTCAATGACCATCGCAAGGCAGGCCGAGATGAGTACTGCTTCATCCGCTCGCGCGGTGTGGATGTCACCGATTTGTTTGGGCCCGATGTGCCCGTGTCTCCGCGCCCGCTGTGGGAGGTCAATGCCGAAGCGTTCAAGCACGTCGGCACCTATCTCGCCACCATCGACATAAGCGCGCTGGAGCCTGACGCATGAGCCTGGTGACCGTCTGCGAGTACGCCTCGCTGACGACACATCCAGTGAAGGAGCCTTCACTGGTGTTGGCTCATGTTTCGCCATCGGCATTCGATCACCTGTGTGCTTTGAGCGAGCAGTTCAGACGTGGTGGCGCGAGCCTGGTTCAAATCGATGGCCGCACGCGCCTTCGCCTGGACAGTTTTGTGGGCGTCATCCAGACCCCTTGTGGCACCACGGTTGAGATCCTGCCCAAACACACCGAGGGCACGGGCGAGCGTGACAAGGAGGCCAGCAGGGCGCTGTTGCGCAGGCTCATCCAGTCCATGTTCGACATGAAGGCCCGGGAGGTCGGTGTGGCCTCGTTAGAGACCTTCAATGCGCCACTGACAGAATGGGTGATGGCTCACTTCCTGACGGAAATGGACCTCATCGTGCAGCGTGGGCTTCGATTCAACTACCAGCGGGTGGAAGAGGAGCAGCCCTTTCTGCGCGGGCAACTCAACGTGATGGCCCAGCTGCGGCAGCCGCCAGGGCGCGAGCATCGTTTCCAGATCCGCCATGACGTGTTCACACCTGACCGGGCGGAGAACCGCTTGCTTCGATCCGCGCTGAACCTGGTGTGCAAGCAGACAACCTCGGCGGACAACTGGCGTTTGGCGCACGAGCTGAGCGTGCGACTTGCAGAGTTGCCCGATAGCCGAGACATCCAGGCTGACTTTAGGGCGTGGGGAACGGACAGGCTAATGGCCCACTACCAAGCAGTGCGCCCTTGGTGCGAGATCATCTTGTTGAAAACGATGCCGCTCGCCCTTCAGGGCCAAACCAAGGGGCTGAGCTTGCTGTTCCCCATGGAGCAGCTGTTTGAGCGGCATGTGGCTGCATGCCTACGAGCGCAACTTCCACCAAGCTTTCGCATTCGAACGCCTGCTGCGAGCCAGTCGCTTTGCCTCCATGCAGGGCGCCCGATCTTTCAACTTGAGCCAGACATCTTCATCGAGCACGGCAATCGGAGTTGGGTGCTGGACACGAAATGGAAGAGGGTCAATGCAGCAGATCGAGACAACAAGTACGGTCTGTCGCAGGGTGACTTCTATCAACTGTTCGCGTATGGGCGCAAGTACATGAACGGCGTCGGGGAGATGGCTCTCATCTACCCAAGAACCTCTCAGTTTGCGCAGCCACTTCCGCCGTTCAGTTTTGATGATGAACTGCGGCTTCATGTGTTGCCGTTTGACTTGCAGGCTGATGCGCTGGCGGGTGCAAGCGTGCTGTCTTTTTCTTCCACTTGCCTTGATGGTCAGGCGTCTCCTGCCGCCCGTATCCTGGCGTCAAGCGAGTCCGCGTAGGTCAATAGCCCATGAGTCAATCTCCTGACGAATTGCCGCAGAGCCGCAATCATCGGATTGTGTT